>Ga0075435_100001208_pt1 | contig 16538 bp, 12 predicted proteins | sample RhiMethybrSRZTD4_FD_75302 | JGI IMG/M metagenome (GOLD analysis project Ga0075435, IMG submission 75302) | Populus rhizosphere microbial communities from Tennessee, USA - Rhizosphere MetaG P. TD hybrid SRZTD4 | ecosystem: Host-associated > Plants > Roots > Rhizosphere > Soil | place: USA...
AGTGTGGTCGAGTCCTGCCACTCACCGCCCAGGTAGCGGCCGTCGGCGGCGATGTACGCGACGCCGCTGCCCGTTCCGGCGCCGGACAGCTCGAACGGCTGCCCCGCGTTCTTGCCGCCCCCGGCCACCCGATATGTCTGGGTCCCGTCCAAGCGCACGCTGCGGGTGCCGAGGCGGTCCTCCCACCCCGCCGCCGACGAGTGCGTGATCGTCCGGCGCGACACCTCGGAGCCGCTCCCCTTCTGGCTGGTTTCGACGGTGTCGGTCCAGGCGGCCCCGGGCTTGACGCCGTCGATCGGCAGCCGTGGCAGGAAGTCCCGAAAGTTCCCGAGGAGCTGGATCACGGACTGCGCCACGGCACTGTCTGAAGCCAGGGCGTTCACGAACTCGCCGCGCGCAGCCACGCGTCCCGCGAACACGAGCTTGCGCACCTTGTTGACGTTGTCCACGATCGGCGGCGGTGTTCCGGAGTCGGCGACGATCGAGTCGACGAGGAAGGTGGCCGGGTAGCCGACGCTGTCGGCGGGCCCCGTGATCGCCGTCGCCACGAAGATACGCGCGCCGACGTCCTGGGCTTGCGTCTGATCGCCGAGCGCCTGCTGGATGTGGAGCCGCCGGTGCACGACGTAGCGGAGCGCGCTCGGTCCGTAGCGAACGACGTCGGGTCGCTTCGCGGACGTCCCGTCCGTCGCGGGAGCCGTCGGCGGGACGCCCGGCGCGGGGGTCAGTGTAGGGGCCGCCGCGGCCGGCGTCCCGCGACTCCCTGGTGCGCAGGCGGCCGTGAGCGCCGCTCCCGCAAGCAGCAGCCGACGAATCATGGTGCGCTCCCTATGCGGTATCCGACGCGGACGCGCGGTCGCCCTTGGTCCGGCCGAACACCGCCACCATCTCGGTCCCTTCGCTTGCGACGCGTAGCAGCTTCCAGCCCCGCTTTCGCATGTCGGCGCGCCACCCGATGAGCTTCTCCCATTCCTGGGTGGTCGTGCGGAATACCCGCAGGTCCGCGACTTGCTCCCACTGTGCGGGGTAGGGCTTCGACGGAGAGGTCATCGAGAGGTGGGCGGTAGGGCCATAAGCCGAGTTCTGTTTGCCCGCCGAGGCGGGCAGATGGTCATCTCTCTAGGATGGCTGTCGCCAGCCACCTCACGCGGCCTACCCGCAGCTCAGACGACCCGGGCCGGGTCTCGCTGCTTATTTGGCCTTGCTCCGACTGGGGGTTACCGTGCCACGCCTGTTACCAGGCGCGCGGTGGGCTCTTACCCCACCGTTTCACCCTTACCCTTGGATAAAGGGCGGTCTGTTTTCTGTGGCCCTTTCCGTCGCCTTACGGCGCCCAGGCGTTACCTGGCAGTCTGCCCTCGGGAGCTCGGACTTTCCTCAGCACGCCACTCCAGCCGGCATGCCGCGACCATCACACCCTACCGCCACCCGGCAGGAAAACTACCGGTTCTGGAAGGGTCAGGGCAAGTCTAGCGCGCGAGCCGCCGCAGCAAGCGGCCCAGGCTATCCTGCGGCAGGCGCCTGCCGGCGCCCGGCCCGCCGGGCTCCTCGGGTGCGAGCCAGAACCCGTCACTTTCGCCGAACACCAGCCGCTTGACGCCGGTCCAGTCACGTGCCCGGAGCGACGGCGGAACCAGGGCTACCGCGTGCACGATGTTGAGGCCGCGCGCGCGGTAGAACGCGAGCAGGTCGCGGGTCCATAACTCCGGTGTGAACAGGAGCAGCGGGCGGTCCGGCAGCCCGAAGCCGCGAAGCAGGCCGAACGTGAACCAATCGGCCGGCGGTTGCGCCAGCCGGAACGCGAAGTAGAGGTCCCGGCGCTGCCGCAGCACCCGATCCCGGAGCGTCGTGGCGCGGGCGGCGACCTCGTCCTCCAGGGCGCGGTAGTACCGAGGTAGCAGGCCCGCGTCGCGCAGCGCCGGGTAGCGGGCGGCGTACGGGAGCGAATCCCAGCCTCCCCCCGCCGCGCCCGTTCGGATGAGAACCGCCAGCCCGCGCCGCCACGCCGCGTCGCAGAACTCCTGGCCCATCGAGTAGCTGCGCGCTGTGCCGACGTCGAGACCGAGCGCAATGACGAGCGTCCGCTGCTCCGCGGCCAGCCGGGCGAGGGCGCCGAACGCCGACGGGAGTCCCTCCCCCCACAAGGTCGAGTCGAGGGCGCACGGGGCCGCGAGCCCCTCGCCGCGCGCGCCTCGCGACGAATCCGGAGCGGCGTGCCGCACGTTGGCGTAATCCAGCAGGGGGATCCACGCCACACTCGTCGGCTGCAGCCGCTTCACCGCGTCCGCCCAGGCGCGACGCACGGCGTCGCGCTCCTCCCAGCGTACGTGCAGGGAGTCCGTGCTCTCCGGGCTGGCGTCGCCGGCGAGCAGATTGAACCCCCCGGCATCGAGCAAGACGACGAGCGAATCGAGCGAGGCGCCCGATCGTATCACGCGCCGCCCATCACGGGTCGCGAAGAGAGGGGACCACAAGACCCGCATCCCCTGCTGCCGCAGCCACTCGGGGGTGCTGGTCGCGCGGGCGAGCTTCGGGTCCGGAAGGAGTGGCAGCGCGATCGTGTCGACGCTGCCCGGGGGAGCCATGGCCGGGGGCGCGAGCTCGACGGGCACCGGCGCCTGCTCCAGCACCAGCGGCCCGCCGCGCGTCGCGGGTGGGACGTGCGCCCACTCGGCCGGGCGTCGGGTCCAGCGAGCGAGCGCGCCGAGGAACTCGTGGGTGCGTTCCAGGGCGTCGAGTTGCTGCAGGGGGGCGGTCGTCGACCGGAACTGTGGCCCCAGGGCGCCGAGCGCGTGGCGGCTGATGACGACCACGAGCCCGTCGCCGATCCTGGTGGCCGCCACCACGCCGGCGCGTGGCCTGGGCGCCGGGGTACGCGGGATGCGCACGAACGCGTGCCTCGAGGTCACAGCGATCAGCTGGGAGGAATCGCGGGTTGTGACGACATCATTCCGGTCGAGCGGAAAGGGATCGAATACCGATCCGAGTGGCTCATCACCCATGGCCCGGCCCTCGGCCCACGGCTGCGGGCGCCCGGTGGTCGTGAGCACGCGCACGGCAGTGTCCTCGAGCAGTCGATCGCCGATCGAGATCCCCGTCCCGACCGCCTCGAGCCAGCGGTTCGCCGTCCAGCGGTCCAGATACCCTTCACCGTCCGCATCGTAGCCGAGCACCACGACGCCACCCCGCAGCACCCATTCGGTGAGCAGCGCGAGATCGCCGACCGTGAGGGCGTCTGATGGCGCTTCGGGCTCACGGCCCAAAAGGAACAGCAGCACGCGATAACGCTCGAGATCGGCGCGGGCGAGGTGGGGATAGAAGCGGCGGTACTCGACCGTATAGCCCTGGTCGCGCCAGGGCCCGGCCGTGCCGTTCAACAGGACGGGGTCCGACAGCGCGAGGTCGAGGAGCAGCAAGCGACGGGCCTGGGGCTGGCAGGCGCAGAGGAGCAGCAGAACGGTCAGGCGGACGGCCGGACGGGCGGACCGTAAGACGGACACGAGGCGGCCGAGCGATCGCCAGACCGTCTGACCGCCCGACCGCGTCATTCCGGCGCCGACTCCGCGACGAGCTTGGCGAACCGCGGATTGGATCTGATGACGTCGAACTCCGGCGCCCGCAGGTAGTACCAGAGCCGCGCGCCGCGGGGGCGGACCCGCTCGAGCAGCTCGAGCGCCCGATCCGGCTCGGGCAGCGCCACGAGCGCGCGTCCGACCCACGCGGCGTCGGTGATCGTGTGGCTGCCCGCGGAGCGGATCTCGCGCTCCAAACGCTCGATTCGTCTTCGCGCGGCCGGTGTGTCGGCGGCCTGCAGCTCGACGAGTGCGAGGACCGCCTCGCCGGGCACTCGGAATCCCGACCGCAGGCGCGCCGCCGTCTCAGCGTCGGCACGCGCCTCGGCGGGTTTGCCGAGCCTGAACTCCGCGAGGGCCCGGAGTACGTAGGCGTAGTCGGCTCCGGGATCGATGGCCAGGGTGCTGTCCGCCCAGCGACGAGCTTCCGCGTAGTGCGTTTGACGCGCGGCGACACGCCCCAGATTGAACAACGTGATCGGCCGCTCCGGTTCGAGCTGGAGCGCTCGGCCGTACATGTCGGCGGCGGCGGAGTCGCGACCCAACCAGAGGAGAGCCATCCCGTATTGGTGGTGCGCCTCCGCGTTCCGCGGATCGAGCGCGATGGCGCGCAGCAGCGCCTCGCGCACGCCCGCGAACGTGCGCGGATTCCGGAAGCTGAGCAGGAAGCCGCGCGCCATCCACGCGTCGGCGGATGCGGAGTCCTGTTGCAGCGCGTGGTCCGCCGCGTCGAACCCGCGAGACAACACCGCCTCCGACGACAGGCCGGGGTACTCCCACCCCCAGTCGAGGAACAGCCCATAGCCGACGGCGACCCGGGCCAGGGCGGGTGTGAAGCCCGGATCCAGCCGCAGGGCGCTCTCGTACTGGTCGATCGCGCGATGCACTGCGCGCGGCGTCCGCTGTGCGAGCTCGTAGTTCGCGCGCAGGAAGCGATCGTAGGCCCCAGGATCGCGTGGCGGTCGACTCGCCAGGGCGGTTCGCTCGACGGGCCGGAGCGCGCCCGTGATGGCCGTCGCCACGGCGCGCGCCACGGCTTGCGGAATCGTCTGCAGCGCCGTATCGCGGCTCTCGTACTGACCGCCCCAGACGTGCATCCCGTCCGATGCCCGCAGCAGCTCGACCGTGACTGCCGGGCTCTGCCCCCGACCGGGCCGCCCCACACTACCGCTCACCAGATACGCCACGTCGAGGGCGCGTCCCACCGTCGCCGGATCATCCGCCGCCCCGCGAAAGCGGCGAACGGCGTTGCGGGACTTGACGCTGAGTCGCTCGATTCGGCCGAGACTGGTGATGATCGCCTCCGTGAGGCCGTCCGCGAGGTAGGCGCTCGCGGTGTCCGCGGTATCGAAATACAGGACGGCGACGCTCGCCGGCGGCACCGCGCGCGCCGGCACATCGGCGACGCCGCGCGCGCAACGGAACCCCGTGTGGGCGAGCCACGCCCGCCGGTCCGGAAACACGGCGCGGTAGGATGCCGTCGCGTTGTCGGGTGGCGTATCGAAGGCTCCCCCCTTGATGACGTGACCGGCCTGGCCCCGGGCGTCGGAGGCGGCGGTGGCGGTCCATTCCCACGCGTTGCCAATCAAGTCCACGGCACCGACCCACGATCGTCCGAGGCTGCTCGCGCCCGCCGGTGCGAAGCCGTCACGCAGTGAATCGGCATTGGCCCTGCCCGGCTCCCATTGGTTACCCCAGGGATACCGAAAGCCCCGCGGGCCGCGCGCTGCCGCTTCCCACTCGTCCTCGGTGGGGAGGCGGCCACCGCGCTGCCGCCACGTGCAATAGGCCACAGCCTCCGACCACAGTACGCCGGTGACCGGCCATTGATCCGGCGGCACTTGTGTCCAGGGGGGAGCCGCCCGCGTGGAGGCGAGATACCGCCGATAGTCGGCGACGTTGACCTCGGCGGACTCTATGAAAAACGCGTCGAGGCGGACGGTGGTGGAGTCGCGCCCGGGGGCACCCCCACCCCCGCCCCCCACCGGGTAGAGTCCTGCCGGGACGAGCACCATTCCGGGCGGCGGATGAATCCGCCATCCACGCCACACGGTCCACCCGATGATGGCCACGCCGGACGCCGTTGCCATCCACGCGACCTGCCGCGCGGACACGCGGCGCTCGCGGGCCGGGCTGGCGAGGGCGTCGACGAACGCCCGAGCCGTGCGTGGTCGGTCCGCGGGCGACTTCGCGAGTCCGGCTGCGAGCACGCGCTCGAGATGCACCGGAAGCGCGGGGCGCACGGTGCGAATCGGACGCGGCGGGTCGTTGATCACGCGTGCGGCGATCGCTTGCGCGCTGGGTCCGGTAAACGGCGGCTCACCGGCCAACATTTCGTACAGCACCGCCGCCAGCGCGTATACGTCGCTGCGCGGGTCGATCCGCATGTCGCCGCTCGCCTGCTCCGGGCTCATGTAGGCCGCGGTGCCCACCGCGATACCGGCGCCGGTCAGCGCCGGTCCTTCCGCGCTTCCTCGCTCCTCCATCAGCTTCGCGATCCCGAAGTCGGTCACCAAGGCGTGACCGCGTGACAGGAGGATGTTCTCCGGCTTGATATCGCGATGGATCACGCCGTTTTCATGCGCGTACTGTAGCGCGTCGCCGACCTCGGCCGCGATGCGGATGGCGTCCTCGACGGGGAGCGACCCCTGGCGAGTGAGGCAGTGCCGCAGTGACTCGCCCTCCACGTACTCCATCACGTAAAACAGGAGGCCATCGGCCTCGTCCGCTTCGAACAGCGGTACGATGTGAGGATGAGAGAGCTGCGCGGCCAGCAGGACTTCCCGCTGGAACCGGTCGCTGCCGAGGTAGGCGCGAGTGGCGGGCGCCAGCAGCTTGATCGCCACCCGGCGCCCGAGCTTCACGTCGGTGCCGAGGTACACGGTCGCCATGCCGCCGCGGCCCAGCTCGCGCAGCAAGCTGTAGCGACCCGCGAGGGCGCGGGCCAGGCGATCGAACAGCGGATCCGAGCGCATGGCGGCTTGAAACGTCCACACAATGGCCGGTCGCCCGCACGACCGCAACCGGCGGACCGCCGACCGCTGCCGTTACATCGACACGCCGACGACCAAAACCTGCTTGCAGCAGCCGCCGCACGTACCCCAGCTCTCGATGATCAACGGGTCGCCGTGCGGCGACGTGACTCTCACGAACCAGAAACGGGCGATCGCTTGGCGCCATGGCCGGTAATGGCTCATCAGCTCGAGCGAATCGCGCAGGGCGACGCGCTTGCCGAATTTCTCGGATTCCGGGATGAACACCGAGCGCCACCTGCCCCCTGGACCTCTCTTATCCACCCACCACCACGTCCACCGGGGCCCCAGCCCCAAGCTCGGGACTTCGGCGTCGCTCCTGATACGCGCGATGATGCGTCCTTGCTCGAGCTCCTTCTCCGAAACATCGTACGACGCGCTCTCCGGCTCGATCCGCGCCAACTGGGCCCGTTCCGTCCCGACCTGGGCGCGTTGGAAGTCAATCGGCTGCTGGTCGGCGGCCCCGAGCGTGGTGTCGAACTGCAGCTGGTCGGCGTATTCCCGGATTCGATCAAGGGAGACGCTGAGGATGCTTTCGGGCAAGAACCGCGGCGTCGGCTTCTGTCGATAAGGGGCCTGGGCCTCCTGTGGGGGCTTCCGCTCCCCTGGTTGGCACCCGCCCGCGAGGGCTGCCACGATACTGACCGTTGCCGCCATGACCAACGTCCCGCATTCGCGTTCGAGCATAGGGACCTCCTCGCTTGGGCCGCTAACGGATTGCTTTACTGATCCTGGACATGCGGATTCCCGCCGGTTGTAGCGCCGGCTCCGCGCTACCCCATAAGACGACGACGGCGCTCGCCCAGCGCCGCGCCGTGCGCGCGTCGCCCTGTGCGGCGGCAACGTCGGCGCGTAGCGCCATCATACGGACGAGGCAGCCCGCCAGGGGCACGAACTGCAGCGTGGCCGTGTGGAGCGCCGTGAGGCTGTCGAGGGGCGCGTCGAGCGTTCGCTTTGCGGCCGCCGTGTCGCCCACGGCGAGCAGCAGGCGCGCATCGACATACACGCCGTCCGGCGGTGATTCCCCGGTCGCGAGCGTGCCGCCGCTGTTGCGTGACAGCGAATCGAGCGTCGCCCGGACGCGCGTGGTGTCGCCGTGCGCGAGCCTCCACTGAAGCAACATCGCCTGGTGCGGCCCGGGCGCATCGATTCGGTGGCTCGGGCGCAGCCCCAGCACGTCAAACACGAGCTCAGCCGGCCGGTCGAGTAGCGCGCTGCGGGTGGCGGCGCGGCGGGGCGCCGGCAGACCGGTCATGAGGTCTTCGATCCGGCGCTCGTACGCTTGGATGCTGTCCACCGGCGCGCCGACGGCCGCGTACGAGAGCAACGCGAGGCCGGCCTGCGCGGCGTCGAGGGGGATCGCAACCGGTTGATTGTCCGCGCTCCCCGACAGCCACGCCGTGTCCTCCGTCGCGAGGAAATGGCGAGCGAGCGCGGGTCTGCCGAGCAGCACTGCCACTCCCGCAATCCCGGCGGTGGGCTTGGGGGCCACCCGCAGCAACGAGTCGCCCAGCTCGCGCACGCGGGCGAAATCGCCCGCTTTCAAGAGCACGCGTACGCGATCCGCGCCGTCCCGAACGCGCTGACTTGGCTGCCGCTCCAAGCGCTGGGCCTGCGCGAACTCGGCCAGCGCCGAGCGGGACTCTCCGACCTCGGGCACGAGTTTCCCGACCGATTCGAGTGCTCGTGCCAGGGTCCGGTGGGCACGTGGCTCGCCAGGAAACGCATCGGCGAACGAGCTGGCGACTTCCATGAGGATGCGGCGATTCCGCGCGACGGCAGCGAGATGACCCGGCGGCTCGATCCCCTGCGCCGCCACCGCTCCGGGCACCGGGTAGAACGCCAACGTGTCGGCTTCCAGCTCGGGGAACGCGTAGCAGGTCGAGGCGTTGAGGAGGCCTTCCCGCCAGTACCAGCGCTCGGTGAACAGCAAATTGGGGAGACGGTCGACGGCTTGGCGCTCGAACGTCAGGTTGAACGCGGGCGCGAGCAGCAGGGCGCGGCGATAGGCTTGCACCGCCGTCTCGTAGCTGCCGCGGAACGTCCAACGACTGGTGTCGGCGGGGTACGGGATCACGCCTCGGTCGTTGGCATTGCATTCGGCCAGCCCGTACCATCCCGCGAAGCTCGTCGAATCTGCCGCCACCATCTCGCGATACTGCCGACAGGCGTCTGGCCAGCGCCGCTCGAACATGGCCTGCTGGGCGAGCAGGATGGCGCCGTCCGCGGTCCCGAGTCTGCCGAGCAGCTCTGCCGTGCGACGCGCGATGACGGTGCGATCGCGCGTCGCGTCTGGCGTGGAATCCGCGGCCCACAACAGCGCCTGCCCCAGTCCCAGATACGCGCGGGCGAAGCCCGAATCGGCCGTGACAGCTGCCCGGAACTCGCGAGCGGCACGGCCCAAATCCCACTCCCGGATAGCCCTTTCACCGAGCGCGTAGGCGCGCAGGGCCCGTAGGGAGCGCGTCTGTTCCGCGCCGGCGCCCCGAGCCGCACCGGGGCCCGCGCCCAACAACGAATCGGCCAGCGCGTTGAAGGCCGCTCCGATCGCACCGGTCGCCGCTACGCGCGTCGTGATCTCCCGCACCGGTGTGCCACCGCGCGTGACGTCGTACAAGCCCGCCGTGAGACGGAGCGTGTCTCCGAAGCTCCACAACTGCCCCATCACCAGCTTCCCCGCACCCAATCGCCGGGCGATCGCGACGGCGGTGTCAAACGGAATGCGGAACGGCGCGCGAGCACCGTGGCGTGCCAGCGCGTCGTAGACACGCGTCTTGTCGGCGAGCCGGATTTCAATCCAGCGCGCAAAGCCCTCGGTCAACAGCTCCGCGCAGTCGGCGCCGTCGAGCGTGCTTTGCTGGCCGCCCTCGCGATGCGCGAAGGGAAGAATTGCGTAGCGGGCCGTGTCGAGGGCCACTCGCCTGCCACAGGGGGGCGGGGACCCGTCGGGGCACTGCCCGGATGCGAGAGTGGGGAGACCGACGACCAGGGCGAGGACTGCCGCGACGATCGACGCGCGCGTCCTCACACCCCTCCCGCGGTGAACGGCAGCAGCGCCGCCCGCATCTCCCCTGCGCGCTGCCACCGCTCGGCGCGCGATTTCGCGAGCGCCCGCGCGACCGCCGCGGCGAGCGGTGCGGGCACGTCGCGCCGCAGGTTGTGCAAGTCGGGCGCGGCGTGGTGCTGATGCATGTCGAGCACGGCCGCCGCACTGGGCGAAGAGAACGGCGGGCGGCCCGCGAGACACTCGAACAGCACCACGCCGAGAGAGTAAAGATCCGTGCGGCCGTCCACATCGGGGACTCCCTGCGCCTGCTCCGGACTCATGTACTCCTCGGTGCCGACCACGAATCCGCTGCGGGTCACACGATCATCGCCGGAGCTCGCGATGGCGCGCGCGATCCCCAGGTCCACCAGGACCGCGCCTTGCGGCGGGGGCGCGAGCACGATGTTGTCCGGCTTGATGTCACGGTGGGCGATGCCGTGCGCGTGCGCGTGCTCCAGGGCGTCGAGCACTTCCGCGGCGATCGCGACCGCACTCGAAATCGAGAGGCGGCTCTCTCGGCGCAACGCTTGGCGGAGCGTTTCACCCGGGAGGTACGGCATGACATACCACAACAGATAGTCTGCTTCGCCGCTGTCCATCATCCGGGCGATGTGCGGATGATTGAGCTGCGAGGCGTAGCGGATTTCGCGCAGGAAACGGTCTGCGGCCACCGAGACGGCCAGCTCGGGGTGCAGCACCTTGATCGCGACCTGGGCCCCGCTCGGGTCTCGGCCGGCGAAGATGGACGCGTTCCCGCCTCGACCCACCGCGGAGAGCACGGTGTAGCGGTCGCCCAGGGCCTTACGCACCCGCTCGATCAGATCGCGTCCCGGCATGGCGTCCCGTCCCGCCGGTGGCGCCGTGCGGGACCGAGCTAACAATAGGGGCCCGCTCCGGGCGCGCTAGATTGCCCGCACATGGCGCGGATTGAAGCGGTTCAGGGAGACATCACGACGCAAGCCGTGGACGCCATCGTCAACGCGGCGAACACGACACTGTTGGGCGGCGGCGGCGTCGACGGCGCCATCCACCGCGCCGCCGGGCCGGCGCTCCTGGAGGAGTGCCGCACGCTCGGCGGTTGCCCCACAGGGGAGGCGCGGATCACCCAGGCCTATCGCCTGGCAGCGAAGCACGTGATTCACACGGTGGGCCCCATGTGGAACGGCGGGCAGAGCGGCGAGGCGGCACTGCTGCGGGGCTGTTACGTCACCTCGCTCCAGCTCGCGGTCGAACGCGGGCTTCGCTCGATCGCCTTCCCGTCGATCAGCACGGGAGCATATGGCTATCCCATTGCCCGCGCGGCGGAGATCGCCGTCGCGACGGTGCGGAACGAGCTCGGGAAACCGACGTCGCTCGAGCTCGTGCGGTTCGTGTGCTTCAGCGCGGCGGACCTGGCAGTGTATCGGCGGCTGCTAGACGGCTGAGCCCCGCGCGCGCCGCCACGACGTACGGCGCGAGGTCGGCGCCCGCCCCCTGCCCCACTGCCATCACAAACCGGTACGTCGTGATCGCCGTGGCGCGGTCCCCGGCACGTTCGGCGTCGTTGGCCCGCTTGAGCAGTTTGTCCAGCGTGGCCGGCTCGCGATAGATCAGCGCCGGGTCCTGCCGCACCTGCGAGGCGAACTGGAGGAACCACAGCGCGCCCCCCGCGGCGAGCAACAGGCTGGCGCCTACCAGGAGGAGTGCCACGCGGCGGGCGCGAGGCGGCGACGCGGGCACGGTATCAGGAGGCATCGGCCAGCCGGGCGAGCGCTCCCGCGGTCGCCTCCGTCACCGCCGCCATGAACGCGTAATCGAGCGTCGCGCTCGTGTCGGTGACGCGGTGGTAATGCGGATTACGGAGGAATGCGGTGTCGGTCAGCATGAGCGACGGGTAACGGGCGTCCCAGAAGGACGCGTTGTCGGATAGGCGCGTGAGCGGGAGGAGCCAACCGCGCAGGCGCGTGGCGTAGGGGACGAGGGGCAGGTCCGGCGCCGCGGCTCGCGCCGCGCTGACGAACCCTTCGAGCAGGTCGCGGGAACGGGTGTCGCCCACGGCCGCGAGGAAGTCACCGGTCCGCGGCACGTCGATTCCGAGAAAGGGGGGAACGATCTGGGTACCGGGCCTCGGGTCGCGGTAGCCCACCATCTCGAGGATCAACGCGCCCGCGAGCGCCTCGCACCGCGCCCGCTTCTGCCGTGCCAGGGCGTGGCTGCCCACGCGGTAGCGGCCTGTCACCGTTTGCAATTCCTCCAGGTCGAAGCCCACGAACTCGACTCGGGCCTGCGGTTCCCGGGAGGCGATGACGCGGGCGCACTCGAGCAGTGCGGCGACGCCGCTGGCGTTGTCGTCCGCGCCGGGCGTCTCGGCGGTCGAGTCGAAGTGCGCCCCGATCAGGAGCGACGGCCGTCGCGCGTCACTCCCGGTCACCGCGCCCACCACGTTGTGGTAGGTGCGTCCCCGGAACGAGAACGGTGCGAGGTCCACGCTGAGGCCGAGCGTGGACAGCTCGCTGGCGATGTAGTCGCGGGCGGCCCGATGTCGCTCGGGCGCGGCCGTCGGGTGGCGGACGCCCTCGAGCGCGGCGACGTGACGCCGTAGCCGTTCCGCGAGGGCCGCGCGTTGACCGGTGGTTGAGGCGGCGCCGACGCCGCGCGCGGGGTCCGGGCCCGATGCCGGCGAAGCTTGAGCCGGGGTTGATGGGTCCACGCTAGCGTTTCTCCCGCATGGTGACCGTCTGCACCGTCCTGCCCGCGCCCGAGCGTCCCCGCCTCGATGCGGCGGGCGACGGCTGTTTTACGACGGTCCACACCAGCTCGTTCCGGGACGCGCTGCGAGCGGCCCGGCGGAAGCGGGTGGACGCGCTCGTCCTCTCGGTCCATGCCTGCCGCGGCGACGAGCTCCCGGTGGTGGCCCGCTTCGTACGCGAGTTTCCCGCCATCCCCGCCGTCGCCCTCGTGTCACGCCACGACCGCAACGCCAGCGAGACGCTGCTCAGGCTCGGCGCGACCGGCGTCCGCTCGGCGGTGGACTGCACGGAGCCCGCAGGCTGGCGCCGGCTGCGGGACCTGGTCGGCCATCCAGCGTCACCTGTCGCTGCCCGGATTCTGGCGCGCCTCGTCCCCGCGCTCGACGAGGGGACGGGAGACGTGCGCGCGTTCTTCGAGGCGGTTGCACGGCTCGCGCCGGTACTGTCCACGGTGCGGCGGCTGGCGCGGCACCTCCGGATCTGCTCGAGTACGCTCATGTCCCGCTTCTATCGGGCGGGCCTGCCGTCCCCAAAGACCTACCTCGCCGGCATGCGGCTCGTGCACGCGGCCTACCTGTTCTCGAACCCCGGGCTCTCGGTGGCCGACGTCGCGTACCGCCTCGACTATTCGTCGCCGCAGAGCTTCGGGCGCCACCTGAAGGCGATGCTGGGTGTCACCGCGGGTGAGTTTCGGCGCCGCTTCCCTTTCGACGTCTCGCTCGAGCGCTATGTGGACCTGCTGATCACCCCGTACCGGGAAACCCTGCGTGCGTTCTGCCCACTCAATGCGGGTTTGTGGGACCAAGGACCGAACGCGACTCGCGTTTCCCGGCCGGGGTGATCAGTCCGCGGCCGCACGCGTGACGGGGGGCTCCCCGCCTTCCTGCCCTCGTTTGAGCACCGAGAAGCGCGCGATGCTCCCGCGTAACCGCTCGGCCAGCTGTGCGAGCTGCTGCGAGGTCGCGGTGAGATCGCCCATCGACGTGATCTCGGCCTGAGTGGCGCCTGCGGCGCCGTCGGCTCGTTGCGAGGAGGCGCTCGAGATGGCCGCCACCTGCTGCAGCGACTGCGCCAGCTCGGCGAGGCGCTGCGCCTGGCCGCGGGACACCTCCGCCGTGGCGTTCACCAGGTCGCCCACCAATTCGATCCCCTGGTGCAGCTCCTGGAGCGCCGCGTCGGCTTCCGCGGCCACGGCCCCGATGTCGCGCACCTTCGTCTCACCCGACTGCATCGCCCGCGCAGCGGCGTCGATACCCGCCCGCAGTTCCGAAACCAGCTCCGCCACCTCGCGCGCCGATTTTCCCGCCTCCGCCGCGAGCGCCCGCACTTCGTCCGCAACCACCGCGAACCCCTCGCCGTGCTCCTCGGCGCGCGCCGCCTCGATCGCCGCATTGAGCGCGAGCAGATGCGTCTGTCGCGCGATCCGCGCGATCGTCTGGGCGAACACGCCGATCCGCTCCGACATGCCCGACAGCCCGGCCACCGTCGCAGCCGTGGTGCGAACCTCCTCGCCCACCGCGCGGAGCGTCTGACTCGCGCGCGCCACCCGTTCCCGGCCCCGCTCCGCCGCCGCGACCAGGCGGGCGGCGTCCGCCTGCATCAGCTCCGCGCGGACGCGCAGCGATTCCGCTTGCTCGGCCGCCTTGGCGCTCTCGCCGCGCGCTCCCTCGGCCATCTCCCGTTGCTGCCCTAGATCCGTCGCCAGTCGCTGGGCCGTATGGGTGACGGTTTCCGAGGTGGCATGGAGCTCCTCGGCCGAGGCCGCGAGCTCTTCCGCGAGCGCCGCCACCTCGTCGGCCTCGCGCTGCACGGTGGAGATCGTGCCACCGATCTCCTCGATCATCCGATTGAAGCTCCGCTCGAGGAAGCCGAGCTCGTCGGACTCACCCGCCGGCGCGCGCACGGCCAGATAGCCCCGCTCCGCCTCTCCCATCACGCTCCGGGCATGGCGGATCCGCGCGATCAGCGTCGCCGGAATCCGCTTGAGCGCCATGGCCACGAGGATGAACACCAGCGTCTCGAGCCCCGCGTCCCTCAGGCTCCTGCTGGGCTCGTACAGCGTGTCGTGGAGGAAGCTCGCGCCGAGATAGGCGAGGGCGGCTGTGAGGACCAGGAAGTTTCCGACCGTGTGGCCCTGATCGAAGGCGTAGGGCAGGACAGCGAGGAAGAAGGCGGCGATCAAGCCGCCGTTCCCGAACCAGACGATCAGAACCGCGACCAGGATGACATCGAGGAGCGATAGCGCATACACCAGCCACCAGCGGTACCAGCCGCGCTCGTGGATGAGGCCCAGGATCTCGTTCAGAAACGCGGCCCCACCCGCCGTCAACACCATGGTCGTTGGGCGGGTCTTGACCGCCGTCGCAGCCCACCCCACCAGGCCGAAGACGAATCCGACGCCGATCATCAGGCGGCGCATCCGGTGGCTTCGCGAGATGGTCTCCAGGTCCTTGAGCCGCTGCTCGAGGCCGGTAGCGTCGTCCTTCCAGCCTCGCACCAGCGAGGCGAGAGACGGCCGCGATGATCCTGTCGGAAGTGTGCTCACCCGGGGCTGATCATACACCTCAGGTGATCAGAGCGGCAATCTCCCCTGCGGCTTTGGTCGCGCCCAGCCGGCGGTACAGCGCGACGGCGCGCTCGCGCGCCGCCCTGGCTCCCGCTCGGTCGCCGCTCGCCTCGAGCGCCAAGCCCAAGTCGCGTTCGATCTCCGCGAGGGTGTGGGCGCTTCCCTGCCCCCGCGCCAGCTCGGCGGCCCGGGCGAGCACCCCAGCCGCACCGGCCAGGTCACCGCGCGCCCGCGCCACGCCTGCCTGGAGTCGCCACACTTCCGCGAGCCCCACTGGGTGCTGCAGGCGCTCGTAGGCGGCCGCCGCCAGCGCGAGCTCCGCACCGGCGAGCTCGGCGTCCCCCTGAAGCAGGTGCAGCTCGGCGCGCCCGGCGATCGCCAGCGCGGTGAGCGCTTCGTCCCGCACCTGCTGCTCGGCGAGGCGCACTGCCTCCTCGGCGGCGGCGAGGGCTTGCGTGTAGTCGCCCAGGACGCGCCAGCTGATGCCGATGTTGTGCTGCGTCTCCGCCATGCCGCGCACCAGGCCCGCCTGCTGGTAGGCTGTCAAAGCGAGCTTGTAGCTCGCGAGCGCGGCGCGCGAGTCGCCCCGCAGGTTCGCGATGATCCCCAGGTTGTTGAGGCAGCGTGCCTGAGCGGCGTGGTCCTCGAGCGTGCGTGCGAGCTCGAGTGCGGCCGCGAAGTGCGGCTCGGCCGCGTCGACGTCGCCTCGCTCCAACGCGATCGCCCCCTGATAGTTCCGCGCCCGCAGCTCGGCGTGGCGCTCGCCCCGCGCCCGCGCGATCACCAGCGCAGCCTGTGCCCAGCGCTCCGCTTCCGCGTGGGCGCCGAGGCGGCCGTGCGCCTCGGCCGCGAGCAGCGCGTACGGCGTGCGACGCTCGAGCGTGTCGGGCGACAGCGCCTCCAATCGGCTCAGGACGTCACGATGCTGCCCCCGCTCGGCAAGCGCGCGGAGCTCGAGCAGCAGCGCCGACTCGTCGGAGGGCGATCTCACCATGTTTTCTACCAGGCGACGGCGTACTGCGAGAACGAGAGGATGTCGGCGTCGAACTCCTCCAGCTCCAGGGACCTCACTGCCGCCGTCTGGTCCCAGAGCGTGTCCGGGGGCTCGCGCCGCCACAGCGCGAGCATAACCTCGATCGCCGCATCCCGCGAGTCGATCGTGCCGTCGCCGTTGAAATCGGGGTCGGCATAGTGGTACTCCACCTTCAGCCGGGCGGGATCGTTGGGATTGAACTGGAGGCCGGACGGCTGAAAGTCGAACAGGAACTTCTTTGGGTCGAGGACCGTGATCGTGATACCGATAGAGTCGGTAGCGCCGAACGCGGTACCGTCAGGCTTGCGATAGAGCCCGTCAATCGGCACCTCAAATCGGAGAAACTCCGAGCCCGAGTCGGTCGGCGTGCTCCCTTGGTAGACCAGGCGGATCTCGCGATGCTCCCCCACCTTCGCGTAGAAGGTGCCCTGCGCGGAGAGTAGCGGCTTGTACGTGGGGTCTTGCCTCACGACATTGAGCGTCGCGCGCGGCGGCGTGCTCGCTGGGCCGTTCGAATTGCTGCACGCGGCCGCGCTTGCGAGGATTGCCAGGGCTGAAAT
>Ga0075435_100001209_pt1 | contig 16538 bp, 26 predicted proteins | sample RhiMethybrSRZTD4_FD_75302 | JGI IMG/M metagenome (GOLD analysis project Ga0075435, IMG submission 75302) | Populus rhizosphere microbial communities from Tennessee, USA - Rhizosphere MetaG P. TD hybrid SRZTD4 | ecosystem: Host-associated > Plants > Roots > Rhizosphere > Soil | place: USA...
GGCACACGAGCCGGATGTACGAGCGCATCGGCGAGCCCGAGCTGGCGAAGAAGGCCACCGCGCTCGCGCGCGAGTACTCCGGCCGGACCGGGCGATGAGCTTCTTCGAGCCCCTTCTCCGGACGAGCTACTGGCAGAGAAAGCCCGGCGACCGGGTCTGCTACAGCTACTGGACGCCGCCGCGGGCGGACCACTTCGTCGTCCGGCAAGAGGACTGCCGGAACTGGGTCTCGTCCCGCTCGGAGCTCATCGCGGCCTGCCCGACCGAAGAGGCCGCGGAGGCGGCGCTCCGTCTGCTCGGAGACGCGCCGCGGTGAAGCAGCGCCTCACCATCGCCGCCATCGGCCGGATGTTTGGCCACCGCCTGCCCGAGCCGAAGAGGCGCGGCCGCTGCCCCCTGCGCGACCACAAGCGCAAGGACCCGACGTTCCGGGTCTTCGTCTCCCACGGCGGCGACGAGATCTGGAAGTGCTGGTCCTGCGACGCCCCCGACAACGTGGGCGACGCCATCGGCCTCTACGCCCTGCTCGGCCGCATCGACCGGAAGGAGGCCTGGAAGAAGCTCCGAGAAGACGGCTACGACGTCCCTGGCGCCCCTGACGACCTCCCGGCCGGAGCCACCGGAGGCCCGCGTCGTCCTCCCCGCCGCGCGGCCGCGGAGCGCCGGCGCATCCCGGTGCGCGGGACGCGCGGCCCCGAGCCCATCCTGCCCCTACCCGAGGAGAAGTGGCGAGCCTGGGTCGCCGACGACGTGGAGAAGCTCGCCGCGTTCGCGGAAAAGCGCATGCTCACGACCGACCTCTTCAAGCGCTACGGGGTCGTGCCCATGGGGCCGGACCTCGCGGGGTTCCTGTACGTGGACCCGATCAGCCGCAAGCCTTGCCGTGTGAAGGTGAAGCGACTCGTGCCGGACCCGGACAAGCCCGCGTACTACATCCTGCCGCGCGCGGACCGGAAGAAGGGCGAGGAAGGTGTCGCGCTCGGTCCGCTCTACCTCGCGCATCGACTGAAGCCGACCTTCTTCGGGCCGATCGAGCCGGTCATCATCACCGAGGGCGAGATCGACGCGCTCACCCTGGTCACGCACAAGATCCAGAACGTGGTCTCGCTTCCGGACGGGTCCGAGAGCGCGGCCACGGTCTCGCTCGACCCCCTCTACGGCGTCTTCAACGTCTGGCTCGTCTCGACAGACGCGGACGAGCCGGGCGAGAAGGCCTTCCGGGTCCTCCGCGCGCGCGCGGCCGAGCTCGGCGGCATCGACGTCGTGCGCGTCTACTGGAAGAAGCTCCAGGACGACGGCGGGCTCACGACCTACAAGGACGCGAACGAGGCGCTCGTCGTCGGCCGGCTGTCGTCGGCCGACTTCGTGCGCTGCCTGGACGTCTCGATGGAAGCGAGGTTTGGCTACCCGGTCCGGTGGCGCGAGAGCGCGTAGCGTGGGTGGAGGTGAACCAGGATCCCGACGTGGGCTGGAGGAGGAAGATCGCGTAGCGTGGGCTGGAGGAGCCTAGGAGACGGTGTGTCGTGGCGGAGGTCCTAGCAGCGTAGCCGTGGGATGGAGGTCTTAGCAGCCGTCTGTGGGATGGAGGGACAGCTAGGTCCAGCCGTGGGAGATGGAGGTCCTGCACGATGCCGTAGGCCGTGGGGTGGAGGGATGATGGCGAAGCCAAGAGACAAGCGGCGCAAGGTGACGGACGAACAGATCGCCCGCATCAACCGCCGCAGGCATCTCAGCGACGGGGGAGAGCCGTCGTACGAGACGCCGATCCGGCGCGTGCGCGTCGACGAGCGAGGCCGCGCAGCCGAATACGAGCGCTGCATCCCGACCGAGTGGATACAGTGGTCGTGAGCGGAGTCGTGGGGACGGAGGTGCACCTCGATCCCCCATTGGGCATAGTGGTCGTGGGTAAGGAGGTTCGACAAGCGCATCGCCGTGGGAATCGCCGTGGGAAAGGAGAAGCAAGCTGATCGTCATCTGGGGGTGAACTGGTTTCGACGTGGGAAGCAAAGATCGTCTGCGTGCAAGAGCGCTCGGCCTCTTCAACCGAGCCGTCATCAGCAGCCAACGACAACGGCAACATCGCCTCGCCCGCTCTCAAGGCGGCGTGAGGCTGTCCGGTGAGCGAGGAGCACCCGAGTAGCTCGCCGGGCATCAACCCACACGGGAGCATACAGCCGCCTCGCAACCGGTGAGCTGGGGACACGATAGGTTGCCGGGACCCGAGTCACCCGCCCTGCCCTCGGAAGGCCGCCTACGCGCCTCAAGCCGGGCTACGCACGTGAACGAAGACGCTCCTAGCGACTCGCGGACCGGGGTTCGATTCCCCGCACCTCCACTAGAGACCCGGCAGCCCGGGTGCTACCCTCCGCCGCCTCGGTCACCTGCCGAGAGAAGGACAGCTCCATATGCCACCCCCCACGCGCATCAAGAGCAACACCGCCTCGCATCGTCTGCAGACGGACGTCACCGTCCGGCCGGGCGCGTCGCCGACGGAGCTGCTCCGTCTGCCGTTCTCGGTCCGCACCGACGGCTCGACCACGCTCGTGGTCGTCAGCGTGCGCGGCAGCTTCCGCCCTCGCACCACGATCACGACCGGGCGCACCGACGCCGGTCGCGTCGTCATCTCCCTCCGCGTCGACGGCGATCTCGTCCGGAGCTCCGTCTTCCTCGGCAGCCCCGAGGAAGCGGGTGCGCTCGGCTCCCCCGAGGAGAACGTCGGCGAGGTCTTCAACGTCGCCCTCGGCTCCCCCGAGGAGCATCCGATGGCGATGGGCTCGCACGTCCTCACCGTCGAGGCCGAGGTCATCGACCCGGACCCGGAGCCGGACGAGGCCTTCCACGTCACCGCGGCAGCGGTAGCGGGCGGGCACCACGCCACCATCTACGCCCAGGAGAACGAGTAGCCGCCTAGGGCGGCGGCGGCACGCTGCTCGCCGAGCTCAGACGCCGGAGGTATTCCAGCGCCATCGGGTCCTCGACCGTCTTCGACCAGTCCTGGCCGCTCTTCAGGATCGCGCGGCCGAAGATGGTCAGCAGGTTTTCGAGGATCCACGCCCGGCGGGTGAAGCGCACCACGTGGTAGGCGGCGTAGCCGACCACCGCGAGCTGCAAGAGCTGAAGCGTCTGGACCACGGCGGGAGCGTAGCAGCCGCTGGCGGTCCAGGCGCTACAGCTCCCCCGTAAAACGGGCTCCGAGCTTTCCCAGGATCTCTCCGAGAAGTCGCCTGTGGCATTGCGCCACATCGACGCAGTAGCAGACGAGGACGGCCCGCTCGCGCGCGAGCAGCTCCTCCCAGGCTGCACGTCGGAGCAAGTACGACTGCCGCATCAGGCCGGTGTAGGCCTCGGCGTATCCGGCCCAATCCTCGGCCGTGAGCAGGCCCCGCCGGCGCTTCTGGATGAGCGGCCAGACGAGAGACCACGGCGGCGCGAACACGCGCCCGAGCGGGTCTGTGCTGCGCGAGGTGATGTCGAGCCGGTCCGGCCCCCCGTAGGAGATACGAGCGGTCGCGACGTGCAGTGTCATGTCACCGGAGGCAGCCCGAGCGCGCGCCGCGCGAACGCGATCGCTTCCTCGGGGTCCGCCCACGGCCGCTTCGCGACCGATTCGAGGACAGCCCGGTCGAGACGGAGCTTCTTGACCTCGCCGGCGAGCGCGTCTCTCTCGGCGCGCAGGCGCAAGGCGCAGTCGGGGTGATGGCTCTCGGTCTTGGCGAAGAGATCCGCCTCGCAGTACCGGCAGCTCATGCGCTCGGGCCCTGCCAGCCCATCAGCTCGCCGTAGTCGAACTTGTCGGTGAGCGCCTCCTTGATATCGACCACCTGGCTGTCGTCCATGCGGAGCAGTTGCTGGTTGTAGACGAGGGCGACCCGGGGCACGCGCATCTCCCCCTTCACGAACCGGAGTCCATCCTCGGTCAGGCGGTAGTAGCCGACCCGCTCCGAGCCGTCCTCGCGCTCCTCGCCGCTCTTCGGCTCGATCAGGCCCCAGTAGACGAGCTTGGCCCAGTCGCCCCCGCGCACGGTCGCTCCAAACTGCGACGTCTTCGAGAGCCACTCGGGCACGTGCAGCCACTCGGTGATCGAGTGCGGGGCGTGGACGTTTCTGTAGTAGCGGCAGATCAGGATGAGCGCGTACGCCATCGAGCTCGTGAGCTTGCGCCGGTAGATCTTCGCGAACTGCCTGCAGCACGGGCACTCGGCCCCCTTGTCCATCTTGCCGAGGAGCCACATGCGAGCTTCCTCCAGGCTGGCCCCTTCGCGCAGATCGCTCATGACGATGCCTCCGGGCCGAGCGCGGCCGTGACGAGTTCGGGCGAGACCCCGACCGTCGCGAGTCGGCGACGCACCCAGGCGAGCACGAGCTTCCGCTGCTCGGAAGCAACGGCCAGCGCCGCGGTCTTCACGTGCGGCTCGATGGTGACGAGCCCGTTCTGCCACGGGTCGCCCTCGGCCGCGCGCAGGGCCTTGTAGTAGGTGCGCCACGCGGTGGTGCCCAGCATGAGCGCGGTCTCGTCGTGCCAGTCGCCTTCGCGCCACTCCGGCGACGGGGCCGCGTCCGGCTTCGCCGTCCAGCGGGCGATGTCCCCGTCGGGACAGCTCGTGTAGCCCCAGACCTCCCCGGCCGGCCCCTCGACGAGCGGGACCCACCAGCCGCTCTTCGTGGACGTGTACGGCTCGCCGAGGGGGCGCGTCTCCGGCTCCGGGTCGCGCTCGGGCACGTGCACGTTGCAGCGGATGTCGTCTCGGTCGAGGAACGTGCCGTAGCTCCGGTAGAGGCGCACGTCCTCGCGCTTGCAGACGCAGCACCGAAACGGCTCCTCGGACAGGGAGATGAGGGATTCTTTCATGGCTTGCCTCCGTTTCTGAGGACGGCGGTGGCGTAGGCCTTGAAGGCCACGCTCGGACCGCCGTCCGGGCCGAGCACCGGCACGAGCACCTCCCCGGTCGGGTTTGGAGCCGGCACGAGCGCGGCCACCTTCGGCAGGTAGAGCGGGTGCTTCGGATTGCCGCTCTTGGTGGTGCCGAAGCACATCGCGCGCCCGGCGAAGAGGCCGAGCACGTGCGCGGTCGAAGCAGCGAAGAGCGCGTGCCAGCGCTCGCCGACCTTGCTCCTCTTGCCGACGGACGGCCCGTCTCCCCAGGCGCAGACGACGAGCATGCACTCGTGGGCGAGGCGCATGAGGTAGTCCTGGTTGCGCTCCCCGATCGGATCATCGACGTGCGGGAGCTGGTCCGGGTCGGTCTCCCGCCACGCGAACACGTTGACGACATCCAGGCCGTCGTGGCCCCAGCGCCTGGCGTAGTCGACGCACCGGCCGATGGTGGGATCGTCCTGGTAGGCGTCCGCCGTCGACGGGTTGAGCATCACGAACAGGCACCGGTTATGGGCGTCAGGGGTGCGGCGCCAGAGGTGGTAGCGGTGCTTCTGGTCGAACGAGATCACCGCTCCGCGGTCGCTCCACGGGTCGGCGTCGAGCAAGGAGAGCTGGGCCGAGGGCTTCTTCTTCATGACGACTTGGCGAAGTAGCGCTCCGCGCACTCGACGGAGCAGACAGAGCCGATCTCGCTCCCTGCGTCGCTCAAGGTGCCCCAGCCGCGCGGCAGGAAGGTGAAGGCGGTCACGTTGCCGCGGCGCACGATCCCGGCCGTGAGCACGAGGCGGCACTGGATGCAGGTGACGTAGATGGTGCTCTCGAACTTCGTCTGCTGTGACGACCTCTTCGCCTTGAGCAGGGCCGCGAGGTCGTCCTCGTGCACGCGGACGAGCCCGGGCGGCGCCCATGCCCGCGGTAGCTCCCCCCCGCGGGAGAGCGCGCCGTCGAGGTCCTGGACGATGGAGACCAGCCGAAGCACCGTCTCCTTGGTCTCGTCGATGTCGCCCTCGGCGGTGTCCGGCGGCGGAGGTGGAGACCGGTGGACGCTCTCCACCTCCCGCCGGAGCTCCGCGAGCAGCTCGTCCGGCTTTCTCACACCGCCACCTTGAACGATATCGGCGGGTGGGGGTCGTAGCCCTCCAGCCGGAACATCCCCATCAGCTCCTCGGTCGACGTGTCGCTCCGGATCAAGGTCTCGATGTCGGCGAGGTCCCGGATCGAGGGGTCGATGACGAGCCGGGGCAGCGGCCGCGGCGCGCGCCCGATCTGCTCCTTGAGGCCCGGGATGTGGTCGTACTCCGCGAGCGTGCCGTCCGGCTTCTTCGTGTAGATGTGCGCGTCGACCAGGGTGTGGGCAAAGATCCCGGGCTCGATCTTGGCGAACCGGGCGAAGAGGTGGAGGAGCAGCGCGTAGCTCGCGATGTTGTAGGGGACGCCGAGGGCCACGTCGCAGCTCCGCTGCGTCATGTGGAGGCAGAGGCGCTGCCAGCGCTCGACGTCGACCTCGCCCGCGATCGCGCGCGGGATGGTGTCCGCGGGCTGCCAGCGGTCGGCGGTCTGGACGTTGAGGATGAACTGCATGTGGCAGGGCGGCAGCTTCGACGTCTGCGCGTTGCCGGGCGCCCAGGCCGACACGACCAGGCGCCGCGACATCGGGTTCTTCTTGAGCTCGTCCACGACCCAGCGGATCTGGTCGTTGAAGCCGGGCTCCTTGCCGAGCACCTTGCCGTCCCCCCGCACGCTGGTGATCTCATGCACCGGGAAGTGCCGCCAGAAGTTGCCGTAGGCGCTCGGCACCTCGCCAGCCGCGTCGCACCACGCGTCCCAGAACTTGCAGCCGTGCTTCTGGAGGAAGCTGATGTCGGGCTTGCCCGACAGAAACCAGAGGAGTTCGACGACGATGTTCTTCCAGGAGATCTGCTTCGTGGTGAGCAGCGGGAAGCCCCCGGCGAGGTCGATCTCGTAGCTATGGTGAAACGTCGAGATGGTGTCGACGCCGGTCCGGTTTTCCTTGCGCGTGCCCGTGTCGAGCACCTCGCGCACGATGTCGTGATAGGCCTTCATGGAGTCTCCTTCGGTGGATGCGGATCCCAGAGCAGGGAGCCGTCTTCTGCGATGTGCTCACGTTCGAGGACGCGGGCGACCGCGCGGGCCACCGTCGCCTGGTGGTAGCTGTGCGGCAGGCCCATCTTGCCGTAGACGCACCAGGCGTAGCAGGCGGCGACGACCTGCTCCCACGCTGCGCGCCTGCCCTCGGGGCTGTAGCGCCGGATCCGCTTCGGCTCGGTCACGGCTCGGTGCCGGAGCCCTCGATGGGCGCCACGTAGACCTCGACCGCGCCAAACGTCGTCGCGGCGCCGCCGAAGCCGGCCACGAAGAAGCGCTCGCCGTAGCGAATGTACGACGTGCCGTCCGGCACCTCGACGGTGGCGACGAAGCCCCCGTCGTCGTTCTCCAGGCGCGCCCTCACGTGAGCGCCCTCATCCACCGGAACCGCGGCCCCTTCGAGCCGTCCGGGTAGGTCACGAGATCCGTCCAGGCGTCGACGGGCCGCCCCCAGAGCGGCGACTGCGCCCACTCGCGGTAGGCGATGTTGCCGTACGTGTGCGAGACGTACTCGACCATCGCCATCTCGAAGCGATGCTCGTGGTGGGGGATGAGCCGGATCGCCGTGTACGTCCCGCCCTTGTAGTGCTCGTAGACGCCGGGGCGAAAGCTCCTGACGTCCGTGGGATCGATGATCTCAACCATCCGTGACCTCCTCCATGTCGACCCGCGTACCTGACTCGACCAGACTGGCGACGACGCGCGCGAGCCGGTCCAGATCCCACCGCGCCGGCTCCGTCAGCGGCCCGGCGATGCGCACGACGAAGTGCCGCCGTCCCGGCCGCTCGATGGTGACGCGCGCGAGCTCGACCTTGAGCTCGTAGGCGAGGTACCAGCGTAGCTCGGGCACCGTCGGGGCCGACTGCTCCCACCGGCTCCGGAGGCGGAGCAGCGCCTGCCCCTGGGACACGGTCACCGGCCGGCTGCAGGTGCAAAGTGGGGGGTCACGAAAGCACGAGCCGCAGACGCCAGCGTCGAGGATCATGTCGTCCAGACGCGCGAAGCCGCGGTCGCCGGACAGCCACTGGAGGCGCCATTTCGAGTGCGGAGCGCCGAGCGTCTCGGCCTTGTCCAGCACGAATCCGAGCGCGCGCAGATCCATCGGCCCGATCAGCCAGAGGATGCGGGCCCGGACGGCGCGCAGGGTCTCGGCTTCGAGGTCTGTCACCGCCCGGCCTCGGGCCAGGAGATCCCTTTGGCGACGAGCAGCTCCTTCAGCTCGCGCATGGTCTTGTCCGTCATCCCGGCGATGGCGCGGATGGTCTCGTGCGGCGACCGGACGATGTCGCCCACGACCTCGATATTGGCCTTGTCGAGCACGTTGGCGAGCCGGACCGAGGTCTCCAGCTCCTCCACGGAGAGCATGAGAGCGTGGTCGCCCGCCGGCGGGGGCGCCGCGTCGCAGTAGATCGGGTCGAGCCGGGGATGGCTCTCCACGTAGTCGGTGAGCAGCTCCTCGAAGAGCTCGTCGGTCGACATCCCCTCGATGGTAGCGATGTCCTCGAACGCCTTGGCGAGCGAGCGCGGGACCGTGATCGCGATCGGGCGCCCGTCGTAGTCGGCGGTGCGCGCCGCGATCACGCCGACGAGCCGCGGAGTCGTGCCCTTCACCTCTGCCATGGCCCCCATGACTAGCACCGGCTGCCCGCGTGCGTCAACGGTTGACAGCGTATGACAGGACGGAATAATATCATTCCGAGATGTCGAAGAGGGAGAGCGAGAAGACAGCGGCGACGGGGCTCGCCTTCGAGCCTTACGTCGGGGTCGTGAGCGTGCGAGCGTCGGCCGAGATGCTCGCCGGCCTCGACCGGATGGCGGCGGCGCTCACGCAAGAGAATGGGATCACGTGTAGCCGTTCGGACATCGCCCGCAAGATCCTCCGCGAGGCCATCCGCGCCCATGATCAGCGAGGCCGACGATGAGCGTGCCGGACGACAGGGCCGAGGAACAGCGGCGCATTCGCGAGAAGCGCGACGCGGAGGAGGCCAGGCGCCGGAGTCTCCGCGACCAGCGCCTCTGCGCCTCGTGCGGCGCGGCCGTGACGGACGCGGCCATGGCGCTCGGGCTCTGCCCCCGCTGCGGCAAGAAGCTCTCGGTCGTGCTCGCGCCTGCGCAGCCGGCGCTGCCGCTCGCGATCGATCCGCCGCGCCCGTACAAGGCGCCGGAGCCGCCGGCCGCGGAGCTGGCCGAGCCGGACGAGATCCCCGATCCCCCGGAGCCCGCATGTCCCTCTTCCTCGTCCGATTCGTCCTCGCCGCCGGCTTCGGTATCTACTCCCTCCGCGCCTGCGCCTACCTCGCCTTCTCCGTCGTCCTCAGCATCCACACCTGTCTCCACGCCGGCGAAGCGTGGAAAGCGGGCGCCCACGGCCGGTGAGATCGCCATCGCAGCGGCCGTCTCCGAGCGGTTCCCCGAGCGCGGGGGCGAGACGTTGCCGAGCGGTTACCCCGACTACGGCGGTCCGCACCCGGCCATGGTCGTGGACGTGCACAAGGAGACGCGACGGCCGGCTCCGACCGGGGCGGCGCCGGAGCCGCGCGCGGCGCATGCCGCGGAGCGGGAGCGCCGGGTCACCGGCTACGCCGTCACCAAGGTGGTGATGACGTTCCACATGGGCGGCGGCACCTTCGAGGACCTCGCCGTCGGTACCGTGATCGAGCTCATCGACCCCTCGCCCCGGGACCAGAAGGACCTCGACCACTGGGAGCGCGTCGGCCGCCAGCACGTCGTCGTCCGCTGGCGGGGCGGGATCGCGCTCGTGCTCGGCAAGGATATTTCCAGGACCGACATCGCGGCCTGGCGACTGCAAGAGGAGCAGCGTAAGGCTACCCCATGCTGAAGACCTTTCTCGATTGGTTCCACAGCGGCGGCTGGGTGCTCTGCTTCGGCGCCGTGGCGTTCGTGTCGTCGGTGCTCACGCGCTGGAGCCAGAAGCGCCAGTACGAGCAGATGCTCGTGGAGAGCCGCGGCGAGATCGTGACCATGATCCAGGCCGCCCGCGACGAGCAACGGGCCGAGGCGGCCGCGCTCGAAGCCGCGACCGGCGAGGACCCGCTCTCCCGGAGCCGCCGGAAGGAGCGCGAGTACTTCGCCCTCATCCGCTCCATGGAAGAGCAGAAGAACCGCTACAAGCTCTACTGGCTGGAGCAGGCGCGGGAGCACTCGGTCGCGCAGGGGATCTTCGAGCGCGCCGTGGTCGACGGCCGCATCGTCGCCAAGCGCGCCATCAACCTCGCCAACCACTACCTCGAAAAGGACGGCAAGCCGAAGATCGCCCACCCGAAGGAGCTCTACGGTCCGCCCGAGGGGCTCTCGGCCGACTACCGGGACAAGATCGCGGAGAAGATCGCGGCGGACCCGCCCGAGGTCGACGTCGACGCGGAGCTCCGTCGCATCGGCCCGCCGACGGACGAGCCCGCCGCGCCGCCGCCCGCGGAAGGAGAGAAATGAGCGGGCACTGCGACGAGCGCGCGGACGTCTACGACGACTCGATCCGCAAGGCGAGGAAGGAGCACCGCTGCTGCGCCTGCTCGCTGCGGCGAGGAGTACACGAAGCACTGGAACCGCCCCCCGCCGCCCGAGATCGCGGAGCTGGCGTTCGTGACGAGGGACGAGATGCAGGCGCGGGTGCGCGCGGCGCTGGAGACAAACGGATGAGGACTGGAGCAGGCAAGCACGTGGCCGGGGAGCGGAGGAAGCGCACGCTGCACTGCCAGGTCCTCGTCGAGACGGACATGGACGACGAGGAGCTGACCGAGGAGCTCATGAAGGTGGCGCACGCGCTCACCCAGCGCGTGGAAGGGCGCCTCACCGTGACGGCGGCCGAGGTGGACCCGGAGATCTGGAAGAAGATCGGCCTCTCCGAGAAGGCGAAGCCGGACGCGACCGTGATCTGGAGGCCGAAATGAGGGGCTCGGACGGACTCCCGCTGCTCACGACCGCGCAGCTCGATGAGGTCGTGCACATCTGCCCGCAGAAGGACGGGTCGTGCGAGGTCCACGATTGGCCGACCGAGGGCCTCCCGAAGCGGCTGGTCGATGCGATGCGGGCCAGGTACGGCAAGGGCGGTCTCAACGTCTGCAAGAGCTGCCTCGTGCGTGCGCGAGACGAGGCCAAGCGGCGGGCGGGTCTGTGACGCGGCATCACTGGGAGCTCGAAGAGGTGGACAGCGGCCACCTCGGCGTCAACTCGTTCTGGACGTGCAAGGCATGCGGCGCGTCCGGCGGGGGCGAGCAGTTCGACATGCGCGAGAGCCCGTTCCTCGCCCGCGCGAGAATCACGCTCTCGACCGATTGCGACGAGGCGAAGAAGCAGATCGCCGAGTACACGGGCCAGCGCGAGGCCGAGGTCGAGCGCGCCAAGGACATCACCGCCCGCGTCGAGTACCTGGAGCGCGCCGTCGAGGCGCTCCTCAGGCTGCACACCGCCGACGTGCGCGATGAGCTCGTGGCCCTGCTCCGCGAGCTCGAAGACGCCGGAGCGAAGCGCGCCGCGCCGTCGAAGACGCCATGAAGCGGATCGACCGGATCGACGGGGCGCTCGCCGTCGCCCTCGGCTTCTCGCTCGCGTGGAGCGCGCACGCCTGCGCGGAGCCGGCGCCCGCTCCGCCAGCCCCCGTAGACGCGTCCCCGCCGGACGCGAGCGCGTCCCCCGAGGACGCAGCCCCGGACGCTACGCCGGTCTTTGGCGCCCATCTCGGCCGCTACTCGACGCTCTACGCCTACCAGGGCCCGCACGCGCCCCGAGCCCACAACATCGAGCGCATCGCCAGGCTCTTCGACTTCGCGGCCGCGAGCTTCATCGGCCCGGGCGATCTCTGGAGCTTCAACGTCGTCGTCGGGCCGCGCACCGAGGACAACGGCTTCGTGTTCGCGCCGACGATCTTCCTCGGCGAGGTCATGGACGACGTCGGAGGCGGCACCTGCCAGGTGAGCTCCACCATCTTCGCGGCCGCGCTGAGAGCAGGCCTCGACGTGATCGAGCGCACGCCGCACAGCCGGCCGTCGAAGTACATCGACAAGGGGCTCGACGCGACCGTGAGCTACCCCGCCGGCGACGCCGGACCGGCCGGCAAGCTCGACCTCGTGCTGCGCAACCCCTACCCGTTCGAGGTCGAGATGAAGGTCGAGATCGGCGACTCTGGGGATCCCATGCGCAGCTTGAACGTGGCCTTCTTCGGCAAGGAGCCCGGGCCCGTCGTGGATCTGCGGTGGAAGACCGCGTCGCACGAGCCGCCTGGCGCGCCGCGGTTCCACAAGACGGGCAAGATCAGGACGGCGACCTACAAGCGCCGCGTGCAGGAGAGCGCACCCGGCATCCTCGGCACGCTCCTCGTCTCGCGCACGTACGCGGACGGCCATAGCGACGAGCGGCGCTTCCAGAGTCACTACCGGCCGACCGCGGAGGTCTGGGAAGTCGGGCTCGACTGGGACATGAGCCGAAATCCCTGGGACCCGCCCGCTCAGCCGTGAGCATCTCGACCGGGCAAGGGACCGCGCGCTACTGGTGCGACGCCTGCAAGAAGCCGTGGTGCAAGCACCGGAGGCCGTGCCCGTCGTGCGGCGGCCACGGCTTCGTCTACGAGGAGCTCGCGCGCGGAGAGCCGTCACCGAACACGCAGTGGCTCTGCATCCGGTGCGGCGAGGTCGTCTGCGTCTGGTGCTACTGGAAGCACACGGCGAGCTGCTTTCGCTGACTGTGTCTGTCGAAGCGCGCGCGCGCTCGGCCGCGGCGCTCTAGCATCGGCCGATGCTGCGTTTCGTCTTCGGTCATCTCGCCTGGTACAAGATGGTCGCCCGCGCCATGAGCGGCGGTGACTTGCCCTGCTGCCCGGAGTGCGCTGGCGTCGGCCCCCGCGATCCCGTCCGCCTCCTCTACGAGAGCTGGGCCCGGAAGAAGGGAATCATGCCGGGGCGATCCTGACTCGACGCTCCGTCCACGCTGCGCCAAAATCAGCGCAAAGGCGCGCTGTGCGCGCTGTGGAGGTAGCCCATGAGCCACGGAGAGATCTATCCCCCGAACGGTCCCTGCCCGAACAGCCCCGAGCCGGGGCCGACCCCGCTGTTCGAGCCCGATCCCGGTCCGGACACCAACCCGACCGACCCGACGCCGTCGGCCGCGCAGATCGCTGCCGCCGACGTCCGTCGGCGCGAGCAGGAGCGGTACGCAGCGAGCCAGCTGCGCACCGCCGAGCTCCGCTGGGGCCCCGCATCCGTCTGACCCACACGTACTAGAAGAGCGAAGGGCGCGCCGCGCGACCCGGAGCCAACGTAGAAGAGGGGCCCTCGGCCGCTGGAGCGAGATTCTGCTTGCCCAGGCGCCGGGGGCCCCGTATCTTGCCGATCGAGCAACATCGCTAGGTGGCCCTTGAGCAAAGGACCTGGCGCGCTGTGCGAATGCGCACCGGTGCGTCCAGATGGCCAAGGGTCTTACAAGAAGAATCACTCGCAAGCAGGCGCTGAGCTACACGCGCTCCCGTCCGAACGGGATCGGCGTGACAGCGATCGCTGCGGTGAACGGCCGAGGCGCGCGCCGTCGCAGGCGCAAGGGTCCTCCCGCTGCCGTGAAGAAGGCCATGAAGGCCTGCGGCACGCTCGTGAAGAAGGCGTGGAAGCAGTCGAGGACGGGCAAGAAGACGACGCGTCTCGTCTCGACGACCCGTAGCCGCCGCGCGTCGAGCCTGTCGGATCGAGGCATGCCGGCCGGCGACCTCCGCCACGCCGCGCGCGAGGGCACTCCGGCCGTGCGCAAGGCCGCACGCGCCGAGCTCCGCCGCCGCGGTCTCAAGCTCACGAACAAGACCTGGGAGCTCAAGGATCTGCGATCTCGCGCGCGCCACGGCGACACCCTGCGTGAGCGCAAGGCCGCGAAGGCGGAGCTCAAGCGCCGCGGTCTCAAGCTCCGCCCGAATCAAGCCGCCGCGGCGCCGTCGCCGAAGACGGCCACGGCGAACTACAACCGCCGCTACGCCCAGACGAAGCGAGTTCTTCGGAATCTCGCCCGAAACCCCGAGGAGACCGCGATGCAGAAGAACAAGAAGCGGGGCAAGAAGCGCTCGAAGAAGCGGCTGAAGGGCGCCGCGTTCAAGCGTTCGGCCCAGTACAAGAAGATGCAGGCCGGCCTGCGCAAGTTCCGCGCGAAGAAGGGCGGAGGCAAGCGCAAGAAGAGCTCGGGCCGCAAGACCTCGCGCAAGAGCGCTCGCAAGGGCAGCCGGCGCAAGGCGCGTCGCTCGACCTCGGCCGCGCGCGGCCTGACGGTCTCGATCGGCGGCAAGCGCGTCAAGACCTACCTCACCAAGGGCAAGGGCGGCCGCGTCAAGCACCTGCCCGAGCACGCGATCATGGGCTTCAAGTCCCGCGCGGCCATGAAGGCCGTGATCGACATGAAGCAGCCTCGCGGCAAGAAGAAGATGAGCTCGGAGGCGCTGCGAAAGGCGAGCGATCGCCTGGTCAACCGCCTCCTCGCGGTCGGGCGCGCGCGCGAGCGCGCGGCCCGAAGGGTGGAGAAGCACGGTGACATCTTCACCCCGAACACGACGGTCGTCCCCTACAGCCAGTGGAGCGAGAACATGAAGGCGAACAGGCGCAGGAAGAAGAGCAAGGGCCGTCGGCGTCAGACCGCGAAGCAGAAGGCGGCGAGTCTGCGGAACCTCCGCAAGGCGCGCGCCGCGCGTCGCGCGAAGAAGAGCGGGACCCGCAAGCGCCGTCGCAAGGGCACGCGCAAGGCCGCTCGTCGTCGCACCCGCAAGGCGTCGACCACGCGCCGGCGTCGCAAGAGCTCGGCGAAGCGCCGCGGCACGAGCAGGAAGCGCCGCAAGGGCGGAGCGAAGCGCCGCCGCACGACGACCCGTCGTCGCAAGAGCGGCAAGGGCCGTCGCCGGACGGCGCGTCGCCGCGGCACGAGCCGGAAGGCCGCGCGCCGGGCGCTCCGGACGCTCTCCGCGTACAAGTTCAACGGCCGTCGTCGTCGCTCGGGTCGGCGCCGCTACCGCCGCAACTCGGCGTTCATGGAGCAGCTGAAGCAGGGCCTCAAGCTCGGCGCAGTCGTGGTCGGAGGCTTCATCGCCCACAAGGCGCTCTCGAAGCTCCTGAACGACCAGGTGCTCTCCAAGGTGAGCGCGATCTCGACCGGCGCAGCCGCCCCGTACGCCTCGCTCATCGCGGGCGCCATCGTGGCAGCGGCCGGCATCCCGCTCGCGGCGAAGTTCCTGTCGCGCGAGAAGGCGCTCAACGTCGGGGCCGGCATCGCCGCCTCGTTCCTGCACTCGCTCGTGGTCACCGTCCTCGGCAAGGCCAACCAGCCCGCCGTGGCGGCGTACTTCTCGGGCTACCCGGACCGCTCGGGATCGGCCATGCAGGGCTACGGCGAGTACTTCATCCCGCCGGGGATGGGCGAGTACTTCCTGCCCCCCGGCATGAACGGCTTCGGTGACGCGGCCATCATGCAGGCAGCGGCCGGCTACGGAGACCCGGCGATCATGCAGGCAGCCGCCGGCATGGGCGCCGACCAGATCATGCAGGCAGCGGCCGGCATGGGCGCTCCGATGCTGACCCAGGCGGCGGCCGGCACGGGCGAGTACATGCTCACGGGCGGCAACGCCTACGGCGAGTACGAGATGGTGCAGCCCGGCCCGATCTCGGGCATGGGCTACACCGACGAGGGCATCATGGGCGGCGACCTCAACGCCGCCGAGTACGCCCTGAACCAGGCCGAGGCGGCCGCTGGCATCGGCGACATCCCGCTGATCTCCACGGTCGATCCGACCATGGTGGCCCAGCCCGTCGAAGACGTCCCCGGCGGCATGCGCTCCGGGATCCTCCAGGGGAGCGACGGCATCTTCGGCTGATCCATCACGCACCGAGCTCGGCCCGGGAGGCGCTGCCACAGCAGCGCCCCGGGCTTGAGCCCGTGGAAGGGAACGCAGTGGAACCAGCCACTCAAAAAATGGAAGTCCCTGCCAAGGAGAATTGACCGTGGCCAAGCTCACCAACGTGCGAGAGCGCGTTCATCAGCCGTTCCGTGACACCCTGATCCGCACCGCCGGCTACTCGGTCGGCAACGTGCAAGACAGGACCGACCTCTTCACCGCCGCTGGCAAGAGCGACGGCGAGACCAACCTCAAGAACGGCTCGACCCTGCCGTCCGACCAGTCGATGGTCGTGCTCGCGCTCCGGGTCTTCGCCTGGTACCGCAACCCGATCCAGCGTGGCCCCACGGTCACGGTGGTCGGCGGGACCGACTACCCCGAGGCGAACGGCGACTTCCAGTTCGCCGGCGCCGGGTCGACGTACTCGGCGGCCCAGTCGAACGTCGCCAACGGCAACGCCCCGGGCTCGACCCAGGACGTGCACCGCCTCTACTGGCAGACGGAGGAGCAGCTCCTCTGGTCCTTCGGCGCGGGCGACAAGTTCTCGCTCACGTCGATGCCCACCGCCTACTTCCCGTACGGCGGCGGTCTGCACGGCGACCTCGGCGGCGCGACCGACCTCATCCTCTGGAACAACGGCACGCCGGACCACACGGGCATCCTCCGCCTCGCCCGCGCGATCCTCCTGCC
>Ga0075435_100001213_pt1 | contig 16502 bp, 16 predicted proteins | sample RhiMethybrSRZTD4_FD_75302 | JGI IMG/M metagenome (GOLD analysis project Ga0075435, IMG submission 75302) | Populus rhizosphere microbial communities from Tennessee, USA - Rhizosphere MetaG P. TD hybrid SRZTD4 | ecosystem: Host-associated > Plants > Roots > Rhizosphere > Soil | place: USA...
CGAAGATTGGCCCCGTGTGAGAATCGGCGCCGCGGGGCATTCGACAGCGCGACATGTTCTGGGCATGCTTCGGGGACGATCCCGGTGGACGGATCGGGCCAGGCTCCGAGGCGCGCTCGTCCGGACGCTCCCGCGGTTCGGTTTCGCGGGAGCGCCGACACGGCCGCTAAGGTGCCGCGAGAATTGGTAGGGATGTGATGGCGAAATCTCGTATTCTCGTGACCGGGGCAGGGGGGTTCATCGGCCACCACCTCGTGTCGCATCTGAAGTCCCACGGGCACTGGGTGCGCGGCGTCGACCTGCAGGCGCCCGAGTTCGCGCGCAGCCAGGCCGACGAGTACGTCGTCGGCGACATGCGCAGCGTCGAGACCTGCATGGAGACGACGGCGGGCGTCGACGAGGTCTACGCGCTCGCCGCCGACATGGGCGGGATGGGCTACATCTCGGCCCACAACGCCGAGATCCTGCACTCGAACTCGCTGATCAACCTGAACACGATCGAGGCGGCCAGGCGCAACCGGGTCAAGCGCTACCTGTACACGTCTTCGGCCTGCGTCTATCCGGAGTACCTGCAGACGGATGCCGAGGTGGCGCCGCTGCGGGAGGAGGACGCCTTCCCGGCGCAGCCGCAGGACGGCTACGGGTGGGAGAAGCTCGTTGCCGAGCTGCTGTGCCGCTACTACCGCGAGGATCACGGGCTCGCGACCCGCGTCGTCCGCTTCCACAACATCTTCGGCCCGCTGGGCACGTGGGAGGGCGGCCGCGAGAAGGCGCCGGCGGCGATGTGCCGCAAGATCGCGGTCGCCAAGCACACGGGCGACCACCGGGTCGAGATCTGGGGCGACGGCCGCCAGACGCGGTCGTTCTGCTACATCGACGACTGCGTCGCCGGCCTCGTGCGGCTGATGGGGTCCGACTACACCGAGCCGCTCAACATCGGCCAGGACCGGCTGATCTCGATCGCCGACCTCGCCGACCTGGTCGCCGAGATCGCCGGGATCGAGATCCAGAAGGTCTTCGTGGACGGCCCCCAGGGCGTGCGCGGGCGCAACTCCGACAACACCCGCCTGCGGGAGGTGCTCGACTGGGAGCCGGAGATCTCCCTCGAGGCCGGGCTCGAGCGCACGTACCGGTGGATCGAGCAGCAGGTGCAGGCCCGCCTGGCCTCCGAGGCCGGGCGCGGCGAGGTGGTGCGTGACGCCCTCATCCGGGCGGACTGAGGCGGCGGTGGGCGCCGCACGCACGTGCACCGTGCTCGGCGTCGAGTACTTCGTCGGCGACGTGCCCGCGGCGACCGCGACCGTCCTTGATCGGGTCGAGAGCGGGCTGGGCGGCTACTCCTGCCTCTGCGGCGTGCACGGGATCATCACCGCCCAGCACTCCGAGTCCATGATGGGCGCCCTGGACGAGGCATGGCTGAACTTCCCCGACGGCGCCCCGGTGGCCTGGCTGATGCGCCGGCACGGAGCCGGCGACGCACACCGCGTGGCCGGGCCCGACCTGATGCCCCGCGTCGTCGAGGCCGGCCAGGAGCACGGCATCCGCCACTTCCTCTTCGGCTCGTCGCCCGAGGTACTCGCCCAGCTCGAGCGGCGGCTCGTCGAGCGCTTTCCCCGCGCGATCATCGCCGGATCCATCTCGCCGCCCTTCCGCGAGGTCACGGACGCCGAGAACGAGGCGTTCGCCGAGCAGATGGTGGCCGCCCGGGCAGACATCGTCTGGGTCGGCCTGGGCCTGCCCAAGCAGGACGAGTGGCTGCGCCGCAGCGCCGCGCTGTTCGCGCCGGCCGTCGGCCTGGGCGTCGGCGCCGCGTTCGACTTCCTGGCCGGCACGAAGCCGCGCGCGCCGGAGTGGGCCCAGGCAGCCGGGCTCGAGTGGCTGCACCGGCTGATGAAGGAGCCGCGCCGGCTGGCGGGCCGGTACGCGACGACCAACACGGAGTTCCTGGCCCGGGCCGGCCTCTCGATCACGGGCGAATACGGGCGGGCCGCGTTGCGGAAGGTCGAGCGGTCGCGGCCGCGGGCCGCGCGCAGGTGACTGGTCACCGCCCCCAGCGACCGCTACCGTAGAGTCATGATCGGAGGGATGCGGCGTCCCGGCGACCCGTCGGCGCGGTTCCGCGTCGGCGTCCTGGCGGCCGCGGCCGCCGCGCTCGCGGGAGGAATCGCGGCGATCTCGCCGCCGGTCGCGCTCGTGGTCATCGGCCTCGTGATCGTCGTGACCTACCTGGGTGAGACGGCAAACCGGCCGCTGGGCGAGGTGCTCTTGGTCGGGATGATCGCGATCTCGGGCGGTGTCGACCTCCTACAGCAGGTCGGCACCAGCTTCGGGTCGCTGCAGGCGGTCGAGACCGGCGCGTTCGTCGTGCTGGCGGCGCTCGTGTGCCTGACCGGCGTCTCGCTCCCCGACGGCCCTGCCGGACGGGCCTTCGGCCTGCTCACGATCTTCGTCCTGTGGACGCTCGTCTCGTTCTCGTGGGGGAACCTCGCGACGACCGGCTATCAGAACACGCTCGTCTTCGTGGCCGCGCTGCTCTCCATGGCGATCGCGATCACGGTCATGCAGGCGCGCGGCAGAGCCGCGTACGACGTCATCTCGAAGGCGTTCTGGGTGGCCGCCGCGGTCGGGCTGTCCCTGTACGGCGCCGGGCTCGTGATCGGCGGCCCGGGCACGCACGCGATCCTGTCGCCGCGGCCGTTCGGGCTGATGGGCGTCGTCCTCGTGGCGTGGTTCCTGGGCGCCGGGATGGTCGGCCGGCGGTGGGCGTACTGGGTGGTCGGCGCTGCGATCCTGCTGACGCTGCTCTCGCTGTCTCGCTCGGCGTTCGCCGCCCAGCTCGTGCTGGTGGCGCTGGCCTGGTTCGACCTGCGCAACTTCCGCGGCTGGCTGACGGCGATCGGCGCCGGGGTCGTCGTGATCGCGATCGCCATCGCCGCCGTCTTCCTCTACGAACCCCTGCACCACCGCTTCTTCCACGGCGACACCGCCCAGGTCGGCGGGTTCAGCCTGAACGTGACCGGGCGCGACGCGCTCTGGTCGGCGAACTGGGGCTGGTTCAAGGAGCGGCCGGTGATCGGCCACGGAGCGGGGGCGTCGGACACCCTGACCAACGCGCTGCCCTTCCACGGCGCCGGCCACCCCCACAACGACTACCTACGCATCCTGGTCGACTACGGCCTGGTCGGGTTCGTCATCTGGATGACCGCCTACCTGGCGCTCCTGCGGCTCACCTGGAAGCGATGGCAGGCGGTGCGGGGGACGCGCGTCTTCGCCGAGCACATCCATGCCGCTGCCTTCCTGGTGCTCGTCGGCATCGCGCTGACGATGATCGTGGACAATCCGATGATCGAGCTGGCCCGGATGGCGCCGCTCGGCATCATCGTCGGCATGTCGCTGGCGCTGCCGACGCCGGCGCCGGCCGAGCGGGAGCCGGCCGCGCCGGCGCCGATCCCGGCGATGACCTCCCGCTGACCCGTCCCGGCGCGGCATGAGAGTGCTCGTCCTGCATTCGCGGTACCTCAGCGGTACATCGTCGGGCGAGAACCGCGTCGTCGAGGACGAGGTCGAGCTGCTGCGCGCGGCCGGGCACGAGGTGCGGCTGTGGGCGCCGTCGCCGGAGGACGCCGCACGCACGTCGCGGCTGCGCCTGGGGGCGAGGGCGGTGTGGTCGCGGTCCGCCGTGCGAGAGGTCGAGCGGATCGCCGCCGAGCTGCGCCCCGACGTCGTGCACGTGCACAACCTCTATCCGATGCTCTCGCCCGCGGTGCTGCGCACGGCCGCGGCGCCCGTCGTCGTCACCCTCCACAACTACCGGCTGCTGTGCCTGCCGGCCACCTTCCTGCGCGACGAGCGGACGTGCGAGGACTGCCTCGGTGCGCTGCCGTGGCGCGGCGTCGTCCACCGCTGCTACCGCGGCTCGGCCGCCGGCAGCGCCGCCCTGGCCGCCTCGCTGGGCGTGCACCGGCGGGCGGGGACGTTCCGCCACGTCGCGGCGTTCCTGGCCGTGAGCGAGTTCGTGCGCGAGAAGCACGTCGAGGCCGGCATGGACGCCGCCCGGATCCGGGTGAAGCCGAACTTCGTCGCGCCGATGCCGCGGCGGGAGGGGCCCGGGCGCGACTTCCTCTACCTGGGCCGGCTCTCGGCGGAGAAGGGGCTCGACCGCCTGGTGGCGCGCTGGCGGGAGATGCCCGGCCGGCTCGTCGTGGTCGGCGACGGGCCCGACCGCGCGAAGCTCGAGGCGGCCGCCCCCGACACGGTCGAGTTCCGCGGCGCCGTGCCGCCCGACCAGGTCGGCGGGTTCCTCGCGAAGGCCCGCGCCCTGGTGCTGCCATCGATCTGCTACGAGGGCGCGCCCAGGACCGTCGTCGAGGCGTATGCGGCCGGCGTGCCGGTGGTCGCGAACCGCCACGGCGCGCTCCCGAGCGTCGTCGCCGAGGGCGTCACGGGGCTCCTCGTCGATCCGGCCGCCGTGGGCGGATGGCGCGGCGCGCTGGCGGAGCTGGGCGACGACGACGTGTCGGTGCGGCTGGGGGAGGGAGCCTTTGCCAACTGGCGGAGCCGCTACAGTCCCGAAAAGGGTCTCGCCGACCTGGAGGCTGCGTACACCGCGGTTCGGGCGGGATCAAGCGCGGCGACAGTGGAAGGTCGCGGCGAGGAGCGGACGGAACCGGAGGGCGGCACGCTTGACTCCGTGTCACAATAGGCGTATCCCAGTAGTGCATTTGCCGAGCCGAGGCGGTGGGGCAACCGGCCCGTTCGGACTCAGACGGTTGAAAGGCTCCCTCCGTGGCTGAACAGCGGCTGACCACACTCTCCGACTATCTCGGGGTGCTCCGGCGCCGCCTCTGGATCGTGATCCTCGCGATCGTCGTGGCCGTGGGCGCTGCGTATCTCGTGTCGAGCCGGCAGACGCCTGCCTACGAGGCCACGTCCGAGGTGAATGTGGGCGGGAACTCGATCTCGACCATCCTCAACCCGAGCGGGCACCAGTCGAGCTCCGTCATCCAGCAAAACGTGGCGTCGGCGGCGCAGGCCGCCCACACCACGCCGATCGCCGCGGCAACGCTGAGAGCCGCCAACGTGCACGGGATGACTGCCCAGGATCTCCTGGACGAGACCACAATCACGCCCAGCGATACGACATCGTTCTTCAGCATCGCGGTCACCGACCGCTTCCCCGACCGGGCGAAGCTCCTTGCCACCACATATGCGGAGACGTATGTCGCCGTGAGCAATCACAACGCGGTCGCCGGGCTGTCCGCAAAGCTGAGCGCGCTCAACGTCAAGATCACTCAACTGAAGAAGAAGATCGCCCGTGAGATCGCCGCGGCCGGCAACCAGTCGGCCGGGGCGGCCGACCAAACAGAACTCCAGAATGACCTGAAGCAGCAGGGCGCTTACCAGAACGGCCTCGATAGCCTCGCCAACAACAACCAGGTGGCGCAGAAGGCCGACACCGCGACGAAGGTGCGCCCGGCCACCACCCGCAACCTGGTCATGGGCTTCGGGATCGGGCTCGTCATCGGCCTCGTGCTGGTCTCGCTGGCCGAGGCGCTCGACACGCGCATCCGCCACTCCGACGACGTCGCCCAGCGGCTCGGCCTGCCGCTCCTGACCCGGATCCCGATCCCGCCGCGGTCGCTGCGCAAGGCCTCGAGCCTGGGCATGCTCCACGACGAGGGCGGCATCCAGACCGAGGCCTACCGCAAGTTACGCATCAACCTCGACTTCGCCAACCTGTCGATCAAGGCGCGCACCATCATGGTCACGAGCGCCACCGAGCAGGAGGGCAAGTCGACCACGGTCGCGAACCTGGCCGTCGCGCTGGCCAAGGCGGGCCGGCGGGTGGTGCTGGTCGATCTCGATCTGCGCAAGCCGTACCTCGACCGCTTCTTCGACCTGACCGGGCGCCCCGGCATGACCGACGTCGCCCTGGGCCACGTCACGCTCGACCAGGCCATGTGGTCGATCCCGATCCCGGGCGCCGACGGCGGCTCCGGCGCGGGCTCGCTGCACGTGCTGCCGTCCGGGCCGATGCCGCCGAACCCCGCCGACCTGATCGAGAGCTCCGTCGTCACCGAGGTGCTGCTCGACCTGGCCGAGCGGGCGGACGTGGTGCTGCTCGACTCGGCGCCGCTCCTGCCCGTCGCGGACGGCGTGGTGCTCTCGAACAAGGTCGACGGCATGCTGGTGGTCGTGCGGGCCTCGACGATCCGCCGTCCGGTGCTGGCCGAGCTGCAGCGCGTGCTGACGGCCTGCCCGGCGGCCAAGCTCGGCTTCGTCCTGACCGGATCCGACGAGGGCGAGGGGTACGGATACGGATACGGGTACGGCGGCTACGCGGCGCCCGTACCCGGCCGCCCGGAGCAGGCGCCCGGCAACGGCCAGCCGGCCAACGGCGCCGAGGGCATCCCGGGGCAGTCGACCCCGACCCAGCCCTACTAGCGCTAGCGCATCAACACCCCTTAAGCACTTCGACCCCCGCATCTGCGGGGGCCGAAGCGAACTCTCTCGTACGAGCTGGGTGTGGTCTTACGACACGCGCCGAGAGGACGCGCGGCGCAGAAGCAGACCGGCACCGATCATCCCGACGCCCGCCGTGGCATACAGCCCCAGATCTGCACCGGTGAAGGGCAGGGTTCCGCCGCCACCGCTGGCGACCTGACCCTCGACGCCACCGGCCGGGCCACCGCCGCCTGCGACGACGCCCTTGACGCCGCCGCCACCGCCCGGCGGGCCGTTGTTACTGGCGGGGGAGGCAGCGTTTGCCGTGCCCGCACCGATCGTCGCAACCACTGCCAGCGTGAGCAGCGCAGCCGCAACGGATCGGCGCTTCAAGCGCTTTCCCATTGGTTCGCTCCGTTCCTTTGACACGCCTACCATTGTCGGCACCATACCGCACCTGGCGGTCAGCATGCCAGCCATGGAGGCAAATTGTCGAGCTCGGGCACGATCGAACAGGGGAGCCAGGAGGCCGCACCGGCACGAAATCGGTGGGCTCCGGCCGTCCCCGGAGGCTGGGGCGGGGTGGCGGCCTTCGCCTTCACGGCCGCCGCGGTCGGGCTGCTCGCCTACGACAAGGGCGGATACTACTTCGGCGCCTGGCCCGGTGGATACCTCGGCGTCTGGCGGACGGCGATCGCCCTTTCCGGCCTGGCGGCGATCGCGGTTCTGGCGGGCACGCGCGGCGAGCTGCGGGTCTCCCGCTCCGCGCTCGTGGCGCTTGCCGCGATGGGGCTCCTGTGGGCGTGGACGGCCGTGTCGTACCTGTGGTCGGACGATCGCGCGTCCACGGCCACCGACATCCGCTTCCTGCTCGTGTACGTCGCGGCGCTCGGCGCGCTGATCCTCGTGGCCGCAGGCGACCGCGCCGTTCCGGTCGCGCTCGGCACGCTGGGCGGGATCACGGCCGTCGCGTCGTACGCGATCGCCACCCGGCTCTATCCGGGAGTCTTCGGCATGTTCACCTCGGGGTCGGAGTTCGGGCGCCTGTACCAGCCGATCGGCTACTGGAACGCGCTCGGGGCCTACGCCGGCATCGGCGTCGTGCTCGCGCTCGGCTTCATGGCGCGGGGGGCGATGCTCGTGCGGATGCTCGCCGCCGTCGCGCTCATGCCGCTCGTGGCGACGATCTACCTCACGTTCAGCCGGGGGGCGGTGATCAGCCTCGGCGTCGCCCTGGTGGTGCTGGTCGCCCTCGACCGCCGCCGCGTCCAGCTGATCGCGGCGATCGCGGCCGGCTCCGTGGGCGCGATCGGGACGATCCTCGCGATCCACGGGCACTCCGCGCTGACGGCCTTCCACCGCCAGTTCGGGCCGCAGAAGGTGCAGGGCCAGGCCGTCGCGGCGAGGCTGGTCGCGCTCGCGCCCCTGGCCATGGGCGGGGCCGCCCTGTTCGCCGGGCTCGAGGCCCGCATCCAGGTTCCGCGGCGGGTGCGCATGCTGGCCGGCGCGGGCATCGTGCTCATCGCGTGCGTGGCCCTTGCGGCAGGGATCCACCGCTACGGGAACCCCGTCACCACCGTGCGCGACGCGATCTCGACGATCCGAAAGCCGGCCCCGACCTTCCCCGGCGGCGACCTCAACCTGCGCTTCGCCAGCCTCTCGCTGAACGGGCGCGCGCTCTTCTGGAAGGCGGCCTGGCACGAGTTCACGGCCAACCCGGTCATCGGCTCGGGCGGGGCCACCTTCCACCACTACTGGATGCGCCACCGCCCGGTGAACGTGCTCGTCTACAACTCGCACAGCCTCGAGCTCGAGACGATGGCCGAGCTGGGCGTGATCGGCCTCGCGATCGTGCTGCCGGCGATCCTCGCCCCGATCTGGGCCGGCATCCGCCGCCGCGCGCACCCGCTGGCCGCGGCCGTCACCGCCGCGTACGTCGGCTACATGGTGGAGTCGAGCGGCGACTGGACCTGGCAGCTCCCGGGCGCGACGCTCGCCGCGCTTGCGTGCGCGGCCGTGATCGTGAACCTCGGGGACGACCGCAGGGCCTTCGTCCTCTCGGAGCGGTGGAAGCTCGCGGGCGCCGTCGTCGCGGGCGTGATCGCCGTCGCCGGCGCCTGGGCCGGCTGACGGGTTACGATCCTCCGCACATTGACTGGCAGGCGCTCCTCCTCGGACACTGGGAGCATGCAGGTGGACAGCGTCACTCCCGAGCCGAACCTGCTGCGTTCGGTGACCATCGTCGGCCGCCGCACGCGCGGGTACACGCTGAACCTCTACCGGGAGAAGCCCGGCGTGAAGGTCGTGCGCCGCGGGCGGTACCGCCGCGTCAAGGTTGGTCCGCTTTCCGTCGAGTGGTATCCGTCCTAGCGACGTGGGGATCGACGACCTCCTCGGCCGGTCGCGCGCAGGCCTCGCGCGGCTGACGCCGGAGGCTGCGCAGGAGGCCGTCCGGGCCGGCGCCGTGATCGTCGACACCCGTCCGCTCGACCAGCGCCGCGCCCAGGGCGTCGTCCCCGGCGCCGTCGTCGTCGGTCGCAACGTGCTCGAATGGCGCGCCGACGTGACGTCGGGACACGCCGACGACCGGCTCGCGGGCAAGGATCTGATCGTGATGTGCGCGGAGGGGTACTCCTCGAGCCTGGCCGCAGCGACGCTCCAGCAGATCGGGCTTGCCCGCGCCACCGACATGATCGGCGGCTTCGAGGCCTGGCGCGACGCCGGTCTCCCGGTCGAGCCGTGCCCCGATTAGGCTCGTAAGCCGACGACCGAGAAGCTGCCGACGTCGATCACGCCGTGGTCGGTGATCTTGAGCTCGGGGATCACCGACAGGGCGAGGAAGCCCATCGAGTGGAACGGCGCCTCGAGCGTGCATCCCAGCGCCCGGGCGGCGTCGCCGAGGGCGCGGCTCGCCGCGACGACGTCCTCCGCCGGAGCCGCGGACATGAGCCCGGCCACGGGCAGGGCCAGCTCGGCCTTGATGCCGCGCTCGTGCACGGCCACCATGCCGCCGCCGATCTCGCCCAGCCGGCGCACCGCCCGCACCATGTCGTCGTCGTCCACGCCGGCCACCACCACGTTGTGGGCGTCGTGGGCGACCGTCGAGGCGATCGCGCCGCGGCGCAGGCCGAGGCCGTGGATGAACCCGAGCCCGACCCGGCCGGTGCCCAGGTGTCGCTCGATCACGGCGATCTTGGCGAGGTCGCGGTCGGGGTCGGCGACCGCGGCCCCCTCGGCGACCCGCGGCGCCATCACCAGCGAGTCGGTGACGATCTGGCCGGGGCGGACGCCGATCACGCGCGCGTCGCCGCCCTCCCAGGGGATGCGCAGGTCCCCGCTCGTGAGCGGGGCGACGTGCACCGTGTTCCGCACCCAGTCGGGCACCTCCGCGGCGGGCAGATCGGCGACGCTGCGACCGTCCTTCAGCACCGTCGCCGGCCGGAAGCTCTCGAGGTCGGGCAGGAGCAGCAGGTCGGCCCGGTGGCCGGGAGCGACGGCGCCGCGGTCGCGCAGGCCGTGCCAGGTCGCCGGATGGTGCGATGCCATCACGAGTGCGTCGGCGGGATCGACCCCCGCGGCGACGGCGGCGCGCACCATCGAGTTGATGTGGCCCTCCGAGACGATGTGGTCGGGGTCGCGGTCGTCGGTGCAGAACGCGAGCCGGCTCGGCCCGAACTCGGAGACGAGCGGGATCAGCGCCTCCAGGTTGCGGGCGCCGGAGGCCTCGCGGATCAGCACCCACATGCCGGCGCGCAGGCGCTCGCGGCCCTCCTCGAGCGTGGTCGCCTCGTGGTCGGAGCGGATGCCCGCCGCGGCGTAGGCCTGGAGCGCGGGCCCGAGCACGCCCGGGGCATGGCCGTCGACGTGCTCCGCCCCGGCCAGGCCGAGCTTCTCGAGCTCCGATGGCGACCCGGCGATCACGCCGGGGAAGTTCATCATCTCGGCCAGGCCGATCACGCGTCGCCGGCGCAGGAGCCCTTCCAGGTCGCCCGGGGTGAGCGGGCGGCGGGGCGACTCGAACCCCGAGGCCGGCACACACGACGAGGCCATGAAGAAGACGTCCAGCGGCAGGCCCTCGGTCGAGTCGAGCAGCCAGTGGACGCCGTCGGTGCCGAGCACGTTCGCGATCTCGTGCGGGTCGGCGACGATGGTGGTCGTCCCGTGCGGCAGCACCAGGCGGGCGAACTCGTCCGGGAGCAGCCGCGACGACTCGATGTGGACGTGAGCGTCGATCAGCCCGGGCACGACCCACATGCCGGAGGCGTCGATCGTCTCGCGGCCTGCGTACGTCCCGACGCCGGCGATCCAGCCGTCGGCGACGGCGACGTCGGCCCGCAGCCATTCGCGGGTGAACACCGAGAGGACGCGCCCGCCGGTGATGACCAGATCGGCCGGCTCGTCCCCCCGGGCCACCGCCAGTCGTCGCCCCAGGCCGCTCATGCGTGCAGTATGGGGACTGTCCCCGTCTCGCGGGGACAGTCCCCGGTTTTCAGCCGTCGAACGGGACGAGCAGGTCGCGTCCTTCGGGCACCCGCGACCACGGCGCCACCTCGACAACCCGCCACAGATGGCCCTCGCCCAGACCGGCATGCACCTGGCGGGCGGCCTCGGCGGCGCGCTCGCGCAGCAGCTCCCCCGGCGGCCGGTAGAGCGAGAGCTGGCGGTCGGCGGAGGAGCTGAGCGCGGTGATCTCGAGGCCGAGCCGCTCGACGGCGGCGGGCAGCTCGACCAGGCGGGGGGCGAGCGCGTCGCGCAGCCGTTCGAGCGAGGCCGTAGGCTCGCGCAGCGTCACCGGCCGCCGCCACGATCCGCCTGCGGCCAGCCGGGCCGACATCACGAGCGTCCGCGGCGGCCGCCCCGCCCGGCGGGAATCGCCCAGCAGCCGCTCGATCAGGACGACGAGCGCCCCGCGCAGGGTGAACTCGTCACCGACGGGCTCGGGGAACTCGACCGCCTCGCGCAGCGGCTCGGGCGGCGTCCGCGGGGCAACGTAGGTCTCGTCCTCGCCGCGGGCGAGCCGCCAGGCCGAGATCCCGGGCCGGCCGAACCGGTCGGCGACCGCGGGCAGCGGCAGCGCCGCGAGCTCGCCTGCCGTGCGGATGCCGAGGGCGTGCAGCGTGTCGGCCGTGCCCTCGTCGAGCGGCAGCCGGGCGACGGGCATCCCGGCCAGGAACTGGGCGGCGGCACCGGCCTCGACCACGCGCGGCCGGCCCGGGCGCGCGCGCACGGCCGCCGCCTGGGCGATGAACCGGCCCGGCCCGGCGCCGGCCCGCCCGCCGGGGCCGAGGATCGCGCCCGTGGCCGAGAGCAGCCGGTGCAGCCCACCGTGCAGGCGCACCAGGCCGTCGGCGCAGAAGAGCGCGCGGCCCGGTGCGAGCGACTCGACCGCCGCGCCGAGCTCCTCCAGCCGTTGCAGCAGCGCCTCGCCGGCGTCGGCCACCGCGCCCGGGTCGGCGGTCACGAGCTGGAGCCGGGGGCAGCGGGCGAGCGCCTCGCCGACCCGCATCCCCGGCGTGACGCCGAAGGTGGCGGCGGCGGCGTTGGCCTCGCCGATCGCCGGCGGCCCGCCCGGCTCGGGGCCGAGCGCCGCAGGCTCCGACGGCAGCGCCCCCTTCTGCCCGGCGGCCACCCGTAGCGCGAAGCGGGGGACGAGGACGGAGACGATGACGGAGCGCTCGCGGGGCACGGCCGATCAACGATACCCGAACACATGTTCGGTTGCTAGCCACCGCCACCATGAGGGGTCAGACCCCTTTGGCGGGGCGGACCAGACGGTCGTTGCTGACCCCGCCAAAAGGGGTCTGACCCCGCTTGGCGGGTCCCCTCAGGTGGTCGAATCTGGGTCGATCGCGCGCTGGTACTGGCGGCGGGCCGAGAGCGTGGGCAGCATCCGCTCGGCCGCGCGCGAGAACTCGCGCTCGTAGCGGCCCCGCTCGCGCGCGGCCATCGTCTCGGCGTAGCGGTCGCGCAGCTCGAGCAGGGTGTCCTCGGCCTCCTCGACGAGGTCCATGTAGACGCCGTAGGCCTCCTCGGAGTCGGGCCGGCCGGCGTGGTCGTAGGTGGCCTTGGCAGCCTCGACCCGCTCGAGCAGATCGGCGTTCTGCTCCAGATACAGATCGAGCTGCGCGTGGATCACGGCCGCGTAGCGGGGCCGGCCTGGAACCTTCATCGGAAACGATGGTAGTAGACCCGACTCGCCGCGGCTACGATCGACGCTCGTGCCGGAGTCGCTGCTCATCCGCACCTGGAACATCGCCCACGGCCGCGACGTGCCCCCCGGCGCCGAGCACGGCCACGTGCGCCGGAAGCTGCTGCGCGAGATGGCCCAGGTGATGATCGAGGACGACCCCGACGTCGTCCTCCTCCAGGAGGTGCCGGTGTGGGCGGCCGACCTCCTGCGCGAGCACACCGGCATGGGCGTGACGCTCGCGCCCACGTACGGCGCGCACATCCCGTTCGTGCACGTGCCGCTGCCGCTCGCCGTGGGCGCCGCCGTCGGCCGGGCGCTGCCCGACCTGGTGCGGACGCAGGTCGAGGGGCAGGCCCAGGCCATCCTGTACGGCCCGGCGCTGCTGCTCGTCTCGGCCCGGCGCGTGCAGCTGAACGAGCGCACCCGCCTGCGCGGCGAGCCGCGGATCGCCCAGCTGGCCCGGCTGCGCCACCGCCGCGCCGGCCGCGAGCTCGCGATCGCAAACGTGCACGCCGACCGCGGTGGCGACGAGCAGCTCGAGAAGGCCGGCTTCGTGCTCGAGCGGTTCGCGCGGGGGGCGCCCATGGTGCTCGCCGGCGACCTGAACGCCGAGACGCGGTCGGCCGGCGTGCACGCGCTGCGTGCGCGCGGGTTCGTCGAGGAGTCGGGCGAGGTCGGCATCGACCACGTCCTCGTCCGCGACTTCGAGGTGGAGTGGGCGGCGACGCGGTGGCTGCCCGAGCGGCGCGACCTGCGCCACAACGGGGCGCGCCCGGTGCGCCTGTCCGATCATGATCCCGTCGACGCGGTGGTGAGCTTTGCCTGACCGAACCGAGCTGCCCTCCCTCGAAGGCTGCGCCTACCTGAACGCCGGCACGAACGGCCCGATGCCGCAGGCCGCGATCGATGCGATGTCGGCCGAGGCCGCCGCGATGCGCGAGCCGCGCATCGGCAAGGCCGCGATGGAGCGGCTGCTGGGCCTGCGTGCCCGCGCCCGGGCGGCCGCCGCCCGCGCCCTCGGCGCTCCGGAAAGCGAGATCGCCCTGACGTCGTCGACGTCGCAGGGCATCGGCCTCGTCTGCGCCGGGCTCGACTGGCCGGACGGCGGCGAGGTGATCACGACGACCGAAGAGCATCCGGGCCTGCTCGGCCCGCTCGACGAGCTCTCGAAGCGCCACGGGATCACCGTGCGCGCCGTGCCCTCCCAGGACGTGATCGCCGCGATCGGCCCGAAGACGACGATGGTGGCGATCTCGCACGTCCTGTGGACGACGGGGCTGATCCTGCCGCTGCCCGAGATCGCCGCCGCCGCCCACGCCGCCGGGGCGACCCTGCTGGTCGACGGCGCCCAGTCGGGCGGGGCGATCCCGCTCGACATGCACGCGACCGGGGCGGACTTCTACGCCGCGTCCGGGCAGAAGTGGCTGCTCGGGCCGCAGGGCACGGGCGCGCTCTGGGTGCACCCGCGCCAGCACGACCGCCTGCGCCCGGCGACGCCGAGCTACTTCACCTACGCCGACGGCCACGTCGGGCCGCTGCGCGAGGGCGCGGCCCGCTTCGACCCGGGCAGCCTCGACACGACGGTGCTGGCCGGCTTCGCCGCGGCGATGGAATGGGTCGAGCGCCTGCCCGGCGGGCGCGACGCGTGGCTGCGCGAGGCGGCCGCGAACTCGGCGAAGGCGCGGGTGCGGCTCGCCTCGGTGCCCGGCGCCTCGGTGCAGGACCCGGGCGGCCCGACGAGCGGTCTGATCGCCCTGCGGCTCGACCGCCACGAGTCGGCGGACGCCGTCGCGCACCTCGCCGAGCGCAACGTGCTCGTGCGGCCGATCCCCGACACGCCGTACGTGCGCGTCTCCGTCGGCGCGTGGACGGACGACGGCGACATCGAGGCGCTGGCCGCGGGCCTGGAGTCGCTGGGCTGAGGTATCGTCCGCCGCCGTGGCGGACGCTCCCGACCTGGTGCACGATCGCGACGCGGCCTGGGCGCTCCTGACCGAGTGGACCAAGGCCGAGGCGCTGCTGCGCCACTGCCTCGCCGTCGAGGCCTCGGTGCGGGCGTACGCCGTCCACTTCGGCGAGGACGAGGCGGCCTGGGGCAACGTCGCCCTGCTCCACGACTTCGACTACGAGCGGCACCCGACGCTCGACCAGCATCCGCAGGACGGCGCGCCGGTGCTGCGCGAGCACGGCTACCCGGAGTGGTTCGTGCGGGCGATCCAGTCGCACGGCAGCCACACGGGCGTGCCGCGCGAGTCGAAGCTCGAGCACACGCTCTTCGCCTGCGACGAGGTGTCCGGCTTCGTGCACGCGTGCGGCCTCGTCCGCCCCGACGGGCTGGCGACGCTCGAGGCGCGCTCGGTGCGCAAGAAGCTGAAGCAGCCGAGCTTCGCCCGCGGCGTCAACCGCGACGACGTGTACGAGGGGGCGGAGGAGCTCGGCGTGGATCTGGACGAGCACATCACGTTCGTGATCGCCGCCCTGCGCCCGATCGCGGCCGAGCTCGGCCTGCGCGGCTGACCGCGGTGCGACCGCCGGGGATGCCGCTACCCTGACGCCGTGGCGATCGCAGCTCGAGAGGGGATCGTGGAGTCGTTCGTGATCGAGGGGGGCGTGCCGCTGCGGGGCACGGTTCGCCCTGCCGGCAACAAGAACGCCGCCCTCCCGATCCTGGCGGCGTGCCTGCTCACGGCCGACCCCGTGACGCTCGACAACGTCCCCCGGATCCGCGACGTCGAGGCGATGATCGAGCTCCTCTGCGACATCGGCGCCGAGGTCGAGTGGCTCGGCCCGAACCGCCTGCGCGTGTGGGCCGCGGAGATTGCGAAGACGGCGCTCGATGCCGAGCTCTGCACGCGCATCCGGGCCTCGATCCTGTTCGCCGGGCCGCTGCTCGCCCGCGTCGGCAGGGCCGACATCCCGCCGCCGGGCGGCGACGTCATCGGCCGCCGTCGCGTCGACACCCACCTGATGGCCTTCGCCGGCCTCGGCGCCGACGTCCAGGCCACCCGCAGCTACCGCCTGCGCGCGCCGGACGGCCTGCGCGGCGCCGACCTGTATCTCGACGAGGCGTCCGTCACCGGCACCGAGAACGCCGTCATGGCGGCCGTGCTCGCCCAGGGGCAGACGACCATCTCGAACGCCGCCTGCGAGCCGCACGTGCAGGACCTGTGCCGGCTCCTGACGGCGATGGGCGCGCGCATCGACGGGATCGGCTCGAACGTCCTCACCGTCCACGGCGTCTCGTCGCTCGGCGGCTGCACCCACCGGGTCGGCGCCGACCACATCGAGGTGGCGTCGTTCATCGGCCTGGCCGCCGTCACCGGCGGCGAGGTGCTGATCGAGGACGCCGCGGTCGAGCATCTGCGGTCGATCCGGCACACCTTCTCGCGGCTCGGCGTCACGGTCGAGGTCGAGGGCGACGCCGTGCGCGTCCCCGCCGGCCAGACCCTCCAGATCGTCGACGACGTGAACGCCCAGATCCCCAAGATCGAGGACGGGCCCTGGCCGATGTTCCCGGCCGACCTGACGTCGATCGCGGTCGCCGTGGCGACCCAGGCGACGGGCACGGTGCTCGTCTTCGAGAAGATGTTCGAGAACCGACTGATCTTCACCGACAAGCTGGTCTCGATGGGCGCGCGGATCATCCTGTGCGACCCCCACCGCGCCGTCGTCACCGGGCCGGCCCGGCTCTATGGGGAGCGCATGGCCAGCCCCGACATCCGCGCCGGGATGGCGATGCTGATCGCGAGCCTCTGCGCCGAGGGCGAGAGCCGGATCGGGAACGTCGGCGAGATCGACCGCGGGTACGAGCGCATCGACGAACGCCTGCGCGCGCTCGGCGCCCGGATCGAGCGGGTTCCCGCGTAAG
>Ga0075435_100001214_pt1 | contig 16502 bp, 11 predicted proteins | sample RhiMethybrSRZTD4_FD_75302 | JGI IMG/M metagenome (GOLD analysis project Ga0075435, IMG submission 75302) | Populus rhizosphere microbial communities from Tennessee, USA - Rhizosphere MetaG P. TD hybrid SRZTD4 | ecosystem: Host-associated > Plants > Roots > Rhizosphere > Soil | place: USA...
GCCGCTTCAGGCGATAGCCTTCGACCGACTGTTCCGCGTAGTCGATCGAGATGTAGGCGTCGGGCTGGAAGAAGCGGATCTTCCGCACGCGCTCGCGGCTGATGCGGCTGGCGGTGACGTTGGCGATGCAGCCGCTGGCGAAGCGCAGGCGGGCATTGGCGATGTCGAACTTGTCGGTCAGCACCGGCACGCCGACCGCTTCGATCGCGCTCACCTCCGACTTCACGAGCGCCAGGATGATGTCGAGGTCGTGGATCATCAGGTCGAACACGACGTCGATGTCGAGGCTGCGATCGGGAAACACGCCGAGCCGGTGGACCTCGATGAAGCGCGGCGTCGAGACCAGCGGCATCACCGCCGCGACCGCCGGGTTGTAGCGCTCGGTGTGGCCGGTCGCGAGCGTCGCGCCCGACTGCTGCGCCGCGGCGATGAGCGCGTCCGCCTCCGTCAGCGATCGCGTGATCGGCTTTTCGACCAGCACCGAGACGCCGCGCTCGAGAAACGCGAGCGCGATCTCGTGGTGCTTCTCGGTGGGCGCGGCGACGGTGACCGCGTCCACCTGGCCGAACAGATCCCGGTAATCCTCGAACACCTTCGCACCCGCGGCCGCAGCGGCGGCGACGGCGCGATCGCGCTGCGTGTCGGCAACGGCCGTGAGTCTCGCGCCGGCAACGCCGGCCGCGATCCGTGCGTGGTGCTTGCCGAGATGGCCGACCCCGACGACTCCCAGGCGAAGCGGGGAATCAGCCACGCACCGGCTCCGCGCTCCCCGGGGCCTCGACCGCCACGGGACGTCCGACCACCGCGATGTCGGCAGCGTCCGCCGCGTCGAAGAACGGCTGGCCGTCCACGACCAGCGTCTTCCCCGCGTCGATGGTGATCGCCGTCGCGCCCGCGGCGCGCATCGCCGCAATCGTCGCGACGCCGACGACCGGCACGTCGAAGCGCATGTCCTGGTTCGGCTTGGCCACTTTCACGACACGCGTCCCCGGCCCCGCGATCTTCCCCGCCCGGGCGATCACGTCGTCGGTTCCTTCCATCGCCTCGACGGCGACCACCGCCTTGTCCTTGACGACGATGGTCTGGCCGATGTCGAGCGAGGCGATCTGATCGGCCATGCGGTACCCGAAGGTGAAGTCGTCGAGCTCATCCGGGCTCGGCGCGCGCCGCCCCAGGGTCCCGTTCTTCGCCAGCAGCGGCTCGAGAAAGGCGGTCGAGTTGAGGAGCTCGATCCCCTCTCCCTTCAGGACGTCGGCGACGGCGGAGATCAGCGCGTCGGTATTGCGGGCCTTCAGCCTGGTCAGCACCGACAGCAGCGTCAGATCCGGGAGGATTCCGGAGAAGATCTTCGCGTGCTTGACCTGCCCGGCCATGACTGCCTGCCGCACCCCGGCGGCCTTCAGGACCTTGATACACTTACCTAGATGGCCGAGCGAGACCCAGGTGAGGTCGGCGCCGGCCGCGCGGGCCGCCCCTTCGAGCTCGGGAAACGCCTCCTCTTTCACGGCGACGACGGTGACGTCGTGACCGAGGCTGCGCGCCCCCTGGAGGGCAAGGAAAGGGAACCGGCCGTTGCCGGCGATCAAACCGATGCGTGCCACTGGAAGTCTAAAGGTGTCGGGCAAAGGACATAGGGCCTAGGGATAGGGCCTAGGCACGGGGCCATCAGCAAAGTTTATCAGGTGCAGGAGAGGAAATGTTTCGACCGATAGCGGGCGCGGCCGTGCTGGTGGCGGGTCTCGTGGTGGCGGGCTGCAACGATACCAAGACCAGCCTCGGGCCGACACCCGTGCCCATCACGGAGGCGTTCACCGGCACGGTCAATCCGGCGGGCGGCGAGACGCACGCGTTCACGACGCTGACCGGCGGCACGATCAAGGCGGTGCTGACGGCGGTCGGCCCCGACTCGACGAAGAACGTCGGTTTCAGCCTCGGCACGTTCAACCCGACCCTCAACACCTGCGCCGCCGTGTTCGACAACCCCGCAGCCACGCAGGCCTTCGAGTTCAACGCCACCGCCTCGACGATCGGCAGCTACTGCGTGCGGGTCTACGACAACGGCGGCATCACGACCGACGGCGTCCCGTACAGCTACACCGTCACGGTCACGCATCCACAGTAGCGCGCCTCAGTCTTCGACCACTTCTTCCAAACGCCGACTTGGGCGACGGAGCCCGACTCCGCGCTTCGACGTCCTGATGAAGTCCACCAGGTAGCGGATCTCCGGACTCTGCAGCGTCGGGTCCATCTCGATCTGCGGCAGGGCGCGGGTGGTATTGGCGTGCAGCAGGATGCGGTAGGCGCGGCGCAGCTTGGCGATCGTGTCCTGCGAGAAGCCGCGGCGGATGAGGCCGATGGTGTTGATGCCGTAGATGCGGGCGCGGTTGCCGACCGTCTTCACGAACGGCAGCGCGTCCTTGGTCACCACCGAGTAGCCGCCGATGAAGGCGTACTTGCCGACGCGGCAGAACTGGTGCACGCCCGAGAACGCGCCGACGTTGGCGAAGTCCTCGACCAGCACGTGGCCGGCCAGCGTCGCGGCGTTGCCGAAGATGGTCTCGCTGCCGATGATGCAGTCGTGCGCGATGTGGGTGTAGGCCATCAGCAGGTTGTGGTTGCCGATGGTCGTGACGCCGCCGCCCCCGGCGGTGCCGCGATGGATCGTCACGAACTCGCGGATGACGTTGCGGTCGCCGATGACCACCCGCGTCGGCTCGCCGCCGAACTTCAGGTCCTGCGGCACCAGGCCGATCGACGACATCGGGAAGATCTCGTTGTCGTTGCCGATCTCGGTGACGCCGTCGATGACGCACGACGCGCCGATCGTGCAGTTGCGCCCGATGCGCACGTGCTCGCCGATGCTCGCGTACGGGCCGACGACGGTCCCGGCACCGATCTGGGCCCGCGGGTGGACGATGGCCGTCGGATGGATGGAAGCGAGCTCCTTCGCTGCCTTCGACTCCTTCGTGTCCTTCGTGTATTCCACGCCCATCAACAGGATCGCCTCCGCCGCGACCTGCCCGTCCAGGCTCGCCACCGCGCGCAGCTTCGCCAGCGGGCCGCGCTGCCGGCCCGCGGTCACTTCGAGCGTCAGGCGATCGCCGGGGACGACGCGCATGCGGAACTTGGCCTCGTCCACGCCGCGCAGCCAGGTGCGGCGGATCGAGGCGCCGTCGGGCGCCTCCAGCAGCAGGAGGGTTGCCACCTGCGCCAGCGTCTCGATCATGAGGACGCCGGGCATCAGCGGCTCGCCGGGAAAATGCCCCTGGAAGAAGTCTTCGTTGACGGTGACGTTCTTGATGGCTTTGACGCGCCGCCCCGGCTCGACCTCGGTGATCGTATCGACCAGCGGAGAGGGATACCGGTAGCAGAGCCGTTCAAGGGCGACGCGGATGTCGATTGCTGGCACGGACGAAAGTCTATCAGGAGGAGGCTGCGCAGGAAGGTGCTAAGGGTGCTGGTGCTACAGGTGCTAAAGGTGCAGAGGTGCTACCCATGCCAGCAGCACCGCTAGCACCCTGTCGCACCACTAGCACCTGTAGCACCGCGCGCGAAGCGCGCGTAGCACCCCACCGCACCTTTAGCACCGTTAGCACCGACAGCGAGACACGCGCGACAGCGAAGTTACTTCTTCGTGTCGAAGCGCTTGACTACTTCGTCGGTGATGTTGAGCCCGGGGTGCACGAAGGCGACGCCGGCCTCGGCGGTGAACACGACATAGAGGCCTTTCTCCTTGGCGACCTCCTCGATGATCGGCATCAGCTTCTTCTGGAAGTCGGCCTGCAGGTCGTTCTGCAGCTCGTTGACCTCCGCCTGGGCGTTCTGGTTGGCGAACTGGATGTCGCGCTGCATCTTGTCGATCTCCTTCGCCAGCTGGTCACGCGCGCTGTCGTTCAGCACACCGGCGCCCGACTGCAGCTTCGACTGCGCGGCCTGCAGCGCCTTGTTCTTGTCGGCGATCTCGGCCTGCTTCTTGTTCGTGAGATCCTGCAGGCGCTTGGTCGCGTCCTTGCCGGCCGCGGAGCTCGAGGCGACCATCTGGATGTCGACGAAGGCGATCTTCGAGTCCTGCGGGAACGGCACCGGCGGCGTCGCCGGCTTCGGCGCGGGCTGCGCCGCCGCGGGCGGCGTGGCCGGCGGCGTCTGCGGCTTCGGCGGCTGCTGCGCCGGCGGCGTCTGAGCGAAGGCGGATCCGGCCAGTGCCAGCACCAGGGCGCCGGCAGGAAGCATCGTCTTGAGCAGTCTCATCGAATAAAGCCTCTCGTGTTGATTAGAAGGTTGTACCGACCGCAAACCGGAATTTGAACTTCTTCTCGGGCTGGAGGTTGTTGTCGAGCACGCCGCCGCGCGACGGGTTCATCGCGAAGATCAGGCGGAACGGCACGTTCAGCACCGGCATGAAGAAGCGGATCTCGGCGCCGGTCGACGTCTTGAACGCGTTGGTGGTGCCGGTGACGTCGAGGCGCGTGTCGAGCCCGGGTACGAAACCGCCCGTGGTGTAGAGCGAGGTCAGCGCATCAGCGGGGGTCAGCCCGTTGATCACCGTCAGCTTCGTGGTGTTCTCACGCCAGGAGAAGTTCTGGCCGCGGTCGCGGACCTGGCCGGCGTCGGCGAAGAGCACGAGACGCACCGGCCCGGCGATGTTGATCAGGTACTCGCCGTTGAACAGCAGGCTCTTGTTGCCGCCGATGACCACGCCGGTGCGCGGATCGCGCGGGCCGACGCTCCGGATGTCGAAGCCGCGGATGCTGTACTCGCCGCCGAGGAACAGCTTCTCGAAGATCGGCAGGGCGATGGTGTCGCCGTAGGGACTGATGTACTCGAACGCCGCGCGCCCGCCGATCGAGGTGCGGTTGTTCAGCTTGTGATACAGAATCCCTTCGCTCTTCGCCGTATAGAACTTGCTGTTGCCGCCAAGGCCCGCCAGTTCCATCCCCAGCGTGGCCTTGCGGCCGGTGGTCGGGAAGATCGGGTTGTCGACCGTGTTGTAAATGTAGCTCGGGCCGATCTTGCTGATGCGGCGCTGCCCGCCTTCCCCGAGCAGGAGCGAGTCGGCCAGGAACGGGTTGTTCGCCGCGCTGAGCGTCGCCGCCTGCTGGTAGAACGGGTTGACGTCCTTCACCTGCACGCGCTGGTAGCTGTAGCTGACGAACCAGCGCGAGAACGGCCCCGCCGGGAAGCCCCACACGGTGTTCATGCCGGTCGAGGCCTGCGTGAACTGGTTGATGTACTGGATTTCCTGGTTGAAGACGTCGACGCCGGCGGTGATCGGCCGGTCGAACAGGAACGGCTCGGTGAAGCCGACCTGGTAGTTCTTGGCGCGGTTGCCCTGCTGCGCCGACACGCTGAACGTCTCGCCGCGGCCGAGGAAGTTCGACGTCTGGAACGCGAGCTGGCCGAAGAAGCCCTCGTACTGCGAGACGCCGGCGCCGAACGTGATCTGGTTGCGGTTCTGCTCCTCGAACTTCAGCCGCACGTCCACCTGCGGCGGCTCCTTCGGGTCGGTGACCGGCGCCTTCTGCACGTCGATCGCTTCGCCTTCGAGCGGCTTGAAGTACCCGAGCTGGTTCAGCCGCCGCACGCTGTACTTCAGCGCCTCGGTGTTGAAGACGTTGCCCTCGAACAGCCGGATTTCGCGCCGGATGACGTTGTCGCGCGTCGTCGTATTGCCGATGAAGATGACGCGGTGGACGAAGTACTGCTTGCCTTCCTCCAGGCGCATCGTCACGTTCACGATCGGATCGGCCTTCTTGCCCGGAGCGGGCGCGGGTTGCCCCCCCGCCGCCGACGCCGACGACGTCCCGTCGCCGTCCGGCTGTGCCGCCGTGGCCGGAGGCGGAGGCGGACCATCCGGTCCCGGCGTGCCCGAAGGCCCGGTCGGACCGCCCGGCTGCGGATCGCCAGGGAAGGAGTACTCGGGGGCGCCGGTGAACTCGAAGTAGCCGAGGCTCCCGTAGGCCTCGCGCGCCTTCTCGAAGCCCTTGCGGATGTGCTTCTCGTTGAACCAGTCACCCTTGTCCAACTTGAACAGGGGACGAAGGCCCTCTTCCTTCACGACGGTGTTGCCGGAGAACCTCACCTCGCCGACCCGGAAGCGAGGCCCCTCGGTGACGGGGATCTGCAATTCGACCCAGCGCGTCTTGCCGTCCTTGTCGTCTTCGAGGATCTTCAGCTCGGGCTGCCCGACCTGCGCCTTCACGTAGCCCTGCTCACGGTAGAAATCGAGCACCTTCTGGGCGTCGTCTTCGAACTTCGCTTCCTTGTAGGTGCCGCCGCCGGTGATGAACCCGAAGAAGCCCGGCGCCTTGTTGTCCTTCAGCTTGCCGCCGAGCTTGCCGTCGGCAATCGCCTTGTTGCCCTGGAAGTCGACGACCTTGATCTTGACCTTCGGGCCTTCGGTGATGTGGAAGGTGAGGTTGACGGTCTTGGTCTGCCCGCTGATCGGCTTGATCTCGGGCTTGACCTCGGCGTACTCGTAGCCCTTCTCGCCGTACATCTCGCGGACGACGCCGGCGACCTTGCGGATGGTGCCCTGGTCGATGAAGGAGTCGAGCGCGATCTTCAGCTGGCGCTTCTTCAACTCCTCGTCGATCTTCGACATCTCGACTTTCTTCGAGCCGACGTAGTCGACGATCTTGACGCGCTGCCGCTCCTCCATGTCGTAGACCACGAGCTTGCCGACCACGCCGTTGGCGAACTTGTAGTCCTGGACGTCGATCGACAGGTCGTCGAGGAAGTTGGTCGCCCAGAGCCGCTTGAAGTCGGCCAGGATGACCTGCTCGACCTTGTCGTCGTAGGCGACCCACCGCCCCAGCGACGGGACGCTCACATGGTTCTTCATCTCCATGTAATAGAGGTAGGTGTTGGCCTCGACGACGGGCGATCCCCCCTGCTTTTCGAAGCAGGGGACGACCAGGTAGACGATCGGCTTGGAGTCGGGCGGCGGCTGCCGCGCCGGTTCAGGGATCGGAAGGCCGCAGACGGTCTTCGGCGACAGCTGCGGGACTGGCGCCGGCGCAGCCTGAGTCGCCGGGGGCTGCGACGGCGGAGTCTGGGCGTAGGCGGACCCGGCGGCCAGTGCCGCCGCCGCAAAAAACACTGGAAATCTAAACATTTGTGGTCGGGGAGCGACCGAGCGAGCCCGCGGCGGCATGCCGCGGGAACGCCAAGCCATTATTTTACTTGGAATTTGGACGACAGGGGTGAGACTTCAGCCGTCCGGTCGGGAGTTGGGCCGCGGCTCGCCCTCAGGCGAGCCGCCTTCCTTCCTGGGGCTGGCCGGCCGGCCGGTAGGCCAGCGACCCACCGTCGAGGTAGACCTCGATGTTGCCGCCCTTCAGGTGCCCGCGAATCAGCTCCTCGGAGAGCGGATCCTCGATATAGCGCTGAATGGCGCGGCGGAGCGGACGGGCGCCGTACGAGCGGTCCTTGCAGGTCTGCTCGATGATCCAGTCGACCACTTCCTGCGCCAGCTCGAGCCGGATCTTGCGGTCGACGAGGTTGTCGTTGAGCTGCTTGACCAGCAGCCGCGTGATCGTGCGCAGGTCGTCGTCGGACAGCGCCTCGAACACGATGATCTCGTCGATGCGGTTGATGAACTCGGGGTTGAAGGTCTTGCGGACCTCCCCCAGCACCATGTCGTTGACGCTCCGCGCGATCGCCGACGTGTCGGTCGACTGGAAGCCCAGCGACGCCTTCTTCTGGATGAAGCGGGCGCCGATGTTCGACGTCATGATGATGATCGTGTTCTTGAAGTTCACCCGGTTGCCAAGGCCGTCGGTAAGGTGGCCGTCCTCGAACACCTGCAGCAGGATGTTGAACAGGTCCGGGTGCGCCTTCTCGATCTCGTCGAGCAGCACGACCGAGTAGGGGTTGCGCTTCACCTTCTCGGTGAGCTGGCCGCCCTCTTCGTGGCCGACGTATCCCGGCGGCGAGCCAATCAGCTTCGACACCGAGTGCTTCTCCATGTATTCCGACATGTCGAAGCGGATGAGGGCGTGGTCGCTGCCGAACAGGAAGTTGGCCAGCGCGCGCGCCAGCTCGGTCTTGCCGACGCCGGTCGGGCCGAGGAACACGAAGCTGCCGACCGGGCGGTTCGGGTTCTTCAACCCGGCGCGGGAGCGGCGGATGGCGCGCGCCAGCGCGCTGATTGCCTTCTCCTGCGAGATGACGCGGTTGTGCAGCGCGTCCTCCATGTGCAGGAGCTTGTCCCCCTCGTCCTGGTTGATCGAGGTGAGCGGCACGCCCGTCCACTTCGAGACCACTTCGTCGATGTCGTGCTTGCCGACGGTGACGCGGCGGGTGTTCGACTTGACGTCGAACTTCTCGCGGACGAACTGCAGGTTCTCGCGCGCCTGGACTTCCTGCTCGCGGTAGAACTGCGCCTTCTCGAAGTTCTTCTCCGAGACGGCGTTTTCCATCTGCTCGACCGCGACGCGGATGCTGCGGTTGATCTCGCCGAACTCCTCGCTCGAGTAGCCGGCGTCGCGCAGCTTGGCGCGCGCGCCCGCCTCGTCGATGAGATCGATCGCCTTGTCGGGCAGGAACCGATCGGTGATGTAGCGGTTCGACTGGTAGACCGCGGCCTCGATCGCGTCGTTGGTGTAGTCGACGTGATGGAACTGCTCGTAGCGGTCCTTCACGCCCATCAGGACTTCGATCGTTTCCTTCTCCGACGGCGGATCGACCTTCACGGCCTGGAAGCGGCGCTCGAGCGAGCGGTCCTTCTCGATGTACTTGCGGTACTCGGCCGGCGTGGTCGCGCCGATGCAGCGGATCTCGCCGCGGCTGAGCGCCGGCTTGAGGATGTTGGCGGCGTCGAGCGAGCCTTCCGCGGAACCCGCGCCGACCAGCGTGTGCAGCTCGTCGATGAACACGATGATGTTCGGGTTCTCGGTCAGCTCCTTCATGATCGCCTTGAGGCGCTCTTCGAACTGGCCGCGGTACTTGGTGCCGGCGACGATCAGGGAAATATCGAGGGCGAGGATGCGCTTGTCGGCGAGGAAGTGCGGCACGTCGCCGTAGACGATCTTCTGGGCCAGCCCTTCGACGATGGCGGTCTTGCCGACGCCCGGCTCGCCGATCAGCACGGCGTTGTTCTTGGTGCGGCGGCAGAGGACCTGCTGCACGCGCTCGAGCTCGATGGCACGGCCGACCAGCGGATCGAGCTGGTTCTTCATCGCCGCCTCGGTGAGGTCGCGGCTGAACTCGGCGAGCAGCGGCGTCTCCTTGACCCGGGTCAGCGTGGTCTTTTCGTTCAGGAGCGCCACGATGTCCTCGCGGACCGTGTTCAGGCGCATCCCCTTCTCCATGAGGATCGTCGCGGCGACGGAGCGCTCCTCGCGGAGGATGCCGAGCAGCAGGTGCTCGGTGCCGATGTAGTTGTGCAGCAGCCGGTCGGCCTCTTCGGCGGCGAACTGGAGGACGCGCTTGGTCTCCGCGCTGAAGGGAATCTCGACCGAGGTCGAGACCTTCTCGCGGAACACGGTGCGCCCCTCGATTTCCTTGCGGATCGACTCGAGAGAGAGGTGCGAGCGCGCAAAGATGCGGCTGGTCAGCCCCTTCCCCTCTCGGATCAAGCCGAGCAGGAGGTGCTCGGTCTCAATGGAGATGCTGCCGAGCTGTGAGGCTTCGTAGCGCGCGAAAAACAGCACGCGTCGCGCACGTTCCGTATAGCGTTCGAACATCCGGGATCCTATGGGAGAGTCGCGCCCATTATACGGCAAAAATGCCGCAGTGCCAGTGACTTAAGCCTTCTTATCGGTTAGACGCCGGTTCGACGTCAGAGGATCGCCTCCGCTTCGATCTCCACCAGCATGGCAGGGTCGATGAGCCGACTCACCTCGACCATGGCGGTGGCAGGACGGATACTCGCAAAGACCTCGCCATGCGCGCGGCCCACGGCCTCCCAGTCCCGCTCGATGTTGATGACATAAATGCGCGTCCGTACGACATGTTCGAAACCGGCGCCCGCCTGCGCCAAAGCACGCCCGATATTCTCCAGGGTTCGTCTTGTCTGCGCCCCGGCGTCCCCCTGGCCGACCACTTGGCCGTCCTCGCCCGTGGCCGTCGTTCCGGAAACGTGGACAACCCCGCCGACCCGCACCGCGCGCGAATAGCCGACTAAAGGCTCCCATTTCGTGCCGCTCGAGATGTTCTGCCGCATCGGGAGAGTTTACAGTCTGCGGTCGGTGGTCGGCGCTCGGGGGTCAGCGGTCGGCGGCCGGGGTCAGCGGGCGACGAGCGACCAGGAATGGGCGTTGTTCGAACAGAGACCGTCACCGGCGGAGATCGAGCCGGTGATGTTGCCGGCGACGATGATGGCCGGGTCGGGTGGCGCCGCGCCGGTGACTTCGCCGCTGGCCGAGATCCGATGCCCCCCCTCGTCAACGGCGCTGCCAGTGATCCCGCCGAGCACGGTCGCGCCGGTGATGCGGAAATCGATCCTGAGGCTGGTGTCCGGCGCCGTGGTCTGGAGCGTGGTGAACTCTCCGTTGCGCTCCGCGTTGACCGCCAGCCGCACCGGCGTCGTGGCCAGCGTTCCGCTGCAGATCGATGGCGCCGAGTTGCCGAAGTTTGCCGGCGTGATCGTCAACATGTAAGGTCCCGCGGGAACCGACACCGCGCGCGGCGCTGGTGAGGCGCCGAGCTCGGGAGACGCCGGCATCCTGCCGCCGCATGAAGCGGCAACCACGATCGCCGCCGCGACCGTCATCCGACGCATGCCGTAATTCTACGCAGCAAACGCGCTCTCGCAAGCTGAACCAGCCCAATGTCGCACCTGCCGCACCCCGCACCTCGCGCCTCGCGCCTCGCACCTCGCACCCCGCCTTCGCGATAGGATGTCGCGCACCGGAGGATTGGTTCATGGTGCGCGGTCTCAGTCTGTTCGTTGCGCTTGGCAGCGCCGCCCTGCTGGCACAGGGCCGCGGCGGCTTCCAGGCTCCCCAGGGTCCACAGCCGACGCGCGCGGTCCCGGCGCCGCATTTCGAATACGCCGGGCCGGCCAGCGCCGGGCGCATCGCCGCGGCGGCGGCGGTCGCCGGCAAGCCGGGTGTCTACTACGCGGGCGCGGCGTCCGGCGGCGTCTGGAAGTCGAGTGACGGCGGCACCACCTGGAAGCCGACCTTCGACAAGGAGAGCTCGCAGGCCATCGGCGCGCTCGCCGTCTCGCAGAGCAATCCCGACGTCGTCTGGGCCGGCACCGGCGAAGCGTGGGCCGTGCGCGACATGGACATGATGGGCGACGGCATCTACAAGTCCACTGACGCCGGCGAGACGTGGACCAACATGGGCCTGAAAGACACGGGCCGGATCGGGACCATCGTCGTCCACCCCACCAACGAGAACATCGTCCTGGTCTGCGCGCTCGGCCGCGCGACCGGGCCGCAGAAAGAGCGCGGCGTCTACCGCACCGAGGACGGCGGCAAGACCTGGGAGCAGGTGCTCTTCGTCGACGAGAACACCGGCTGCTCGGGCCTGCAGATGTCGCAGAAGGATCCCAACGTCGTGATCGCCGGCACGTGGCAGATGTACCTGCAGACGCACGTGCTCGAGAGCGGCGGCCCGGGCAGCGGCATTCACATCTCGCGCGACGGCGGCAAGACGTTCACCCGCGTCATCGAGGGCCTGCCGAAGCCTCCCTTCGGCAAGACCGACGTCGCGATCGCGCCGTCGGACGGCAACCGGATGTACGCGCTGATCCAGACCGGCGCCGACGGCGTGCAGCCGTGGGGCGCGACGGCGCGCCTCAAGTCGGAAGCGCAGGGCTCCGTCTGGCGATCCGATGACGGCGGCAAGACCTGGAAGAACGTGAGCTGGGATCGGCGGCTGATCGGCCGCGCCGGCTACTACATCCGGATCCGCGTGTCCCCGGACAACCCCGATCACCTCCTCATCGCCAACAGCACGCTGTGGCGCTCGCGCGACGGCGGGAAGATCTGGGTGAACGGCGGCGGCGGCTGCGGCGATTGCCATGACATCTGGTGGGATCCGAACCCGAACATGGCCGGCCACTACATCGTGACCGGCGACGGCGGGATGGGCATCTTCGGCTCGCCGGCCAATCCGACCGGCAACACCGGCGTGTCGCTGCCGATCGGGCAGATGTACCGGGTCACGGTCGATCAGCGGTATCCGTACTGGCTCTACTCGGATCGGCAGGACGACGGCAGCATGCGCTTCCCGAGCGCGCGGCCGATCGTGCCGGCCAACGTGCCGTCGTACGCTCCTCCGCCAGCGCCTGCCGACGAAGCACCGGCGGGACGCGGCGGAAGAGGCGGACGCGGCGGCGGTGGGGGCGGCGGACGTGGACGCGGCGCGGCACCGGAAGGACCGGCGCAGGAGAACATGCCGTCGTGCGAGTCGGGCTACACGTATCCCGAGCCGAACAACAGCCGCTTCGTCTGGGGCACCTGCTACGCCGCGCACGTCGCGACCTACGACGAGATCAGCGGGCTGCGGCGATCGGTGAGCCCGTGGATGCACACTCTCGACAGCGATCCGGTCGGCCTGAAGTACCGCTGCCAGTGGTCGCCGCCGCTGGCGATCGACTGGTTCGACAACTCGGTCTACTTCGGCTGCCAGGTGCTGTTCCGCACGCGCGACCGCGGGCAGACGTGGCAGGTGATCAGCCCCGATCTCTCGACCGGCGATCCCACCCGCGTCCGCTTCTCGGGCGGCGTCGTCGGCGACAACCTCGGGCAGTTCTACGGCGCGCTGATCTCGGCGATTACGCCGTCGCGCACCCAGAAGGGCGTGGTGTGGGTCGGCACCAACGACGGCAAGGTGTGGATCTCGCGCGACGCTGGCGTCAAGTGGACCGACCTCACGGCGAACCTGAAGATGCCGAAGTGGGGCATCATCCGCCGGATCGACTCGTCGCACTTCGACCCGGGCACCGCCTACATCGCGGTGGACTACCACCTCGTCGACAACCGCGATCCCTTCCTCGCCAGGACGACGGACTTCGGGCAGACGTGGACGCGCATCGACGCGACGCTGCCGAAGGGTCACCCGCTCGACTACACGCTGTCGATCGCGGAGAACCCGCATCGCAAGGGCATGGTCTTCGCCGGCACCGGGCACGGGTTCTTCTACTCGCGCGATGACGGCAAGACGTGGACGCAGTACAAGGACAAGCTGCCGGCGGCGCCGGTGAACTGGATCGAGATCCCGAAGAACGCGCCCGAAGTCGCGGTCGCGACCTACGGCCGCGGCGTGTGGATCCTGCGCGACGTATGGCAGCTCGAGAACGGAGAGATCGACGAGCAACCGCAGGCCGAGATGCAGCTCTTCAAGCCGATCCCGGCGATCCGCACCGCCGAAGGCGGCACGGCGAGCTTCGTCTTCTCGCTGAAGTCGGCGCCGGCCTCGCCGATCAAGATGGAGATCCTCGACGCTTCCGGCGCGGTCATCAACACCACGGACTACACCGGCCGCGTCGGGCTGAACGAGGCGACCTGGAACCTGCTCTACCCGCCGCCGGATCGCGTCGTGCTGCGGTCGATCCCGCCCGACGACCCGCACATCTGGGAGGAAGGGCGCTTCCAGAACCGCGAGCGGCCGGTCGATCACTGGGGCCTCGGCGCGATGAACTGGCGCCCGCGGGCGGTCCCCGGCAAGTACACCGTGCGCCTGACCCTCAACGGCAAGCCCTACACGCAGCCGTTCGAGGTCTGGCGCGAGCCGATGCTGCCGGCGTCCGACGCGGACCTGGCGGCCAGCTTCGGCCTGCAGCGCCGCATCATCACCGCGATGAACGAGCTGGCCGACCGGATCAACAAGATCGAGATCATGCGCATGCAGGTCGAGGACCTGCAGAAGGCGCACGCCGGCGACGCCACGCTCGACAAGGCGCTGGCGGCGCTCGGAAAGAAGATGTACGACGCGGAGCTGCACTTCCTGACCAAGACGGAAATGCACACCGACGACAAGTGGTACGTCGAGAAGTACGAGGTCTACTTCAACCTGATCTGGCTGCTGGCGGAAGTGGGCGGCGGCGGCGGCGACGTGATGGGCGGCTCTGGCTACGCGCCGACCAACGCGTCGCTGGCGGTCTACGAGGACCGGTTGAAGGACGTGCAGGCCGCGCGCTCGGCGTTCACCGGCTTGATGGCGGAAGTCGAAGCGTTCAACAAGCTGTTCGCCGGAAAACTGCCGCCCATCACCGATCGACTACCGACTGCGAACCGCTAACCCGCCTTCGCTACGGCGGCAGGCCGCAAACCGCAGACTGCAAACCGCAGACTGCAGACAACCTCAGCGCGCCTCGCGGAGTTTCCCCTCCTCGAGGCGCAGCACGCGATCGCAGGCCGACGCGAGCCGCGGGTTGTGCGTGGCGATGATCGAGGTCAGCCCGCGCTCGCGGTGCATCTCGCGCAGCAGGTCGTGCAGCGTCTCGGCCGTATGCTCGTCGAGATCGCCGGTGGGCTCGTCGGCGAGCAGCAGCGACGGCTCCATGACCAGCGCGCGCGCGATCGCCACGCGCTGCTGCTCTCCCCCCGACAGCATGCCCGGCTTGTGGGCGAGACGCTCGCCCAGGCCGACCCGCTCGAGCAGCGACGTGGCGCGCCCGTCGCGCTCCTCGGCGGTCCGCCGGCCGATGCGCATCGGCATGCCGGCGTTCTCGAGCGCGGTGAACTCCGGCAGCAGGTGATGGAACTGGAAGACGAAACCGACGTGGCGGTTGCGGAACGCCGTGAGGTCGGCGTCGCGCATCGACGAAATGTCGGCGTCGCCGATCCGGATCGTCCCCGCGTCGAGCGCGTCGAGCCCGCCGAGCACGTGCAGCAGCGTGCTCTTCCCGACGCCGGAGGCGCCGACGATGGCGACCATCTCTCCCTTGTCGACCGACAGCGAGAGGTCGCGCAGCACCGGCAGCCGCGTGGTGCCGACCACGTAGCTTTTATCGACGGCCACCGCTTCAATCAACGGCATTGCTGATCCGGGCACCCGTCAATGCCGAATGCCGAATGCCGAATGCCCAAAGCGAGGTCTTTGGAGATTTGGCACTCTTCATGTGCACTTTCAGCATTCAGCATTTGGCATTTGGCATTGACCGCTGTCACTGATACCGCAATGCCTGCGCAGGATCAAGCCTGGCGGCTTGCCGCGAGGGGTAGATCGTGGCGACGAAGCAGATGAACACGGCGGCGGCGACCACGGCGATGAGATCGCGCGGGAGCAGCGTGAACGGGATGTAGGAGATCTGGTAGACGTCGATCGGGACGTGAATGAGCTGATAGCGATCGAGGATGTAGATCAGCAGGCAGCCGAGGAGGGTGCCGCCGCCGGTGCCGACGAGGCCGATGATCAGCCCCTGCAGGACGAAGATCCGGCGCACGCTGCCGGCCGACGTCCCCATCGTCTTGAGGATGGCGATGTCGCGGCTCTTCTCCATCACCAGCAGCACCAGCGAGGCGATGATGTTCAGCGCCGCGACCATGATGATCAGGCCGATGGTGATCGAGATGGCCATCTTCTCGAGCCACAGCGCCGAGAAGAGCGACTTGTTCATCTGCGCCCAGTCCTGGGTCGCGTACTCCTCGCCGAGGCGGTGCGGGATGTCGTCGGCCACCTGCTGCGACGCGAACATGTCGTCGACGCGCACCTGCAGGAAGTCGGGCTTGTCCTTGCCGAAGATGCGCTCGGCGACCGGCAGATCGACCAGCGCGTACTCGCTGTCGAACTCGAACAGGCCGAGGCTGAAGATGCCGACCACCTTGAACGCGCGGGTTCGCGGTATGCCCCCGAACGGTGTGAGGACCTGATCCGGCGTGACCAGCCGCACGACGTCCCCCACCTTCACGTCGAGGTTCTTCGCCAGGTCGATGCCGAGCGCGATGCCGTCCTTTTCCTCCGGACCGCTGCGGATCGCGTCGAGGCTGCCTTCGCGCATCGCCTTGCGGATGTCGGTGACCGTGCCTTCCAGCGCCGGGTCGATCCCTTTCACCGTCACGGCGGCGTTCTGATTGGTGTCGGGGCCGATCGTCAGCATGCCCTTGCCGATGACGGCGGGGGCGGCGCCGATCACGCGCGGGATGGACTTCAGCTTCGTCACTTCCCCCGGGATGTCCTGGAAGCCTTCGCCGAGCTTGAACACGTAGACGTGCGCCGCCGATCCGACGATGCGCTCGCGCAGTTCCTTCTGCAGCCCGGTCATCAGCGCCATGGCGATGAGCACCGCCATCACGCCGACCATGACGCCGAGCACGGAGATGAAGGAGATGACCGAGATGAAGGCCTGCTTGCGCTTGGCCAGCAGGTAACGAAAAGCCACGAAGAATTCGAAGGAGAGCGAAGGAGACGAAGGAGCACGCTCCTTCATGTCCTCGGCCTCATCAACGGGAACAGTATGACGTCCCTGATCGACGGGCTGTTGGTCAGCAGCATCACCAGCCGGTCGATGCCGACGCCTTCGCCGGCGGTCGGCGGCAGGCCGTACTCCAGGGCGCGGATGTAATCCTCGTCCATCGCGTGCGCCTCGAGGTCGCCGGCGGCCT
>Ga0075435_100001220_pt1 | contig 16448 bp, 11 predicted proteins | sample RhiMethybrSRZTD4_FD_75302 | JGI IMG/M metagenome (GOLD analysis project Ga0075435, IMG submission 75302) | Populus rhizosphere microbial communities from Tennessee, USA - Rhizosphere MetaG P. TD hybrid SRZTD4 | ecosystem: Host-associated > Plants > Roots > Rhizosphere > Soil | place: USA...
CGCCCGCGAGCAGGGACTCGCTGCGCAGTCGCGCGTAGTCGCCGCCCAATGCGACCGCCGACGAGTGCAGGGACGCATCCCGCCCGACGTGGGCACGCTGCAGCGCGACCTGCCATGTCTTCGGGCCGTGCTCCTGCACGGACAGGTAGCGCAGCCGGGCGTTGTCGCCGACGAGGAGCTCGACCACGGCATCGACGAGATGACCGGCGCCGCCGACCTCCGGCGAGCCGAACCGGTCGACGACCGTGACCTCGGAGCTCTCCTCGGCGGCGACCAGGGTGTGCGGGAACGTGGTCAGGCCCTCGCCCTCGGACCAGTGCAGCACGATGATCGGTTTGTCGACGACGACGCCGGCAGGAACCTTGATGAACGCGCCGCCGGCGAGGAACGCGTCGTGCAGGACGGTGAACGCGTCGGGCGAAGCCTGAGAGCACGAACCCAGCACCCCCGCGACGTCGGCCTCCTCGCAGGTGGCGAGGCCGCAGACGAGGACACCCTTGGCGACGAGCGTCTCGTCGAGCTCGTGGTGCACGACCCGCCCGTTGCGCACGACCACCAGGCCGGCTCGCTCACCAGCCTCCGCCGCGACGGGGCCGCCGCCCGGCGCCGGCTCCGGCCCGGGCTCGCCCAGCTCGTCGCGCGACGGCGGGCGGAAGCGATCGAGCTCGAGCTCGTCGATCCGGCTGTAGCGCCAGATCTCCTCGGCGTCGGTGGGCCAGGTGATCCCGTCGAGCTGCTCGGCCGCAGCAAGACGACGCTCGACGAGCCAGTCCGGCCCGCCGAGCGCGCGTGCGGCTTCAGGCGTGAACGCAGTCATGGAGCCGTTATCCAACGGCTCCTTCCATGTTGAGCTCGATGAGGCGGCTCAGCTCGACCGCGTACTCCATCGGCAGCGTCTTCACGATCGGCTCGATGAAGCCGTTCACGATCATCGCCGTCGCCTGCTGCTCGCTCAGCCCGCGGCTCATCAGGTAGAAGATCTGGTCCTCACCGACCTTCGAGACCGTGGCCTCGTGCCCGATGCGGGCGTCCTTCTCCTCGATCTCCATGTACGGGTAGGTGTCGGACCGGCTGTCCTCGTCGAGGATCAGCGCGTCGCAGCGCACGTGGCTCTTCACGTTGTGCGCGCCCTCCTCGACCTTCACCAGGCCGCGGTAGGTCGTGCGCCCGCCGTCCTTCGAGATCGACTTCGACTCGATGATCGAGGTCGTGTCCGGCGCGACGTGGGTCATCTTCGCCCCTGCGTCCTGGTGCATGCCTTCTCCGGCGTACGCGACCGACAGCACCTCGCCGTGGGCCTTCGGCCCCGTCATCACGACCGACGGGTACTTCATCGTCAGCTTCGACCCGATGTTGCCGTCGATCCACTCGACGGTCGCTTCGCGCTCGGCCTTGGCCCGCTTCGTGACCAGGTTGTACACGTTCGGCGACCAGTTCTGGATCGTCGTGTAGCGGATGCGCGCGCCGGGCTTGGCGACGAGCTCTACGACTGCCGAGTGCAGTGAGTCGCCCGTGTAGATCGGCGCCGAGCATCCCTCGACGTAGTGCACCGAAGCGCCCTCGTCGGCGATGATCAGCGTCCGCTCGAACTGGCCCGCGTTCTCCGCGTTGATGCGGAAGTACGCCTGCAGCGGCATCTCGACGTGCACGCCCGGCGGCACGTAGATGAACGAGCCGCCCGACCACACGGTCGAGTTGAGCGCGGCGAACTTGTTGTCGCCCGGCGGGATGACCGTGGCGAAGTGCTCGCGCACGATCTCCGGGTACTCGCGCACCGCGGTGTCCATGTCGGTGAACAGGACACCCTGCTTGGCGAGCTCGTCACGGTTCTTGTGGTAGACGGTCTCGCTCTCGAACTGCGCAGTGACACCGGCGAGGTACTTCCGCTCCGCCTCGGGGATGCCGAGCTTCTCGTACGTCGCCTTCATCGACTCGGGGAGCATGTCCCAGCTGTCGGCGACCTCTCCCTTGTCGGTCGGCTTCAGGTAGTAGTAGATGTCGTCGAAGTCGATGGTCGGCATGTTCTTGGCGAACCACTCGAGCATCGGCTTGCGCTCGAACCGCTTCAACGACTTCAGCCGGAAGTCCCGCATCCAGTCGGGCTCGGACTTCTGTCCGGAGATCTCGCGGACGATCTCCTCGTTCAGACCCTTCTTCGGGATGTAGGCGTAGTCGTCCGTGCTGTCGGCCCAGCCGAGCTTGTACTTGCCGAGGTCGATTCCACTGACAGCCATGCGCCCTCGCCTCCGCTACCGGGTGGCGGTCTCAGGGACCGGAACGCCCCGGGGGACAGGGGTTCCGGGGATTTCCACTACGTAGATAGTAACAATCCGGGGGCCATCCGAACAATTCCCCCTCGATTCCACTCGGTTCCCCGCCCCCGCCGTCGGGGTCAGGGCTCGGCGGCGCCTCTGGCCGCGGTCTGGCGGGCGGGCGCGGTGGTGGTCGTGGTCGACGCCCCGCCCCCACCCCCACCGGCTGCCTGCTGGGCCCGGTTGATGAGGTCGCCGACCTGGTTGATCAACTGCTGGTAGGTACCCAGATCGCCCCCACGCAATGCATCCTGGGCCTGCTGGTATTTCGCGGCTGCCTGGTTCAGCAGGTCCTGCACGTTGCCGCCCGCGGGCGGGGTCGCCGGCGTCGCCGGCGTCGGCGTGCCGCCACCCGGAAGCGGCGTGGACGGTGCCTGGCCGAACAGTTGCGCGAGGCCGTCGTTGACCGTCGAGGCGAGGACGGGGTCTTGTCCCGCGTACGCGACGACGACGAATCGGAACTGCGGATAGCTCGATGATCCGGCCGCCTGCACGTAGAAGGGGCGAATGTAGAGAATCGAGTTGCCGACGGGGATGAGCTGCAGGCTCCCCTGGATCACGGTCGAGCCCTGCTGGTTCAGCAGCGTGAGCTGTTGGGAAACGGCCGGCGTGCTCTTGATCCGGTTGTCGATCTGCACCGGTCCGAGGACCGACTCGCCCTGTGGCATCTCGAACGCCGACAGCTGGCCGTAGTTGCTGGGATCGGAGCTCGCCGTCATGAACGACACGAGGCGAGTCTGTTTGTTCCCCGCCGACACCGGCACGAACGGCTGGAGGATGATGAAGCTCGGATTCTGCTCCCCGGGTTGGTTGATGTAGAGGTAGTAGGGCCGCATGCGCGCGCCGGTCGAGGTCGCACCGCCCCTCCCCCTGGCGGTCGTCGATTCCGGAGTCGGAGCAACTGCCTGCAGCTGTGCTGCCGTCAGCGGGCCCGAGCCGGGGTCGGGGGACAGGAGCCACTTCGCGCTGCCCTGGTAGAAGCGCCGGCTCTCGGTGACGTGGTAGCGGGAGTACAGGTCCGACTGCACCCGGAACAGGTCCTCCGGGTAGCGCAGGTGCGCCTGAAGGTCCTTCGGCATCTTGTTGAAGTCGGTGAACAGGTCGGGGAACGCCTTGCGGTACGACCGGATCAGCGGGTCCTTGGGGTCGATCACGTAGAACTTCACGGTGCCGTCGTAGGCGTCGACCGTCGCCTTCACCGAGTTGCGGACGTAGTTGAAGTTGTGGTTGAGACCCGAGTCGCTCGGTCCGGACGTCATCTGCGAGTACGGATAACGACTCGTCGTGGTGTACGCGTCGAGCACCCACGTCACGCGCCCGCCGCTGACGACCGGGTACGGATCGGCGTCGAAGTCGAGGAACGGGGCGAGCTTCTTCACGCGGTCCTTGATGTCGCGGACGTACAGGACCTTCGTGCCGCCACCGACCTGCCCCGAGATGAGCGGGTTGATGTCGCCGAAGCGCAACGCGAACGCGGCCCGACGGATCGGGTTGTCGAGCTTGACGCCGTCCTTGCCCGTGTAGCGCGTCGTCGCGTCGGCGCGACCCGGGCGCGAATAGTCGAACTCGCGTTGCTGCGCGTTCACGAGCGCATACCCGGGCTGGTGCTCGCCGAAGTACAAGTCGGGCTGGTTGAGTGTGATCGGAGCGTCCTTCGGCACGGGGATCCCACTCAGGAGGAAGTCGGGGTTCCCGTCCTGGGCGGAGACGTTCGTCGGCGACGCGATGATCCCGTAGCCGTGCGTGTACACGAGGTGCTGGTTCACCCACGACTGGCTCGGAAGCTCACCCTGGCTGATCTCGCGCGCTGAGAGCACGACCTGTTGGGTCTGGTTGCCGACCGTGTAGCGGTCGACGTCGACGTCGTTGATCTTGTAGAAGGTCTGGAGGCCCTGGAGCGACTGGTACGTCGACTGGATCACGGTCGGGTCCCACAAGCGCGCATTGTCGATGGATGGCGCGTTCTGACTGACGACCGAGGCGTCGAGGTTCTGCTGATAGTCGAAAGGCTGGTCCTTGACGGAGGCGAGCCCGAACGCGTTCCGCGTCGACGCGATGTTGCGCTCGATGTACCGCTGCTCGTTCTGGAACTCGTTGGGCTCCACCCGGAACTTCTGGACCCCGGCGGGGTAGATGGTGCCGATCACGATCGAGACGAAGCCCCAGAGCCCGACGGCGATGATCGGGAGCACCCAGCCCCGCCGCCAGATGTTCCAGATGAACAACCCGGCGGCCACGATCGAGATGAAGATCAACAGGTTCAGCGCCGGGAGCTGGGCTTTCACGTCCGTGTAGCTGGCCCCGGTGACGACACCGCGTTCCGAGAAGTCGAGGTTGAAGCGGTCGAGGTAGTACTGCGCCGTCTTCACGAGCGCCATGACGGCCAGGATCACCGAGAGGTGCGCCTTGACCTGTGGCGTCACCCGCTGGAACGGGCTCTGGAAGCGGATGCCGCCGTTGAGGTAGTGCGCGACCGCCGTCACGAGCAAGACGATGACGAGGCCGGCGAAGAGCCAGTTGGCGATGAAGCGCAGGAACGGCAGCTGGAAGACGTAGAAGCCGATGTCCTTGTTGAACTGCGGGTCCTTGACCCCGAAGTCGACCCGGTGCGTGAACAGCACCCAGTCCTGCCATTGCGAGGAGACGCCCACCCCCGCGATCAACGCGAAGAACAGCGCGACGCCGATCCGGATCCGGCCCTGGTAGTCCGACACGAAGCTCTGGTACCGCTCGACGAGCTCGTCCTCGGGCCCCATGGACCGGTACTTCGGGGCGAGGCGATCGGCGATCAGCAGGCTCGTCAGCATGATCACGAAGAACACGACCGTGAAGACGAGCGCCGGCACGACCTTGGCCGAGAGGAGCTCTCGCCAGGTGCCGCCCTGACCGACGGAGTCGAACCACAGGAAGTCGGTGTAGAAGCCCGCCAGCCCCCGCAGGCTGAACAGGAGGATCACCAGCAGGATGACCCCGGCGATGATCCACCCGCGCACGCGAAAGCCGCGCCGGCGACCTTGTGCTGTGGGCACGCGCATCGACTGTTTCTCCTGTCGCCGTCGCAAGCTCCGGCTTTGCGGCGACGGTCGGCAAAGCCGCCGTTCGCCGCCGAAGCCTACTGCCGGGGTATCGAGGTTCTCGGTCGCGCGGTCAGGCGCTCACGCGGAGCCGCGCTGTTCGTCCACGACTGCGAGCAGGCAGCGACAACCGGGATGCGCAGGCGGGAACGGCTGACCGGTTGGGAAGGGCTTCCCGCGCCGTGTGGGCTCGAGCGCGTTGTCGTCGGCGTCCGGGCACTGGCCCTGCTCGGCGGGTACCCAACGCAGCAAAGCGTCTTCCGGCGCCGCGTCGTACGCACCGCGTGCGTACACGGCCGCGAGCAGATCGCGGATGCGGTTGTCGAGCTCCTCTCCCTTCCATTCGCGGTAGCGCGCGCCGATGCGATGGGCGATCACGTCGGGGTTGGCGTCGTCCCCGAGCGTCTCGTCGACGGCCGCGAGCAGGCGGTCGCGCAACGGTGTGACGAGGACCTCGACCATGCCGGACACCATCCGGGGTGGAGCGCCGTTCACCGATTCGCCTTCCGGCCCCGCAGCGGTCCGTGCCGCGACGTACGCCTCGACGATCGCCGGCGCCAGCACTTCCGACCAGGCCGACACCTGTTGCGAGAGCGGCGGCAGCAGCTTCTCGGCGGTCAGGCGACCGCGCCGGCGCCGGAGCGCGTCGAGGATCTCGTTCTGCTCGTTCTGCAACACGCGCTTGCAGTGCCGGACGAGCTCGTGCGCGATCGGCGTGAGGAGGTCGTCGCGCCGCGCCAGCAGCTCGGGGTCCCCGTCGGTTGCCGTGGGACGCGGGTGGGGCGCCGAATCGACGAGGACAGCACCGTCCGCCGCGTTCGCCTCGCGACCTGCCCCCCCACCGTCGTCGGTCGCGCCGACGTCGTCGAAGTCGATCCGGGGCTCCTCGACGGTTTCCCCGCGCATGCCCCGAATACGCTCGAACAGGGCGTCGACTTCGCTGTCGGGCTCGGACGCGGCGGGTGCCACCGGCTCCGGCTCGCGCTCGGCAACCGGTCCGGGTTCGGGCTCGGGCCGGCGTTCGGCGACCGGTTCGGGTTCGGGGGCGGGCGCGGGCTCCGGTTCCGGCGTGGCAATCGACGCCTGTTCCGCCGCGGGTTCTGCCTCCGACTCAGGCTCGGAACGTGGAGCTGGTGGCGCGGGCTCCGGTTCCGGCCGGCCGGGCAACTCACCCAGACCGATACCGGTCGCGGGCCGCGGCTTCGGGACCGGAGGTTGCGTCGACGGCGGCTCGTGTTCCGGTTTCGACGACTCGCGCTGCACCCAGGGCGGCGGCTCGGGTGCGGACCCGCGTGGCGGCGTCACTCGCGGCGTGAAACTGCTGCGCGCCACGTGATGGTCGGGCGCCGCCTCCGAGTCGGACGGATACGTGATCGGCGGTCCGGCGTCGGCGGTCACCGGCGGGAACGGCCGGCCGGAGCCGAATTGCGAGAGCTTCTCGTTGGCGTCCGCCACCGTGTCGCGCACGACGAGGTACGCCTCGGCGAAGCGATCGCGATCCTCCCGCAGCTGATCGATGTACGCGCGGAGCGTGTCGCGTCTGCGGTTCAGGTCCGACAGGACGCGCTCGCGGAGCGCCCGGGCTTCGGCGACCATCTCTCTTCCCCGCTCGCGGGCGGTCTCGACGATGGCGCGCGAATCCTTGTTCGCCTGGTCGAGCTGCTCGGTGCGCATGCGCGCCGCTTCCTCGTGCGCCGCTCGCTCGACCTTCGACGCCTCCTCACGCGCTCGTTGCGCCACCTTCTCGGCCGACTCCTCGGCCGAACGCAGCGTGCGGGCGACCTCCTGTCCCACCTGCTCGACGAGCTGGTCGCGCGACGGCAGGGGCGGATGGCGAAGCTGACCCTCGAGGTCGGCGAGCCGCCGGTGCATCGCGTCGAACTCGTCGGCCACCACGCGGAGGAAGCCGCGCACCTCCCGCTCGTCGAGGCCCTTCCGCGCTTTCGGGAAGTCCTGCCGCTCGATCTGGGCGGGCGTCAGCCGGGGCGCGTCCGAGCCGGCCGGGCGAGGCTCGAGGGTGGACATCGGCGCAACTGTATTGGGGCTAAGGGCAGGCTGTAGAGGGTGGCGCGGGCGGAAGGCCGGTGTCCTGGCCGCCGAAGTTCTTCAGCTCCCGAAGGGCGTCGTCCAGGGTCCCGATGCCCGCGACCTTCATCCCGCCGGCACGGCTCCGAGCTTCCTTGACCTCCTCCGTCGGGACGAGGAACAGCTTCGCTCCCGCGCGCCTGGCCGTCACCGCCTTCTGCTGGGCGCCCCCGATGGGCCCCACGCTGCCGTCGGCGCCGATCGTCCCGGTGACCGCCACCTTCTTGCCGCCGGTCAGGTCGCCGGGAGTGAGCTCGTCGAGGATCGTGAGGGTGAACGCGAGCCCGGCCGACGGGCCGCTCACGCGGCCGGTGTCGATCTGGACGTTCACCGGGAAGTCGAACTTCTCGCTGCGGGTCGAGGTCTGGACGCCGACCTGGGCGCGACCCTGGCAGGCGCCTTGCGACGCGGCGCGGCTCACGACCGCCACCATCGTGCTCTTGCCGCCGCGATCCACGGTGAACGTGGCCGGGTCGCCGGGGGGTCGGCTCCGGACGATCGGCCCGAGTTGCTCGGCGAGCGTGACGGGTTGGCCGTCGACCGCGGTGATGACGTCGCCGATCCGGAGCTTGCCGTCGGCCGGGGAGCGCTTCTGCACCGCCGTGACGACGGCGCCGGCCCCGCTCACCGGCACGGTGTAGCCGAGCCGTTCGAGCGCGACCTGCTTGGCGGTCATCTGCGAGTCGGCCATCTCCAGCTTGTTGAGCCGAGCGTCCTCGGCGCGGGAGCGACCCTGGAGCACCTCGTCCTCCGGGACCACGTCGGTGTTGTCGTCCAGCCAGCCCGACAGGACCGCGAACGCGTTGGGACGGTCGCTCGACACGGAGACGGTGAGGAACAGCAGCTGGCCGCGGTGCGCGTACGTCGGCGCGCCCATGACCTTGACGACGCGGTCGACCGAGCTCGCCGTCCCCGGTGCGATCAGCACGTACGGCAGGCGGATCAGAGCTCCGGCGAGGAGCAGTAGCACCGCCACGACGCCGGCGATCGTGCCCGCGGCGACGAGTGGGCGCCGCCGGCGCGGGGGCGGCATGACCGGGGCCGAAGGCGGAAGGGGTTCGCCCCGCTCCTCGTTCATCGCCAGAGCCTGCCATGCACCACCCCGGCCGCCGGTCGCGGGTCCCTATCGTCGAGGCGTGCCCACCCGGGACCGCGCCGAGCGGCGAACGGCGGTCGAGCGAGCCGCGGACGCGGCGGCCCTCGGCCTGCGCGCCCGCCTCCCTGCAGGCGCGCCCGCCGACCTCGAACGTGCCGCCCGGGAAGACCCCGATCCGCGCGTGCGGGCGGCCGCGCTCGGCGCGCTCGCCCGCGCCGGTGGGCGGCGGCGGGCAACCGCGGCGTGGCGGATCGCGCTGGCCGATCCCGAGCCGGCGGTGCGTCGCCGCGCCGCCGACGTCGCCCCCGGGCTCGGCGCGCCCGCCCGTCCCCTGCTCACGCTCCTCGGCGACGACGACGTCACCGTCATCGAAGCGAGCGCGTGGGCACTCGGCGAGCTCGGCCCGACTGCGGTGCACGCCGGCGCCGTCCCCGCGCTCGCCGCCGTCGCCGAGACCCACGACGACCCACTCGCCCGCGAAGCTGCAGTGGCCGCGCTCGGCGCCCTCGGCGACCCTGCCGGCCTTCCCGCCGTCCTCGCCGCGTGCCGGGACAAGCCCGCCGTACGCCGTCGCGCCGTCCTCGCGCTGGCGCCCTTCGACGGCCCCGACGTCGAGCAGGCGCTGCGCGCCGCGCTCGAAGACCGCGACTGGCAAGTGAGACAAGCGGCCGAGGACCTTCTCGCCGAATAAGGGCGACGGCGATAGCGGCGGCGCTGCGCACGCGAGGTTAGGAACGCGGCCGGTCCAGGAACATCTCTTTGAGCCGGTCGAAGCTCTCGAGGCACCGACCGGCGCCGTGCACGACGCACTCGAGGGGGGCGTCCACGAGGTGGACGGGGAGCGCCGTCTCTTTCGAGATGCGCTCGTCCATGCCGCGCAGCATCCCGCCCCCGCCGACGAGGTGGACGCCTTGGAGGATGAGGTCCTGCGCGAGCTCGGGCGGCGTCTGACCCAGGGCCCGCACGATGATCTCGAGGATGGCGCGCACGGGCTCGTCGATCGCCTCGCGCACCTCTTCGGGGCTCAGCACGATGACCTTGGCGGTGCCGGTGGTCAGGTCGCGTCCGCGCACCTCGGCCTTGTAGTCGTCGCCGCTCGGGAAGGCCGAGCCGATCGCAACCTTGATCTCTTCACCCGTGCGCTCGCCGATCGCCATGCCGTACTCGCGCCGCACGTAGGCCTGGATGGCGGCGTCCATGTCGAACCCGCCGACGCGGACCGCTTCGAGCGCGACGACGCCACCCAGCGAGATGACCGCGACCTCGGAGGTCCCGCCGCCGACGTCGACGATCATGTTGCCGAGCGGCTCGTGGATCGGCAGCGACGCGCCGATGGCGGCGGCCATCGGCTGCTCGATCAGGAACGTCTGGGCGGCGCCGGCGCGTCGGGCGGCCTCGAGCACTGCGCGCTGCTCGACGTGCGTGATCGCCGACGGCACGCAGATGAGCACGCGCGTCCGGTAGAAGCGCGAGACGCCGGCGCGCTGGAACAGCATGCGGATGAGACGCTCGGTGATCTCGAAGTCCGTGATCGCGCCGCCGCGCAATGGCCGGACGGCGACGATGTACCCGGGCGTCCGGCCGATCATCTGCCACGCCTCGTGACCGATCGCGAGCACCTCGTTGGTGCGGCTGTTGAGCGCGATGACGGTGGGCTCGTCGACGATGATGCCTTCGCCCCGCGAGTAGACGAGCGTGTTGGCGGTCCCCAGGTCGATGGCGAGATCCCGGGCCAGCGCCGATCACCCGGCCCTGGTCGACGGACGGACCGGGCGGACGGGGCTGGCGTGCTCGGCCCACTCCGAGCCGTCGTCCCAGTGCTCGCGCTTCCAGATGGGCACGGTCTCCTTGAGCGTGTCGATGCCGAACCGGGCCGCCTCGAACGCCTCGGCGCGATGCGGCGCCGAGGCCACCACGATCACGGACGGTTCGGAGAGCGCGAGGTCGCCGACGCGGTGCAGGAGCGCGACGCGCTCGACATCGGGCCAGCGCCGGCGCAGCTCGTCGACGATCTCCGCGAGCCGGCGCGTTGCTTCCTCCTCGTACGCCTCGTAGGTCAGCCCACGAACGCCGGGCCGGCCATCGGAGTTCTCGCGGACGACGCCGAGGAAGGACACCACCGCGCCGCTGCTCGGTGTGGTCGCCCACGCGTTGGCGGCATCGACGGGAAGCGGCAGCGACGTGAGGGCGACCCAGTCGCGTCCGTCAGGGGGCGCGAGCACGAAAATCATCGTACTGCGGCACCTCATTGACGGCCGGGAAGGCGCGGCATCGGCGGCAGTTGCCGCGACCGAAGTCAAGGAACGCGGTCGTACACTTCGACGCCATGCCGGGCAACGAGCCGGAGGACGAGAACTCCGGCGGGCCGCCGCCCGACCCGTCTGATCGGATCTGGGTTCACCCCACCGAGATGACGTCGTTCGTCGCGACGACCCGCCCGCGGGCGTCGCGACGCGGTCGCTGGGTGGCGCTCGCCGCGGGCCTGACCGTGGTGGCGGCCGTGGCGGGTGTGGTCGCTCTGATGACCGTCGACGACTCCAGCGCGCCCACGCAGCGCGTCCGCAGCGGTGCGATCCAACGAATCGTGGCAACCCTGGCGCCGAGTGTGGTCGCGGTGCGGACGGCGCGCGGTGACGAGACGGGACGCGCGTCAGGAGTGTGCGTGCAGGCCGGGCAGATCGTCACGACCGCCCACGCGGTCGACGGCGCGGATGCAGTGGCCGTCGTCACGTCGGACGGGCGCACGCTGCCCGCGGCCGTGGACGCCAGCGACCCCGTCTCCGACCTCGCCGTCCTGACCGTCGACGGGACGAGCATGCAGCCCGCGCAGCTCGGGGCGTCGGCCGGTCTCCAGGTCGGTCAACAGGTTGTCGGCGTGGCGGCGTCCGAATCAGCACGGCACCAATGGGTCGACGTCGGCGAGATCGGATCGTTCAACCGCGCGTTCGTATGGGGTGAGGGCGTCTCGGTGCCCGGTCTGATTCAGACCAACATGACCGCGGGCGGCGAGCACTCGGGCGGCGCGCTCCTCGACACCCGGGGCGAGGTCGTCGGGATCCTGGTCGTGCCGCCGGATTCCTCCACCGCGGGGCTGGCGCTCCCGATCGACGAGGCACGCGACGTCACCTCGCAGCTGACTGCGCGCGGGAGCGCGGAGCACGGCTGGCTCGGCGTCTGGGCCACCGACGACACCGAGCGGATCGGTGGCGGGGCGCGCGTCCAGGGTGTCGTGCCCGGCAGCCCCGCCGCCGATGCGGGGCTGGTGCAGGGAGACGTGATCGTCGACGTCGGGAAATCGGGTACGACGACCGCGATCTCGAGCGTCTCCCAGCTGATGAGCGAGGTCGGGCGGCGCAAGCCGGGCGAGAAGCTCAACGTCACGCTGTATCGCGACAGCGGGAAACGCCGAGTGGGGCTCGAGCTCGGCGACCAAAAGGATGCGAGCGCAACCGCGGGCACAGCGCCGGCCGAGCCGGGGAGCGCGCCATGATTTGCCGGGTGCGGTGGGCCTCGGCACGATGGAGTACGTGAGCGTGAGCGAAGAACCGCTGCTCGAGGAGCCGCGTGCCGGCGAGTTGCACGTCGACCAACTCGAGGACGCCGATCGCGAGCTGCTGAACGCGGTCCAGTGGGACTTCCCACTCGAGCCGCGTCCGTACGCCGTGCTCGCGGAGCGACTGGGCATCGGAGAAACAGACGTGCGCGCACGTGTCGCACGCGTGAAGGAGCTCGGCGTGCTGCGCCAGCTCTCGGCGATCTTCGACACCCGGGCGCTCGGATACGGCTCGTCGCTGGTCGCGGCGAAGATCGACCCCGACCGCGTCGACGAAGCAGCCGCCGTCATCAGCGCGCACCCGGGCGTCAGCCACAACTACAAGCGCAACCACGCGTACAACCTCTGGTACACGATCGCCGTCCCGCCCGGTGATTCGCTCGACGACCACATCGAGGTGTTGCACCGCGCCTCGGGGGCGCTCGTCACCCGCAAGCTCCCGACGCTCAAGCTGTACAAGATCGGCGTGAAGCTCGACATGACCGGGCAGACGCCCGCCGACGCCCGGGTCGACGTCGAGGAGCACGAGCGGCCCGAGCGCCGGGAGCACATGGAGGCGCCCGAGCTGTCGGACCTCGAGGTCGCGGCGATCCGCATCTCACAGGAGGACCTGCCGCTGGTCGAGCGGCCGTTCGCGGCCGAGGCCGAGCAGATCGGCACCGACGAGGAGACGCTCCTCGCCATGCTGCGCTCGTTCAAGGAACGCAAGCTGATGCGCCGGTTCGCGGCCGTGATGAACCACCGCAGCGCCGGCTACAAGGCCAACGCGATGGGCGTGTGGGCGGTCCCGGACGAGGAGCTCGACGAGATGGGCCCGCGGATGGCCGGCTTCGCGTTCGTGAGTCATTGCTACAAGCGACCCACGTACGACGACTGGCCGTACTCCGTGTTCACGATGGTGCACGGCCACAACGGCCGGGACTGCGAGCAGACCATCGCCGCCATCCAGGCCGAGACCGGCGTCGACGACTATGCGCTGCTGTGGTCGATCAAGGAGTACAAGAAGACCCGCGTGCGCTACTTCACCGACGAGTGGAGCGACTGGCGCCGCGCGAACCTCACACCGGCCGGCGCGTAACCCCGACGTCCGCCGTTTGGCGGCGCCGCCTTCGTGTGCTCCGTACGCGCAACGCGACGCCGGTTGCGAGCCCCGCGAGCGCGGCTCCTGCGCCACCGATCAGGAGCGCGCGCCCGTATCTGGGGGAGGGAAGTGAGTCGAGGCCTTCGATGATGGCTTCTTCGTTCGTGTGCTGCGGCCGCCAGCCGGCGGCGCGCAGGCGGTCGTTGGCGACGACCCACGGGTGGACGAGGTAGGGCACGACGGTCGGCGGGATGTCGCCGAGGCCGCTCGCCCACAGGCGCGCCAGGACCCGCTCGAGCAACTCGGCCGGCAGCGGGGGCAACAGCGACCGGGGTAGCAACGCCCGGGCGTCGTCGGTGCCCAACCACCCGTCGGCGGCGACGTTGTACGTGCCCGGGAGGTCGTTCCGGACCGCGAGCACGAGCGCAGCGACCAGGTCGTCGACGTGGACCACCTGCACGGGCGGGCTGGCGCCCCGGACGCGCAGCGGCGGCCGGCCCAGCAGCAGACGCGAAGGGAGCCGCTCGGCGCCGGCGCCGAGCACGGGGGCCGAGCGCAGGGTCGTGACCGTGACCGCCGGGTGCTCCTCGCGCCACTCGGCGAGGAGGCGCTCGACCTCGGCGGCGTGCACGGCGGGTGCGAAGCCGGGGTTGGGCCGGAGGGTGGCGTCCTCCGTGAGGGGGACGGGGTTGTTGGGCCACGCGCCGTAGACGGCGGCGGTCGACACCCGGATGACCTTCCGCGCGCCGACGGCGGCGGCTGCGTCGAGGACCCGGCGTGTGCCCTCGACGTTCACGCGCGCCATGAGCGCCTCGTCGGGAATCGGGTCGACGACGGTGGCCAGGTGGACGAGGACCTCGGCCGCTTCCAGCAGCGGCTTGAGCTCGGCGCCGCCGATATCGACGCGATGGAAGGTGAGGTTCCGGACGCGGCGTAGAGGGTCCCGAACGTCCAGGCCGATCAGGCGCGTCACCTGCGCCTCGTCGGCCAGTCGCGGGAGCAGTTGTTGTCCCACGAGCCCCGACGCGCCGGTGACGGCAATCGCAACCACGTCCATAGACTGGCCGCGTGACGGACCAGCCTCAACCTGGCGACCCCGACGAGCCCGGCAAACCCGACAAGCGCGACGAATCCCAGCCGCAGTCGTCGTCCGGCTTTCCGGGAATGCCGTTCGGGGGCGGCGGATTCGATCTCGCCCAGCTCATGCGCATGCTGCAGTCGCAGGGGCCGATCAACTGGGACGTGGCGCGGCAGATCGCGGCCTGGGTCGCGGTCGACGGTGGGACGGAGCGTCCGATCGATCCCGCTGCGCACGAGCAGCTCGAAGAGCTCGCGCGCGCCGCGCAGACACACGTGGTCGCCGAGACGGATCTGACGGCCACGTTCGTCGCGCCGCTCCGCACGCTCGGCCCACAGGGTTGGGCCGCCCTCCATCTGGACGCGCTGCGGCCGGTGCTCGAGGCGCTCGCGACGACGCTCGGGCAGGTGATGCGGGACACGGGACCCGAGCCGGGTGAGCTCGAATCCGGCGAGCCCGGCGCACCCGGCGGGCCCGGTGCGAGCCCGTTCGGGCCCGAGATGCTCGGCGGGATGATGCAGATGCTGGCGCCGGCGCTGCTCGGCATGCAGGCGGGCTCGATGATCGGCTACCTGGCGCAGCACGCGCTGGGTCGCTACGACCTGCCCCTCCCGACGAGCGACGAGCCCAGTCTCAGCTTCGTCGTGCAGAACATCGACGCGTTCGAGGAGGCGTGGTCGCTCGAACGAGCGGATCTGCGCTTCTACGTCGCGGTGCACGAGGTCGTGCACGCTGCCGAACGTTCGGTGCCCTGGTTGCGCGACCGCCTGGTGCGGTTGTCGACCGAATACGTGTCGGCCTACGAGGTGGATCAGAGCGCGCTGGAGGACAGGTTCGGGTCGGTCGATCCCAACGACCCGTCGACCTTGGGATCGATCGCCGAGGATCCGGACGCCCTGCTCGGCGCCATGCACTCGCCGCGCCAGGACGAGCCGCGCCGGCAGCTGCAGCTGCTCACCGCCGTGCTCGAGGGTTACGCGGACTCGGTGCTCGAGCGCGTCGGCGAGAAGCTCATCCCCTCGTTCCGGCAGATTCACGAGGCGATGCAGCGGCACCGGGTCGAGCGGGGCGAGGCCGAGGTGTTCATCGAAGGTCTGCTCGGGCTGAAGCTGGAACGCCACCACTACGAGCAGGGAGCGGCGTTCTGCCGCGGCGTCGTCGAGCGCGCCGGCCCGGCCGGACTGAACCGGCTGTGGGAGGCCGAGCGGATGCTGCCGACGCCGGCCGAGCTCGACGCGCCGGGCCTGTGGCTCGCCCGGATCGAGCTCCCCGAGGAGTCGAGGTGACCGACGCGCCGGTCGCGACGACGCAGCGGGTGATCAAGATGGCGTCGCATCCCTCCGGTGCGCTCGAGGACGACGACTTCGAGCTGGTCGACGCGCCCGTCCCCGAGCCCGCCGACGGCGAAGCACTCGTGCGCACGCTGTACCTGTCGCTCGACCCGGCCATCCGGGTCTGGATGAACGGCATCGACACGTACGTGCCCGGCATCCACGTCGGCGACGTCATGCGCGCCGGCGGGCTCGGCGAGGTCGTGCAGTCGCGCAACGCCGCGTACACGGAAGGCGACCTCGTGTTCGGGATGATGCAGTGGTCCGAGTACTGCATCGCCCGCGCCGGCCCCGACGGGATGATGACCCTCCCCCGCCAGGAGCCGATCACCGCGTTCCTCAGCGTGCTCGGTGTCACCGGGCTCACCGCCTACTTCGGCATGCTCGACGTGGCGCAGCCGAAGGAGGGCGAGACCGTCGTCGTGTCGGGGGCGGCCGGCGCGGTCGGGTCCGTCGCGGGACAGATCGGCAAGATCATCGGCTGCCGTGTCGTCGGCATCGCCGGCGGTCCCGAGAAGTGCGCATGGATCACCGATGAGCTCGGCTTCGACGCGTGGATCGACTACAAGTCGGAGGACGTCGCGGCGCGGCTGCGCAAGACGTGTCCCGACGGGATCGACGTCTTCTTCGACAACGTCGGTGGCGAGATCCTCGACGCCGTGCTCGGGCAGATCAATTTGCACGCGCGCATCGCCCTGTGCGGCGCGATCTCCCAGTACGACACGGCCGAGCTGGCGCCGGGCCCCAGGAACTTCATCAACCTCATCCCGCAGCGCGGCCGGGTCGAGGGGTTCATCCTCCTCGACTACCGGGACCGGTTCGTCGACGCCATTCTCCG
>Ga0075435_100001235_pt1 | contig 16377 bp, 18 predicted proteins | sample RhiMethybrSRZTD4_FD_75302 | JGI IMG/M metagenome (GOLD analysis project Ga0075435, IMG submission 75302) | Populus rhizosphere microbial communities from Tennessee, USA - Rhizosphere MetaG P. TD hybrid SRZTD4 | ecosystem: Host-associated > Plants > Roots > Rhizosphere > Soil | place: USA...
GCTCCGGAACATGGACAAGCTCCTCACCCAGGTGACCGGCGTCGCCTGCTACGCCGCGGACAATCCCCTCTACTGCGTCGCCAAGGGAACGGGACTCGCGCTCGAGCACTTCGACTTCTTCAAGAAGAGCCTCGTCCCGGTCCATTAGGCCAACCCTCAGATGGACCGCCGCGTCGACATCCTCGGCGTGGGCTTCGATCGGGTCGCGCTCGTTGACGCCGTCGCCCGGATCGAGGCGTGTCTCGATCGCGGCGAGCGGACCTTCATCATCACCGCAAATCCGGAGTTCGTGATGCTCTGCCGCGAGGACCCGGAGCTCGCCTCGATCGCGGCCGGCGCCGACCTCGTCGTCCCCGACGGCACCGGCGCCGTGGTGGCGGCGCGGCTGCTCGGCGATCCGCTGCCGGGCCGCGCGCCGGGCCGGCTCCTTGTGGACCGGCTCGCGGCGCTGGCGACCGAGCGGCGGCTGTCCATCTTCCTGCTCGGCGCCGCGCCGGGCATCGCCGAACGGGCTGCGGCGACGCTCCGCGGGCGGCATCCCGAGCTGCGCATCGCGGGCACGTACGCGGGATCGGCCGACGACGACGCGGACGTCATGCCGCGCGTCGTCGCGGCCGCGCCCGACGTCCTGCTCGTCGCGTTCGGCATGCCGAAGCAGGAGCGCTGGATCGCCCGCAACCTGCCGCGGTTGCCGAGCGCGCGCGTGGCGGTCGGCGTGGGTGGCAGCCTCGACTACCTCGCCGGCGTCGCGAAGCCGCCGCCGGGCATCGTCCACGCGATCGGGCTCGAGTGGCTGTGGCGCCTCGTGCGCGATCCGAAGCGCTGGCGGCGGCAGCGCGTGCTGCCCCGGTTCGTCGCCCTCGTGCTGCTCGCGCGGATCCGCCGGCGGTGAGCGTCGCGCTCGCGCACGAGTACTTCTCCGCGCACGGCGGCGCGGAGCGTGTTGTCGAGGTCTTCCATCGGATGTACCCCGACGCGCCGGTGTACACGTTCTTCCACGACCGGCGCGGGTACGGGCCGCTCCCCGGGTACGACCTCCACACCTCGTTCCTGCAGAGCGTGCCACTCGGCGGTGGCGCGCATCGCGCGCTGCTTCCGCTCTATCCCCGCGCCGCCGCGAGCCTCCACGTCGCGCGCGGCACGGAATTGCTGCTCACGTCGACGAGCGCGTTCATCAAGTGCCTCGCGGTCCCCGACGAGACCGTTCATCTCGCCTACTGCCATTCGCCGACCCGCTACCTGTGGGACTGGAGCGAGCAGTACCTCGCGGAGGAGGTGCCCGCGCCGCTGCAGGGCATGATCCGCTCGCTCCTTCCTGGTCTGCGGGAGGCGGACCTGCGCGGCGCGAAGCGCGTCGATCACTGGATCGCGAACTCGGATGTCGTCCGCGCGCGCATCAAGCGCTACTACGGAAAGGACAGCGAGGTCGTCCATCCACCCGTGGACGTCGATACGTTCACGCCCGCGGACGGGCGCGGTGACTTCTGGGTCATCGTCTCGCGTCTATCCGCGTACAAGCGAGTCGACCTCGCGGTGAAGGCGTTCAACGAGATCGGGTTGCGGCTCATCGTCGTCGGCGATGGCCGCGAGCGACGAGCGCTCGAGCAGCTCGCGCGCGACAACGTGACGTTCAGCGGGCGGGTCGACGACGACACCGTGAAGCAGCTGCTTGGCTCGGCGCGCGGCTTCATCTTCCCCGCGGAGGACGATTTTGGCATCGTGTGCGTCGAGGCGCTCGCGTCCGGCGCGCCCGTCGTCGCGCTCGGCCGCGGCGGCGCGACCGAGATCGTCCGCGACGGGATCGACGGCGCCCTCGTCGCGGAGCCCGATGTGCAGCAGCTCGTCGACGCGGTCCACCGCGTCGAGCAGGCCGGCCTCCATCCAGAGGACCTCCGCCGCTCCGCCCGCCGGTTCGATGTGTCACGATTCGAGTCCCGGATCCGAGCGAGCATCGACCACGCGCGCGCCGAAGGGAGAGCGAGCTGACCGACGCGCCGAAGAAGATCAAGCTCGATATGCACACCCACAGCGAGTACTCGCCGGACAGCCGCACGCCGATCGCGGTCCAGGCGCTCGCGATCAAAGCCGCCGGGCTCGACGTCGTGGCGGCGACCGATCACAACACGATCGAGGGAGCGCTCCGGCTGCGCGAGCAGGCGGATGGGTTCCGCGTGATCGTGGGCGAGGAGGTCTCCTCGCGCGATGGCGAGATCATCGGGCTCTTCCTCGAGAAGGCCATTCCCCGCGATCTCTCGGCCGAGGACACGATCGCGCGGATCCACGATCAGGGGGGTCTGGTCTCGGTCCCGCACCCGTACAGCCACAACCGCATCTACCGGATCCGCCGCGAGGTCCTCGAGCGGGTCTGGCCGACGATCGACGCGATCGAGGTGTTCAACGCTCGTGAGGCGATCGCGAACGACAACCGCCGCGCGCTCGCGTTCTCGGTCCTGCACGGGATCCCGGGCGCGGTCGGCAGCGATGCCCACCGGCCGTGGGAGATCGGACGCGCGTACATCGAGATCCCGGACTTCACCGGGCCGGCGGACTTCATCGAGTCGCTGAAGACCGGCGCCGTCACCGGCCGCTTGGCCGGCCACGCGATCCACTTCTACACGCGCTACGACAAATGGCGGAAGTGGTGGAGCCGTCGCTGGAGCAGGACGACCTGAGCCGCACTCCCGGTCACGTCGAGGACCCATCGATCGAGCAGCTCGCCGATGCCGCGGGGCATACCGACGAGCTCGCGGTCCGGCGCCAGCTGTTCGGGTGGCGCGAGGCCCTCTCGATCCTCATTCCACTCGTGCTGCTCCTCGTCGTCGCGCGCAACGTCGACTGGGGAACGGCGCTCGCCACCATCCGGGCCTCGAATCCGTTCCTTGTCCTCGCCGCCCTGATCGTCTACTACGCCACGTTCCCGGTCCGGGCTCGCCGCTGGGCCCGGCTGCTGCGCGAAGGCGGTCTCAACGTACGGGGCCGCGACCTGCTCGAGATCCTCATGCTCGGTTGGTTCGTGAACTGCTTGGCGCCCGCGAAGCTCGGCGACCTCTACCGCAGCTACCTGGTGAAGCAGCGGTTCAACGTGTCGCTCTCGCGCACGGTGGGCGTCGTCGTGGCCGAGCGGCTGCTGGACATCTTCGTGGTCTTCGCGCTCCTGCTGGTCGGTGGCTACATCGCGTTCGGGCGCACGGTGCTGCCGGACCTGCGGCTCGTATACCTGTCCGGCGCGGCGCTCGCGCTGCTCATCGTCGTGGCGTTCGTCGTCGTGTACTACGTCGCGCCGCGGGTGGGACGGTTCTTCCCGAGCGAGGTCCGCCGGATCGGCCGGCTGTTCCGCGAAGGCGTCCTCCATTCGTTCCGGGCGCTCCCCGAGGCCGGGCCGGAGACGCTGCTGATCTGGCTCGCCGAGGCGGCGCGACTTGCGTTCGTGCTCGCCGCGCTCGGTCTCGAGCTGCCGATCTCCGGGGTCATCTTCGTGGCGGTGGCGTCCTCGCTCCTCACCACGGTGCCGCTGACGCCGGCGGGGTTCGGCTTCGTCGAGCTCGCGGTCGTCTACGTGCTGACCACCGGCTTCGGCCTTCCGACGCACGAGGCGATCGCCGTCGCGGTCCTCGACCGTCTGGTGAGCGTGTTCTCGGTCATCGTGATCGGCGGCATCGTCTACCTGCGCCATCGCCGCCAGGAGTCGCTCGTACCATCACGTCGTTGAGCGCCGCACGCCGGCTCGCCGGGCTCGTCGGAGCGCTCCTTCTATTCCGCCTTTCATCTGCGGCGTTCGTCGTCGTTCAGCCCGGCTACACCGACGCCTACTACTACGCCGACGTCGCGAAGCGACTCGCCGCCGGCCAGGGGCTCACCGCCGACTTCATCTGGAGCTTCGTCGAGGCCGGCGGTCCGCTACCGGTGCCGAGCCACCGGTTCTGGATGCCGCTCGCCACGGTGGTCCAGGCCATGGGGATCAAGGCGCTCCCGTTCCTCGACGCGTTCCACGCCGCGCAGGCGGTCGAGATCCTGATCGCGTGCCTCATCCCGGTCGTCGCGTATCTCGCGGCGCGCTCGCTCGGCGCGTCGCCGAACGGTGCGCTCGTCGCGGGGGCGCTCGCCGGCCTCGGCGGCGCTCTTGCCCCGGGGTGGGTGAGCCTGGACTCGTTCGCGCCCGCGGCGGTGATCGGAACGGCGTTCTTCCTCCTCTGCCGCCGTGCCTCTGCAGGCGATGTTCGCGCCGGTGCGCTCGCCGGCCTCGCGGTCGGCCTCCTGTTCCTCGCGCGCGCCGAGGGCGCGTTGTTCGGCCTCGCGCTGCTGTGGCTCCTTCGTCAGCCGGTCGCGCGGCGCGCGGCCGCTGCGGGGACCGCCGTCGCGCTCGTGATCGGGCTCGGCTGGCTCGCGCGAGACCTCAGCCTCGGGCCGGGCCCCGATCTCTTCGCCCGCTCGGTGCTGTTGGTGCGCTACGAGGACTTCTTCGCGGCCGGACCGGTCGCCGCGCCGACGGTGGATCAGCTCCTCGCGCCGAAGCCAGGAGCGCTCGTCACGAACTTCATCACGTTCGCGTTCGGCTTCGGACTGCTGCTCCTTCCGGGGATGGCGCGCGCGATCTGGATCCGTCGCGATCGGCCCGACGTGTGCGCGTTCGCCGGTCTCCTCGCGCTCGTATATCTCGTCGAGAGCCTCGTCTTCACGCTCCACTCGACGCGCGGCTCGTACTTCCACTCGCTGGCGGCGTTCGTCCCGTTCGGGGTCGCCCTCGGCGTCGTCGGGACCGCTGAGCTGCTGCGGACCGTCGAGCGCGCCCGCGTCGCGGCGGCCGGCGGTGTCGTTGCGGCCGCCATCGTGTCGGTCTTCGCGCTCGCGCAGTGGGATGCGTCCTTCGACGCGCCGTACCGCGATCGCGTCGCGGCGCTCGCCGTCATTCCCGCCGGGCCGTTCTTCGCGATCGACGCCGCGGCGTGGCGCTGGATCGCGGACCGGCCGGTGTTCGTGACGCCCACCGACACCGGTCGTGCCGCGCAGTGCGCGTTAGTCAACGCCGGCGCAAACGTCCTGGTCCTCGAGCCCGTCCACTTCTCGGCGTGGTCTGCCGCTTTCGACGGCTCTACCCCGATCGCGACCAGCGGAGGCATCCGTGTCTTACCCCTCCGCTTCCCGCCTAGCGTGACGATCGACTGTCAGCGACCGTGAGCTGGGTCGCGCGCAACGCCTTTCCGATCGGTCTCGCGGCGGCAGGGTTCACGCTCGCGTCCGGCTACCCGACCGGTGATCCCGATACGTACTGGCATCTCGCGAGCGGTCAGTGGATGCTCGATCACCATCAGATCCTGCGCGCGGACATCTTCAGCTCGACCGTGGGCGGCCAGGCGTACAGCGTCGGCGAGTGGCTCGGCGAGATCGTCCTCACCCTCGTGTTCAACGTCGGCAGCTGGGCCGGGCTCGCCATCTTCCGCGGACTGCTTGTCGCGGTCGCGGCGTTCTTCCTCGCCCGGCTCTCACGCCGCGGTGGCGCACCGCTCGTCGCGGCGCTCCTCGTCGTGGTGTGGGCGCTCGTGTTCTCGAAGACCCGCTGGACCGATCGGCCGGCGATCTTCACGTTCATGCTCTTCCCGATCGTTCTCGACCTGCTGTACAGCGCTCGGGCCGGATCGCGGCGCGCGCTCATCGCGATCCCGCCGCTCATCCTGCTCTGGGCGAACCTGCACGGCGGCTACCCGATCGGCATCGCCCTCGTGCTCGCCTTCACTGTCGAGGCGCTGATCTTGCGGCGGCCGAACATCGTTCCGCTCGTCGTCACGCTGGTCGCCAGCATCGTGCTGTCGTTCGCGGACCCGGAGACGTTCGGCGTCGCCGGCGCGGTCGGCCACGCGTTCGCGCCGCCTCGATTCATCAGCGAGGAGGCCCCGCCTGATGTGCTCGAGGCGTCCGGCTTCATCTTCGCGATGTTCGTCCTGGCCACACTCGGCGTCGCGCTGTTCGACGGCGCCGCGCTTCTCGACGCGCTCCTGTTGATCCCGCTCCTGTGGCTCGCGCTCTCGGCGCAGCGGCAGCTCGGGTTCTTCGTCTTCGCGGCGGCGCCGCTCGTGGCCGCGGGCGCAGCCCGGATCTACAAGCGGCTGCGCCCGCGCGCGACCCCGCTGCGGCCATTGCCAGCACCGGCCGCCGCCATCCTGGCGCTCCTGCTGTGCGCCGGCGCGCTCGCGAGCGTGATCGGTGTCCCGACCGGCCCCGACGAGCACGCCTATCCGGTCGGCGCGGTCGCGGCACTCCGGACTGGATCGGGCACGCTGCTGAATGAATACGACTGGGGTGGCTACCTCATCTATCGCGTCCCCGAGCGCAAGGTCTTCGTCGACGGCCGGCTGTTCCCGTTCTACCCCGACGTGCTGCGTGACTACCGCGACGCGGTCGAGCTGCGGCCCGATTGGAAGGACGTCCTCGCGAAGTACGACGTCCGCGAGGCGCTGCTCATGCCGTCGAAGCCGCTCGCGGTCGCGCTCCGCGAAGACGGCTGGACGGTGAAAGCCGAGGGATCCAACTTCGTGCTGCTGGCGAAGCCGTGAGGACACCGCTCGTCGTCCCGGTCGCGATCGGCGCGTTCTTCGGCGCGGTCTCCACGCGGCTCCCGGTCGGCGACAGTGACGTGTTCTGGCACCTCGCCATCGGGCACGAGACCCTCGCGCACGGCCTCGCCTCGACGGATGCGTATTCGTGGACCGTGCGCGGGCAGCCGATCTCGGTCGATCAGTGGCTCGGCCAGGTGCTCTGGGCGCTCGCGGACGACGCCGGCGGCTGGCGCGGCATTGTCGCGCTCCGGGCGGTCGCGATCGCGCTGCTGGTCGGCATCATCGTCTACGCGGCGCTCCGCGAACGCCCGGCGCGTCCACTCGGCGCGGTGCTCGCGGCGCTGCCGGCCATCGCCTTGTCGCGGTTCGTGTGGACCGAACGGCCGGAGCTGTTCGGCTTCATCTGCTTCGCGGTGTTCATCGTCCTTTTGCGCGCGGCTCGGTCGGGAAGCGACGCCGCGCTCTACTGGATGCCGCCGCTCATCGTCGTGTGGGCGAACCTGCACGGCTCGTTCGCGCTCGGCGCCGGGCTCATCGCGCTCGTCGCGATCGAAGGCGCGATCGCCCAGCCGTCCAGGCGGCGGATGTACGCGTTGAGCGCGATCGGCTCGCTTCTTGCGACGCTCGTCACCCCGGCGAACATCGGTGCGTGGACCGCGCCCGGCTACCACCTCTTGCACCCACCCAGGGAGATTCAGGAGTGGAGCGTCCCTGACGTCACGACGCTGCCGGGCGCGATCTTCGCCCTTGCGATCTTCGCCACGCTCGTGACCGCGTTCTTCTCGCGGGCTCGCGCGCCGCGCGAGGGCGTCGTCCTGCTGCCGGTGCTCTTCCTCTCGCTCATCGCGACGCGGCAGATGCCGCTGTTCGCCATCGCGACGGTCCCGTACCTCGCGGCGTACGGCGGCGACGCCCTGGCCGAGCTGGCGGCGATCGCGCGGCTGCGTACGCCGCGGATGGCCGCGGTCACGCGGCCCCCGGGCCGGACAGTCGATGCCGTCGTGCTCGCGGTCGCGGCGGTGGCCCTCGCGTTCGCCGCGGCGAGCGGGACCGATGCGCCGTCGCTCGGCGGATTCCCGGCCGCGGCGCTGCCCGCCCTCCGCGCCGGTCCGGGGCTCCTGAATCAATACGACTGGGGCGGTTACCTCATCGCGAACGCGCCGCGAACGCCGGTGTTCGTCGACGGCCGGCTGACGCCGTACCTGAACGGCGTGCTCGCCGACTACGCGACCATCGTCGGTGTCCACCCGGGATGGCGCGACGTCATCGCGCGGCGAGGCATCCGGCAGATCCTCGTGCGGCCGAGCGATCCCGTGGCCGTACGCGCCCGGGACCTCGGGTGGGCCATCCGCGCCTCATCTGACACCTTCGTCTTGATCGACGTGCCCTAGGAACTGGCTGCCGAGCCCTAGGATGCCTAGACGAACGAGCGCACCCCCGCGAAGCTTCCGCGCGATGACGACCTTGACGGTCTGTTCGACCTCATCGTCGATCAGCTGCGGCGCGACGTGCGCCGGCTGCGGCAGCAGGTCGAGCGATTCCAGAAGGCCTACACGAAGCGCGCCGAGGGCCAGTCGCGCGCGTCGGGCGTGCCGGACGAGGCCTCGCAGCGCGCGTTCCGCCGGCTGAAGCAGCTGCAGCTCGCGATCAGTCACATCGAATCGAGCGCGGCCTATCTCGGCGGCACCGGCATCGAGCTCGCGCCGAATGACGAGCAGGAGCAGATCGTCACCGTCGCCCAGCGCGTCCTCGAAAGCCTCGAGGCCGAGCGCGAGCGACTCTATCGCGACGTGCACGACGGTCCGGCCCAGGTCCTGGCGAACGCGATGTTCGAGGTCGAATACCTCGAGCGCATCGCGGATCGCGCGACCGGCGAGGCCCGCACCGCGCTGAAGGCGGAGCTCGCGAATCTGAAGTCCCAGTTCCGCGCCTCGCTCGACGCGGTGCGCGGCATGATCTACGACCTTCGCCCGCCGATCCTCTCGGAGCTCGGGCTCGCCGGCGCGATCCGCAACTATGCGACCGAGTACCAGGCCCGGTACGGGCTGCGCGTCGATTGCCACCTCGACGCGGGAGACACCGGCCTCGAGCCTGCCCAGGAGCTCGCGATCTACCGTGTCATGCAGGAGGCCCTGCAGAACGTGCACAAGCACGCGCAGGCGTCGGCCGTCGGGATCGTGTGGCAGAAGTCGAAGGATCAGTGGCTCATGCACTGCACCGACGACGGTGTCGGCTTCGACATCGTGAAGGTCGCGCGCCGTCAGCGATCGGTCGGATTGCTCGCGATGCGCGAGCGAGCGGAGCTCATCGGCGCGCGGCTGCAGGTCCAGTCGACGCCGGGACAGGGCACCGCCGTTACACTGCTGCTTCCAACGAGCAAGGAAGGGGACACGCTTGGCCGATAAGCCGGAGAAGGCCATCCGCATCGTGCTCGCCGACGCGAGTCGCTTGACGACGCTCGGCATCACGCAGGTCCTCGAGAAGGAAGCCGACATGGAGATCCTCGCCGTCGTCACCGACGGAGAGGAGGCCGTGGCGAAGACGATCGAGCTCGAGCCCGACGTCCTCATCATCGAGGTCGACCTGCCGCAGCTCTCGGGCATCAAGGCGACGCAGAAGGTGCGCCGCGAGCTTCCGCACGTGGCGGTCGTGATCCTCACGGCGCTCGAGGAGGAGCAGACCCTCTTCGACGCGATCCGCGCCGGCGCAGCCGCCTACCTGCACAAGGACTGCGAGCCGAAAGAGCTCGTTGATTCCATCCGCAAGGTGCGCAACGGCCAATTCATCATCAACGAGAAGATCTTCGCGAAGCCGGCGGTCGCCACGAAGGTGCTCGCCGAGTTCCGCGAGCTCTCCGTGTACGGCCCCGGTAGCTCGCACGTGTTCGCGCCGCTGTCGCCGCGCGAGGTCCAGATCCTCGACAACATCGCGCAGGGCATGACGAACAAGGAGGTCGCGTATACGCTCGCGATCTCCGAGCAGACGGTGAAGAACCACATGTCGAGCATCCTGCGCAAGCTCTCGGTCAACGACCGAACGCAGGCCGTCGTCTACGCGATGCGTCAGGGCTGGATCAAGGGGCCGGAGATGAGCAACTGATCGATGGCACGAGCGAGCCGAGGCTTTGCCGAGGCGAGCGAGTTCCGCCCGCCGGGGCGTGTCTCCGGCGCAGCCGGAGATTGAGCTAGTGGCGCAAAAGGCGCCGAGCAGCATCGTCGCCAGCTTCACCACCGAGCAGGCGAAGATCACCGCCGAGATGCGGGAGCTCGACCTTCTCATCGAGTCCACCCAGACCGAGGTCAACCGCCTCAAGCAACGCGAGGACAGTGCCCGGACCAAGCTCGACGGCGTCCGCGCGCACCAATCGAACCCGGAGGCCGTCGCGGCCGGCGACGAGTTCGCCTCCGCCCAGGGACGCCGGCTCACGATGGAAGGTCAGATGGGCTCGCTCCAGGCGAAGCGCAAGCTCCTCGATCGGGTGCAGACGCTCGTCGCCGGCGCGCGCGACCAGCTCGCCCAGTTCAGCGCTCCACCGATGCCGGCCAACATGGCGCCGGTCCTCGACGAGAACAAGCTGCTGCAGGCGGTCGTCGACACCCAGGAAGAGGAGCGCCGGCGCATCGCGCGCCAGGTCCACGACGGTCCCGCTCAGGCGATGGCGAACGTGGTCCTGCAGTCGGAGATCAGCGAGCGTCTCTACAGCGTCGATCCGGATCGCTCGCGCAAGGAGCTCGCGGCACTCCGCCAGATGGTGAACAAGACCCTGCAGGAGCTGCGCGGCTTCATCTTCGAGCTCCGCCCGATGATCCTCGACGACCTCGGGCTCGTGCCGACGCTCCGTCGCTACATTCAGACGCTCATGGACAAGCACGGCATCCGCATCGACTTCTCGAGCACCGGCCGCGATCGCCGCCTGCCGTCGGACGACGAGGTCGCGATCTTCCGGCTCATCCAGGACTCGCTCGTCGAGCGGATCGAGAAGGGCGACGCGAAGGACATCGTCCTCGGCATGACCTGGAAGGACGAGCAGCTCGACATCCTCCTCCAGAGCGACGGGAAGGATCTCCCGTCCGATGGCGAGCTCGCCTCGGGCCTCCGCCGCAGCGAGCGGCTCGAGCTGCTCAAGGGCGAGTCGACGCACGAGGCCCGGCCGGACGGCACGGTCGTGCTGCAGGTGAAGGTCCCGATCCGCGCGGCCGCCGCGATGGTCAGCTAGCCCGGCTCACCCGCCGCCGACGGCCACCAGGGCCGTGCCGATGTAGTAGTGGGCGAGGATCTGCTGGTACGACGAGCCACCGAGGGCCATGCCCTGCGCGCCCCACTGCGACATTCCAACCCCGTGGCCGAAACCCTTGCCCGTGAACACGAAGGTCGCCGGCAGCTCGTAGACGTAGCCGGTGACCCGCAGACCAAGCTCGTTGCCCGAGCCATCGCGCAGGATCTCGAAGCTCGTCTGCACGACGCGCGCGCCAAGGAGCTCGAGCGCGCTGATGCGCGCCGTGTTCGTCACGTCCACGCGTTCGTTCGCGCCGGTCGGCGTCACCTTCACCGTGAACAGCGAGCTCATCAGCCCGAAGTAGTAGCGCGCGCGGTCTTTTCCGATCGGCTGCGAGCCCGCGCTCCCGGTGATCGTCGCGGTGATGACCCTGCCGGTCGATGAGACCGAGGTCAGCGCGATGGCCGTCGGCGTTCCCACCGACAGCCCGCGCTGCCGCAGGTAGTCGCGCAGCTGCGTCGTGCTCATCTCCTTGGTCCACTCCCAGCTGGTGTGGCCCCACGAGCTGTCCTTCGCCACCTCGTCCCCGGGTGAGGGCACGCTGCGCAGGTACGGCAAGGCGTTCGCGAACACCGTCTCGGAGTCCTCGGTGATCCCGCCGGCGTTCGCCGAATACAGCGCCTCGATCGGCGCGCCGCGGTACGTCACGACGAGGCCCGCGGTCCGCTCGACCGCCGCGCGGGTCCGCGAGTCCTCGCTCGCCACACCGTCGTACTCCTGGTCGCGCGTATCGCCCTCGAGGTCGTAGCTCTTGTGCTTCGCAAGGTGCGTGTAGAGGTACGTACGCGCCGCGATGGCCTGCGAGGCGAGCGCCTCGGCCTCCCACGACGACGGCTCCTCGGACCCGACGACGGACGCGAGGTAGTCATGCGGCGAGACCGCGTTCACAACGACCATGTCGCCCTCGTCGTCGGGCGCGAGCTCGAACGTGCCGCGGAAGGCGCGCCCGTTCACGGTGAGGAGGCCGTCGCTGGTCTGGAACTTGATCGTCTGGATCTTGTCGGCCTGCAGGACCGACTTCCCGAGATCGTCGTCCGCGCTCTGAAGGAGCGAGAACTGGAACGGCACGGTGACGATCGCCTGCCGCCCGCTCTCGGCGATGGCGAGGCGCGCGTCGCGGATGAGGGCAGCGCGATCGGCACGAGAGAGTGCCCCGGCGGCGGCGTCGTGGGACGGCAGCTCGACCCCGAGCGACGCGACGCTCCGGACGTTCGTACGGGCAAGGGTCTTCCCGGTGCCGCGGTACAGGAGCGTCCCGTCGGGGCCGATCGCGGAGATCGTCCCGGTCGAGGCGATCACGGCGTACGACGTCCCAAGGCCCGCGATGTTGACCCTGACGGTCGCGGGCAGCGCGGGCAGGCTCGTCGCGGAGGCGGGTCGCGCGAATGTGAGCACGCTCGCGACGACGATCAACACGACCGACCCGAGTCTCACGTGAGCCCCGCGTACACCTCGGGCTTCAGCACGCCGATGAACGGCAGGTTCCGGTAGCGCTCGGCGAAGTCGAGGCCGTAGCCGACCACGAACTTGTCGGGGATCTCGAAGCCCTTGTAGTCGACCTGGATCGGCACGACGCGGCGGGCCGGCTTGTCGAGCAGGGCGCACAGTCCGAGCGACGACGGGTGCTGGCCGCGCAGGTGCTCGATCACGTAGCTCAGCGTGTGACCCGTGTCGAGGATGTCCTCGACGACGAGCACGTCCCGCCCTTCGATCGGCTTGGCCAGATCCTTCAAGATGCGGACGACTCCGCTCGAGCTCGTTCCCGCTCCATACGACGAGACCTCCAGGAAATCGAGCGAGCAGTAGATCGGGATCTCGCGCATGAGGTCGGCGAGGAATGGGAGCGCTCCCTTGAGGATGCTGACGAGGACCAGATCGCGGCCGGCGTAGTCGTTCGCGACGCGCGCACCCAGCTCGCGGACCTTCTGCTTGATGGTGTCGGCGTCGAGGAGGATCTCGGCGATGTCATCGGCAGGACCCTTCACGGCGGTCGTCATCAGACCGCCATTGTCGCACCTAGTGGCCGGAGACCTTCTCGAACAGTCCGTGGACGTCGCCGACGTAGTCGCGCAGGAGCTCATGGGCCTCGAGCACATCGTCCACGTGGATGCGCTCCTCGTCGTCGTCGAGCGCGTACGCGGCGCTCGCGATGGCCGGCGGCTCCTCCGTCACGCGCTTCACGATCACGACGCCGAGCCCCTGGGTGCCGCAGGTCTCGCACGTGCACCGAACGAACCAGTACTCATCGCGGTTGCCGACGACCGCGATCGAATCGCGGCCGTACACCGCGCCGCAGTTCGCGCATCTGACCGTGCCGAACACGCCGTCGAGCCATTCGTTCACGAGCAGGCCTGAATGCATAGCCGCTGCCATGACTTGGCACGCGTGCGTTACCGGATCGTTATCTGCGGCGGTACAGGTACAGCGCCGCGCCACCGAGCACCAGGGCCAGCCCCAGCGCACCCGCGGCCAGCACCGGACCGGGACCGCTGCCCAGGTCGGGACCCGCCCCGGCGACCGGGCTCGGGCTCGCGAGCGCGATGCCCGTCGGCACCGTGATCGGCGTTCCGGTCGCCGTCGGCGTTGGCGTCGCCGAAGCCGACGGGCTGGGCGACGCGCTCGGCGACGGCGTCGGGCTGTCCGTCGGCGGAGCGGTCGGTGGTGCCGTCGGCGGCGAGGTCGGGGGTGCCGTCGGCGGCGGAGTGGTCGGTGGCCGGGTCGTCGGTGGAGGCGGTGGCGGCGGCGTGGTGGCCGGCGGTGGGGTCGCGGTCGTGCCGACAACGACGGTCCCGGTCATCGACGGGTGGATCGAGCAGTGGTAGGCGTATGTGCCGGCGACGGAGAACGCGACGGTCGCTGTGGCGCCCGCCGCGAGGGGTTTGTTGAACGTCGTACCGTCGTTCGAGGTCGCGGTGTGCGCGACGGTGTCGTGGTTCGTCCACGTGATGCTCTCGCCCACGTTGATGGTCACCGTCGAGGGAGAGAAGGCGAAGCCCTGGATGGTGACCGTCTGACTTGTCGCCTGCGCCGCGTTCGGCAGCAGCACGCAGATCGCGACCAGGAGCGCTGCGACGCGGAACGTGCGACTCAGACGCATACGATAGCCCGCGTGTCCGCGGTCGTCGGTCGCGAGTTCCGATCGCTCGCGGCGCGCGCCGCAAGCATCGGCCTCCAGCTGTCGAGCGCGCAGGTCGCGCTCTGCGAGCGATATGCCCTGTCGCTCATCGAACGGAATACGACCGTGAACCTCACAGCGATCACTGCGATCGACGACATTGCGATCAAGCACTTCCTCGATTCGTTCACCGCGTGCGCGGTGCGCGTGTGGACCGGCCGCGAGCGCGTCGTCGATGTGGGGAGCGGCGCCGGCTTTCCCGGCCTCGCATTGCGCATCGCGATGCCGAACACGAAGGTGACCTGCATCGAATCGGTGGGGAAGAAGTCACATTTTTTGGACGAGACGGCCGTGCTGCTGGGCCTGAACGACGTCGAGATCCGTAACGAGCGCGCCGAGACCCTCGCGCACTCCGCCGATCGTCGCGCCGCGTACGACGTGGGGACCGCCCGCGCCGTGGGGACGCTCGCGGCCTGCGCGGAGTATCTCCTGCCGTTCATCCGCATCGGTGGCGACGCCATCGTGTGGAAGGGAAAGGTCGACGCGGAGCTCGCCGCGGCGCGCAAGGCGCTCGCGTCGCTCGGTGGCGAGATCGCGGCGATCGTGTCCACGCTCCAGCTCGGGGTCGCCGACGTGCTGCCGGGCCGCAACCTCGTCGTCATGCGCAAGGTGCGCGCGTCGCCGGACCGATACCCGCGGAGTGCGGCCGAGGCGCGGCGTCGCCCATGGTGATCGTGCCGTCGATCGATGTCCGCAGCGGGCGCGTGAGATTTCGCTCCAATGTGGATCTCGAGGTCGAGCCTCGCGAGCTGGCCTCCGCGTTCGTCGCCGACGGTGCCGACGAGCTGCACCTGGTCGACCTCGACGGAGCCGAACGGGGCGATTACCTGAACGTCCCGCTGCTCACCGATATCGCGCGTGCGAGCGGCATCCCCTGCCGGTTCGCTGGTGGGCTGTCGAGCCTCGAGCGCGCCACCGGGATCCTGAACGCCGGGTTCGCCGGGGTGCTGTTCTCCTCTGCGGTCTTCGGCGACGACGCGCTGCTCCGCGGGATCGCGACGATCGCCGATCGGGCCATCGTCGAGATCGAATCGAAGCGCGGTGGGCTGGCTCCTCGCGGCGGCGGCGAGGAGCTCGTCGCCCGGGCCCTCGGGCGCGACAGCGTCGACGCGGCAATGGCGGCGGTCGATGCCGGCATCCGGGCGCTCTACGTCGTCGACCTGGAGACCGACGGCGGCTTCGGCGGGCCGCCGATCGTGCTGCTCCAGCAGATCCGCGAGGCCCTGGGACCGCGCGCCGCGGCGGTCGCGCTGCACACGGGCGGCGGCGTGCGCGACCTCGCCGACGTCACGGCGCTCGCCCGGTTCGGCGCGGCGTCGGTCGTCCTCGGCCGCGCGCTCGCGGCGCGGCGCTTCACCGTCGCCGAGGCGAAGGCGGCCGCCGCATGATCGTGGCACTGCTATCCGACATCCATGCGAACGTCATCGCGCTCGAGGCCGTGCTGCGCGACCTGCCCGAGGTGTCAGGGATCTGGGTGATGGGCGACACGGTCGGCTACGGACCCGATCCGGCGCCGACCCTCGCGCTCCTGCGCGAGCGTGGCGCGACGCTCATCGCCGGGAATCACGACCGGGCCGTCGCCACCGGTGAGGGGCTCGAGCTCTTCAACGCGGCTGCGCGCACGGCAGCGGAACGCCATCGCGCGTGGCTTGGCGGGGCGGACCGCGACTTTCTGGCCGGGCTTCCGCTCACCCTCGAGCCCGCGGCCGGCTATGCGATCTGCCATGGCAGCCCGCGCGACCCGCTGTGGGAATACATCTTCGACGCACGCGCCGCCGGATACGCCATGGCCGGCCTCGCCGTGCCGAGGTGCTGCGTCGGTCACACGCACGTGCCCGCTCGCTTCCCGGTCGGCGACGCGAAGGTGATGATCAACCCGGGCAGCGTCGGCCAGCCTCGGGACGGCGACCCGCGGGCCTCGTATGCCGTGCTCGACGTCGACCGCGCGACGGTCGATTTCCATCGCGTCGCCTACGACGTCCCCGAGACGCAGAAGCGGATGCGCGCGCTGAAGCTGCCCGACATGCTTGCCGAGCGATTGGCGTTCGGCCTGTGAGCGAGATCGCGTTCCGGGAAGAGCTCGGCACTCGCCCCGGTGACGCGCCGCTCGAGTACGAGCTGCCGCGCGGCGGGCGCGTGCGTCTCACGGTCCGGCTGGGGGAGCGCCGCACCGGCGGATACGGGATCCGCGTGCGGCGGATCACCCGCGATGGTCCGACCCTCACCATGCGCTGCGAGATCACCGCACCGCGCGATGGCGCGATCGTCACCCAGGCGCTCACGTATCCCGCGCAGACCGTCTCCGTGGACGACGGTCTCGTGCGCGGGGTCCGGGTCGTGGTGCTGGTGGATCAGAGCGGCGCGGAGCGCGCGCG
>Ga0075435_100001238_pt1 | contig 16357 bp, 13 predicted proteins | sample RhiMethybrSRZTD4_FD_75302 | JGI IMG/M metagenome (GOLD analysis project Ga0075435, IMG submission 75302) | Populus rhizosphere microbial communities from Tennessee, USA - Rhizosphere MetaG P. TD hybrid SRZTD4 | ecosystem: Host-associated > Plants > Roots > Rhizosphere > Soil | place: USA...
CCGTCCAGCTCGGCTGCCCACGAATCCTGTGCGATAGGCCGGATATCCATACCTGAGCACTCCTGTGACTCAACGACGGCGATCGCCGACAGACTGTGCGGATCCTGCAAACACCGTGCATGGCCGGACCTGAGCAGGTCTTTGAGCGCGTTGAAATCTGTCGACGAACGGCGCGGCAGCGTACCAGACGTTCCCAAGGGAGGCTGAACGCCTCGCGCTACAGATTTTGGAACGCGCTCTTTAGTCTTTGGTCGTGATCACACCTGTTATTCAACCAACGCGAATACGGCGTACGGCTGCCTGCGGACGCTCTTGCCGCAGTTGAATGTCGGCGATTCGTTGATGTGGCCACTGCACCTGCCTGTCGACGACCAGCCGTTCGATTGATTTGTCCGGCAGCAGTCTCGAGACCGCTGAGTGCGTGATGTCGGTGAGATAGATACGGTCTTGCGCGTCAATCGGTGATGTATGCCGCCTGCGAGCGCAGATCGAAACGGACGTCGTTCAAGTACGAATGTGCGCGGATCACATCGGCGGTGAACGGGATCACACGGACGACCGGATTCGGCGGCCAGCCCGCCGACGCGGCGACCGGGCGTCAGCGTCGAGCGTCATATCAAATGGCCGAGTCGCGCGGTCTCTTGCGTGCGCAGTCGGAACGATTCATGCAAGTGCCAATCACCGCGCGCGCGACTGCGGACATCACCAATTGGCACTGAGTCCGACGCGCCGAATTCGGACCGACAATCACGAGGCACCGTTATGGATAGTGACAACATCGTTTGGGGCACGATCGCCGGCTGGTTTACCTGGATTCTGGGCGGACGCGACTGAATCGCGCAATCCGCATCGATCTCGAAGTACAGACTCAATCGCCTTACCAACTACGTTTCCCGATTTCGGAACTCGCGCCCAGCCAGCACGGCCGGGCGACGAGATTCCGTTCATCGAAGCGCGGACGTTCCGCCTGGGCGCGGAGAATCCGGCGCATTCAAGGCCCAACCACGAAGACACGAAGACACGAAGACGCCACGAAGACGCACGAAGAAGAAAAGCAACCGCGGAGACCGCAGAGTGCGCGGGATCCGCATCTGAGTGCGTATGACCGGCCAGTGCGTGTGACCGGCCCGCGAAGCGGGCCGACGAAACAAAAATGCCGGCACAAACGCAAAGGCGAGCGTATCGGGCCTTTGCGTTTGCGCCGCCATTTTTGTTTCGCGGACGGCCGGCTCCGCCGGCCTGGGTCTCACGCCCGCGTCTCTGTGTCTCTGTGTCTCTGTGTCTCTCTGCGCCTCTGTGTCTCTGAGATCGTGAGCGAATCGCAATCGCTCACCGCGCAGGTCGAACAGGCGATTGGCTGTCGGCACCCGCAACAATTGCCCCGCGCATTCCGAACGCGCCGACTACGACATAATGAGGCCCATGTTCAACGCGTCTGTGGTCCTCATTCCTGGGCTCGGGCACGTGCCGCACATGGAAGCGCCGGAGAAGACTTACCCGCCGCTCATTGCGTTTCTGAAGGAGGGGCTTGCGGCGAAGCAGTAGTTCGCGGGGGGAGGGCATGCGCACGACGACCAGGTCGCGGCCGCGCTCGTGGTGGATTCCCTACCTTTATTACTTGCGCGTCCAGATCTGCACGGCGCTGCTCCTCCTCGTCGGCCCGCCGCTGGCGCTTCTCTCGCCGTTGTTCCGCGGCCTCTTCGACCTCGATTACGCGTCGCCGTGGCGCACGATATCCGGCGTCACGCTGGTCACGTTCGCCGCCTTCTCCGCAGCCTGGACGTTGCTGGCCACGACGTGGGCCGCGGCGTTCAACGCGCCCGACCGCTTCGGCGTAGCGCGCATCGAGTCCGTCACGTATCCGATCACGTGGCCCGAGCGCGAGTCCTTCGCGATTTTCGCGATTCCCACCATCGCCGTCAGTGTCGGGTACTCGGCGTGGGCGTCGAGAACTCCCGCGTGGCGCTTGATCCTCGGCGTCGTGTTCGGCGCGGTCGCCGCGGTCGCGATCCTGGCCTCGGCACGATGGAGCGCCGATCAACTCCAGCGAACGGTCCGATACGCACCCGCGCGCAACGCCGGCACGAGAGCCGTCCGTCGTGCGATCGACAAGTTGAAGCAGGAACAGATTCGCGACGGCTACATCGATCCAAAAACGGGCGAACTCGCGCCAGGCCACCTCCTCGCTGTCATGGTCTTCGCTTCGTGTGTCGTGCTGTACGTGACAATTGGCGTAGGGAAGTGGCTGCGGCTCGGCTACGAAACCAATGTCTCGACGCTCGCGTGTGTACTGCTCCTCATCCTGATGATCTGCTGGCTCGCGGCCGGCATGACGTTCTTCCTGGATCGGTATCGCGTGTCGCTCGTCGCGATGGTCGGCGGATGCGCAATCGTCATTGGATTACTCGGGCTGCCTGGAAGCGATCACGTGTATCGCACGTACCCTCACCCGGAGGACATCAGTCCGTGGCCTCACCAGGTGTTGAACCTGGGCACACGGACACCGATTCTGATCGCAGCGACCGGCGGCGGTATTCAGGCGTCTGCGTGGACCGCCCGCGTGCTCACCGGAATCGACGACGCGCTGCCGACCGATTTGCGCGACGCGTTCACACATTCGATCCGGCTGTTCAGCACCGTGTCCGGCGGAGGCGTCGGCGCGATGTACTTCTCGGAACGCTACAAACCGTCCGGGTTCGACCGGACGAAGCTGCACGAAGTGGTCGACAAGGCCGAAGCGTCGACGCTCGACGATGTCGCGTGGGGCGCGGCGTATCCCGACGCGCTCGCGACATTTTTTCCGCCGGTTCGCGCCGTGTTCGGCGATCGCGGACAAGCGCTCGAGACCGCGTGGACGCGCAGCGTGGAAGTCGGCCGCCTGCTCTCTGACTGGCGGACGCAGGTCTGGTCCGATCTGCGTCCCGCGAACATCTTCAATGCCACGCTGGTCGACACCGGAGAACGCGTGTTGCTCGGCACGTCCCGCCTCGGATGGCGCGAAGAGCGCGGCCTGCGCAATTTCGAAGAGGTCTACAAGAATCGGGACGTTCAGGTGGTCACCGCCGCGCGGCTCGCGGCAAGCTTCGCCTACATCTCGCCGGCCGCTCGACCTCACGACAGCGGCGACGCATATCACATCGTCGACGGCGGCTACTACGACGACTACGGCATGGCGACGTTGTCCGAGTGGCTCGACGAAGCGCTCGAGGGCGTTGGCGACGCGCGGGAGTTCCCGCGCGTCCTGGTCATTCAGATTCGATCGGACGAGGGCAATCGACTCGCGCCGCCCACCTCGCGGCACTGGCCGCTCTACCAGATCTGGGCTCCGGTCGAGACATTGCTGAACGTGCGATCCAGCAGCCAGATCTCGCATAACGACAGCGACTTCGATCGGCTGCAGGATCTGTGGAAGGAGCGCCACGTCGAGATCGACAACGTGATCTTCAGGTTCTGCGGGGAGCATCCGCCGCTGTCGTGGCATCTCACCGGCAGGGAGAAGAAAGCCATCGAAACCGAATGGCAGGCGCACACGGCCGACCAACGGCCCGAGCTCAGAGCCGTGCAGGCATTCCTGCGAGGGCAGCCGCTGCCTGCGACGACGGGCGACAAACCGTATCAGGTGCCGCTCACCGCCTGTCCGCCAAAACTTTAGGCGGCCACGTTCGAGCTTACGACTACCGTTCGAGCAGTACTGCAACCACGAAATCACGAAAAAAACGAAAGACACGAAGAAGAATTTTCTGTAGAAGATTTTCTTCTGCGTGAATGCTTTGTACCTTTTGTGGTTCCAGTACTGCCTCAACGCACGCTCAGGCCGGAATTGCAGAGATCTGTTTGATACGGATCAGCCGTGCGTCGAACCCATGACACATCCGGCTCATCCGGCGTCGATAAACGGCCAGAAACTCGACAAATGCCGACATCCACGTCGGCACGGACGTCGCATGTCGATTTGGCGGAGGCCCAAATGAAACTCGCATCGTCCTTCGGTCTTGCGTCGGCATTTGTCGCCATGTCTGTCTTGGGGCTTTCGGCGCAATCCGGTACGACCGAGCGGAAAGAGAAGACGAAGATCGAAGTCAAGGGCGGGAAAGACGTCACGGTCAACGGATGTCTCGAGCGCAGTTCGGGCAATACCGCGTACATGCTCACCGATGACAGCGGCCGCGTGAAATACGCCGTCGTCACCGACGACGATCTGTCGAAGTACGTGGATCATCGCGTCGAGGTGAAGGGCAAGGCGGCGGATCGCGGCGACGGGAAAGTCAAAGTCGATCACAAAGTAGAAGGAACCAGTGGAGAGACGGCTGAATCGAAGGTCGAAGCCAAAGGCGATTCGACGCTGCTGCCGTATCTCGGCTTGAAGTCGATCAAGACGATCGCGTCAAGTTGCCGGTAGGCCGCTCGCTCGTGACGTCGATGACACGGGCAGCGCGCGATCGACAACGATCGACGTTTCCAACCCGCCGCGAGGGGACTCTGCGCGCCGGACATTGCCGGCGTGGCGCACGGGGTCCTCTCGCACGGATTGATTGGTGACGCCATGCGCGTCGCGCTGATCGGTCCACCGTTCATTGAAATCCCGCCGCGCCGCTACGGCGGCACCGAGTTGTTCATCGCCAATCTCGCGCGCGAGCTCTACGCGCGGGGTCACGACGTGACCGTGTACGGAAACGGCGATTCACAGCTGCCGTGCGACGTCAAATGGATTTACGAGCACGCCGACTGGCCGCCGGACGATCCGGTCCGGATGCAGCTGAAAAATGCGGATCACACCGCGTGGGCCGTTCAGGACGCCGCGCTCTCGTCCGACGTCCTGCATTTGAACGACCTGGTGGGCCTGCCGATGACGCGGTTCGTCGACGTCCCGACCGTGCTGACGATTCATCATCCTCACGAGCCGCTGCTCTCCGAGCAGTACGCGCGCTATCCGGACGTCGATTACATCGCCATCGCGCGCTGGCTCGCGAAGCTCGAGCCGATGCCCCGCGTCTCGGTCGTCCATCACGGCATCTCGACGAGCGATTACACGTGTTCGCCGGAGAAAGAGGACTACGTCGCGTTTCTCGGGCGTATGGCGCCGTGCAAGGGCGCGCACGTGGCGATCGAAGTCGCTCGACGCGCGGACGTTCACCTGAAGCTTGCGGGGGAGATTCAACCGCTGTTCGGCGATTATTGGAACCAGCAGATCGTGCCGCATCTCGGCGATCCTCATGTGGAATATCTCGGATCGGCGGACTTCGCGTTGAAGAACGCGTTGCTGTCGAAAGCGCGCGCGCTCCTGTTTCCCATCGAATGGGAGGAGCCGTTTGGCCTCGTGATGATCGAGGCGATGGCGTGCGGCACGCCGGTGCTGGCGTTCGCCGGCGGAGCGGTGGAGGAGATCGTCCGCGACGGCGTCAACGGCTGGATCTGCCGTGACGTCGACGAGATGGTCGCGCGCATATCCACGCTCGACATCCGGCCTGCCGCGTGCCGCGACTTCGTCGACAAACATTTTTCCGTCACGAAAATGGCCGACAGATATCTCGACGTGTATGCGCAGGCAGCCGCGCGCGCCCGCACGCCTCTCGAACGGGTGGGCTGAATGGACGACGTGATTCAGGTCCAGGATCAGTTCTACATCCTGGCCACGGCGTCCAAGTCGACGCACCGGATCGCGGTTCTCAAGCACGACGACACGTTTGCCGTGTTCGATTACACGGGCGATATCGCCGCATTCGGCGACGGCGAAGACGGCCTCTACCACGAAGGAACACGGTTTCTGTCGCGGTTCCGGATGCGTCTGAACGGTCAACGGCCGATGCTGCTGAGCGCGCGCGTCAAGGAGGACAACGAGCTGTTCGGCGCAGACCTCACCAATCCCGATCTTGCGATGTCGGACGGAGGCGTGCTGCTCGCGCGCGATCTCGTGCACCTGTTCCGCGCGCGTTTCCTGTGGAACGGCACGTTGCACGAGCGGATCCGGATGTGGAACTACAGCCGCGCGCCGGTGAACCTGACGCTCACGTTCGACATCGACGCCGACTTCGCCGACATCTTCGAGGTGCGCGGCACGAGACGCGAGCGCCGCGGAGCGCGGCTCGAGCCGGTCGTCGCCGGCAACGCGCTGCGACTGGGGTATCGCGGCCTCGACAACGAAGAGCGCTGGACGATCCTGGAATGGACCGAGACGCCGACGGCTGCCTCGCCCAGCATGGTTCGCTTCGACTATCACCTCGAGCCGCGGACGCCGACGATGCTCTCGGTCGGCATTCAATGTGCGCGCGAGCGGACGCCGGCGCGCCGCGTGACGTACGAGAAGGCGGAGTTGGACGCGAGGGCGGTGCTCCAGCACACGCGCGCCGAATACGCGATCGTCGAGTCGTCCAGCGAACGCTTCAACCAGTGGGTCCGCAGATCCGCAGCCGACCTCCGCATGCTGGTGTCGAAGACGCCGGACGGCGACTACCCATATGCAGGGGTGCCGTGGTTCAGCACGCCGTTCGGGCGCGACGGCATAATCACGGCGCTGCAGACGCTCTGGATCAATCCACGGATCGCTCGGGGAGTGCTCGAGTACCTCGCCGCAACCCAGGCGGATCGCGTCGACGAAGCGCAGGACGCCGAGCCCGGGAAGATCCTCCACGAAACGCGCAACAGCGAGATGGCGCGGCTCGGCGAAGTGCCCTTTGGAATGTATTACGGGAGCGTCGACGCCACGCCGCTCTTCGTGATTCTCGCCGGCGCGTATTACGACCGCACGCTCGATCGCGCGTTCCTGACACGCATGTGGCCGCACGTCGAGCGCGCGCTCGCGTGGGTCGATCGATATGGCGACCGCGACGGCGACGGCTTCGTCGAGTACGCCCGCCGATCGGCGTCGGGACTGGTCCATCAGGGGTGGAAGGATTCGCAGGACTCGATCTTCCACGCGGACGGCTCGCTTGCGGAGCCGCCGATCGCGCTGTGCGAGGTGCAGGCGTACGTCTACGATGCGCGCCGCCGCGCGGCGGCGCTCGCCGAGGCGCTTGGCGTTACGGATCGCGCGGCCGACCTGCGCGCCCAGGCGGAGCGGCTGCGCGTCGCGTTCGAGGATCGGTTCTGGCTCGAGGAGGAATCGTTCTACGCGCTTGCGCTCGACGGCCGCAAACGTCCGTGCCGCGTCCGCAACTCGAACGCCGGCCATTGTCTGTTCGGCGGAATCGCGGCGCACGATCGCGCGCGCCTCGTCGCCGAGCAGCTGGTCGGAGCGCACATGTTTTCCGGCTGGGGCGTCCGCACCATCTCATCGTCCGAGATCCGCTACAACCCGATGTCGTATCACAACGGCTCGGTGTGGCCGCATGACAACGGCCTCATCGCCGCCGGGTTTTCGCGGTATCACTTCGACGATCTGATCGCGGCGCCGTTCTGCGCCCTCTTCGACGCGAGCGGGTTCATGGACGCTCATCGCCTGCCGGAGCTGTTTTGCGGATTCCATCGGCGTGAAGGCGAGGGCCCGACGCTGTATCCCGTTGCCTGCACGCCGCAGGCGTGGTCCTCGGGCGTCGTCTTTCAGCTGCTGCAGGCGTCGCTTCGCTTCTCGATTGAGGCCGACGAAAGCCGGCTGTCCGTCGGCCGCGCGGTGCTGCCGCCATTTCTCGAATGGTTGCGCGTGCTGAACCTCGAGTTGCCGTTCGGCCGCGCCGATCTGCTGTTCGAACAGCACAAGCGTGACATCACCGTAACGGTTCTGCGTAAAGAAGGCGACTTCAAGACGTGCGCCTTGACGTAGGCCGGCCCTCTCAGGGCCGCCAAGTTGCAAAATCGATGCAGGGCGGCCCTTTCAGGGCCGCCAAAGCAAGGCTGAAAGCCTCGCCCCACAGATTCAGGAACGCCCTCCAGTCTAAGAACGCTTACGTCGCGGTGGCCTCGGCCGCCGCTTTCACGACATCACCGATCGCAATCGGTCTCTGCAGCACACGAAACCCGGCCCGTTCGATTTCCGCGGGCGCCAGCGTTCCTGCCGCCGTCAGCACGAGCACGCGAGCCGGCGTCATCAGCGCTCCAAGGTCATCGAGGACAGTTCGCGGTTCGGCGAGCCCCTGCAGATCGATGATGGCCAGCCTGGGCTTCCGGCTGCGAACGAGATGACGCATCATCGGCCACGCGTCGGTCGCAAGCACATCGAATCCGTCTTCGATCAACTGAGCGCGAATCAGCGCGCGCGGCTGCCATTCGACGCCGAGCAGCACGACCGCCGGCCGGTGTTGCATATTCGTCACATGTGTGGCGCGACGCGCCCGACGCGCGGCTGGAGCCTTCGCGCCGCTGAGTAAGCATCGCAACGGCTAGATCTTTGCGTGCTGTCCCGCGAACGAACTGAAAGAAACATTCAAATGGATCCTCTGGACGCGGGCGACGCGCAGCAAATCGTGATCGAATACGCGCGCGTGCTCGAGCGCGACCTCGAAGAGAACCGTCATCCGGCGCGCGTCGATTCGCTTCCGTTCGCCAAGCCGGTCATTCAGGCCGCGATCCGCACATCGGTAACTCATCTCGCAGTCTCCGGTCAATTGACAGAGGATCTCCGTGCGTATTTCGAGACGGCATATACAGGACTTGCCGAGTATCTCGATCCCGAGATCGTCGCGCTGGTCACAGAATATAGACACACGGCCGAGCAATTGACGAGCGTATCGCCAGCCACGAGTGAGAAGACGAACAGCGATACGTGGCGATCGATTGTAGAAGCGAGCTCGCTGGTTGGTGAGATCGCCCGAGCGACGACAACCGAAGCTGAAGAACTGCGGAGCGAATTTCAGGATTTTCTAACCGCGCTCTAGAACGTTTTCCTCAACCGGCGAGCGAGTGTCGTGTGAATAGTTGTCCGCGTTCCCGACACTGCGCGTACAAGCGACATACTTCCGAGCGCGGCTTCCGGTAATCCGTCACTCATATCGCTGCCGGAAATCCGGCAGGCCCGTTGCACCGGCAGGCGACTTCCAAATGCTCCGCACGCCGAGGCCTTCACAGATCCACTGCATTCGATGGAGGTGCGCATGGACGCCGCGACACGCCCGACCGCGGATCTTCGAGATGACGCTCACGCAGCTCCACTGCGTCTGAAATCAAGAGAGGAGATCGAGCGCGAGATCGAGCGCCGGGTCGAGGAAGAGCGGCGCCGCCTCGAGGCAGAGCACGCGAAGGGCGGGCGCTCGCATTTCCATCGGCCTGTCGAACGGCCGTTCACGGCCGCGGAGCGCGACACGGTCACGATTCTCTTCGGCGGCCTCACGTGGAAGCACGAGTGGCTCATTCGATCCGCGTTCCAGTCGGCCGGCTACAAGGTCGAACTCCTTCCCGTGCCTGACGTTGCGGGATTCCAGCTCGGGAAGGAGTTCGGCAACAACGGTCAGTGCAATCCGACCTATTTCATGACCGGTCACTTAATCAAGTATCTGCAGGGGCTCGAGGCCAAAGGCCTCACACGGCAGCAGATTGTCGACAACTACGTGTTCTTCACCGCTGGTTCGTGCGGACCGTGTCGTTTCGGCATGTACGAGGCGGAGTATCGGCTCGCGGTCGAAAACGCCGGGTTCCGGGGCTTCCGGATTCTCCTGTTCCAGCAGGACGATGGGATCAATGCGGCGTCGGGAGAGGCGGGACTCAAGTTTGGCGTCGACTTCGGGCTGGGTGCGTTCAACGCGCTCAACTTCGGCGACGTGCTGAATGACGTCTGCTGTCAGATTCGACCCTACGAAGTGCAGCCCGGCGAGACCGAACGGATATCGAACGAGATGATGACGCGGCTGTCGGCGGCGATCCGCGATCGGCGCATGTTTCATGTGTCCGATCGTGCGCCGGCATGGCTCGCCGAGCGAATCCTTGCCAATCACATTGCCGAAAGCGTGACACACACGACGGGGAAGATCGTCGATCACCTGTGGGGAAAACAGACGGACGAGGCGCTTCGCGACGCGCGCGAACGGCTCGGACAGATTGAAGTGGATCGTTTGCGCGTGAAGCCGCTCGTCAAAGTGACGGGCGAGTTTTTCGCTCAAACGACCGAAGGCGACGGCAACTTCCACATGTTCCGGTTCCTCGAACGTGAAGGCGCGGAGATCAAAGTCGAACCGATTGCGAACTGGATCATGTACCTGCTCTGGCAGGCCAAAGCGCACCATCGCGATCGCAAGTGGCTCGACATGGAGAAGCCGCCGGCCTGGGCGGTGCACCGCCGGGCGCTGGCAGAGCTCAAGTTCAAACAGAAACAGTGGTTCTTTGGATTCGGCGAAGCGTTCTACGCGCACCTGTATCGGCGAGTCATCAGGAATCTGGGCGGCATCGCGCACGACCTGCTCGACATGCAGGAGCTTGCGCGTCTGGCGCAGCCCTACTACCACCGGTTCGCGCGCGGCGGGGAAGGGCACCTCGAAGTGGCCAAGAACATCTATTACACGGTCCACAAGAAAGCGCACATGGTGCTCAGCCTCAAGCCGTTCGGCTGCATGCCGTCGACACAGTCGGACGGCACGCAGTCGGCCGTGATGAATCACTTCAAGGACATGATCTTCCTGCCGATCGAGACCTCGGGCGAAGGGGAGATCAACGCGCACAGCCGCGTGCAGATGGCGCTCGGCGAAGCCAAGGCCAAAGCCAAGCTCGAGTTCCAGCAGGCGCTCGACTCGACAGGCAAGCGGCTCGATCAGATTCAGTCCTACGTCGCCGATCACCCCGAGCTGCGGCGGCCGTTCTACAAAGTGCCGCACGCGCACGGCGTCACCGGCACCGCGGCCAACTTCGTGTTGCACGTGAGCGCGCGCATGGATCGCGTGCGCTGGCGGCGATCACGCGTGTTCGTGCCGCGCGTTGCGCACGCGAGGTGAGCGATGGCGGCGAATCTACTCGTCGGCATCGATGTGGGATCGACGACCGTCAAGGCGGTGGCGGTCGACGCGGCCAGCGATCGGATCGTCTGGTCCGACTACCAGCGGCACGAGACCAAGCAGCCCGAGAAGACGCTCGAGTTTCTCGGACGCCTCGAGGCCGATCTGGGCATCGCGCGCGACAACTGCCGGATGTTCGTCACCGGATCGGGCGGCAGCAACCTCGCGCCGCTCATCGGCGCGAAGTTCGTGCAGGAAGTGACGGCCGTGTCGCTCGCCGTCGAGAAGCTGCATCCTGAAGTTCACTCCGTCATCGAGCTCGGCGGTCAGGACGCGAAGATCATCGTCTTCAAACCGGATCCGGAGACCGGCCGGAAGAAAAAGATCCCGTCGATGAACGACAAGTGCGCCGGCGGCACCGGCGCGGTCATCGACAAGATCAACGCGAAGCTCAAGATTCCCGCGGCGGAGCTGTGCAACCAGGGCTACACCGGGGTCAAGCTGCACAAGGTCGCAGGCAAGTGCGGCGTGTTCGCCGAGACCGACATCAATGGTCTGCAGAAGGAAGGGACGCCGTCGGACGAGCTGATGGCATCGCTCTTCGACGCGATCGTGCTGCAGAACCTGACCGTCCTCACGCGCGGCCATACGCTGCGGCCGCACGTGCTGCTGCTCGGCGGCCCGAACTGTTTCATCCGCGGCATGCGCGAGGCCTGGCAGCACAACATCCCGAGGATGTGGTCGGAGCGCGGCGTGGAGGTCCCGGCCGGTGAATCGCCGGAGACACTGATCAAGACGCCGGAGAACGCGCAGTACTTCGCGGCGCTCGGAGCAATCGAATTCGGCAAGGACGAAGACGATGAAGTCGGCCGGTACGCGGGCGCTCGGGCGCTCGAGCACTACATCAACGTCGGCCGCCTCGAGGAAAAGGCGGCAGCGGGCGGAAGCGGACTGAGCGCGTCGACCGACGAGCTCGAATCATTCAAACGTCAATACGCGCCGAAGCGGTTCACGCCGGCCGGCTTCCGCCGCGGCGAACGGGTGCGGGCCTTCGCCGGCGTCGACGGCGGGTCCACGTCGACGAAAGGTGTGCTGCTGTCGGAAGACGGCGACGTGCTGTCGAAGGCATACCAGCTCTCGAAAGGGAATCCGATCCAGGACACGATCGACATCTTCGAGGAGCTGCGCGGAACGGTTGAATCCGCCGGCGCGACGCTCGAGATCCTCGGCGTCGGCACGACCGGATACGCGAAGGACGTGTTGAAGGACGTGCTCGCGGCGGACGCCGCGCTCGTCGAAACCGTCGCGCATACCGAATCCGCGATCAAGTACTACAAGGATCCTCACGTCATCGTGGACGTCGGCGGACAGGACATCAAGCTGATCGTCCTGAACGAAGGCCGCGTCAAGGATTTCAAACTGAACACGCAGTGCTCCGCCGGCAACGGATACTTCCTGCAATCGACGGCCGAAATGTTCGGGATCCCGGTGAAGGAGTTCGCCGACCGCGCGTTCACGGCCACCGCGATGCCCATGTTCGGCTACGGTTGCGCCGTCTTCATGCAGTCGGACATCGTCAATTTTCAGAGGCAGGGATGGGCGCCCGAAGAAATCCTCGCCGGGCTGGCTGCGGTCCTGCCGAAGAACATCTTCCTCTACGTCGCGAGCATCCCGAGTCTCGCGAAGCTCGGGACCAAGTTCGTTCTGCAGGGCGGAACGCAGCACAACCTCGCGGCGGTCAAGGCCGAAGTGGATTTCATCCGATCGAACTTCCGCGGCACGGACGTCGAGCCGGAGATCATCGTGCACGAGCACTGCGGCGAGTCCGGCGCGATTGGCGCCGCCGTCGAAGCGCGCCGGCTCCACGCGAACGGCCACCGGACGCGGTTCATCGGCCTCGACGCGGTGCGGCGCATCACGTATCGAACGACGAGAAACGAGTCGACACGCTGCAACTTCTGCAAGAACAACTGCCTTCGGACGTTCATCGACATCAAGATGGGGCCGGCCACGGGAGAGTCGACGGTCAATAGTCCACAGGTGACAGTAAATAGTCCACAGGCTGTGCCGGTGAAGTTCATCTCGAAGGTGCCGAAAGCCAACGACGAGCAGCGGCTCATCATCGCGACGTGCGAGAAGGGCTCGGTCGAGGACGTCAACGAGATGCGCGGGATCAAAGCGGGCCTCGATGCCGTCAGGAAAGCCAATCCGAACTTCGTCGAGATCGCAGCGAAAGAGGTATGGAACCCGCGAAAGCCCGAGCGGGTGGCGGATCCGATTCCAGCGCGCGCATGGACGAAGGCGGCGCGGACGCGCATCGAGCGGATGCAGCGGCGCGAGATGTTGCGCATCGGCATGCCGCGCGTGCTGAACATGTACGTCTATGCGCCGTTCTTCAGCGGCTACTTCGAGTCGCTCGGCGTGCCGGGCGGAAATCTGATCTACTCGGACTTCACCAGCGGCGATTTGTACCGCGAAGGATCGGGCCGTGGTGCGATCGATCCGTGTTTCCCGGCGAAGATCGGCATCGCCCACGTGCACAACCTGCTGTTCGCGAAGCACGCGAAGAAGAAGCTCGACGCGATCTTCTTCCCGATGGTCGACAAGCTGCACACCTCACTCGTGAACCTGCAGGGATCGAACGCGTGTCCGACCGTTACCGTGACGCCGGAGACGGTGAAAGCGGCCTTCACGAAGGAAGCCGACGTGTTCGCCGAGCACGGCGTGATCTATCTCGATCCGCTGATCGATTTCTCCGATCGCAAACTTCTCGGCCAGCAGCTGTTGCAGGCGCTCGACCCGCTCCTCGGCCTGTCGGCCGGGGAAAACGCGCGGGCGATCGAGGTCGGCTTCCGCGAGCTGGACGCGTACGAATCGGACATCCGCCGGCGCACCCGCGCGGTGCTCGACGAGCTCGAGCGCGACAAGCGGATCGGCATCGTCGTGCTCGCGCGGCCCTATCACCACGATCCGGGGCTGAACCACGAGATTCTCGACGAATTCCAGAAGCTCGGATATCCGGTCTTCTCGCAGAGCACGCTGCCGCTCGACGAGGACCTCCTCGAGCGCCTGTTCGGCGACGAGGTGCGCGCCGGCGCGATCAAGCACCCGCTCGAGATCCAGGACGTGTGGAAGAACAGCTACTCGGCAAGCACCAATCACAAAGTGTGGGCGGCGAAGTTCACCGCACGGCATCCCAATCTCGTCGCGCTCGAGCTCTCGTCCTTCAAATGCGGACACGACGCGCCGATCTACACGACGATCGAGTCGATCATCGAGCGATCGGGAACGCCGTATTTCTCGTTCAAGGACATCGACGAGAACAAGCCGACCGGTTCGATCAAGATCCGCGTGGAGACGATCCAGTACTTCCTGAAGCGCTACGTCGAACACATGAACGAGCCGGCGCGGAACGAAGAGCTGGAGCGGCAGATCGCGGAGTACGAGAAGCACCTGCGCGAGCAGTTGCTGCGCGAGCACGAGCTGGCCGCGCTCGCGGCGGAACAGCGCGACTTCGCCAGGACGCAGAAACTTCTTCCGATGATCCCCGCGGCAGGCTCAGGTCAGGCCGCAGCCGACTTGCGCGCCGCGTCGTAAGCGCACGGAGCGCGTCGATGCCGTCGTTTCCACTCGAAGTGCGGCTCAACCGCGAGTTCGACGCACGACTGGGGAGTCGTCGGCTCACAGAAGTTCGATCGCGATCAGCTCACCACGATGAAGATGACGTGCGAGCCGAACTGCTTCTCGACGCTCAACCACATCGTCGGGTGGTGCTACAACGATGCGCGCGTCATGAAATGGATGTTGAAGCGGGCGCGGCACGGATTCCAGGGCATTCGCGGCAACCTCGAGTAGCGCGCACGAGGCGTCGATCAGCGCGCGTAACGTCCCATCAACTCGGCGACGCCCAGCGAGTGCGCCGACATCGCTTTTTCGACCTGCTGGCGCGCGGCGCCCGCCGACAACCCCAGCGTCTCGACGTCGAGCGCGGAGAGCCGGAAGAAGTAGCGATGCGTGCCGGACGGCGGACAGGGCCCCATGTACCCGACCTGCCCGCGGCTGTTGCGGCCGGATAGGCCCACCGCATCGGACCGCGTCCCTGATGGCAGGTCGGTGCGGTCGCCCGGAATGTCGAAGACGACCCAATGCGTGTACGTTCCGCCGGGCGCGTCCGGATCGTCGACGATGAGCGCGAAGGACCGGGCGCCTTTCGGTGCGCCGGTCCAGACCAGATGCGGCGCGATGTTCTCGCCGTCACACGTGAACCGCCGAGGGATATCGCCGCCGGCGGCGAACGCCGGACTCGATAATGTGAACGCCATGGCGGTGCTCCTCGCGATCGTAGATCAGGCTGTCGCTCTCCGGCGCCGATGACTGGCGTGTCGACGCTGACGCGTCCGCGCCGCCTTGCGCGCGGCGGCGTGTCGCACGCGCGGGCCCTTGGTCCGCGCCGCGCGGCGTGCCGCAGCGCTGCGCGCCGCACGTGGCCGCCGGCGCGCCGCGCTCCTCGCCTGACGCGCGAGCGCCTTGCGCGATGCCGCGCGTCGGCCTTCGCGCTTCAACGCGCGGCGGATCGCGCGCGATCGGCGCGGCGATCCCCGTCGCCGCCCGTGTGCGCCGGCGCGGCTGGCGTATTTGGCGCTTTCCTTCGTCTTCCGCTTCGCGCCCGCCGGCGGCGAGGGAAGCGTGACGCCCGCACGGCGCGCTTTCGACAGGCCGATCGCGATCGCCTGCTTCGTCGATCGCGCGCCGTGCTTGCCTTCCCGAACGTGGTGGATTTCCTCGCGTACGAACTCGCCCGCCTGCGTCGAGGGCGCTTTGCCTGCGCGCTTGTCCTGCCGCGCCCGCTTCAGCGTGGCTTTCTCAGGCATATTGATCCTCCAATACCGGCGAGCGACGCAACACCGATGCCGTCGCGAAGTCGAAGGCCGCTTGAGTCTGCTTGTGGAGGCGTCACTCAACACAAAAGACACGAATGGAGTTGATCCGAAGACAACTAGGGGAGTTTCCAGATACGTGTAGCGCGGCCTTCTCAGGGCCGCGTCGCGGGGCTGAAAGCCCCGCGCTACATCAATATTGAAAACGCGCTAATTCTTTGTGTGCTTTGTGTCCTTTGTGTCGTTTGTGTTCTTCGAATCAGCAAGATCTGTCGAACATGAATATCGAAGGAACCAGTCCCGCGCCAGCGCGGCGACAATCGTGAGCGCGCCAGGCTCTTCGAACAGGTGCGTCGCACCGGCCACGATCTCCAGGCGCTTCGGCGCGTTCAGGCGCGCAAGCGCCTGGCGGTTCAGCTCGATGACGACATCGTCTCGACCGCCGACGATGAGCAGCGTAGGCGCGTTCACGGCAGCAAGTGAATCGGCGGCGAGATCGGGACGGCCGCCGCGAGATACGACGGCGCGCACGATGTCAGGGCGTGTGGCGGCGGCGATCAATGCGGCAGCCGCTCCCGTGCTCGCTCCAAACAGCCCAACCGGAAGCCCTTTCGTCGTCGTCCACACGGC
>Ga0075435_100001239_pt1 | contig 16356 bp, 20 predicted proteins | sample RhiMethybrSRZTD4_FD_75302 | JGI IMG/M metagenome (GOLD analysis project Ga0075435, IMG submission 75302) | Populus rhizosphere microbial communities from Tennessee, USA - Rhizosphere MetaG P. TD hybrid SRZTD4 | ecosystem: Host-associated > Plants > Roots > Rhizosphere > Soil | place: USA...
CGCGCTCTGGAAGAAGCAGACGACCTTGCCGTCCTTGGCGTACGCGGGCATCCCGTACCAGGTCTTCGCCGACAGCGCTGGTGCGCTGTCCTTGATGATCTCGTGGAGCCGCGTGGCCATGCTGCGGTCAGGTTCTTCCATCTCGTCGATCTTGGCGAGTACGTCGGCCTCCCCGTCGGCCTTTTTCTTGCTCGAGCGCGCCTCCGCCTTCAGTTCCCCGGTGCGCTCTTTCATCGCGGCTCGTTCTTCGTCGGTCAATCCCGTGAACGTCTTGTCCGCAGTAGCGGTGCTCTCGGCGGCCTTCTTTGTGGTCTTCTTTGTCGATTGCCGCTCAGCCATTGCGTAGCGCCTCCTCGTGCCGGCCGAGTACCGGGCGCTCGACCTCCTGAATGCGAATCATGTTGCCCGCTGGATCGCGGAACGCACAGTGCTCGGCGACTCACCGTAGGCGAGCCGGAACTGACGGCTGAGGTGTCCGGCCGACATGTTCAGGCCGCGGGCCAGTGCCTCAACATCCAGCGGCTGTGCATACTCCCGGTCGATCCGGTCGCGAACGCGACGCAGCCGCGCGAGGTCGCGCAGGTGCTGCTCGACGGCGGGCGTGCTGGTCACCTGCGAAATCGTGCCATGTCGGACCCAGGTTGCCTAGCGCCGCTATCGCGAACGAGGTTCGGTCCCTGAGCGCCGAATTTGCCGACGATGTCACTGTTGTACATTTCGGCACTTTCAGCGAAAATGGCTCTATGACCGAGATAACGGTAACTGAGGCTCGAGCGCGCCTTAGCGACGTCGTTGATGAGGCCAGGGTCGGGCACGACCCCGTGTTCTTAACACGGCGCGGCCGCCGGGTTGCCGCGGTCATCGACGCCGACGATTTGCAGCGCCTTATCGAGGCCGCCGAGGACCTCGCAGATGTCGAGGCCGCCCGCGCCTCCCGTGCCGAGATGGCTGAAACGGGCGAGGCGCCGATTCCTTGGGACCAAGTCAAGGCCGACCTCGGCCTGGCGTGACTTACCGGATCGACTTCGCGCCGGCAGCCACCCGTCAGTTGCGCAAGTTAGACCCTGTCGCACGCCAGCGTATCCAGGCTGCGATTGAGCTCCTTGGTACAGATCCGCGTCCAGCTGCGGCAAAAAGGCTTGTTGGTGGCGGCGGTGAGTGGCGGGTGCGAACCGGCGATTACCGGATCATCTACGAGATCCACGACCAGAACCTGCTCGTTCTCGTGGTGGCGTTGGGACACCGGCGAGACATCTATCGGCTTCGCTAACTGACCATGGTGCTGGTCTGCCGGTTGGGGTGAAAGCTGACAGATCGGCCGTGACGCCGAAATGATCACTTGCCCAGACACCGTTCATGGGCCGATCAAAGATTCTCCGACACGATCTGATGTCCAGGGTCGGCCCGTGGTCGTTGCAACGCACGAAGATGTAGTCGATACGCCGCCCAGGCTCGAGTTCCCACTCGCCACCTTCAGCGGTCGCAGTCAGTGTGTTGCCGGTTGTGAATGTGTGTCCGGCTTCGCCCGGGTGTCGTGCATCCCAGGCGTCGCGGTAGCAGACACTGCCGCCGTTGAGGGATTGTGCGCCGGTCCAGTAGCGGATGCCGGAAGCGTCCGGGTGAGCATTCAGATCGCCTGCCACGATGACATGTGACGCCCGCGCGGCGTGCTGTTCGACGTAGTTGGCGATGACGACCGCCTGGCGCTCGCGATCAGCTTCCCGTGTCAGCTCGAATGCTGTTGCGTGGTTGACGAACATCATGTGTCCAATGGGGGGCGGTGCATCGATCTCGACAACCAGGCTCGAGCTGAGTGATTCGGCTGCCCCGTCACCGGATGGCACCTCAATCTCATGGTCAGCGATGATCGGCCACCTGCTGGCGATGGAATCCCCTTGCCCATCGGCCAGCCGGAGCGGGTGATGAAGAAGGTGATATTCCTCGCCGAGAACATCGGCGGCCTGGTCGTCGTCAGACGTCTTGATCACTTCCTGTAACGACACCAGGTCGGGCTTCAGCTCGGCAAACCCGAACCGCACTACGCCGCCGCGTCTCCCAGTCAGCACGTCTCCCGAACAGGTTCAGCGTCGCAACGCGTATCCGTCCATCCGCAACGCCACTGACATCGGTCACCTTCTCATGGTTCCCCTCCGCTCGATCAACTCGCGGCTGATGAATCCGGCGCAAGATTCGCTGCCATTCTCGACAGAACGTCAAGAGTGGTTTGGTATTCCTCAGGCGAAATTCCGGCCGTAGAGGCTTCGCGGAGCTTTGCAACCTTCGCTTTGAGAAGCTCGAACTGTGCCTCGCCGGTCGCGGTCAGGCTGACGATGTTGTCCTGCGAGTCCGCCCAGCCGCGAGTGACAAGTGCTGACAACGCGTCGCTCAGCTCGTCTGGAGCTTCATGCAGGAACGGCTCGAGTTCGGCCTGCAATTCCGGTACGGACCTCGGGCCATCGTCAAGAAGGTTGAGCAATTGCCATTGACGGCGGGACAGCCCGGCCTCACCAAGCTGGCGCTCGAACTGCGCATCGATGAGACGGTCTAGCTTCTTGAGCAAGTAGCCGAGGGGTCGCTCGGATCCAGTGTCGATCATGAACTACTCCCCTCCCCCACAAGTTGATCTTGGTCAAAGCTGATCTTGGAATGGCTCAGGATGCTGGCACCCGTACACCCATCTCGGCAAGGAACTCCCGGGCCCGGGTGATGCGTCGTACGTCGGAGAATGCCTGCCAGTCGGAGACCAGACCTTCGGCAAATATCAGATCGCGAAAGCGGCGAAAGGCGCCAAGGCCCTCGATAGCCTGCTCGATGCGTTGCCGCATAGGTAGGTAGGTGATCATGGCCGCAAATTCAGCCATGTCCTCTCGAACCGTTCGGGAACCCAGACACGGCAAGAACAGCCAGCCGTCCGGCGGCGGGTATCCGTAGTCTGCCGCTTCATCGCCCGTCATATCGCCGTCGGCCAACAGGTGTGGAACGACCTCGCCAGTTTGCAGGTCTAAGAAAGCGCCTTGACATCTCATGGGATCGGCTTCAAGCACCGTGGCGACGCACTCCAAGTCCACGGGTAGATGCCATAGATCCTCCGCCTCGCCGTCAGTCACGCCCAGCCGAGCCTCCTCTTCGGCAACTGGGGTACCTCGGCGGTCTTAGTCGTCCGCCATGCGGTGCTGCCGTATTTGTCGGAGCCGTATTGTCCAGGGCCGTATTGTCCAGGGCCGTATGGTCAAAACCGTGGCCCCACACAACACATCGTCGCGGCCTGATCAGACGCTTCCCCACCCTGCCCGCGAGAATCGTAGCGATGCTCATGGTGCGCGCCCGGGTTCCTCATCCGGCGAGTCGCGGACCAAGCTTCACAACGCAGTTATGGCCGATACGCCCTTAAGCGCGGTTGGCTAATGGCCACCGAGGAAGACGTTCGCGCTATCGCCCTCTCCTTGCCGGGCACCACCGAAGGCCAGTGGTATCAGACGCCTGGATACAAGGTCGCCGAGGCGCTGCTGACCTCCAATCCGGAAGCTTTCTTTACCACCCCTCACTACGACGGATATCCAGCTGTGCTGGTGAATCTCGAAAAAGTCGATCATGATGAGCTGCGCGAATTGATCACGGAATCGTGGTTGATCAAGGCCCCGGCGAAGCTGCGGCGGCAGTTTGAAGCTCAGTAACGCGCCATTCGAGCCCAAAAGAAGCAGTAGACGCCGAAGCAGGCAATCCCAACGGCCATGATCGTTAACAGCACCGCTCCGAAAGGTTGATCTCGGACCGTCGAGAGGGCATCATCCATGCCACCGGCCTTCTTCGGGTCGTAGCTGATCGCCGCCCAGATGAACAGTCCCCCAATGATGCAGAACGCCAATCCCTTGACGCAGTAGCCAACGGTGCCCAGGCGCCGGACGCCAGATGGAGCCCCGCGGTCAAGATCCTCAGTGAACTTCTGCTTGACGCCTTTCACGATTTGCGCGATACCGACACCGAGGACCGCGGCACCAACAACAGCGACGAGGATCTGACCAAACGGGACACTCATCAGCTTCGCGCTGATCGTTTCCTCACCTTGACCAGAACCGGATGCTGCCCTGGTGGCGATCCCCACCGCTAGCACGCCCAGGACCAGGTAGACGACCGCGCGCCCTGCCGACATGAGTCGGCGACGCAGCCGCCCGTCTCGATCTGGCTCCTCACGACCGATCACGGCCTCCAGCGCCTGCCAAATCGTGAGTGTGAAGAGTCCCAGGGCCATGATCCACAGCAGCACACCGCCCAACGGCTGCTTGCCCAGTTCGCTCAAGGCGCCTTCCGGTGATGCTTTAGCACGCTTCCCGAAGACGAGCTGAAGAGCGATCCAGGCCACCAAGAGATGGATCACGCCATAGCTGGCAAGCCCAACCGCAACGAATGCGTGGTAAGGCCTGCTGCGTCTGACTTCGTTGAGCGACACGCTCGCCGTCATGTCATGGTCATACCCAGCACGAAGCTGCATGACGCTGGAGTCTAACTTCAGAAAGGAATGCGGAGGCTAGCCTGACATCTTCTTGGCAGCCTTGACTGAGCGCTTGGTCTCACGCACCTTCTGTAGCGAGTCGTCGTCGATGATGTCTGCAACTGAACGGAAGGTGTCCGGCTCGCCGTAGTAGCCGGCCGACGTACGCCAGCCGTCTGGTGTTACGCCGCGCTGCTTGCCGAGCACAGCGGTGAAAATGGCTGCCTTGTCCTGCCCGAAACCTGGTAGCCGACCCAGCTTGGCTTTGAGCTCATCGCCAGAACCGACATCCTTCCACACGTTCGCAGCCTCGCCGTCGTACTCCTCGGTCAGCGCCTGGCACAGTTGCCGAACGCGCTTGGCCATAGCGGCAGGAAATCGATGGATCGCTGGTCGTTCGGAGCACAGCGCGACGAACTCGTCTTCGCTCATTGCCGCGATCTTGGCAACGTCCAGCCGGCCGCCCATTCGCTGCGCGATCACTTGCGGGCCGCTGAAGGCCTTCTCCATCGGCACCTGTTGATCGAGCACCATCCCAATCAGCAGTGCGTTGTCATCATCGGTCAGGAGTTGATCGGCTTCGGGATCACCGGTGAGCCGAAGCGGAGCGTTGCCCATGTCGGTCCATTCTGCCTGAGCCGCCGTCCGGAGAGTGCCCTGCAGCGTCGAACTACTCGAACATCACGTACTCAGGACGCGGCTTCAAGCCCAGCACCTCTTTCGGTCTCATGAGCCGACCGCCGTGGCGACAATCCTCGGTGAAGAACAACTTGAAACCTGCATGCACGAACTTGGGAGTGGTCTTGTTGACCACCCGATAGGTGTTCTTCTTGGGTCCCGGATGTCCGAGTCCGTCCACCGACTTGATCGCGATAACCCCGGCGTGATCCTTCAGTCCGGACTCTCTACGCACGACGCTGCTGGCGACCTGGTGATAGACCATCACCTTTTCAGGGAGGTGATACTTCTTGACCAGACCGGACAAATATCGGGCCACCTTGTCCATTTCGGCACCGGTGGTATGCCCGTACACGCCGCCCGGCCGCTGACCCCGATCCATCGCCCACTCGGGGTCCAGGGCAACGCCAACGTCGGGTTCCTTGAGCCATTTCTGGAAAGCCTTGGCTTCAGGGAGGAATTCCGACCGGCCGGGTTGCAGATTAAGCAACATGACGGCCCGATGTTTACGGGCCGCCTTGTGATACTTGGCAATCTGGGCGTCGCTGAGGCGTACGCGATATTTGCCATCACGACCCGGGCTGCCTTGGACGATGGTCGCTATCACCTCGGCAACAGGCAAGATCTCTCGACCGGCTGCGTACGGCTTGGCTCTGCGTTCGATCTCGGCGACCCGCTGATCCAGCGGACCGGTGCCGAGCCTGCCGAGAGCCGATGCCCCAGTCACGCCGGCGTAGCCCACCAGCCGATAGTGCGGAAAGATCTCGCGGCCGCCGCGCGGCAGCAGGGCCTCTCGTGGCGCGCTGCTTGTGGGCTTCGCGCTCGGCGTGGGCGGCTGGGTAAGACTGGGAATCTCCGCTGGACTGGATTCCGCTGGGGCCGCCGACTCCACCGCGGGCGGACCTAGTGGATTCTGCCCCAACCCGCATGCCGCGCATGCCAGTACGACCAGTAGAGGGGCTGCGGCGAGCCGGACGTTGATCACGGTTGTCACTCCTCTCCCGGCTATCGATGAGGGGCAGGCCTGCTGGACAGTCGTGACTGGATTCGAACCTATCCAAAGGGAGGGCCGCCAGGCTACCCTTCTGCGTCAGGAGGTTGGCGATGCGAATCTACGAACTGCTCCGCGGCAAAGGCTTCGATGTCATCACCGTCCGGCCGACGACCGCAGTGTCCGAGGCCCTCGCGCTGCTCAAGGAGTACAACCTCGGGGCCGTCGTGGTATCCACTGACGGAAAGGAAATTTCAGGGATTATGACCGAGCGCGACGTGGTACGTCGGCTTTGCGATGGTCCGGATTTTCTCGATTCACCGGTCTCAGAGGTAATGACAAGTGAGGTGCTCACCTGTCGGCCGAACGAGTCGGTGCAGTCACTGATGAACACCATGACGGAGCGACGTATCCGTCACCTGCCGGTTGTGGATGACTTTGGACGACTGTCGGGTTTGGTCAGCATCGGTGACGTAGTCAAGTCACACATTTCCCAGATCGAGTTCGAGCGCAATCAGCTGGAGGGCTACGTCACCCATAGCTAGAACGCGATCACCTCGGGGGTGGTGGACATCGGTGTCAGCCGATGGTGCGACGCGCCGTTCGGCCGCGCCCTGGCAGGCACACGAATCGCAAGATCATCAAACGTTTCCCATCCTGAGATGGCCAACGAGTGTTCGATCACGCTAATAGACCCACGTCTGCCATAACGAGACGGCAAATGTGGTCCTCAAAGGCTGACGTCACATGTTGATCATGTGGCCGGTAATGCCGTGAGCGACTTCCTTGAGTGCTTCGGACAGCGTCGGGTGCGCATGAACGTTGCGCGCCACCTCTTCGGCAGTGAGATCCCACAACTGGGCCAAAGTCAGTTCGGGCAACAACTCGGTGACATCGGGTCCGATCATGTGAAGACCAAGAATCTCACCGTACTTGGCGTCGGCGACGAGCTTGACGAAGCCTGCTGTCTCGCCTAGCCCATGGGCCTTGCCATTGGCGCTGAACGGGAACTTGGCGGTCTTGACGTCGTAGCCCTTGTCCTTGGCCTGCTGCTCGGAATATCCGAAGGAACCGATCTGCGGTTGGCAATAGGTGGCGCGCGGGATCATGTTGTAGTTCACCGGCATGGTCTCCGCACCGGCGATGGTCTCCGCGGCAACGACTCCCTGCGCTTCAGCCGTATGCGCAAGCAGCAACTTGCCGGTGCAGTCGCCGATGGCGTAGATGTGCGGCACGTTGGTGCGCATGTAGTCGTCGATCTCGATTGCGCCACGATCGGTGACGGTGACACCAGTGGTCTCCAATCCGTAGCCCTCGGTACGCGGCGCGAATCCAATCGCCTGCAGAACCTTGTCCGCCTCGAGCACCCGGCTGTCGCCGTCTTTACCGCCGGAGCCGGACTCCGTCGGCTTCGCCGGCGAGATGGTGACCTTGACCTTCTCGCCGGAGTCATCGATCGCCTCGACCTTGGTGCCTGCAAGCACTGTTACACCAAGCTTCTTGTACGCCTTGGCCAACTCGGCAGAGACCTCTGGTTCCTCAAGCGGCACGATTCGATCAAGAAACTCAACCAAGGTCACCTGTACGCCGTAGTTCGCCATGACGTAGGCAAATTCGACACCGATCGCCCCCGCCCCTGCAATGATGATCGACTCGGGGAGGTTGTCGGTCATGATCTGCTCTTCGTAGGTGACCACGCGTTGACTTAGTGAGGTTCCCGGAAGCAAGCGCGTCGTCGCTCCTGCCGCGATGATCACGTTGTCGAAAGTGACGGTTTCTGTGCCATTCGGCCCCTCGACACTCAATGTGTGATCGTCGGTGAAGGTGCCCCAGCCGTCGATCTCGGTCACTTTGTTCTTCTTCATCAAGTAGTGCACGCCCTTGGCCATCCGATCGGCCGCCGCGCGGCTGCGCTTCCATGCCGCACCGAAATCAAAAGTGACGTCGCCGCTGATCCCGAAGACATCGGCTTCGTGGTTGAAGATGTGAGCAATCTCGGCGTTCCGCAGCAGTGACTTCGTCGGAATGCAGCCGACGTTGTTGCAAACGCCACCCCAGTACTTGAGCTCGATGATCGCAGTCTTCAGGCCAAGCTGTCCGGCACGGACTGCCGCAACATAACCGCCTGGTCCGGCGCCAAGGACGACAACCTCAAAATGTGCCGTCATGAGATGGCGCAAACTTCACAACAGTGCTCGGCACGCTGGCGCAATTTGGTCATGGCCCAACTTTAGGATTGCCCCTTGGGAGGCGGCCAGTGGGCCTGCTATGGTCGTGGCCCGTCACCGAACGATTATTTTCGGCGGCCGATGTATCTCAATTGACCATCAACTCGGCGGGTTAGCCAAAAACTATCTCATATATGAGTTATCGTGCGCGGGTGACTGCTAATGACTGAAACCTATCTGGACCGGATCGGCGGCTTGATCCGTGATGCCCGGAAGCACCGGGGCCTCACGCAAACTCAGCTTGCCGACGTGTTGGGCACCAGTCAAAGCGCGGTGCACCGCATCGAAGCCGGTAATCAAAACCTCAGTCTGGAGATGGTGAACCGCATCGCCGAGGCTCTCGACTCCCCGCTGATCTCCGTCGGGAGTGGGCCGCAGCACCTCCGCGTAGAGGGCGGCGCGAATCTCACCGGAGAGATCGCGGTCCGATCTTCGAAGAATGCCTCAGTCGCGTTGTTGTGTGGCAGCCTTCTCAACCGGGGCCGCACGGTCCTTCGCGGCATTGCCAAGATCGAGGAAGTCAATCGGATCCTCGAAGTGCTCATCAGCATTGGGGTCAAGGCCACCTGGTCCGCCGACGGCAATGATCTTGAGCTGATACGGCCCGCGGAGCTGTCCCTGAACGAGATGGATCTCGGGGCGGCTCGGCGTACCCGATCAGTGATTATGTTTCTGGGTCCCTTGTTGCACTCCTACACCGCCTTCAAGCTGCCGTACGCGGGAGGTTGCGATCTTGGAGCTCGCACCATCGAGCCCCACCTGCAGGTGCTGCGGCGCTTTGGGCTCGACGTGTTGCCGACCGATGGCTTCTATCACTGCAGCGTCGATGAGTCAGTGGAACCCTCTAGGCCCATCACCCTCACCGAACGCGGCGACACTGTCACCGAAAACGCGCTGCTTGCCGCCGCGCTGTCCCCCGGCGTCACGGTCCTGCGCAACGCCAGTTCGAACTACATGGTTCAGGACCTCTGCATCTTCCTAACCCACCTCGGCGTCGAGATTGATGGCATTGGGACGACCACGCTGCGCATCCATGGAGTTGAGAGCATCAACACCGAGGTGGAGTTTGCGCCGTCGGAGGATCCCATTGAGGCGATGAGCCTGATGACCGCCGCGATCGTCACGCAGTCGAACTTGACGATCGAGCGGGCGCCTATCGAGTTCCTCGAGATCGAATTGGCGATCTTGGAAGAGATGGGTTTGGATTACGCCCTGAGCGCGGAGTACCTGGCTATCAACGGCCACACCCGGCTCGTCGATCTCACGGTCCGCCCGTCAGCACTGCGCTCCCCCATCGACAAGATCCATCCCATGCCGTTCCCCGGGCTGAACATCGACAACCTCCCCTTCTTTGCGGTGATTGCTGCCACCGCCCAGGGCAAGACGATCATTCATGACTGGGTCTATGAGAACCGGGCGATCTATCTAACCGAACTGAATCGGCTGGGTGCCCGAGTGCAGCTGCTGGATCCCCATCGGGTCATTGTCGAAGGGCCGACACGATGGCGGGGTCAGCAGGTGGTATGTCCTCCGGCGCTGCGGCCCGCGGTTTGCGTTCTGCTGGGCATGCTGGCCGCTCGCGGTGAGTCCCAGTTGCGCGACGTCTACGTGATTAACCGCGGTTATGAAGATCTGGCCAACAGGTTGAATGCACTCGGTGCGAACATCGAGGTCTTCCGCGACTGAGTTGGTCGGCTCTCTTTCGGCCGGGAGTGGTCACACGCGACAGGTTTCGGTCGATTCAGGTGTCACCTTCGACCACTGTCCTGAAGGGTGGCTAACGCACTCGTACCGGCTTGAAGGCATGGCTTGGATGGATCAACTCGTCCTGAGCGGCAATCAGCGCCAGCTCGCTACGACGCAAGCCATTCGTGATCTTCAAAATCCCGTATACGACGGCCGCGGTATGCGCGAGGCTTCTCGGTAGATCCCAGGCTCGCAACAGCGTGGCCAGGAAGATCGCGGCTGTGACGTCGCCGCTGCCGGTAAAGGTGCGCTGCAACCGTGGCGTGGACACCAGCCACGCGCCCTCCGCGTCCACCGCGACCATCTCGATTCCGTCTGGCGGGCCGTCTCGGCGGATGACGCTGGTGATCAGCACTACCTCAGGTCCCAGGCTGCGTGCGGCATCGGCGGCGTTCAGGACATCCGCCATGGTCGAGACCGGCAATGCCGTCAGCGCGGTCAGTTCAAACTGGTTGGGAGTAATGATCTGTGCGGCAGGCACCACGTGTTGCCGCATGAACTCCGCAATTCCGGGCCGGACGTAGCTGCCTCGGTCTTCATCGCCGAGCACCGGATCGCAGCAATAGATTGCGGCAGGGTTGCGCTGCTTCACCAGTGCCACTGTGTCTAAGATCATCGCACCGATGTCTTCGCCGCCCTGGTAGCCCGACAGCACCGCATCGACTTGACCGAGTACGCCGCGCTCGTCAAGCCCTCGCACCAGATCGCTGAGGTCCGAGGCGTTCAGGAGCGGCCCCCGCCAGGATTCATAGCCGGTGTGGTTGGAGAAGTGGACCGTGATCACCGGCCAGACTTCGACACCCATCCGCATCAGCGGAAACGTGACGGCACTGTTGCCGACGTGCCCGTACGCCACCGATGACTGAATCGACAGGATCGTCGTCACGTTTTGATCGCCTCGCTCGCCAAGCTTGCTGCGCTCGCTGTATCCGCTGTTCCGGGGTTGAGCAGCGCATTTTGGCGCTCCATTTTAGAGTGGTGACCATGTCCCCCGGCGTCGACGAGAACAAGTCCACCGACGCCGAGATACCGACCGTGACATTCGCGCGGGCGGGCGATATTCCTCATCGAGCCGTGCGCCACGAGGACGCCGAACAGGAGCACGATCACCACCACATCCTCATCGAGCCTGAAGAGGATCGCTGGCGGTGGCGGCGCAAGATCAGGCAGAACCCGCGTCGGCTGATCATTTATCGCATCGCTGTCGGCCTGGTCGGCCTTTTTCTGATCGCTTTGGGACTCGTCAGTGGCCCATTGCCAGGGCCTGGCGGCATTCCACTCGTGCTACTGGGGCTCGCCGTTTGGTCCAGTGAGTTTGAGTGGGCCCATCAGGTGATGCAGTGGTTTAAGCGCGAACTGCAGCGCTACCGCACCTGGCCGGCAGCCACCAAAGGCGCGTTCTGGGTCGTCTTCTTCGCATGTTGCGGACTCTTTGGATATTGCTACCTGCTCGCACTGGGCATTCCTCGCTGGGTGCCGGGATCTGTCGACATGCTGCTGCAGCGCCTACCTGGCTTGTGAGGCCCGAAACACAGTGAGCGGGCTCTGACCGCAGGCACAATGAGCCCATGAGGGCCGCTGATTATGCGTACTTCGACGTGCCCTTCACGGCTTTCGCGCATCGCGGCGGTGCCACGTACGAACCCAATCTCCATCGGGAGAACAGCCTCCACGCCTTCAAGGAGGCGGTCGCACTCGGCTACCGGTACCTGGAGACCGACGTGCACGCCACCCGTGATGGCGTCTTGCTGGCCTTCCATGATCGAGTGCTCGACCGAGTGACCGATCGCACCGGCGCGATCGCCGACCTGACCTACGCAGAGATTTCCGAGGCACGGATACACGGCATCGATCCGATTCCCAAGCTCGCCGAACTGTTGACCGAATTTCCGGAGGCGCGGTTCAACGTCGACGCAAAATCGCCGACCGCAGTGGCAGTCCTGGTTTCGACAATCGAAGAGTACGAGGCGCACGACCGAGTCTGTGTCGGTTCGTTTGGTGTACGACGCCTTCATGACCTACGCCGCCGTCTCGGTGGACGCGTACCGTCCGCGGCAAGCGCATTGGGAGTCGCAGCCAACCGATTCACGCCGTGGCTGACCTGGGCGCTGAACACCTCCGCACCGGTGCTGCAGATACCGATTTCACTCCAGACACACGGCCGTCGGGTCACCGTCTTGACGCCGGCACTGATCAAGGCCGTTCACCGAGCCGGTAAGCAAGTGCAGGTTTGGACAGTGGACGACTCCGAAACCATGGAAAGACTCATAGATGCCGGTATCGATGGCATCTTCACCGATCGCATCGATACCTTGAAAGAGGTCCTCGTCGACCGCGGCCTCTGGGAAGAGGAGTAGGTCGGGAAGTATGACTGATAGCGACCGCATGGAAGGCGCCGGAGACCTTCGCGCTGAGGACGCTCAATCAACGCTCAACGTCGGCAGTCGGATCAAACGCCGCATCGTGCTGGCATGGGCGCTGTGGGACTGGGGATCTTCGGCATACAGCGCTGTCATTACATCGTTTGTCTTCGGTCCCTACATCGTCCGCGGCGTTGTCGGAAACGCCCAGCCGGCCGGCCTCAGCGCCAATACATGGCTGGGTATCGCGAACGCGGCAGCCGGTCTTTTGGTGGCAGCAATCGCTCCCGTCACCGGTCAGCGAGCCGACGCGAGCGGCCATCGTAAGCGCAGCCTCGCGATTTGGAGCGGACTCGTCATTGCGGTGATGCTGGGCATGTTCAGCGTCAGGAACGATCCCAGCTATCTCTGGATTGGCCTGGTGCTGCTGGCGGCCGGCGCAGTCTTTCAAGAATTCGCCGTCGTCTCCTATAACGCGATGCTGCCCCAGGTCTCGACCCCGGAAACCATTGGGCGCGTGTCGGGCTTCGGCTGGGCCATGGGTTATTTCGGCGGCATCTTCTTACTGCTGATCTGCTACGTCGGATTTATCGCTCCGGATGTCGGCTTGTTCGGAGTGAGCTCGGCTGGTGGCCTCAACATTCGCGCGGTGGCCGTGTTCTCTGCAGTCTGGTTCGCCGTTTTCGCGATTCCAGTCCTGCTGGCAGTCCCTGAGAAGCCGGCCGGTCCCAAACGCCGCCGCGTTAATTTCTTCGCCTCCTACCGGCTGCTCATCGGTGATATCAAGTCCTTGTTTCGGCGAGACCGGAATGCGGTGCACTTCCTTATCGCCTCAGCGTTGTATCGAGACGGCCTGGCGGCGATCTTTTCGTTCGGTGCCATTTTGGCCGTCAGTGACTACGGACTGGCGCAGTCATCGGTACTGATCTTCGGCATCGCCGCCAATGTCGTTGCCGCCCTGGGAGCACTGGGCATGGGCGCGATCGAGGACCGAATCGGCCCCAAGAAGGTGATCATGATCTCGCTGATCGGCCTGATCACGACTGCGACAATCCTGCTCTTTGGCCACGGCACCACGATGTTTTGGATCTTTGGCCTCATCTTGACCCTGTGGGTAGGACCCGCGCAGTCGAGCTCCCGCGCTTTTCTGGCACGCGTAGCTCCGCTCGGACGAGAGGGCGAAATGTTCGGTCTGTACGCAACAACAGGCCGAGCGGCCTCCTTCTTGGCCCCGGGACTTTTCGCTCTCTTCTCAGGATTGTTCTCAGACCGCATCGGTATCGTGGGCATCATTCTCGTGCTGCTGGTAGGCACGCTCGCGCTGGCCGGCGTGAAGTCACCACCAAACCAGCAGGTCAGGGTCTCCGAATAGTGTGCGTAGCAGACCGGCAGCTATGGAATTGCGGAACATATCGACCCGGCCGGGAGTTGAACCTTTCGGGTTGGACGAACGTCAGGAAATTATACGGAGGTTGCGCGCATGGCTGATCGTTCATTGAAGGGCAGTGGTCTCGGGGCCAAAAGTTTCGAGGACGAGGCCGGTGTCGAATTCGCTGCAAGGCAAGAAGTCGGCTACGACTGCCCGCGTGAGCACCACTTCACCCTCGTATTTGCCGCCGAGGCAGATATCCCGTCGGTGTGGGAGTGCCCGCGGTGCGGGGCCGAATCACTGCGGTCCGACGGTGAGCGGCCGGAGCTGAAGGAAGAAAAGGCGCCGCGAACCCATTGGGACATGCTTCGCGAGCGGCGCTCCATCGCCGAGCTCGAAGAGCTATTGGCCGAGCGGCTTAACCAGTTGCGTGCCGGCGAGTTGGGCTCGACGGCCCTGTCTCGTAGTGCGCGACCCAAGAAGAGCGCCTAGCCGGCAACCCATTCCAGACAAACCACGGCCGCCCTCTCGTCTGGCGCTGCTGTACCCCCGAGCAGCGGCGCAGACTCGAGAGGGCGGTCTTTTTTAATTGCCTCGCTCGGCAAGCTCGCTGGTCTAATGGCTCGCTCCGCTCGCTGCGATGTTCGCCAGAGAGCCGCTTTCTTCGTCGGATCCGACCAAACCGACTGTGTCGGAGAATCAGCTCTGTTTCCACGCGTTTCGTCGGCTCCTCCTGCAGATCGGCGGCGCGAACATCGCGGGCGCGGATCGCGCCCTAAATCTATTTACGTGGAGCCCTCGCTAGCTGGAGTGTTCGCTGGGGGATCCGGGTCGAGACGGCTCCTCGATCTCTCCAGAAATCACGATCGGATCAGCTGAACTGCGTCGGTTCGACGTGGTCTGCTCGACTGTCTCGCCCTCAATGAGATTCTCGGTATCCAAGCGGGCGCGCATCACCGGAATTCCTAGCCGGTTGATCCGGCGTGCAACGAAGAAGGCGATGATCTTACGGGCGACTGGCCGCGTCCAGCGCAGCAGGAACACGAAACCGATGATGTCGGTCAGGAAGCCGGGCAGCATCAGTAATACGCCGCCGACCAGGATCAATGCTGCGTCAGCGAGCTCGCCGGTCGGCACCTTGCCCTGGGTGAAGGCATCGTTGAGAGCCTTCCAGGCACGTGATCCTTCGTGCCGCATGAGCAGCACGCCGATGATCGCCTGGGCGATCAAGATGAGCACCGTCGGTAGCAGGCCGATCTCATGACCGACCTGAACCAGCAGCCACACTTCAAGGATTGGGATGGCGATCAGCAGCACGGCCAACAGAACCAGTGGCCATCCATGGCGAAGCCTCATGAGTCGAGTGCTTTCCTCCTCGTGACGAACGCTCGGAGTTGCTGTGCCCGATGGTTGATTCCCCACATCGTGGTCAGTACGAGCGCCTCGATGACGATCTTCTGGCTCATCTTCGAATCACCGTATTCTCGCTCGATGAAGGTGATCGGAACCTCGACGACCTTAAACCCAGCCTTCAGTGCTCGCCAAGCGAGATCCACCTGAAAGCAGTAACCGGCCGAGGCGACATTATCCAATTCCAGTCCCAGCAGCGTCTTCCGGCGAAACGCCCGATACCCGCCGGTTGCGTCGCGTAGCGGGATGCCAAGGGCAATCCTGGTCCAAAGATTGCCGCCGCGCGAGAGGACTTCTCTGGACTTCGGCCAGTTGAGTACCTCACCGCCCCGCACCCAGCGCGACCCGAGCACCAGATCGGCGTCGACAAGCGCGTCTAGCAGGTACGGCAATTGCTCTGGCTGATGTGACCCGTCGGCGTCCATCTCGACCAGCACTTCGTAGCCGGCGTTCAGACCCCACTCGAAACCTGCAAGGTACGCCGCCCCGAGGCCTTCCTTGCCGAGCCGATGCATGACGTGGACGTGGTCATCTGTGGCCGCGATCTCGTCGGCCAGCTCGCCGGTACCGTCCGGCGAGTTGTCGTCGGCGATCAAGATGTGCGCGTCTGGTACGGCGTCACGGGTCCGGCTGACGATGCGGGCGATGTTCTCCGACTCGTTGTAGGTCGGAATGATCACCAGAATCGGTTCCAGGGAATCGGAGGCTGGCTTCTCGTCTTCCAGCTGTGTCTGGACCGTGGGGGGCATCAGGGATCTCTCTCTTGTTCGTGTTGCTGGGGCGTTGCTTCAGGTCTGCCGCACGGGATTGCCGGACTCCACCGAGTATCGCGGCTATGCAAGCCAACACCGCTACGAGCGCCAGGCCTCGCTCCAACCAGGGAGCAACTCGGATGGCTGGCGTCAGCGCGTTCCGCAAGGGCATCTCTACCACAATGCTCTGGGCTGTGAACTCCTTGGTGCGGACCGCGACCTGACCGTCGCGGGTGATGAAGCCAGAAACACTGTTCGTGGTGGCCACTGCGATTTCTCGCCGAGTCTCCATGGCCCGGGCTCGCGTGATGGCGAACTGCTGCTCGATCTGCC
>Ga0075435_100001241_pt1 | contig 16334 bp, 14 predicted proteins | sample RhiMethybrSRZTD4_FD_75302 | JGI IMG/M metagenome (GOLD analysis project Ga0075435, IMG submission 75302) | Populus rhizosphere microbial communities from Tennessee, USA - Rhizosphere MetaG P. TD hybrid SRZTD4 | ecosystem: Host-associated > Plants > Roots > Rhizosphere > Soil | place: USA...
GTCGCGGGCGAAATCTTCGCGATGGGCTTGCCGTAGAGGTCCGCGAATCGACGCAGGAAGTAGTCGGCCAAACGTGGAATGTCCTCTGGCCGCTCGCGGAGCGGGGGCACCTTGATCATGAAGACCGCGACGCGGTAGTAGAGGTCCTCCCGGAACGCGCCCTGCTCGACCGCCACCTTGAGGTCCTTGTTGGTGGCGGTGATGAGCCGGATATCCGTCCGGACAGCCTTGGTGCCGCCGACCTTCGAGAATTCGCGCGTCTGGATGACCCGGAGGAGCTTGGCCTGAAGCGGCAGGCTCAGCTCGCCGAGCTCATCCATGAAGAGCGATCCGGTATCGGCCAGCGTGAAGACCCCGTCCCGATGCTCCATGGCCCCGGTGAAGGCGCCCTTCACATGGCCGAAGAGATGGCTCTCCATCAGACCTTCCGGAATCGTCGTGCAGTCGAGCGTGATCAGCGGGCGATCGCAGCGGGGGCTGGCGTAGTGGATCGCGCGGGCGATGAGCTCCTTGCCCGTGCCACTCTCGCCGTGGATGCAGACGTTCACGTCGCCGGCGGCCGCCTTGCCGATGCGGGTGAAGATGTCAGCCATCTGTCGCGACTCGCCGATGATCTCGTGATAGACGGAACGTCTGCTCACGACCAGGCAGAGGAGCAAGGCCAGTACCACGGAGGTGCGTCGGTCCAACCTCAGGATTCGATTGCACAAATTGCGCACCCGCAGGCTTTGCGGGTTTACGGAAATTGGACGGAAGCTATGCAGGGCGCTAGAGGCTGATCAGAAGGTCGACAGGGCTACGACTCGCGCCGAGAATCGCCGTTGCTGCCGAGCGTCAGGATAACGTGGGAGCGGACGAGGAGCTGCAGGTCGACCTCGCGGCGCCTGCGCCGGTCGACACGGCGGCGATCCGGCCCGTCGTGCCCGGACTTACGACGGCGCTGCTCGCGACGCCGATCGAGGATCACCTCGACCTTCGAATCCCTCTGGAAGCGCTCCAGCAGATACTCGTAGAGGCCGGCTTCGTGATGAGCGACCAGAAATAGGTGACGGGCCATACGCGTCTCCATTATCTCCTGAGTGAGCATTTGCGGTGCCACTCCAGAAAATCTTGAAACTTGCGCCGCTTTCCTGGAGGCTGTGTGCGCTGGGTGGAAAGCTTTCCGACGGGGAGGGGCGGATGGCGCGGGTGATCGTGGTGGTCGCTCGGGATCGCCCCGACCTGTTCAGCTACTTCGACACGGTCTTCGCGGGCATGCCCGACATCAAGGTGCTGATCGACCGGCGCCTCGCGCCGCCGTCAGGAGTGACCGATCCAGAGCGACGCGAGCGCGGAGACATCTACGACGAGCTGCAGCAACGAGGCTTCATCATGATTCGGATGGGATAGGGATCGAGCCAAGAGCATGAGCGCGCGACTGGTCTGGACGGTTCGACGGAATTCCTACTTCGACTCGATCGATCTCATGCAGATCGCCGAGCAGGTCCGCCAGCTCACGGGCGTCCTCGACGTCGCAGTGGTGATGGGGACGCCGGCCGGGCACTCGATGCTCGAGGAGGCCGGCATGTGGTCTTCGGAGGCGCCCGAGGCCGGACCGTCCGATCTCCTGGTGGCCGTGCGCGCCGAGGGCGAGCCGGCCGGCCGGCGCGCGCTGGCGCGGGTCGAAGAGCTGCTGAGCGCGCGGCGCGACGGCGGGCCCGCGCGCGACGAGGCGATGCCGCGAACGATCAGCGCCGCCGCGCGCCGCGCGGCCCGGGCCAGCGTCGCGGTCGTGGCGGTGCCGGGCGCTCACGCCGCGCTCGAGGCTCACCAGGCGCTCTCCGCCGGACTGCACGTGTTCCTCTTCAGCGATGGCGTCACACTCGACGACGAGGCAGCGCTCAAGCGCCGGGCGCGCGGTCGCGGCCTGCTCGTCATGGGCCCGGAGTGCGGAACGTCCATCATCAAGGGCGTCGGCTTCGGCTTCGCCAACCGCGTTCGCCGCGGACCCATCGGCGTGGTGGGCGCCTCCGGAACCGGCATCCAGGAAGTGACGAGCCTGGTGCACCGGCTGGGCAGCGGCATCTCTCACGCCATCGGCACCGGCGGTCGCGACCTCCACGCCGAGGTCGGCGGCGTCACCACACTGCAGGCGATCGAGGCTCTGGCGGCTGACACCACCACGCAGGTGATCCTGCTCGTCTCCAAGCCCGCGTCGCCCGAGGTGGCAGCCGCGGCGCTCAATGCCGCGGTCGCGACACGCAAGCCGGTCGTGGCCTGCCTGCTCGGCTACGGCGGGAAGACGCCGGATGGCGTCCGGACTGCGAGCACGCTGGAAGAGGCGGCGGTGGTCGCAATCGGCGTCGCCGGTCGCGAAACCGCTGCGATCGCTCCGCCGCAGACGGTCGCGGGCAGAGCCCGCGGCGCGGTGCGCGGCCTTTATTCTGGTGGCACCCTTTGCGACGAGGCGCGGCGCATCGTCGGCGGGGCGCAGCACCGATTCACCGATTTCGGCGCCGAGGAGTTCACGCGGGGACGGCCCCATCCGATCATCGACCCCGGCCGCCGCAACGCCGCGCTCGTAGAGGCGGGAGACGATCCGGACGTTTCGGTGATTCTCGTCGATCTGATCCTCGGTGATTGCGCCCATCCCGATCCGGCCGGCGCGCTGCGCCCAGCGCTCAACGAGGCGCGGGCGCGCCGCCACGGCCGGGCCATGGCGGTCGTAGCGCACGTCGTCGGGACCGACCAGGATCCGCAGGGCCTCGAAAAGCAGGAGGAGACGCTCCGCGGTCTGGGCGCGATCGTGTGCGGGAGCAACCGGATCGCGGCCGAGACAGCGCGCGCGCTCACGGAGGGCGGCCATGGCCGCTGAGCGCGGCTTGCTCGACGATCCGCCGGGAGCCGTGGTGGTCGGTCCCGAGCTCTTCGCTTCGGCGCTGGCCGCGCAGAGTGTGCTGGTGCGGCGAGTGGATTGGCGCCCTCCAGAGGGGGCCGACGCGCTCGCATCGCTCTGGCGCGATGACGTCGACGCGGCGAATCGTGTCGCGATCGATCGCGTGCTCGCGGCCCACCAGATCCTGGTCGATGTGCGCGCCGCGATCGACGTAGTACCGGGCATGACGCGCGACACGGTGCTGCACGCCGGGCCGCCCATCACCTGGGACCGCATGAGCGGCCCCATGCGCGGCGGCATCGTCGGCGCGCTCATTTACGAGGGTCTGGCGACCGGGTGGGAAGACGCCGAGCGCCTGGTGACGCGCGGCGGAGTGCGCTTCGACTCCTGCCACCACCACGCGACCGTGGGCCCGATGGCGGGCGTGACGACCGCGTCGATGCCGGTCATGGTGGTGGAGAATCGCCACGCCGGTAACATTGCCTACTCGATCCTGAACGAAGGGCTCGGCAAGGTGCTCCGTTACGGCGCCTACGCTCCGGACGTGATCGATCGCTTGCGCTGGTTCAGGGACATCGTAGGGCCGGCGCTCGGCGAGGCGGTGCGCCGTGTCGGCGGCGTCGATCTTCGCGCAATGATCGCGCAGGCGGTGCAGATGGGCGACGAGTGTCATAACCGCAATCGCGCGGCGTCCGCACTGCTCATCAAAGCGCTCGCGCCCGAGATCGCCGCGCTCGACCTGGCGGCCGCGGAGCGCAGCCGCATCCTCGCGTTCATGGCTTCGAACGAGCACCTGTTCCTGAACGTCGGGATGGCCGCGTGCAAGGCCGCCATGGATCCGGCCCACGGTGTGCCGCACTCGACGCTGGTGACGGCCATGGCCCGCAACGGCACGGAGTTCGGCATTCGCGTCAGCAGCCTGGGCGATCAGTGGTTCACCGGGCCCGCGGGAATGCCCCAGGGGCTCTACTTCCCCGGCTTCGGCCCGGGCGACGCCAATCCGGACATCGGCGATAGCGCCATTACCGAGACGGCCGGGCTCGGCGGCTTCGCGATGGGCGGCGCGCCCGCGGTCGTTCAGTTCGTGGGCGGCACACCGGCCGACGCCCTCGCGTACACGAAGCTCATGTACGAGATCACACTCGCCGAGAGCGCGGCCTACCGGCTGCCGACGCTCGACTTTCGCGGTACTCCCACAGGGATCGACGTGCGGCTCGTCGCGCAGACCGGCATTCTTCCGCAGATCGACACGGGCATGGCCCATCGCGAGCCCGGCATCGGCCAGGTCGGCGCGGGCCTCGTCAAGCCGCCGCGCCTCTGCTTCGATCGCGCGCTCGAGGCGCTGGTGCGCGCCCGGGCCGGCGCCGCCGCCGGGTCGAGTTCAAGCTAGAGGCGATGACGACGCGCAGCATCGGGGCGCGGATCCCGCGCAACGAGGATCCACGGCTCCTCCGGGGACTCGGTTGCTTCGTCGACGATGTGAATCCGGCGGGGATGCTCCATGCAGCGGCTCTCCGGAGCCCTCACGCCCACGCGCGGATCGCGCGGATCGACGCATCGGCCGCCCGCCGCGCACCAGGGGTTCATCTGGTGCTCACCGCGGCGGACCTCGGCGAGCTGAACCAGCCGTCGCCCCTCCTGATTCCACACCCGACGCTCAGCCATCCGCGCACGCAGCGCCCCCTCGCTGTCGACGAGGTGCGCTATGTCGGCGAGATCGTCGCGATGGTCGTGGCCGACGACCGCTACCTGGCCGAGGACGCGCTCGGGCTGATCGACGTCGCGTACGAGCCGCTGCCGGTGGTGACCGACCTGGCCACCGCGCTCTCGCCGGGAACGCCGCGCGTGCACGCCGACGTGCCGGACAATCGCGCCGCGCGCTTCCGCCAGACCGTCGGCGACGCCGACTCGGCGCTGGCGCGTGCGGCGCGCGTATTGCGCGAGCGACTGGCGATCGAACGGAGCTGCGGGAGCCCGATAGAGACGCGCGGCATCGTCGCCGAGTGGGATGCTCGGCGCCAGACCCTCAAGGTCTGGGACTCGACGCAGGCGCCGCTTCCCATCAAGAACGGGCTCGCCCGTCTCTTCGGCCTGCCCGAGTTCAACGTGGAGGTCGTGGCGCCCGACGTGGGCGGCGGCTTCGGGACCAAGATCATGCTGTTCTATCCGGAAGAGATGCTCGTGCCGTATGCGGCCATCAAGCTGGGACGACCCGTGAAGTGGACGGAGGATCGGCGCGAGCACCTCGTCGCCGCCAACCAGGAGCGGGGCCAGATCCACGACGTCGAGGTCGGGTTCGACGAGTCGGGCCGGATCCTGGGGCTACGAGATCGGTTCGTCCACGACGCGGGCGCGTACACACCGTACGGGATCGTCGTTCCCATCATCACGTCGACGCAGCTGCCCGGACCCTATCGCCTGAAGAACTACACGGTCGAGTTCGAGGTGGCTTACACCAACAAGGCCGTCGTCACGCCGTACCGCGGCGCCGGCCGGCCGCACGGCGTCTTTGTCATGGAGCGGGTGATCGGGCTGATCGCGCGCGAGCTCGGGCTCGAGCCGGCGGAGGTGCGTCGGCGCAACTTCATCCAGCCCGACGAGTTCCCCTGGGATGTGGGCCTCACGTTCCAGGACGGAGGCCCGACACGCTACGACAGCGGGAACTATCCGGGCGGCCTTGCGATGGCGCTCGAGATGATCGAGGCCGGAGGTTTTCGCGCGCGACAGGCCGAGGCGCGGCGGGTGGGGCGATACCTCGGGCTCGGACTCGGCTGCTACGTCGAGGGAACGGGGATCGGCCCGTACGAGGGCGCGCACGTGCGCATCGAGCCGAGCGGCAAGGTGCTGGTGGCGACCGGCCTGACGACGCAGGGGCAGGGCCATGGCACGACGTTCGCGCAGATCGCCGCCGAGGCGCTCGGATGCGATCCGGCCGACGTCTCGGTGGTCACCGGCGACACGACGAAGTTCAACTGGGGTGCCGGCACCTACGCGAGCCGCGCCCTGGTGACGAGCGGCAACGCAATCCATCGGGCCGCGACGGCCGTGCGCGACAAAGCGCTCCGCCTCGCGGCGAGCCTGCTCGAGGTTTCGCCGCAGGACCTCGAGCTGGCCGACGGCCGCGCGCGCGTCAGGGGAGCGCCGGGCCGCGAGCTGACGCTCGGCGCGCTGGCGACGGTGGCCAACCCGATCCGCTACGCGTACGGCAAGGAGTCGGCCGAGGCTGCATTGCGGCTCGTGAAGCCGCGCCAGGGCGCGGTGCTCCACGAGGGTGAGGAGCCCGGCCTGGAGGCGTACGGCTACTACGCGCCGCCACACTCCACCTTCGCCAGCGGCTGCCACGCCGCAATCGTCGAGGTGGACGTCGCTACGGGTAATCTCACGATTCTCCGCTACGTCGTCCAGCACGACTGCGGCACGCTGGTGAACCCGACGATCGTCGAGGGCCAGATCTGCGGCGGCGTGGCGCAGGGCGTGGGAGGGTCGTTCTACGAGCGTATCGTGTACGACGCGAGCGGCCAGCCCCTTGCGACGACCTTCATGGACTTCTTGATTCCGACCGCGCTGGAGATTCCGGCCATCGAGATCGGCCATAGCGAGACCCCGTCGCCGCTGAACGCGCTCGGGATCAAGGGGGTAGGGGAGGCCGGCGCCATTCCGGTGCCGGCGCTCGTCGCCGAGGCCATCGACGACGCGCTGGCCCCGCTCGGCGTCCGTGTGCGCGAGATGCCGCTCGATCCCGACCGACTGCTGCGAATGATCCGAAACGCCGGCGGCTGATCCGCCTGGAGGAGAACGGGCATGTATGCGCAGGCATTCAAGGTAGGCATGCGGGCTCCCGACGACGTGAGCGAAGGGGCGCGGCTCCTGGACCAGGGTGCGTTCCGCGCCGAGCACGTCGTGGCGATTCTCGGCAAGACCGAGGGCAACGGCGGCGTGAACGACTATACGCGCGCGCTGGCGACGCTCTCGTTCCAGCTCTTGATCGCCGAGCGCACCGGCCAGAAGGTCGCCGCGATCGCCAAGCGCGTGCCCATCATCTGGTCGGGCGGCACCGAGGGTCTGATGAGCCCGCACGCGACGATCTTCACGCGCGAGCCGGACCGCGGCGCGCCCGGCCGGGAGAAGCGGCTCGCGATCGGCACGGCGTACACGCGCGACCTGCTGCCCGAGGAATTTGGAACGCCCGTGCACGCCCGGGTGGCCGCCGACGGCGTGCGGGCCGCCATCAAGGACGCGGGCATCGACTCGCCGGCCGATCTGCATTTCGTCCAGATCAAGACCGGCGCCCTGACCACCGATCGGGTCAACGAGGCCCGGCGCCGCGGCAAGGAAGTCGTGACCGCCGACACGTACAAGTCGATGGCGTACGGGCGTGCCGCCGCCGCCCTCGGTGTCGGCGTCGCCTCCGGCGAGATTGACGGCGCGAAGCTCGTCGGCGACGTCATCGGCCACGAGTTCTCGGTCTTCTCGGAGATCGCTTCGACGTCGTCGGGAGTGGAGCTGATGAACTGCGAGGTGATCGTGCTGGGCAACTCCGCTCGCTCCACGAGCGAGCTCGTCATGGCCCACGCGGTCATGAAGGACGCGATCGACGCCTCCGGCGTGCGCGAGGCGCTGCGCCGGGCCGGGCTGGCGGTCGACAGCGAGCTGGCCGCCGCCGATCGGGACCGGCTCATCAACGTATTCGTCAAATGCGAGCCGGACCTGTCCGGCGCCACGCGCGGACGGCGGCACGTCATGTTCGAGGACTCGGACATCAATTACACGCGCCACATCCGCGGCGCCGCGAACGCCGTGGTGGCGTCGGTGACCGGTGACACCATGTGCTACGTGTCGGCGGGCGCCGAGCACCAGGGCCCGCCGGGCGGCGGTGTCGTTGCCGTGCTCGCGCGCGCCCGCCCGTCGTCTTCCTGACCGCGCCGCCGCCGGCCGCCCGAGTGAAGCTCGCCGAGCTGGTCCTGTTCGCGGCGAACATCGTCTACGCGACCTCGTACGTCGCGACACGCGCGACGCTCGGCAGCATTCCGCCGGGGACGCTCGCGTTCGCGCGGCTCGTCATCGCCTGGACAGCCCTGGCGCCGTTCGCGCGCCCTCGAGCCGAGGAGCCGCCGATCTCGCGGCACGACCGCCGCACCATCGCCTGGATGGGGCTGCTCGGCTTCGCGGCCGCGTACGCTTTCAGCCACTGGGGCATTGCCCGCTCGACGGCGAGCAACGCGGCGCTCCTGATCGTCATCGAGCCCCTCGCGCTGATGCTCGCGAGCCCGTTCTATCTCGGCGAACGCTTGTCTCGTCGCGAGGCGGTTGGAGCCGCGCTGGCCGTGGCCGGCACGGTGCTGGTCGTCGTCAACGGCATTCCGGGCGTGACGGAGAAGCTCGTGCCCCACTGGCAGGGCGATCTGCTCCTCGTGCTCGCGGGCGTGGCGTACGCGGCGTACTCGCTCCTGGGTCGGCGGGTGCTCGATCGCCACGCCCCACTCAGCGTCACCACGCGCTCGCTCGCGTGGGGCACGGCCGGCATCCTGCCGATCGTCGTGGCTGAGTGGGCTTCCGGGGTACGCCCTCTGTGGACCGTTCCGGCGGTTGCCGGAACGCTCTATCTGGCCCTCGTCATCAGCGCGCTCGGCTACGTTGCGTGGAACTGGGCTCTCGCGCGGGTTTCGGCTCCGCGCGCTGCGCTCTTTCTCAATGTTCAGCCGATTGCTGGGGCGCTCCTCAGCGCGCTGCTGCTCGACGAGCCTCTGACGGGCTTCACGGTGGCCGGTGGCGTGGCAATTGTTGTGGGCCTCGCCGTCGCATTCGGTCGCGCGCCCCGTTGACGGTATACTCGAAGACGTGGCCGAGCCCCGCAAATATCAGCTCCAGAACGAGCGCGCCAACCGCCTGATCGCCGACCTGCTCGACACCGCGGAGGTGCCCGCCGACCGCCGCGGCTTTTTCCAGCAGCTCCTCACCACGGTGCTCAAGCTCCACGAGGACGGCGCCGGAACGGGTGACCTCAAGATCACCACCACGGCTGCCAAGGAGCTGCGCTACGCGTTCAAGGTGTTCGCGCCCTACAGCGCGACCCGGAAGGTAACCGTCTTCGGCTCCGCGCGCACCACGTCGAGCGAAGAAGCGACCCAGAGCGCCCGGCTTTTCGGCAAGCGCATGACCGACGAGGGCTGGATGGTCGTCACCGGCGCGGGCGCCGGCATCATGGGCGCGGCGCAGGAGGGCGCAGGTGGCGAGAAGAGCTTCGGGCTCAACATCCGCCTGCCGTTCGAGCAGGAAGCCAACCCGTGGATCGCCGATGATCCGAAGCTGGTCAGCTTCAAGTACTTTTTCACCCGGAAGCTTTTCCTGGTGAAGGAAGCGAGCGCCGTCGCCTTGTTTCCTGGCGGCTACGGGACGATGGACGAGACGTTCGAGCTCCTCACGCTCATGCAAACGGGCAAGTCGGCGCTCATTCCCGTAGTGCTCATCGAAGCCGGCCCCAAGCCGTACTGGCGCATCTGGCATCGGTGGATCGCGGGCACCCTCGTGGAGCGCGGCCTCATCGACGACGAGGACACCTCGCTCTTCCGCATCGTCTACTCGCTCGACGAGGCGGTGGCCGAGGTCACGGGCTTCTACCGTGTCTACCATTCGTCGCGCATCGTCGGCGACGACCTGGTCTTCCGGCTCACGCGCCCGCTCGAGGCGGCGAATCTCGCCGAGCTCTACGACAAGTTCGCCGACATCCTGAAGGCGCCGCCCACGCTCCAGCCGGGCCCCATGCCGCAGGAGTTCAACGAGTTCCCCGACCTGCCCCGCCTCCTGCTGCGGTTCGACCACCGTTCCTTCGGGCGGCTGCGCCAGCTCATCGACTTCGTCAACCAGCTGTAAGCCGGTCTTCGCTGCGGTTGTAGCCGGTTTCACTTCGGCCTGGCTCCGGTGTCATAGCAGGCGGAGGAAATATGCCATGCCTAGTGCCCACCGGACCGAAACTGGATTTCTCGTTCTGGCGGACATTTCGGGGTTCACCGCGTTCGTGACCGCAACCGAGCTCGAGCACGGCGCCGAGGTGACGGGCGTGCTCCTGGCCGATGTCATGGCGGCACTGTCGCCGCCCCTCGAGATCCAGGAGCTGGAGGGCGACGCGGTCTTCGCCCTCGGCCCGGACGCTGCCGCCCGCGAGGAGCGGCGCTTGATCGAGGCGTTCGATCGCGCCTTCGCCGCCTTCGGCGAGCGCCGACGCGAGATCGCGTCGGACACAAGCTGCGCCTGCCGGGCCTGCCGGGGCGTGCTGGACCTCAGCCTGAAGCTGATCGTCCACCACGGAAGCTTCATGCGGCAGCTCGTGCGCGGAAGGTCGCGCGTGGCCGGCCCAGACATAATCCTGGCTCACCGGTTCCTCAAGAACGACATCGAGCCCGCAACGTACGTACTGTTCACCGAAGCAGCGGCGGAGCGTCTCGGCATCGACCCGAGCGCGCTCGGCTTGCGCCGGTACACGGGCCGCTACGCGCACTTCGACGAGATGGAGTGTTACGTGGTCACGCTCGATCGTGGTGGACGAAGCGGCGAGCAGACGCTACTCGGGCTCGGGTCGCTCCTCGGTGACCTGACACTCGGTGCAGACCCACGTCCGCATGACGATCTTCGTTCGGTCGTCGCGGCGTAGCGTCCAGGGGATCAGGGCCAGCCTGCTGCATGCGGGACACCGCTCGGGCTTGGCGCCGGGCGGCAATGTCGAAGGTAGCCACGGCGTTTTCGCCGGCATCGGTTCTGATGATAGCAGGTGGCCCGCCCCCTCGCGCAGGTACAATAAGGGGCCATGAGGCGATTCCGCATCGCCCTGGGCCAGATCAACGCTACGGTCGGCGACCTCGAGGGGAACGTCCGCCTGATCGTGCGCGGCATCGAGCGGGCGCGCGCGCTCGGCTGCTCGCTCGTGGCGTTCCCGGAGCTCGCGATTACCGGCTACCCGCCCGAAGACCTCCTGTTCAAGCCGGCGTTCATCGAGGCCAACCTGCGCGCGCTCGACGCGGTCACGCAGGCCTCGCGCGGGCTATCGGTCATCGTCGGATTCGTCGACAAGCGGGACGACATCTTCAACGCCGCCGCCGTCCTGCACGACGGCCGCCGCGCCGGCGTCTATCACAAGCAGTACCTGCCGAACTACGGCGTGTTCGACGAGAACCGCTACTTCCAGGCGGGTACCGAGACGCCGGTATTCGTGTCGGGCGACACGACGTTCGCCGCGAACGTGTGCGAAGACATCTGGTATCCCGCGGGCCCGACGGCCCTGCAGGCGCTGGCGGGCGCCGAGCTGGTCGTGAACATCAACGGCTCGCCCTTCCACGCCGGCAAGGCCCGCTTCCGCGAGCAGATGATCTCGACGCGCGCCCAGGACGATCAGGTGTGCGTCGCCTACGTCAACATGGTGGGTGGGCAGGACGAGCTCGTGTTCGACGGCGCAAGCCTCATCGTGAACGAGCGCGGCGAGTGCGTCGCGCGCGGGCTCGCGTTCGAGGAGGACTTCGTCGTCGCCGACCTCGACCTCGAGGCCGTCTTCCGTGCCCGGTTGCACGACTCGCGGCGACGCAAGGAGAAGCTCCGCGTCCGCGACGAGGCGGCGCGAATCTCGCTGCCGCCGCTGCCGACCCTCGAGGCCCCGGTGCTTCCCCCGCGCGAGGTCGCCGCGCCGACGCCCGTCGAGGAAGTGTTCGGCGCCCTGGTGCTCGGCACGCACGACTACGTGCGGAAGAACCGGTTCAAACGCGTGGTCATCGGGCTCTCGGGCGGGATCGACTCGTCGCTGGTGGCCGCGGTCGCTGTCGAAGCGCTCGGCCGCGACAACGTGGCGGGCGTCGGTATGCCGTCAACATTCTCGTCGGCCGGCACGCGGCGAGATGCCCAGCGCCTGGCCAAGAATCTCGGCATCGAGTTTCTGACGATCCCCATCACGCCGCTTTTGAACGCCTACAAGCGGGCGCTCGGGAAGGCGTTCAAGGGGCTCAAGGAGGACGTGACCGAGGAGAACATCCAGGCGCGCATCCGCGGCAATCTCCTGATGGCGCTGTCGAACAAGTTCGGCTGGCTCGTGCTGACCACCGGTAACAAGAGCGAGTACAGCGTGGGCTACACGACCCTGTACGGCGACATGGCCGGCGGCTTCGCCGTCATCAAGGACGTGCCCAAGATGCTCGTGTACGAGGTGGCCCGCCACGTGAACGCGCGGGCCGGCCGGGCGATCATTCCCGAGACCGTCTTCACGCGCGCCCCGTCGGCCGAGCTGCGCCCCAATCAGACCGACCAGGACACCCTGCCGCCCTATGCCGAGCTCGACCCGATTCTCGAGGGCTACGTCGAGCAGGATCAGGGCGTGAACGACCTCATCGCCCGCGGCTTCCCGGCCGAAACCGTGCGCCGCGTGGTCTCCATGGTCGACACCAACGAGTACAAGCGACGCCAGGCCCCCATCGGCGTGAAGATCACGCCCCGCGCCTTCGGGCGCGACTGGCGCCCCCCGATCGTCAACCGCTTCCGCGAAAGCTAGGCGGCCTCGGGCGGCCTCACCGCCGTCCTCGCAGTGTCACGTGGATATTGCTGGTCTGTGTATCCGGGGGCTCAGCGGACTTAGCGAAGGGGCAACTGCGCGTCAGGCAAGGCTATGTGGCCCTGACGGAGATCCCGCGCCCGCTTGTTAGCTTGCGAGGATTGCTTGGTCCGCCGTGCTACGCAGTTCAAGATACTCATAGTTAGGCCGACAGCCATGTTTAGGATGGTGGTCATACTCGCCAAAGCGCTGGCCGTCGGGGGTGTCAGCGCGTCTGCTCTCGTACACCTCGCGTCATTCACCGGCTTAATCCCAGTGTTGTCGGGTCGACTCTTCGCCGTTGCAGTACTGGCCGTGTTCCCATTAGCCGGATTCGCGATCCTCTTGTTACTCCGGTTCGGACGAACTTATCGGGTTTGGGGGAATAACCAATTGACGTTCGTCATTCAGCGAGCTCCGAAGGTGTTACGCCTCCTTACTCCAACAGTCTTTGCCTACGCGCTCATCTGCTTCGCGGTTTCCCACTTCGTTCCTTCCCCTGGCATCGACGTATCGCTGGCCGATTCGGCATTCATAGCTTGCTTCTATCTTGTCTTCTCAGCCATCTTTTCGGTCAGCCTCGGCGATCCAAGAATCGTGAGGCCTCGGCCGGGCGGCGCCGAGCAGCGCGCGCCAACTCCACTCGAGTAAAGTGGCTAGGGTCCCGATGCGAAGGCCGTCTAGCAAGCCGCTTGAGCGGCCCGGCGTGAACGCGTTACGGCCAACCAAGGCCGCCAGCGCCGGCCGCTCAGCGCCGAGTCGTTAGGCAGACATGAGCGACATCAAGGACAGGCTTCGCCAAAGTCTATGGCCTGGGCGGATAGCGCTGATGTTCGTGGGTCTGAGCTCGGTCCTGACGGGTGCCGCAGCGCTGCAAAGCGGCCGGCTTCACTACCAGAACTACTGGGGCGGTTTTGTCTTCGCTCCTCTAGCCATCGTGGTTGGGCTCGTGGCCTTAGTCATGGTGATCGTACGCTGGCGTTCGCTGAACGCGACTGATCGGAAGCTTCGAGGCAAGGCCGCCCGGCGGCATCAGCGTGCGGCCGAAAAACGGTCGCCAATTGAGACCTTCGACACGCCGTCCGAAAATTCGATTTTGCCCCTTCTGCGGGATTTTGCATTCCTGGGCAACCGCTATTGATTCCGCGTCCCGTTTCGCGGCATTCTCCTGGCCACCGCCTTCTATGTCGGCGCGCTGGTCATAGCCGCGGCCTGACCCTCCATCTGCTCGCAGGCTAAGCGCGCTGCGCATAGGCGGTTTTTCCCCGGCGAGATTGTTTGGTCCGCGGTGTTTGCGCGGGTCAAGATACAAATAGGTAGTAGACATGGCAACGATCAGACCTCTGACACCTGTACGGCACGTGCTCGCGTGCCGAGCGCTCGCTCTCTCGATCTTGGCGGCCGGCTGTGCGTCCAGCACCGAGCAGCAGATCAACTATGGCCTGAACCACTATGAAATGGGGCTGTGGGGCCCAGCTACCATTCGGCCGCTTGTCAGCGCCGCAAATTCGCTCGAGAAGACCAGCCCACCCGATCCTCGACTTCCTCGAGTTCTTTTGGCGCTCGGCACGATGGCGGAGAGCCACAAGCGCGATGATCTCGCCGAGGACTTTTTCCGGCGCGCGCTGAAGGCCGCCGAAGCGCTGCGACCGGCCGACGAGGCACAGACCCGGAACGCGCTGGTCGACCTTGGTCTTTGCTACACGCGCCAAGGTCGCGAGAAGGAGGCAGTACCGCTCCTCGAACGCGCCGCTGCGATCTCCGCAGGTCTCCCGCAACGGTATCTTTATGCAATCGACCTGGATAATCTCGCCATCGCCCTGGACCAGCAGAAGCGCCATTCCGAGGCCAACGCGCTCAGCATGAAGGCGCTGGCCGTGCTGGACTCTGTTCCGCCCGGTGGAATGGAGGATCGCACTCGGGGCGTCATCCTGCACAATGTCGCGCGCTCCTACGTGGATCAGGGTCGCTACGGCGAGGCGGAGAAGCTGTATCGCGACTCGCTCACTATCCTCGAAGCCGGGTCGTCGCGCGATGTCGAGAGCTGGCGGCTTCGTATCGTTTTGAAAAACTACGCGGGGCTCTTGCGCCAGACCGGCCGCGAAGCCGAGGCTCAAGCTCTGGAGCGCCGCGCGGCGGCCATCAAATGATGGCGCGCCTGCCCGCGCCGTGAAGCCAAACAAGTCGGGCGCATGAGCATCTTCGTGGAGCTTGTCGAGGCTGTCGTCTTCGCGGTCGTTGACCTCACCGCAACGCTGGCCACGATCGCCTCGAGACCCTTACGCTTCCTCGTCTCCTCCGGCTATCGACATGAAGTTCGGCAAGCCTGGCGTGGGCGGCCGGCCGGCCATGCCCTGGAGTTACTGGGCGGCAGCCTTGTGGTCGTTCTCTTGCTCAGCCTGGTCGTGCTCCTGGGTACGGCGGTCGTCTCGTCGATAAGGCAGCGGCCTACGGCCGCAGAAGTCGAGCTCCGGAGCGCCGAGGGCAAGTTCAACCGGTGGTTCTTCCGGACCTGGGAGAAACTCCGGGATGCGCGGTGACGTCTGCTATCTGGCGAGCTCCGGCGAGGGATAGCTAACTTGGCTTGCCTGAGGACCACCTTCCTATGGGCCCTCTAAGTGCTCGCGGTTAATCCTCTTGATGCCTCTCTGGAGGCGACATTGAATGAAGGCGTGAAGCCGGGATCGACCCGGATTCCGGGGACCGAGCACCTGTATCTCCATGACCGCGATTCGCGCCCTGGCGGAACAGTATGACCGCCGGGGCCGTCGGAAGAAGGCGGCGCGGATGCGCGCCAGGGTGTGGTCGCCGCGCCGCCCAGCTTCGAGCCATTGGCTCGTCAAGATGAGGGAGGCAAGATGAGGGCTCTGCTTCTTGTCATAGCTATCTTCGTTCCTCAGTTGGTGCTGGCTAGCGAGTCATCGGTCGTGATCGCGGTGGGCTACGCATCGAGCGTGCCGCCGGTCAGGGTTCAGACGCGAGCGGATTATCTCGCCGTGCCAGTGAGCGTTCAGAGCGACACCAAAGATCCGTTGAAGCGCATCGACCAGATCGAAAACGCCCTCCGTTCCCTTGCTGATCGAGTTAAGCAGCAGGGCGACCTCGCCATCAGGCCTGGAAGTGTTTCCCTCTCGCCGCGCGACACGGCAAAGTCATTCATTAGCTATGAGCCGTCTCCAGCCCCTCCGGTGCAGTTGTATCTGCTGGCCTCACTGAAGCCGGAGACCAGCGTCTTCGCGCTGACCAAGCGGATTCACCAGCTCGTTGTCGCCAACCCGGCGCCCGACGGCGTCCGGCTCGTTGTCGGCAACACGACGCTCGGAGTGAATGACCCCGAGAAGTTCCGCCCCCAACTGCTCGGCCTCATCGCCAAGTCCGTCGCCGATACGCGAAAAATACTCGGAGCGAATGGCTCGACGGAGCTGGACGGTCTAGAAAATCCGATCGCGGTCATGGTGGTCAACGAAACCGACGTGATGCTATTCATCAACTTTCGCGTCAAGATCCAGATGAGGCCGACATAGCCTCCGGAGGGCCCATGGACAAGTTCCTGGATGCCGCGGTCGTCGAAGCGGAGGCTGGGCTGGCCGAGGGCGGCATCCCGATCGGCTCCGTCCTCGTCTCCGAAGGCCAGATCATCGGCCGAGGGCACAATCGCCGCGTGCAGCGGGGCAGCGCCATCCTCCACGGGGAGATGGACGCTCTCGAGAATGCCGGCCGGCTTTCGGCCGCCGTATATGCACGAAGTGTCTTGTACACGACCCTTTCCCCATGCGCTATGTGTTCCGGCGCGATTCTCCTGTACCGCATCCCACGCGTCGTGGTCGCGGAGAACGTCTCGTTTCGGGGCGAGGAAGATCTGCTGCGGGACCGGGGCGTGGCCGTGGATGTGTT
>Ga0075435_100001242_pt1 | contig 16331 bp, 12 predicted proteins | sample RhiMethybrSRZTD4_FD_75302 | JGI IMG/M metagenome (GOLD analysis project Ga0075435, IMG submission 75302) | Populus rhizosphere microbial communities from Tennessee, USA - Rhizosphere MetaG P. TD hybrid SRZTD4 | ecosystem: Host-associated > Plants > Roots > Rhizosphere > Soil | place: USA...
CTGGCCGCGGGTGTCAAGTTCTCGATCTGCTGGCGCAGACCAAACACGCGGATTCTGTCTCCCGAGCTGATCACCGTGTCCGGCGGGGGATTCAGCACCAGCTCTCCCGATCCTCGCCTCACAGCAACTACCGTGACACCGAAACGCTCTCGAATCCTCGACTCCCGTAATGACTGATCTGCCAGGGGAGGTCCATCTACTTCGAGCTCATAGACGTCCGGTAGCTGTGTTGGTGCGACACCGGCAGACACTCGTCCACTACCCACGGCTTGATGGAACCGCTCCAAGTAGGCCGAAGCCTGATCCGCAGGCAGCCTGAGATACCCGAGCGCATGCCGGATCATGGTGGCAGACGCCTCCAACTCCGGCTGAATGATCTCCGACGCCCCCGCTTCCAGGAGAGCTTCCTGATCGGCCGGTGAATGAGAACGAGTCAGAATGGGGACACCAGGATTGTGGCGTCGAATGCCGCGAATGACTAGCTGGTTCTTGTTTCCCTCGGGCAGCGTCAAGACCACCAAGGGTGCATTTTGGACACCTGCTTCCTGCAAAATTCGTTCGTGAGCGGCGTCACCGAAGAGGGAGAAGATACCTCGGCTGCTCAACGTCTCCACAATATCTGGGTCCACTTCGACCACGACGTAGGGGACGCGAAAAGTATCGAGGGCTGTGCCCACTTCGCTGCCCACACGACCGTAGCCGCAGAGTACAACGTGCCTTTCGAGTTTCTGCGGAGCAAAACCTGGGTGCGCTGCTGCATGTCGTGCCAGACGCACCTTGCCGATCCAATTGGGCACATAACGCACAAGTGCGGCATTCACCAGAATTGTCACTAGCGAAGCTGCCAGAGTTGCGTTGTACACATCCGGGCCAACCAGTCCTGAACTCCTGGCAACTTGCACCAGAATGAAAGAAAACTCACCGATCTGGGTCAGTCCCACACCTGCGACGATCGCCGTCCAAGTCGAATAGCCGAAGAGCCTGACTACAGCCGTCCAGATCACCAACTTGCCGACCAGGATCAAGCCGATCATCACCGCCAGCAGGGGGAGGTTAGAGACGAGCGCCTTCGGATCGACCAGCAGTCCCATGGTCACAAAAAACAACGCGACAAATGAATCCCGCAGAGGAAACAGGTGTGCGAGTGCTTCTTGGGCATAGGCTGATTCGCTGATCATCAGTCCAGCCACAAAAGCGCCCAGCGCAGGGGACAAACCGACAGCCTGGGTCAGCGCCGCCGTGCCCAAGCAAATGGCCAAAACCACCCCAAAGAAAAGCTCTGGATTCCTGGTCCTCGCCACCATGCGCAGAATGGGAGGGACGACCTTGGCTGCGACCAGCAAGGCCGGGACAAGAATAAAGATGGCTTTGCCCAACGCTCTCGCCACGGGCAGCAAGCGACTGGCATCCATGGTCCCGAAGCTGGGTAGCAGCACAATCAGAATCACGACCGCGAGGTCTTCCACCAGAGTGATGGCAACCATGACGCGGCCGTGCTCGGTATTCAATTCTCCGCGGTCGAGCAAGAGCCGTGTCAGCACCATGGTGCTCGCGACGGAGATGACACTTCCGACCACGATTCCCTGGATAGGCGGCCAGCCCAGCAGGTGCCCGACCACGAGTCCCGCGGCCATCGAGAGCAAGATTCCAACCGGGCCGCCCACCAGGGCGACCCACTTGACGCGGAGAAGTTCCTTGATCGAGAACTCGAGGCCGACCGAGAACATCAGGAGAATGACTCCGATCTCGGCGAACAGCTCGATGGTATGGACGTGGGTGACTGTCGGGCCGGGCGTGAATGGACCAATAAGCACCCCGGCCAGGACATAACCCAGAATGATTGGCTGGCGCAGCTTCCACGCCAGCATGCCCCCGGTGATGGCGGCAAGGAAAACGTAGGCAAGGTCCCGAAAGAATAACGGGTTCGCTTCCACAAACCCTCCTTGGCAGCAGTCCTACTCCATCTCTGGCACCCGCCTGATGTTGAAGGCTTGAAGCCTTACTCTTGGCGGACTTTTGGCTGCGTCTGGGCAGCATCGGCCTCACTTGAGGGATTGTCTACCGCTGCCTTGACGATGGACTCAGCCTTGAGCTTCGCTTCGTTGCGTCGACAGTGCCGTTCTGCCAGGACGAGAAGCACCACCGCGGCCAAAGTTAACACCAATACCATTACCGTTCCGAAATCCATCTCAATCCTCACTGTGAATGAATGCGCCGTCTACAGATTGGCGCTGATATCCACTTTGGAGCTTGTTTAGAGGTGGGTGCTGGAATCAAATGGCGGGGAACGGCCAAACACGAACCGGAAGCAGGCTGAGTGGAAACGCAACGACGGCGTTGAGAAGACTAACCTGCTCTTGTCGACGAGCGGACCGGTGCCAGGAGCTCTCAGCGCGGCCACTAGTTTCGACGTGTTGGTACGCTTTCCGGCGACTCTCGCTTGATCCTGGGAGCTAGCTTCAGTATTCGCAGCAGGAGCGAGCCGAACCATTGCTTCGATCTGGAATCTGCTACGTTCGGCGGCAGCGGCAGGGGCGGGGTCTTCGACTTGGAAACAAATATTGGATGAAAGCGCGAGGGTGCCGACAACTAAAAGAGCCAAAAATCGGCAATTGGACCCGCGTCTCACGCAGCTTAATGGTATCAGCCGGGCAGGCGATTTTGGTACCGCTTTGCAAAGTAAGTTCCTTCCAAAGTCCAAGTGGTGGCGGGCGCCCTAAGTGCTAACTGCATAGATTTTCTATACAGGAATTCGAAGAAATGCTTTACGATCTGCTTGAATCAAGGAGGAACTTTAGAACTGATGGATCCAATATTGGAAGTGCGCGACCTGGTACGGGATTTCCCGGGCCACCGCGCCCTGGCAGGCATCTCGCTTTCCATCCCGCAAGGAAGTTTTTCTCTTTGCTCGGTCCTTCCGGTTGCGGGAAAACCACCACCTTACGGCTCATCGCAGGCTTCGAACAGCCCACAAGTGGCGATATGCTACTCAAAGGTGAGATTGTCAACCCTCGTAAGCCGTACGCCCGAAGGTCGCGGCAGCCGCTGCCGAATACACCAGAGTCGCTACGGCAAATGGGGTCGCAAAGACTTTCTTGCTAGAGCCGACCCGTAACAACCCGACGCTGTACCCGCCACCCGAGATTCATGAGCGCGGCGAATGGCCACAAAGTCCACCTCCTGCTGCCCAGCGCCTGCCCGATCGGATCTGGACGGAAATCAAGTCTTCCTAGTCCTGCTGCCCACACGGAACGTGCCTTCACGAAGACAATCGCGCTTGTGCCGATCATACAATCGATCGCTGCTAAACCAGCTATGCGCACACAAACCAGTTCTTGATGTATTTTGAAACGACGGAGGCCTCGTGCAGGGTGGTATTCAGGCAGTCGAGATAGTCTTCCTGCTTCTGCTCCTCTTCGTTGTGGTTTTCGGAGCCTTGGCTCGAAAGCTTGCAATTCCCTATCCCATTATTCTCGTGCTCGGCGGACTACTCCTCAGCTTCGTTCCTGGGATTCCAAAGATTACCTTGAACCCAGACGTTATCTTTTTTGTGATTCTGCCGCCTCTTCTTTACAACGCCGCTTGGCTTACTTCGTGGCGTGAATTTTCCTACAACCTAGTCAGTATCCTTCTGCTAGCGTTCGGACTTGTCACATTTACCGTCTTAGGTGTGACCCAGGTTGGTCCGTGGTTTCTTCCAGGCTTTGACTGGCGGGTGGGACTTGTGCTCGGCGCCGTGGTCGCGCCTACCGACGCCATTGCAGCGACCTCCATTGCCAAGCGCCTGGGACTACCGAAACGTATTGTCGACATTCTCGAAGGTGAAAGCCTCATCAATGATGCCACTGCCCTGCTCGCCCTCGAATTTGGGATTGCCTTGCTGGTGGGAGGTATGACACCGACCTTCAGCTCCGGCCTTTTCCGCCTTACTTATCTGACCACCGTGGGCATAGTGGTAGGTCTTGTGATCGGGGAGATCGTACACCTCATTGAACATCGCATCGACGATGCCCCTATCGAGATCGCTCTCAGTATTCTGACTCCTTACGTTGCGTACCTCGCAGCCAATGCCATTCGTGCCTCTGGTGTGCTGGCTGTCGTCGCCTGTGGGCTCTACCTCAGCCGCAAGAGTTCGCATTTCTTTTCGCCGAGTGTGCGCCTGCAGGCCTGGGCGGTTTGGGACTCTCTGACCTTCATCCTCAACGGACTGGTGTTTGTACTGATCGGACTCCAACTACCGTACGTGCTGGAGACAATCCGGGACCACAATTTACGGACTTTGCTCGTGTATGGCGCAGTCTTCAGCGCCTTCCTCATTCTGTTGCGTCTGATCTGGATTTTTCCCGGCGCATACTTGGCGAGTCTCGTGCGGAGGCGCATTCTTCATCAGAAGGAGCGCTTGCCCGCGGCACGCCAAATTTTTGTGGTTGGCTGGACCGGGATGCGCGGTGTCATCTCGCTAGCGGCGGCCATTGCGCTGCCTCAAATTCTGGCGAATGGTACGCCGTTCACCCAGAGGAACATGATCATCTTTCTTGCCTTCAGCGCCATTCTGGTTACCCTGGTGCTTCAAGGACTCACCCTACCGCCATTAATCCGGGCGCTCGGTCTCGCTGGCAGTTCCACACGCCACCCTGAGGAGAAAGAGGCACGTCGCGCCATGCTGCAAGCCGCGCTCGCGTACCTGGACGAAGCTCGAAGTAAGGACAATCCCGACACCGCAGAAGCTTACGATGATTTGGCCCAGCATTACCGACACCGCCTGGCGACTCTCAGTGAAAGCGGTGGAGTCAACGAGGGCATAAGCCCCAGTTTCTACAAGCGTTTCATCGATCTATCGCGTGAACTCCTACGGGTCGAGAGACGAACTGCCGTTCAACTTCGCAACCAACATCGCATCAGCGACGAATTTCTCCGCGAGATTGAGCATGAGCTTGACTTGGGCGAAGCCCGGCTCCAGGCCAAAGGCACGTAGCGAAACACTGACGAAGGCTGTTCTTCGCGCAGAGTTCGGTATTCGGTATCTCTTCCTATCAGGCAACGCCCGTTAAAAGGAAGCCGCTTCCGTGTGTGGCGGGGCGCTCCCGTACCGAAAAGGAGAGGTCTACCGTATCGAAATTGGCCAGCGCGGATCGCAAGTGTCGCTACGGAGCAGTGATGCTATACTCAATTTCGAAATGACGATACAGACCAAATCCATGATGAGACGGCGCGTCAATCGCGCTCGGCCTTCGGGATTGGTCTGTCCATAGCACTACCAAGTTCAGATTCAAATTCTCGAAGGCTCTGACAAAAGTCGGGGCCTTTTGGTTTTTGCGGATGTTTCTTGGCCGGTAGCCAAGCTGGAAAGGCACGTGACTGTTACTCACGCCATGCGCAGGTTCGAATCCTGCCCGGCCAGCCAGATTTTAGAACGGGGCTCGCTAGTTCAGTAGGAAGAACGCGGCTCTCATAAAGCCGTCGCGGATGGTTCGAATCCATCGCGAGCCACCAGTGGAGGGGCCTCCGGCGAGGGCAGTGGCTTATACCCACTTCGGCGCCAGATTAGCGCGGCCAGGCAGGTTCGACTCCTGCACCCTCTACCAGATTTTTGCGCTGGTAGTTCAACGGACGAGAACAGTTGGCCTACATCCAACAGATGCGGGTTCAACTCCCGAACGGCGCACCCTTAGATTTGCAGAATTAGCTCGAAGGTCGAGCCCGCGATCGATAATCGCAAGGCGTTGGTTCGATTCCAACATCCTGCACCACTTTTGTGTTGACCACGGGTGACTGGCGAGATGGCTAATGCACTCGCCTCTTAAGCGAGGCCAGGCTGGTTCGATTCTAGCGTCACCCACAGACTTTGCGGGATTGGCAGATATGGATATGCACTCGCCTTTTAAGCGAGACGAAGCAGGTTCGATTCCTGCATCCCGCACCAAAGTCAGCAAGAAAGAGGCGGCATAGCATAACGGACGAATGCGCCGAGCTTCTACCTCGGATGATGAAGTTCAAATCTCTCTGCCGCTTCCAACATAGGGATGTGGTCCAACGGATAAGGGCGCAAGGCTACGAACCTTGAGATCAGAGTTCAATTCTCTGCATCCCCGCCACATTAAGTAGGCTCGCGTGGTCTAAGGCATGATGACGCTTCGGTCCTAACCTTGTTTGTCAGATTAGGAGATCCGGGTTGGATTCCCGGCGCGAGTTCCAGAAGGGTGGGTAGTGTAACTGAACAACACGGTAGCGTCCGAAGCTGCAAATCCGGGTTTTTGACTCCCGGCCCGCCCACCAGCTTGAAATGAAATCGCCCCGCTCCACCTCAATTCAAAACGACACACCCCTTGACTATCTACAATACATCGTATAGATAGTCATTGTATGGGCAAACCTAGCGACCTCGTTCAGGGGACTCTCGATGTTTTGATCCTGAAGACATTGTCTCTTGAGCCGAAGCACGGATGGGCCATCGCCAAGCGCATTCAACAGATTTCGGGAGAAGTTTTGCAGGTGCAACAGGGATCCCTTTATCCCGCTCTGCACCGCCTGGAGCAGCAGGGTTGGCTTCGCGCCAAATGGGCGGAAACGGAGACCGGACGAGAGGCAAAATTCTATTCCCTAACCGCCACGGGGCGAAAGCAACTCGACCAGGAAACAGCGAATTGGAGGCGACTCTCAGCGGCCATCGACTTGGTCATTGAACACACATAGGTCGACCGATGCTTTCACTCGACAAATTAAGAGTTCGGTTCCGAATGCTTTTTGCTCGTAGGCGTGAAGTGCAACGTCTCGACTCTGAACTGAATTTTCATCTGGAGGAGCTGACTGCCGAAAACATTGCGAGCGGGATGAGTCCGACGGAGGCGCGTCAGAAAGCCCTGAGAGCATTTGGCAATCCCATACTCGTGCGCGAGCAGGCTGGTGCTACGTGGAGTTGGAATCGTCTGGAACTGCTCGCTCACAACATTCGCATCGGCATCCGTACCCTGGCGCGAACGCCCGGCTTCGCGATAGTCTCGATCCTCATCATCGCCCTTAGCATCGGTACGAACGCAGCGCTCTTCACTGTTGTCCGATCCGTCCTGCTCAAGCCGCTGCCATTCCGGGAACCCACGCGATTGATCCGGCTATATGAGCACAGCACGGACGACAAATTCCCCCGCAACGATGTTGCGGGCGGAATATTCGCCGAGTGGAAAAAGCAAAGCCACGGCTTCTCCGAATTGGCGATTCTGCAGTATGGTCTGGGGTACAACCTATCGGCTTCAGGCGGGCAACTGCCGGAAAAAATATCGGCCGCCATGTGTTCCTGGAATTTGTTTCCAACATTTGGAGTACACCCTGCCCTCGGACGAAGCTTCAGTGCGACTGACGATCAACCCTCCGCCAATGCCACGGCGATTCTCACTTGGGGACTGTGGAAGCGCCGCTTCGGAGGCAATCCCACAATCCTGAATAAGGCGATCCGCCTCGACGCGAAAGTCTACACAGTCATCGGCATCATGCCGCCCTGGTTTACTTATCCGAACCAGAGTGTGCAGCTGTGGACGCCGATCTATCACGAAATCAATGCGGAGGAGATGCAGGCTCTCGATTCTCACGACTTCGTCGTCGTCGGACGGCTAAGACCCGGACTGACGGAAACAGAGGCCACAACAGGGATCTCTCTAATTACTTCGAGAATCCACAATCAGCATCTTGACGATCCATACGTCAGCAAAGCCGCGAACAGCCAGCCACTGCTCGATGACATGATTGGAGAAATCAAGAGGCCACTCTACGTTCTGCTCGCTGCGGCGTGCTGCCTACTCGCTATTGCGTGTTTGAATGTGGCCAGCCTGTTGGTGGCGCGGGGCGCCGCTCGGCGGAGAGAGCTTGCTATTCGCAGGGCCCTCGGCGGAAACCGCTGGCGCCAGCTCGGCGAGCATTTAACCGAGAGCTTCCTACTCTCAGTGGCGGGCGGCGGAATTGGCCTCCTCATAGCGCAGCTCGTGCTTCGGTGGTTCACCAATACGAGGCAGGGCATGGCGAGAATTGAATCCATCCAGATGGACGGCATAGTAGTCAGCTTCACCGTCGTCCTGATCGTTCTCAGCGCATTGCTCGCCGGAGTGATTTCTTCGTTCTCCGTCAGAAGTGATCAGATCTTGAGCGCGCTGCAGGAATCGTCTCGCTCGCAAAGTGCGGGGCAAGGACGAGTCCGGCTACGCAGATGGCTTCTCTCGTTGGAAGTGGGACTCACAGTGGTTCTGCTGGTTGGCGCAGGCCTTCTGCTCAAGAGCTATGAGCGGCTGCGCTCAGTTGACATGGGTTGCGTCACGAGGAATGTGCTGACAATGCAATTCAGCCTTCCCGAAGAGAAATACAGCCAGCCCGTGCAGCGCGCAAATTTCTTTAGCGTGCTGATTGAACGTGTTCGGTCGCTGCCGGGTGTTCGTGCCGCCGGTGTGGTCAGGAAACTTCCAGGGCAGGGCTATGCAGGAGACACGAGTTTCTTTATCGCCGAGCACCCTCCGTTGCCGGCAGGCCAGATGCAGTATGCGATGGTTCGCTGGGCCGATCCTGGGTACTTCGCTGCCATGGGTATTCCAACACTCCGCGGCCACACCTTCGATAACCGCCAGTGGCTGGGAGGAGCCAGCCAAGTCATCATTAGCCAATCCTTCGCCCATCAGTATTTCGGGGATGAGAGCCCTATCGGCAAGCATCTGCTGACGCGGGTCTTGCCCGCGATCAATCCAGCCTTATTTCAAGGCCGCCACTATGGAGAAATTGTCGGTGTTGTCGGCGATACACGCTTTCAGGTTTCAAGAGATCCTCAGGGAGTCATGTATTTTCCCGTTTACGCCGGTACCTTCGGCAGTGCAGCGCTTGCGGTTCAGTCCGACCAGGAAGTAAATCGCCTCTCCTTGCCCATTCAGCGAATTGTCCAACAGCTTGATCCAGATTTGGCAATTGCCGACATCCTGACCATGGACCAGATCATCGGACAATCCGCAATGGACTCTAGTTTCAACGCAACACTGCTTTTCGTCTTTGCTGTATTTTCCCTGGTTCTTTCCGCTGTCGGTCTCTTCGGAGTCCTTTCCTATCTCGTCGCCCAGAGGACGACCGAGATAGGCATCCGCATCGCACTTGGGGCGCAGCGGGACGAGGTGCTAAGGCTCACGCTTTTGGACGGACTTCGCCCGGCTTTAATCGGGCTTGCCATCGGCCTTTTCGGCGGTATCGCCGCAGCGCAATTTATCCGCTCCATGTTATACGGGATAAATCCATTCGATCCGGCTGTGTTCGTTTGCGTGGCAGGGATACTGCTTCTCGTAGCTACTGCTGCATGTGTCGCTCCAGCATGGCAGGCTTCACGCCTGGACCCGATGACCGCTCTACGGGCAGAATGACGCCCACATCGCGACAAGATGCCCTCCGACATTTGCCTAGCGCGTGAAGCCAAGCTTAGTTGAGTCGTCCGCACCGCTCAATCTGCAACAGACCGAGAAGGTGTTCGCCGAGGACGACAGTCAAGGCTTCCAATTGGCCCGTTGGCTGCCACTTTTGGGTATTGACGGATACGAGGAGTCATGCCAGAGTGATAACTGAGTTCTAGCAATGATGCGCAAGCGCCATGCCGATTGCTTCCCGACACCGGCCACGTTTATGTGGCAAGGTGCGGGAGAAGGTACGTTCATGTAACGGGGGCGCATCCATAAACGCGTGGTTTTTCTGAGCCTCCGATACGAATCGGGGGCTTTTGGTTTTTATAGTGCTTTTTCGCCACTGCGCGGAGAGGCAGCGTCGTCTAACGGCCAGGATGCGGCCCCTTCAAGGCTGAGATGGGTTCGATTCTCCTCGATGCTACCAAGTTATGAACACGCAAACGATTGAACTCGACGGTTTTGAAATCGAGATTGCATCGGAGCTGTATTGCGATCGTGGCGGAGATCATCGTGAACTTGTTGATGTCGCTCGCATCGATCGCAAACGGCTGGGCCACAACCTCGATGAATCGGCGGTGTTGTGTGTGCGGTGCATGAAAGCGATACCAACCGGCGCCAAGAAGCTTCCCGAACGAGTCGGTCGCAACAAACCCGCTCGAAAAAAGCTCGGAACGAAGCACACCAGACGAAAGACCGAGAAGCGCCGTCGCTGATCAAAGTCCTTTCAAGAAAATTCGGGCTTATAATGCGCGTCACGTATGACACTGGGTCCGGGAACAAGGCTGGGGCCCTATGAAATCCAGTCGCACTTGGGTGCGGGCGGGATGGGGGAGGTGTACCGCGCCCGGGACACACGCCTGGACCGCATCGTCGCGATCAAAATCTTGCCTACCCATTTTTGCCTCGATCCGGAGCGCAAGCAGCGTTTCGAACGTGAGGCGCGAGCTATTTCTTCTCTAAACCATCCCAACATTTGCACCCTATATGACGTTGGTTCACAAGATGGAATCGAGTACCTGGTCATGGAGTTTCTCGAAGGGGAAACGCTGGCTTCGCGTCTCATTCGAGGAGCGCTCCCGTTAGATCGAGCCTTCAAGCACGGGATCGAAGTCAGTGATGCCCTGGACACAGCGCACCGCCGTGGCATCATTCACCGCGATTTGAAGCCCTCTAATATTTTTCTCACCGCGCATGGCGAATCTAAAATTCTCGATTTCGGACTGGCGAAGGTGGGTGAAGAAACGCGTCCAGAAATGCCGACTTTGACTAGCCCTGCCACACTGACCAGTCCAGGGACGACAGTGGGCACAGTCGCATACATGTCACCAGAGCAGGCACGCGGCGAAGATCTGGATGTACGCACCGACATTTTTTCTTTTGGTGCGGTGCTCTACGAAACGGTCACTGGAAAAATGGCATTTCCAGGGAAGACTTCGGCTATCGTCTTCAGAGCAATCCTGGATGAAGCTCCGCCTGCGATCACTCGCTTGAACTCAATCTTACCGGCGAAGCTGGATGAGATTGTTTCGAAGGCACTGGAGAAAGATCGTGACCTTCGCTATCAGTCCGCCGCGGATCTGCGCACCGACTTGAAGCGTCTGACAAGGGATACGGACTCCAGCCACTCACGCGTGGTGAGTGCCGATCCTATAGCGCCCGTCCGCCCAGATGCAGGCCGACTGTCCAGTGGAGCGATCATTCTCAATGAGGTTCTCCGTCATAAGGGCGTGCTCACACTCATCCTCGGCTTAGCGATCTTGGTGGTCTCACTGGGGATCTACTTCTTTAGGCCAAGTGGACCGAGGGGTGAATGGAATCTTGAAGCTATGAAGGTCAGCCGAGTTACACAGCGCGGAAATGCGGTCAATGTCGCGATTTCGCCAGACGGCCATTACCTCGTCTATGCTCTGCGGGAGGGAGAAAAACAGAGCCTGAACGTCCGTCAAGTAGCTACCGGCAGTGACGTGCAGATTCTACCGCCGGACGAAGTCATGATTTGGGGTCTGACTTTTTCGCCTGACGGTAACTACATTGATTTTGTCAGGTCGGAGAAAAACAACCCGATTAACACTTTTCTCTACCGGATACCGGCACTCGGAGGAACATCGCATCTCGCGCTGCAGCGAGGGATCGACTTTCCAATCAGCTATTCTCCAGACGGAACGCAAATCGCGTTTTCGCGAGTACGAGATCAAGAAATTGACGTGTTGATTGCCAACGCTGATGGGAGTAATGAAAAGGTACTCGCTACGCGTCCTTTCCTTGACTTTTTTACCTGGGGTACGGCGTGGTCGCCCGACGCCAAGACGGTTGCGTTCACAACTGGGGATACGAGAAAAGAACTTCGTTCTGTACTTTGGGCCGCCTCGGTTAGTGACGGATCACTCCGCGAAATCTATTCGACGACGGATACGATCGGCCGCCCGCGTTGGCTGCCAGATGGAAGCGGTGTTCTAGCATCGATTGGCAGCCTTGCGCAGGGTAGTCGTGGGCAACTCTGGTTCATTCCTTTTCAAAGGGGGCAAGCACGGCGTCTCACGAATGACCTGACGGATTACGGGCTCTGTTGCCTGGATCTCACTCGCGATGGCAAGACCCTGGTTGACACCGAAGTGACGAGAGTGTCCGATTTGTGGATTGCACCGGCAAATGACATTGCCAAGGCCAAGCAGATTACTCCCAGAGGGTCTAATGTTGGACGATTCTCTTGGATGCCAGACGGACGGATCGTCTTTGCTAGCGGAGATGGCAATCTCCTCGCTCTCAATCCCGACGGGAGCGGGAGTACTCAGTTGACGCCCAATGGCGTTACAAGCTGGGATCCATCCGTTTGTGGCGATGGACGCCATATTGTGTATTCAACGTACCGGAAACAAAAGTTCGAGATATGGCGCGTCGATGCCGATGGCTCGAATCCCATCCGCATCTCTGACGAGATGGTCGCACTAGCTCCACAATGTTCGCCAGATGGCAAGTGGGTGATCTATTTACGGGGTCCTTCCTGGATTCCGGTGCGTCTGAGTGTCACGGGCGAGAGGTCTGCGGAGATAATTTCACAGGATCGAACTGTGGGCCTTGGGAATGGGTTCTCCCCGGACGGAAAACGTATAGCACTCGTCTCCTTGCCCGGCTCTCCGGTTGAGAACCCCAGTTCTCCCTCTGGATCACACCCAAATCAACTGAAGGTAATCGCCTTCGATAGCGGTGCTCTTTTACAGCAGTTTGATTGGCCGGTATCGGCTGGGTTTGGGAGCCCCCGCTGGGCACCACGCGGTGATGCGGTCGATTATGTTGTGACCCGGAACGGCGTCTCCAACATCGTGCAACAAAGGCTGGCTGGCGGTGCGCCGAAACAAATTACGAATTTTGAGTCAGGACAGATTTTCGATTTTGACTGGTCTCGTGATGGCAGGCAACTGGCCCTTACACGAGGGACTGAAAACAGCGACGTGATCATGATCAGTAATTTTCGCTGATCTGCCTACAGTTTACGAAGGGCAGTTCTGCAACCCTAAAGGTAATCCCTCCGGGATAACCATCGAGATATTTACGTGCTTCCTAATAGGCAGTACCGTGAAACTCGCAAGGTTGGCCCTGAAACCAGGGTCGCCTGGAGAGACAAATGGGGCGCACGGGGGTTGTTGCACCTTACTCCGGGGGGAGGGGTGGTGCACAACGCGCTGCGCTCCAATCGTTTTCACATCTTCCTCACATAAGGCCCTCCAGTCGGCCAATGCTGCGCGAGCCGAGAACATTGTTGAATCTAAAAGACGGCGGAAAAGAGCAAGTTTGTGCGTATAGACATTCGGGTAACAGGATGAGAAAGGGCCGGGGTTCTCTCAAGCGAGCTAGGGTGTAGTCATCGAGAACGTGCCGTCTTCGGTACAGGCACCACTCAGCACTGAGTAGTCCCCGCTGATGCTGGTGGCTTGATCATTCGTGTTTCCGAACGCTTCGAAGAGACCGTTTGCATCACGCAAGTGAACAGCAGTTCCCGCCTGGCTCCCCGTGACGGTGAGATTGGTGAAACAGGGAGAGCCGCTAAAACTCGCGGTTCCGTTGAGATTGCCATGAGAATCCTCTTGCAGGTCTGCGGTGAAGGTGAGCGTGCCATTGACGGAGCTTGTATCGCCAGACCAGCGGGAACTATCGACTGTTGGAATGAAGTTGGCGAAAAATGTTCCACTGTCACCACCATCGCAAGAGCCACTGATGGTGTAGCTGCCGCTGATTGTGACCCCATCGGTGCTACCCGGCACCATAATCGTGTCTGGACCATCGCTTTCTCGAATCGTAAGATCAACGGCCTGCCGATCGACTCTGCCGGTCAAGGTTCACTGGCTGGCACAGGGCGTCCCATTGAAGAGGACAACGGTCGAGGCGAGACTTGTGCCACTTTGGACGAAAAAGAAATCCAAGTCAGTGGTGATTGGGGCTGAGGACGAGGTGACAGTTGCGTGCCAGTTGCCGGAAACATTTGCATTTTCGCGGGGACGATTATTGGACGAATCTCCCGCCGCAACCAGCCAGGAAAACAGTAAACACAGCGACTGCCCAGAATGCGCCGCTCCATCGACGTCCGTCCATTTTCCCACCTCTCAAGACTGAAGGAGGTTAGTGCGCTGTTCGGAGTACCTCAATCAGGCAAATAGCGTATTTACGGGAAGAGGATCGGGGGCGTGAGCGGCTCACTCCTACTATAGACATACCGCATCATGCTGTGTCGGAGGGCCTGGAATCATCACGTCCGCTTGCACTTGCCGACAAAAACCGGCCTTCGCATCCCATTCGAAGCTTTTATCGCCCATTGTTACTAAGGATGGAGGTTTGCCCGCGATTCCCTTTATTGGACCCTCAGCGGACTTCTCGAAGATGTTTCCCGTTAAAATCCCGCACCTTTCTGAGGGGCATTTATAGTTGCTCTCCATCACGCGCAATTCGGAAAGTATGTGCGAGAGTGCGTCCAGATCGGGTGCCATCCATTGTAGAGTCGAGGACGAGCGCGGGTGCTGACGCTGAAGCGACGCCCCGTTTCCCGTCCCCGCTCATCAAACCGGACGTGCCCATTTCGAGCATCCGGCTTTCCGATGGACTTCACCGCAGGCTCACGCAATCCGCGGGGGCGGGCCAAGCCGAATCACTCTTAGCTCGCCGAAGACCCGCTCGTCGCCAAAGCGTTCGGTGCCGCGCGACTGCACCCTATGGCGGCGTGTCAGGAAATGCCGTACACGCGCAGAGACGTAACGGTTGACTTCGCGATACGCCGTCGCGCGGGAGCCGTAGGAAAAATATGCCGACCAGCCTCGCAAAATCTGGTTGAGACGATCGCGCACTTCCTCCCAGCTTCCGACGTTACCAGGTATCAAGAGGTCTCCCACTTTCTGCTTGATGCGTCGCCGGCTCTTCTTCGACGGACTGGCTCCGAGATACCAATGACCATCCGGCTTGTAGCGATGTGGCCCGAACGTGTAACCCAGAAAACTAAAGCTTTCTTCGCGCGCTGCCTTGATGCTGGTCTTCGCTTCGTTCAGAGTAAGGCCGAGCCGCGTCGTCACGCTGCGCGTCCAATCCAGTGCCTCTGCCGCATGCCCGCGGCTGAGAATCACGAAATCATCCGCATAGGTGATCACTTGAGCGCGAAAAGCCTTGCTCTTTCCGGTGATCCGCCAGTACTTGAGGAAGCGGTTCATATAAAGGTTCGCGAGCATGGGGCTGACGATTCCGCCTTGTGGAGTTCCACGTCGGCTGCTTCGTCCTCCCGTCATGCGTCGCTTGCCCTTCTCGTCCCGTTCCTCGACCGGAACTTTCAACCACATCTTGATCAGATGTAGCATGTCCCGATCCACGACGCGCCGCGCCACGGACTTTAATAGTTCCGCATGCGGAATCGTGTCGAAGTACTTGGACAAATCAGCGTCCACTACATCGGTGTAGCCTGCGCAAAGTAGCTTGTGCACTTTCTGGATGGCGTCGTGTGCCCTTCGCTTGGGTCGGTAGCCATAGGCGTCGGGCTCCAGATCCGCTTCGAAGATGGGCTCCAACACCAGCTTCGCGGCGGTTTGCACCGTCCGGTCCCGTATCGTAGGGATGCCGAGCGGCCGCTCCCCGCCTCCGGGCTTCGGGATCAATACCCGTCGCACCGGCTGTGGTTTATACGTTTTGTCGTGTAGGTCTTTCCTGATTCCTTCCAACCACTCCGGCCGCCCCTGTAACTCGATCTGCTCGAAGGTCTGCCCATCTACGCCTGGTGCTCCTTTATTAGCTTTCACCAGCTCGTAGGCATGGTTCAGAATGTCTTCGCGGTAGATCTTGTCGTAGAGCAGATAGAAGCGGAAGTTAGGCTCTTGCTTCGCCTTCCGATAGAGCTTTCTCTGAAGGTTCCGGACCGAAATCGGTGTTGCCAGGCTCATCGCCAATCACCCGTCCTCTTCTTCTTCAAAAGCCTGTCCAAAGTAAGGGCCCTTCCCTCCACCGGCATTACCCGGCTTCTTTGGTACCTCTGACCCTTTCCGACACCCAGACGAGCCATCGTCCTTTCTAACGATGTTGGAGGCGCGACCTCCACTCATACTGAGCCTCCCCCAATTACCCAGACCGCCTTCTCTGCATGCCGTGCCCAATACCCCGGTGGACTGGATCAGGTGTACGCGTTGGTTACTTCCCTGTCCACGCAGCCTTCCCCGTCTCATAGGCGGGTCGGCGTCCACGACTTTACTTTCGAGGCCTGCTCAGGCTTTACTCGCGTTACGGCCTGCCAAGTTGCTCGCCCACCCTATGTGGGCTTTTGTCACGAGGCTTCACCTAGTCGGGCGTCGCCCGGTTTCGATGCTCGCTAGCTACCAGACCTAACCAACAACTGTCTGGGCGGGTCCTTCCCCCGCTGGTGATCTGCGCCGTTGGGGCGCACTATGAGAT
>Ga0075435_100001247_pt1 | contig 16274 bp, 13 predicted proteins | sample RhiMethybrSRZTD4_FD_75302 | JGI IMG/M metagenome (GOLD analysis project Ga0075435, IMG submission 75302) | Populus rhizosphere microbial communities from Tennessee, USA - Rhizosphere MetaG P. TD hybrid SRZTD4 | ecosystem: Host-associated > Plants > Roots > Rhizosphere > Soil | place: USA...
GTGAGTGATCTCGACATTCGGCGTTCTGACCGGCTCCGCTGCCGGCTCGAGACCAATGACCTCGTACAACGCGGCAACGCACCGTTTCGTTGCGGAACCGGGTTCGTGAAAGAGATCGGCCGCGACAGCGCGCCGCGTGGCGGATCGCGTGGATGGATCCGCGAGCGCGCGTTCCACCGCAGCGACGGTGTCGTCGACGTCGGACGTCGACTCGGACACGTCGGAGAGCAGGCGGACGTACTCGGGATGCACGTTCGCGAGCTCGATGAGTTCGGGGACGTGGATCCGGACGAGCGGGCGATCGCGCAGCAGGTACTCGAAACCGGCCGAACTGTGATCGGTGATCATCACGTCGGCGGCCGCGAGACACGGACAGATGTCGGCCGCCGGCGCCAGGATCGCGGTGCCGTTCGCGACATGCGGCGTGAGCGCAGCGACCCAGTCGATGCCGCCCGAATACTGCGGCCGGAGATCCCGCGATCGATCGTGCAGCTTGACAATCAGATTGATCGGCAACCGGCGGAGCCGCTCGACGAGCGTCAGGCCGATCCTGTTCAGCGACGACGCGGGCGACCACGTCGGCGCGTACAGCACGGTGGGCCGCGCCGACGACAGGCCGAACGCACGCGTCACGCGGTCTCGCTCGAGCGATCCGTCGACCAGACAATCGACTTTCGGCATCCCGATGAGACGGACGGCCGGGCTGTCTCGATCGATCGCTCCTTTGGCGATGCAGTTGTTCAAGCGGCGGCGGTTGACGAAGAACAATCGGTCCCACACCCGCATCGACTCGGTCGGCGCGTCGAAGCCATACTTCCCGCCGACGCCGTGAAACATCTGGATGCGGCGCGTGCGAAACAACAGCGGCGCCCACATGAAGTCCGACGTGACGTAGGCGTCGAACTTCGTCATTACCGCGCGCAGCGGGCTGATGACGCGAGCATCGGGCCCGGCATCGCGGAAGATCGCGGCGGCCTTTGTCGGCTCCTCGCTGGCGACGAACGAAACCTGCACACGCGGGTCGCGACGCATTGCGGCGTGAACCGGCGCGAACATCGTGTAGTTCACCGCCGTGCGTCCGTCGACCAGAACGTGCTTACGCATGGGCGCGAACCAGGCGCGGCGCCGGCGTGCGCGCCGGTTCCGGCTCCGCCGCCATCTCCGCGCGGCGCTGTGTCAGGATCTCGCGTCCTGCGACAGCAAGCGCCAGCACGTAATACAACGTCCAGTTGAACGCGACCGACGCGAAGAACGAGCAGATCGTCCATCCGACGAACGCCGCGATCATGCCGTGCGCATTCATCTCGAGGATGCGCTCGTCTTCAGGCGTGAGTCCGAGCGGATTGGGCGGCGGCGCCGGGCTTCTGCGCCACCCTGCGCCGTACGCCACCGGGCTGCGCGTCCGGCGCGTCCCGCGCAGGATCCGGAGCGACGCAAAGGACGCCTTGTATCCGCGGACGACGAGCGCGAAGAAGATGCACAACCCGAAGATGCCCAGCTCGGCCGCCACCTGCAGCCATGCGTTGTGCGTGACGCGCCACTTCTCGACCATCTCGGGTCCCGTGTAGTTCTGGAATTGCCCGGCGCCGATGCCGGTGATCGGGTTCTGCGCAAATACCTCGATCCCCTGGTTGAACAGCCGGATGCGCGCTTCGCGCGAACCGCTCGGGTCTTCCTCCGCGTTCATGATGCTGTCCATGCGGTCCCAGAACGACTGCGGCATCGCCGGGATCGCGAGCAGTCCCGCGAGGAGGATGCCGAACACCAGCGCCGGCTTGAGCCGCGCCGTGTAGAAGACGACGACGGCGCCCATCGCGACGAGGCCGAGGAAGCCGCTGCGCGACTTCGTGCACACGATGGCAGCGAGCATGAGCGTGGCGAGGACGCACGCGAACAACCGCCGCGAGGTCTTCCGGTCCTGGATGATGATGAACAGCGTCGGCGCCAGAAACGTGACGAGGTTCAGCGCGAGGTCGTTCGGGTTCTCGAACATGCCGCCGATCGCGCCGCGCAGACGATTGCCCTCGACGAGATTGACGCCGCGCAGGTAATCGAAGACGCCCCGTGCGGCGATATAGCCGGAGGCGAGCATCATCACCCACGTCATCTGACGGATGCGGCGCGGGGTGGTGATCGTGCTGACCATCAGCGCGAAGATGAGAATGATTTTCACGTAGATGTCGCTGAAGACTTTCAGAGAGCCGCCGGGCCAGAACGAAAACGGAATCGTGAGAATGATCACCGCGCCGAGCATGACGACGCCGATGACTTCGGCGTTGACCTTCGCCACTGTCAGGCCGGCGTTCAGACGGCGCACGGCCATCGCGCCGAGCCCGGCGATCGCGGTGAGCTCGGCGAGGTGCAGCGGCTCGAGCGGCGGAAGTTGATCCTGCGGGCGGAAGAACAGCAGCGTCGTGAACGTCAACATCCACAGGTAATCCGCGTCGTGCCGCTCGCGGAACGCCGCAATCTTCTGGTTGACGCGAGCCACGCGCGACGGACCGGCGCGCCGCGCCACGGCGCGTCCGGCGACAACGGCGGGCCCGCGCGTCGATTTGACGTTGAACGTCAATCGTTCCATCGACTATCTCCACACCCTGCGGCCGCGCGCGGCGGCAAACAGCCCCGCGACGGCGGCGTAGTTCATCATCACGAACGTGTAGGCGACCTTCGCCAGGCGCGCCAGCGACTGCGACATCACACCACCTCGCGAAGCGCTTCGGTCAGACGAGCCGCGGCGTACCGGCTGTCCGCAATCCGCGCGCGATACTCGATGAGCGCGCCGCAGCCGGCCAGCACGTAGAAGATCACCTGCGCGCCAAGCACGCTGAAATAGAACGCGTGTTCGACCGACAGCACGATGCTGGCGGCAAACAGCGCGAGGAGCGCATGCGGCACGACGAGGCGGCCGAGTTTGTGCGAGACGTACTGCAGCCACACGCGATTGCGCCACGGCAGCAGCAGGCGCGGTTCGAGCGCGAGAATCTGATAGTTGCCGGCAAGCGTCCGCACCTTGCGGCGCGCTTCGGCGTCGGCATCGATCGCCGCGCGATCGTACGCGCGCGCTCTCTCGGTGAACACGACCCGGTAGCCCGCCAGCACCACCCGCATCGGCGTCAGCACGTCGTCGAGGATCGTGTCGGCCGGAAGCGGCTGATACAGCGAGCGTCTGATCGCGTAGATCGCGCCCGTCGCGCCCAGCGTCGAGTCGATTGCGCTCTCGGACTTTCGAATGTGCTTTTCGTACGTCCAGTACAACCCGACGCCGTCGGCAATCGTCGATCGAATCGTGCGGCGGCGCTCTTCGATGCGGCGATCGGACGCGAGCTCGCGCGCGGCGCGGCGACGCTCGATCGATCGCCGATCGGCGCCGGCACGCCGGCACGGCGACTCGGCATCGAGCAGCAGCTCGCCGGACACCGCGCCGATGCGCGGGTCGCTGAAGGACGCGACGAGCTCCTTCAACGCATCAGGCGCGAACATCTGACGCGCGTCGGCGAAGACAATGATGTCGAAGCGCGCCCGCGCGACGCCGGCGTTGAGCGCCAGCGCCTTGCCGCCGCGCGGAACCGTCACCACGTCCACGACGCCCGCGTACCGAGACAGCACATCGAGCGTGTCGTCGGTGGAGCCGTCGGAGACGACGATGATCTGACGTCGGCCGGCGACGTAATCCTGGGCGAGAAGGTTGTCGATGCGCGCGGTCAGCCGCGACGCTTCGTTGTGCGCCGCAATCACGATGGACACATCGCATTGCGGAGTGCGGATTGCGGATTGCGGAGTGATTGGAGATTGGTGGATTGGCGATTGCGGATTGATTGAGGATTCAGGTGTGGATTCCTCCGCCGGCCGCAATGCGCGAAATGTCGCCCAGACATGCAGCAGCGCCGGATACCCGACGTACACGTAGACGATAACGGCGATCGACAACCAGAACACCAGCGTCATGACGCGTCACACCACCGCCTGTTCGGTGACCGGCGTCGCGATCAGCGCGGGCGAGGGCGCGCCGAGCTTGAACACGTGCGGGTGTTCACCCGCGATCGCATTGCGCGTATCGACGATCAGCCGTGCGGCGTCGACGATCATCGAGTAGTCGACTGCGCGATGCTCGGTCAGGATGACCACACAGTCGGCGGCGCCGAGCGTCGCGCGCGTGAGCGGCTCGCTGTGCAGTTCGTATCCGCCGTGCCAGGCTCGCGCGGCGAGCGTCGGCACGTACGGATCCGCGTAGCGGAGGGTCGCGCCTTTCTGACAGAGCAGCGCCATCACGTCGAGCGACGGCGATTCGCGGATATCGTCGATGTCGCGCTTGTAGGCGACGCCGACGACGAGCACCGTCGACCCATTCACCGCTTTCTGATGCCTGTTCAACGCGTCGGCGATCTTGTCGACGACGAAATGCGGCATCGCGCCGTTCACCTGTCCGGCGAGCTCGATGAACCGCGGATCGAAGCCGAACTGCTTCGCCTTCCACGACAGATAGAACGGATCGATGGGAATGCAGTGGCCGCCGAGGCCCGGACCGGGATAGAACGGCATGAATCCGAACGGCTTGGTCGCCGCAGCCTTGACGACTTCCCACACGTCGATGCCGAGTCGATCGCACATCAGCGCGATCTCGTTCACCAGTCCGATGTTCACCATCCGGAACGTGTTCTCGAGCAGCTTCACCATTTCGGCGGCCTGCGGCGAGCTGACCGGAACGATCGTCTGAATGGCTGCGCCGTAGAGCGCGGCCGCGAGCTCGGTGGACGCGGACCCGAGCCCGCCGACGACCTTCGGCACATTGTGCGTGTTGAACGTCGGATTGCCGGGATCGACGCGCTCGGGAGAGAAGGCCAGGAAGAAGTCGACGCCTGCTTTCAGTCCGCTCGCCTCGAGCGTCGGCTTCACCAGCTCCTCGGTCGTTCCCGGATACGTCGTCGACTCGAGGACGATGAGCATGCCCGGATGGAGATATGTCGCGATCTGCTCGACCGCCGACACGATGAACGACATGTCGGGGTCCTTGGTTTTTCTCAGTGGCGTCGGGACGCAGATGTTAACCGTGTCGAGCTCGGTGAGCACCGAGAAGTCGGTCGTCGCACGAAGCCGATGGTCGGAGACCAGACGCGCCACTTCCGCGTCAGGAACGTCGGGGATGTACGACGTTCCCTGATTGACCGCGTCGACCTTGCGCGCGTCGAGATCAATGCCGGTGGTCGGAAAACCGGCGCGCGCGAATTCGACCGCGAGCGGAAGCCCGACGTAACCAAGGCCGATGACGCCTACGCGCGCGGATCGCGCCGCGAGGCGATCACGAAGTGCCGCGGCATTGTCGACGGGCAGACCGTCGCGCCTGCCCGGGAAGACCGACTCACTCACAACGAATCCTCCAGAACCGGTTCGGGCGTGCCGAGGAGCGTCTGCTTGACGCGCCGCCACAAGCTCGCCCGTCGCTTCGCCTTGTAGCGCGTGAAATTCGCCGCCTGCGGGCGCACGCGCGGCGACGCCGCGGTGATGGTCGACACCGGCGGCCATGCGGCCGGCGCGATGCCGCCGTCGGCCGACTGCGCCGGCTGCGGCGGGCGGCTGCGCAGCAATCGATACTGCTCCGCGAGCACGCGGCGCTGTTCCGACAGCTCTTTTTCTCGCGCCGCCATCTCGGCCTCTCGCTGGCGCAGCTGCTGCTCGCGTTCGGCGAGCTCGCGCGCGCGGGTGGTGTGCTCGTCGCTCATCGCGCCGGCGGCTGCTGGAATGAAATCTCGCCTCGGAGCGACGGTTTCCGCCGGCTGGGGCGCCGGGCTCGTCGCGGCGAGCGACGGCGCCACCGGCGGCGTCCGTTCGATTGGGGCAGCCGCTGCTTTCGGTGCCGGCGGCGGCGGCGGCGACACTGCCGGAACCGCCGGCAGCGGCGCGACCGGCACGACCGAATCGTGGCGGTTTGGATTCGACCGCGGACCGAGGACGCCGGTGGAGTCGAGATCGGCGATGACCTCGGCGACGAGCGGCGCGTCGATCTCCGTGCGCTCCTCGCCGTAGCCGAACACCAGCGCCGCGTCGGAGATGACGTTGATCAATCGCGGCACGCCGCCGCTGCGATCGTGCACGCGATCGGTGACCGGACGCGTGAACTCGAGCGGCGGTCCGATCGAGGCGCGGGCGAGACGATGGTTGATGTAATGCGCCGTCTCCTCCGCGTCGAGCGGCTCGAGGTGATAGCTCACGGTGATGCGCTGCCGCAGCTGCTCGAGCTCCGGGCGATCGAGCTTGTCGCGCAGATCGGGCTGGCCGACGAGGATGATCTGCAGCAGCTTCGATTTTTCGGTCTCGAGGTTCGACAGCATCCGGATTTCTTCGAGCGCCGGCAGCGACAGGTTCTGCGCTTCGTCGATGACGAACAGCACCAGCCGTCCGGCCGCGCGCTCGTTGACGAGGAACTCGCCGAACTCCTTCAGCATCGCCGGCTTCGACTTGCCCGCGGGATCGAGACCGACGTCGATCATCGCCGCTTCGATGAGCTCGCGCGGATCGAGCAGCGTGTTCATCACGCGCGCGACCGTGGTCTGGCTGTCGAGACCGCGCACGAGCGTCTGCAGCAGCGTCGTCTTTCCGGATCCGATGGCGCCGGTGATGACGACGAAGCCGGCCTGGCTCTCGATGCCGTATCGCAGATAGCTCAGCGCCTCGCGGTGGACCCGGCTCGGGTACAGATAGTCGGGGTCGGGCGTCAGCGCGAAGGGGCGCTCACGAAGGCGATAAAAGCGCTCGTACATCTCGTTTCTCCCTTACTCGCCGGACGCGACGGGAAGCCGTACTTCCTCGCCTTCGATCGCGGGCAGGATTTCGCGCACCGCGCGGTCGTAATCCTCCGGAAAATCGATTTCGGTCCACGGATACCCGCGGGTGCCGATCACGTGAAGCGCGCGCACGCGCGCAAAATCGTCGAACGCGCCGGGCGCCCAGTCGCGCAGGCCGCCCGCGGCGACGCGATCGTCGAGAAAGCCGGCGAGGAGCCGCGCGCCTTTCGCGCCGAACTTCACCACGCCGACGTTCTCGCCGTCCGCTTCGTCGGGCGCCATCGTCTTCGAGATCTCGACGACGCGGCCGCGGCGGACTTTCACTTTCATTTCTTCCTCGCCGAGCGGCGCGTCGGCATAAGAAATCAGCAACGCATCTTCGTGAGGCGACGTGACGAGATCGTCGAGCAGTTGAGGATGAAAGAGGACGTCGCAGTTCATCACCACGAAGCCGTCCAGGAGCAGAGGTCGTGCCAGCCACAGCGAATAAAGACTGTTCGTTTGCGCGTACCGCGTGTTCTCGACGTAAGTGATCCGATGCCCGCACACGCGCCGGACCGACTCGGCCTGACAGCCGACGACGACCGCGATCTCGTCGATGCCGACGTGGTGCAGTGCGTCGATCTCGCGTTCGATCAACGTCTTGTTGCCGACGCGCAGCAGGCACTTGGGCTTGTCGCCAATCGTGCCGTTCAGGCGCGATCCCTTGCCCGCTGCCAGAATGACCGCTCTCATCGCTCTCCTCTCGACTCCTGGCGGACCTGAACGGCCCGCGTCCTCATGCCGCCGCCGGCACGCCCCTGCGCGCCCGCGCCAGCTGCTTCGCCTTGGCGATATACGTCCGCCGCTCGTCCCTCTTCACGGCGAATGCCAGGAACGTCGCCGCATAGCAGAGCGTTCCGATTGCGCCGGCGACCGCGACGCTGATCAGGCGTTCGGGCAGCATGTCGCGAAGCGGAACGATGACCACCGCCATCACAGCAATCGGCCACAGCGTCGGCCAGACCGCGCGGTAGAACGCATCGGCCACGTTCAGCCCGACGCGCCGGCACGCCGCCGGCCACAGGATGAACACCGACGACAGCGCGACCGGTAAGAGGGTCCCCATCGCCTGGCCGACCAGTCCGTATCGGCGAATCCACAGCAGGCTGAGCGCGACGTTGGTCAGCGCCGCGCTGAGATTCGTAAAGGCGAGCAGCCGGTGCTGTCCTGCGCCTTTGAGGAGCGTCGTCGCCGTCGCGTTGCCGACGCGAATGGCGACGACGCAGATAAGAATTTGCGCAACGACGATGCTGTCGTTGAACCGCGGACCGACCCACGCGTGGATGAGCGGCGCGGCGAGCAGGAACATCGCCGCTGCGAGCGGCACGACCGTCGCGAGCGACAACTGTGTGCCCTGAACGAAGATGGCGCGCAGCCGCTCGGGCTTCTGCCTCGAGTCGCTGTCGACGACGACCGGGAAGAGCACGCCGTTCAACTGGTTCGTGAGGCGCTGCAGCACTTCTGCGAGCCGCTGGGGGACCGTCCACACCGCGACCGCCGTGCTCGAGAGAAACGCGCCGATCACGATCGCGTCGATCGAATAATTCAGTTTGTTGGACCAGTCGATGATCGAGACGTACACGCTGAAGCTCGTGAGCTCGCGCACGCGCGACCAGAGAAACAGCGACGGCCGGATGGACAGCGCCGGAAACACCTGATACGCGTTCAGCCGATACACGAAATACGTGAGCACCCGCAGGCTCGTGGTGACCATCACGAGCTGAACCAGGCCGAATCCCATCCACAGCATCGTCACGTTGACGATCGCGACGACAAGGCTGCTGCAGACGCCGACGACGTTGTTCAGGTCGTAGCGCTGAAAGCCGTTGATGATGCCGCCGAAGATGCTGAACGGAAACCCGAGCGAGACGTAGACGCCGATGACGAGCATCAGCGAGCGGCCCACCGCCTCCTGATCGGGCGTGACGTTCACGACGTGCCGGATGTTGAACGCGAGCACCAGGAAGCTCGCGTACGCGACGACGCCGACGACCGTGAAGATGCCGAACAACGTGCTCGCGATCTCGTTCAGGCCGCGCACATCGCGATTCGCGCGGTAGTGGGCCACGAACTTGACGATCGATCCGCCGAACCCGAGATCGAGAACCGAGAAGTACGTCGTCATCGAGGCGGTGAGCATCCAGAGGCCGTACGCCGCGGGCCCGAGATGCCGCACGTTGAAGGGGAGAAGCATCAGTCCGATGAGCGCGTCGGTGATGATCGCGAGGTATCGCGTCGTCACGTTGCGCGCGACCGTCACGAGCGGCCGGTCGTCGTCACCCCAGGGATCTCGCGTCCACGGTCGGGTCACTTGGCGCCCTTTCCGAAGAGAATGACCTTCACCGTGTCGAGCACGATCGTCAGGTCGAAGAAAATCGACAGGTGCTTGATGTAGTAGAGGTCGTATCGCAGCTTCTCCATCGCATCTTCGATCGACGAGCCGTAGCGGTACTTCACCTGCGCCCAGCCGGTGATGCCGGGCTTCACGGCGTGCCGCTGCACGTAGAAGGGGATTTCGCGTGCGAGCTGCTCGACGAAGAACGGCCGCTCCGGCCGCGGGCCGACGAAGCTCATGTCGCCGTTCATCACGTTCCACAACTGCGGGAGCTCGTCGAGGCGCGTGAGGCGGATGAACCGGCCCACGCGCGTGATGCGCGGATCGCGATCGGTCGCCCAGATGGGTGTGCCGGTCTTCTCCGCGTCGATCCGCATCGACCGGAACTTGTAGATCTTGAAGACGCGCCCGTTCTCGCCGACGCGCGGCTGGCTGTACAGCGGCGGTCCCGGCGAATCGAGCTTGATGGCGATGGCCGTCAGCAGCATCACCGGCGCCGCGACGGTGAAGCCGATGATCGAGAGCGACAGATCGAGCATGCGCTTCACGAAACGCGTCCAGCGCGACGCGCGGAACCCGTCCGAGAAGATCAGCCAGCTCGGTTTCAGATCGTCGATGAGGATCTTTCCCGTCAGCCGTTCGTACGTCGTTGTCGCGTCCTCGACGCGGACGCCCGACAGCTTGGCGTGCAGCAGCTGCGCGATCGGCAGCCGGCCGCGCCGATCCGAGAGTCCGACCACGATGCGATCGACGCGGCGCTCGCCGACGATACGATCGATGTCATTCACGTCGCCGAGGATGTCGTGGTGCCGGACGCGCGTGCAGTCCTCGTGGTCTTCGATGAAGCCGACGAGCCGGTAGGCGAAGTCCTGCTGCCGTCCGATCTGCTGCGCGAGCATCCGCGCGGTGTTTCCGGTGCCGAGGATCAGCACGCGCTCCTCGAGGTGCGGATCGCGCGCGAGGTGATTGAACGTGACGCGCCACGTGAGGACGGCGATGACGAACACGACGAGCGCGGTCACGAACGTGCCGGGATCCAGAATCAGCGACGGCGCGGCAAAGGCCGCGAACGCCAGCACGATCGCGGCGGCGCCGGCCGATTGCAGCAGGCGGACGACCAGCTCGCGATTCGAATGGACGATCGTCAGGTCGTACAGATCGTTGTAGTAGAAGCACAGCTGGCACAGTGCGGTGACCAGCAGGATCTTTCCGAGGCCGACCTCCGGGCTGTCGATCGATCCGTGGACGCTCGCGGCCAGCGCCATCGACCCGGAGATCAGCACGACCTCGAAGCCGAAGACAGTCAGACCGCGTACGGACACATTACGATTGAATACCTGCATCTCCCTGGATCTCTGTATTGCGGGTTGAGGATTGCGGAGTGCGGATTTATCGACGATTGATGCGGTGAAATCCGCAATCAATCCGCCGTCCGCAATCCTCAATCCGCATTCAAATGCGCCGCTCAGTGCTTGGGCGCTTCATATCGATAGTCGTCCTCCATGCCCGATTCGTTGAGCACGACGCCGATGAGGTGCGAGGAGTCGAACGAGCGCAACGCGTTCTCGATGGCTGGCTTGGGCGTGACGCCGGCGCGGACGACGAGCAGGGTGCCGTCGACCATCGGCGCGAGCACGGCGACGTCCGCCAGCGGCAGCACCGGCGGGGTGTCGAGCAGCACGCGATCGAAGCGGGTCCGCAGCGAATCGAGCATCCGCCGCATGGCGGTGGATCCGAGGAGCTCCGCCGGGTTCATCGGCGCGGTGCCGGCGGGGATGACCGTCAGATTGTGATCGGGGAGGAACTTCATCACGTCTTTCAGGTCCGCCGCGCCCGACAGGAACTCCGCGAGCCCCGGACCCGGAGGCAGACCGAACAGCTGCTGCAGCGACGGCTTGCGCAGATCCGCTTCGACGAGCACCACGCGGCGCTGCAGTTCCTGCGCGATCGTCAGCGCGAGGTTCGCCGCCGTGATCGACTTGCCTTCGCCTTTCTGCGGGCTCGTAATCAGCACGGTTCTGAGCGCGTTCGATCCTTCGGCGTGCGCGAGGCGCGTCCGGAGCGCGCGGTACTGCTCCGCGGCGAGCGACTTCGGCGCGAGCCCCGCGACGAGGAGCGGGTTCAGCCGCACGGTGACGCTCTCGATCTCGCCGGCCGCCGTTGGCGCCGCGGGCGCCAGGAGTGTGGCGACCGAAGCGCCGTTCGAGGGGGCGGCGGCCTGAGCGGCCGCCGCGTTGGGCACGATGATGGCCGGCGCCGGCGGTTCGGCGGGCGGCATCGGGATGTCGATCGTCACCGGAACCGTCGCCGTCGTCGCCGGAACCGGCGCAGTGGCCAGCCGGCTCGTGCGCAGCGCCGCGCCCTCGCGCTCGGCTTTCTCGAGAATGTGCTGAATGCGACTCATCTCTGTATCTCCAAGCTCTCAGCTCTGTGCTTCGTGATCACATCGCCGGTTCGATCTTTGGAATTTCCGCGAGCACCGGCAGCTCGAATTCGTCACGCAACCCGCGCGCATCGTGCACCGAGCGATCGAGGTACTCGCGGCCGATGACGCCGGCGGCACCGAGCACGATTCCGGCGGCAATCGCCATCAACATCACGCGGAGCGGCTTCGGCTTGAACGGTTCGCTCGGCAGCCCCGCGGGGATGAGCACGGCGAACTGTTCGCCTCCCTGTTTGCGCTGCAGCTCTTCGTTCAGCAGCGCCGCCTGTTTCTTCTGCGTGAGATCCCCGTATGCGGCGCGCTCGAGGTCGTACTCGCGCTGGAGCGACACGAGCTGCTGTTCGACGCGCGGCGCCGCTTCGACGCGCGACTGATACGCGGCAATCTGCCCGCTGACGTTCTTCTGCTGCACCTGCAGCTCCGCGATCCGCAGCTTGGTCGCATCGCGGTCCTTGAGCAGCGCGCGGTAGTCGGGGCTCGAGTTCAGAATCGCCATGCGATCGGCGGCCGGCCGCGCGCGCTCGGCGGCTGCGGCTTTCTCCGCCGTCGCGAGCTCGTCTTTCAGGCGGACGATCTCCGGATGCTTGTCGGTGAAGGTGAGCTGCGCGGCCGCGAGATCGCGGCGCAGCGTAGCGACCCGCGCCGCCGCTGTCTCTGCGGGCGTACCTCTCAAACCGGCGAGCTCGTCCTCGGCGTTCTGCTGCATCGCGTTGATCTGCCGCTCGATTATCGACAGGCGATCCTGTTCGCCGCGCATCGCCGTGGCGTTCGACTCGAGCTGGCGCTGCATGGCGGAGACCATCGCGAGATTCGCGTTCGTCTGCTCCGGCAGGCGGCCCATGAAGGTTTCCTTCATCTCGCGAAGGCGGCCTTCGAGCGTGTTCAGCCGCGTCTCGCTCGCGCGGAGCTGGGCTTCGATGAACTGCGACGTGTCCTGCGCGATCACTTCCCGTGACTTGCTGTTCTCGTCGACGAACACCTGGACGAGCCGGTTGAGGATGCGCTGCGCGTCTCCGGGCGTGTCATCGACGTACAGCACGTAATAGGTGTCGAGCTGCGCCTTCTGATCGGGCGAGAGCTGCGCGCCGGTCGCCGGCGCGCCGGGCGTGATCGAGTCCGGAATCTGCACGGACACGCTGCTGCGGATCATCGCGACCGCCGCGTCGATCGATCGATCGCGATCGAGGTGCTCGAGGCGCGCCGTCCGTTCCAGCACGGGCCGGCTGAGGAGCTGCTGCGACACGGCGCGCATCCGATCCTGCTTGTCGATCTCGAGCGAGCCAATCAGGTTCGGCGCGACGCGCGCGGAGCTCACGGCGATGGTGGCCGCCGCCTGGTATGTGCGCGGCAGGATCCACACCAGCAGCGTGCCGATGACGATCGCGAGCGCGACCGGCACGATGAACCACCATTTGCGCCGGTTGAACACCGACAAGTAATCGAGCGGGTCAAAACGAGGTTCGTCCATCACTGCATCCTCATTGGCTTCGAAGTCACGACCTGAACGCCGATACGATCGCGATAGACCTGGCCGCCAGGCCGCAGGCTGGTCTGCTGCGTGCGCGCGTAGAAGCCCTCGATCCGTACCCAGGGTTGCGGCACCCAGCCAATCGTCGAGTAGAAGCGGAACGAACGCAGCGGCAGCTGCTGGAATCCCTCGGTCAGCGGCGTGTCGTTCCGGAACGTCGCCGAGTTGTCGAAGTACCAGCGTCGATCGTTGAAGAGCGGCGTGTGATAGCTGACGCCGGCTTCCTGATTCTGGATGGTGCCGCCAAACCCGAACGACGGGATGTACGAGCGCACGTAGTGCACCGTGAACGTTCTGGAGTTGCGATGGTGCCCCAGCGCAATCCGCCACGCCGGTCCGGTGCTCGCCAGCGTCGTCGGCGTCGACTGCAGATACACGACGCCGCCGGCGGCACTCAGCGACCATGAGGGATCGATCTCGTAATCGACCGCCGCCTGCACCGAGTGCAGGTTGAATGTCTCGATGTCGCCCGTGATCGCCGCGCGCCGGAACGAGTAGTCGGCGCCGAGCGCGGTGCGCGAATCGATCTTGTGCCGCCAGCCGTTGGCGACCTCGAACACGCGTCCGCCGCGGAGGAAGGCCCGCAGCTCCTCGGGCCGATCGAACGAGACGCGCTGATAGTCGGCCGAACTGCTGATCGCGTCGCGCGGGGTGAACTCGTAGGTGACGCCGCCGCGGAAAGTCGCGGTCTGCGCGCCGCGACGGCTGAACGGAATGCCGCCGAGATCGACGACATCGGTCGTCGGAAGGGCGGTGTAGTTGGCGTGGGCCATCCACTTCAGACGCGCCGTTTCGTCGCGCCGCACGTCGACCTTGCCGTGCTGATCCCAGCGGTTCAACGCCGAGAACGTCGAATACTGGAGGAAGCTGCCGGTGTATTCCGCGTTCGTGTTGGTGTGGCGGCCGTTGTAATTGAGGTCGGCGCCAGGGAAATACGTGGCGATGCGGTCGTCGTTCAACGAGTCCGCACTGCCCGTGCCTGACAGCGACACGTTGTCGTCGTAGGTCTCCGCGACACCGAACATCGGCGTGAACGTCCACCCCGGCGCGTAACTCGGCGCCGGACCCGCCGACCCGAGCCGCTCCTGCGCCTGCACGCCGGCGACGAGCATCGCCGCTGCCGCCAGTACGAGTGCGATTCGCACGCTCTCTCTCATAGCGAATCCCTACTCCCTTGCACCCTAATCCCTAACTCCCTAATCCCTACTGATCCCTAATCCCTAATCCCTAATCCCTAATCCCTAATCCCTACCGATCCCCAGTCCCTAATCGCTGGCCCGTGGCGCGCGCAGCCATCACGGAACGACCACCGTGTCACCCGGGCGCAAATAGAAAGGCTTGGTCTCGCCGGTGAGCACGGTCTTGTAGTTGAAGTGAATCGTTTCCATCTTGCCGCTCGCGGCCGGACGCAGCACGCGCACGTCCTTCGTGTTGGCGAACTCCTTGAAGCCACCGGCCATCGCGAGCGCCTGCAGAATCGTCGTGGGGCCATGCAGCTGCATCGGACCTGGGCGAGTCACCTCGCCCATGACGAACACCTGCGAGGCGATCGCTTCGACGACGATCACCGTCACGGTCGGATTGGTGATGTATTCCTTCAGCGACGTCGCGATCTCATCGCGCAGCTCCAACGGCGTCTTGCCCGTGGCCTCCATGTCGCCGATGAGCGGCAGCGTGATCTTTCCGTCGGGACGGACCTGCACCGACTGCGAGATCTGCGGATCCTTGTAGACCTCGATCCGCAGCTTGTCGCCGGCGCCGACGCGGTACTCCTCCGTCGCCGCTCCCGGTCCCTGCGCCGCGCGCTTCTTGTCGAGATCGTCGGCGGTCGCGATCGCCGGCAGCGCGCAGAGCGCTGCGATGACGGCCGCACCGATGAGTGTCGTGTGCTTCATGGTCGTTACCTCAGTTCTGATCGGCTGACGATCGAATACCGCCGCGCCAATTCACGATCGGACGCGACATGGCCGTACGTTTCAGCGTGTCGGCGTCGACGGCGTGCGTCGGATAGCACGCCGCGCCGACGGCGATGCGGAGCACCGTGGCAAATTCGTAGTTCTCGATGCGGGAGACCAGCCGATCGATCACGCGCGTCGAGTGCTCGAAGTCGGCGTCGAGGAGCACGAGCGCGAGCATTCCCTTGTCGGTGTGCCCGAGGAGATCGGTGTCGCGCACTTCCTTGCCGATGATCTGCGCCACTTCGTGAACCGTGCCGTCGTCCGCCGTCACGAGTACGCCGTCCCACTCGCGCGCAGCCTCGAGAACGACCAGCGTCAGGAAGTTCTGCGACCGGACCGCGCGCTTGAGCTCGCTGTCGAGCACGAACTCGAACGCGCCCGGCGTGAGCAGCTTGGTGCCCTCTTCGTAAAACGAACTGCTGGTCATGACGTTATGAGGCCTTGTCCAGGCCGTTCTCTTTGATTTTGTAGAGCAGCGCCTTGTAGCTGATGCCGAGGATCTCCGCGGTCTCCTTGCGATTCCAGCGCGTATGCTGGAGCATCTTCAGAATCAGCTCGCGCTCGGCCTGTCTGGCGGCTTCGCGGGAGATGTCTTTCAGCGAGTAGTTGCCGGCTTCGGCCGCGGCCGCGGCGAGCTCCGTCGGCGTCGGCAGCACGGGCGCGGGCGCGGCCGACGCGCCATGGCCGTTGGCGCCCGCGCGCGCGATCGCCGGCATGACGGCGGCCGGTGGGTGCACGCTCGGCGGCGGCATGGGCAGGCGCTGCGTCGCCATCGCGATGCCGTGGCTGATTTCCTTCCGGATGTGCGCCTCGCCGCCGAGCACCACCGTCCGCTTGATCACGTTCTCCAGCTCGCGGACGTTGCCGGGCCAGTCGTAATCCATGAACAGGCGCATCGTCTCGGACGAGATTTCGGTGTAGGGCTTGTTGTATTGAACTGAGTACTTCTTGACGAAGTACTCGGTGAGGACGGGGACTTCGTCGCGCCGCTCGCGAAGCGGCGGGAGGTTGATGCAGACGACGTTCAGCCGGAAGAAGAGATCTTCGCGGAACTGGCCCGACGCGACCGCGCGGTCGAGATCGCGGTTCGTCGCGGCAATGACGCGCACGTCGACGTGCACGTCGTGCTTGCCGCCGAGGCGCGAGAACTCGCCGTCCTGCAGTACCTGCAGCAGCTTGGCCTGCA
>Ga0075435_100001255_pt1 | contig 16251 bp, 7 predicted proteins | sample RhiMethybrSRZTD4_FD_75302 | JGI IMG/M metagenome (GOLD analysis project Ga0075435, IMG submission 75302) | Populus rhizosphere microbial communities from Tennessee, USA - Rhizosphere MetaG P. TD hybrid SRZTD4 | ecosystem: Host-associated > Plants > Roots > Rhizosphere > Soil | place: USA...
GGCGCCGCCCTCGTCGTCCGGCATTTCGGCGTCCTTCAGTCAAATACCGCACAAGGGATGTTCGGCTTCGATTCGACCGTGACGAACAGCGGTACTGGAGCGGGCGGCGGTCATGCGGTCGCGTCGTTCCTGCTCGGATATCCCACCGACGTACGGCGTCTCTACAACCCGTTTGCGCCGATGTATCACTCGAACGAGCCGAGCGGGTATTTCCAGGACGACTGGCACGCGACATCGTGGCTGACGCTCAATCTCGGCCTGCGGTATGACATTTTCGGTCCGCTGAGCGAGGAGAAGAACAGGCTTTCGAACTGGGATCCGGCGTCGAAGACGTTGCTCGTCGCCGGCGAGAACGGTGTGAGCAAAACGGCGGGTGTGCATACCGACTACTCGGATGTGGGCCCGCGCGTGGGGTTCTCCGCGAGCATGCCGCAGAAGATGGTTCTCCGCGGCGGGTGGGGCATCGCGTACTACCCGAACAACAAGAACGCCGGCGCGTTCATGAAGAACCCGCCGTTCATCGCGAACTACGGGCCGGTCACGAGCACGGCGGCGTCCAACGGCGTCCCCAATCTCTTTCTCAGCAACGGTCTGCCGCCGGTCGAATACAGCAGCCCGCTCGATCCTCTGGGCAACGTGATCGGGACCGATCTCCACTACAAATCCGACCGCGCGCATCAGTTCAATCTGATGATCGAAAAGGAATTTGCAGGCAACGTCGTCACGGCGGGCTACATCGACGCGCGCGGTGACCGCCTGCAGCAGGGGGTGAACTTCAATCTCGCTCCGGCCGGCCCTGGCGCGATCGACCCCCGGCGTCCCTACGCGTCGCTTTATCCACGGATGGCGAACGCGACGGTCCTGATGAACGTCGCGAGTTCGACGTACAACGCCTGGCAGTTCGTGTTCAATCGCCGCTACAAGGACGGCCTGACCCTGACGACACATTACACGTGGGCGCACGCGCAGGAGACGCGCCGCACCCCGTGGGACTTCAGCCTCAGCGAGACGGGCGATACGCCGAACTTCGACGTGCGGCATCACTGGGTCCTGACGTCGAACTACGAGCTTCCGTGGGGGAAGGGGCTGACCGGCGTCGCGCACGGGTTCCTGTCGGACTGGCAAATCAACGCGGCCGCGTTCTGGCAGTCGGGGGTTGCGTTCACGGTCGTCAATGCAGCGTCGCGGACCAACACCGGCGGAACCGATCGTCCGATCGTCACCGGCAATCCGATGCTGCCGGCGAGCCAGCGCACGCTTCAGAGGTGGTTCAACACCGACGCCTTCTCCGCGGCGCCGCAATTCACCGCGGGCAACGTCGGCTACGCGCTGATGCACGGTCCCAGTCAGCGGCGGCTCGATATGTCGATCTTCAAGAACCTGAGCATGGGCGGAGGCCGCCGGCTGCAGCTCCGTGCCGAATGCTACAACGTCACCAACACGCCGAATTTCTATCTGCCCGACAACAACTTCGGAAGCTCGGGATTCGGCAGCATTTCGAGCACGGGAAATTCGATCCCGCGGCAGATGCAGTTCGGCATCAAGTACCTGTTCTAGAAGTGGCGCCGATCGTCAGATGTCAACGCCCAAGTGGCCGGCTGACGTCTGACGATCGCCGAATCGAATGTCTTCCACGGCATCCTCGTGCGCCGTTCTGGTGCGGGTTCGATGCCGTGGTCCTTCAGGATCGCTTTAATCGTGTTCCGCGCGACACCGTGGCCGAGGTGCTTCAGTCCGCCACGAATACGCGTGTAGCCCTAGGTCGGATTCTCGTTCGCCATGCGCACGACGAGCGCAGCGATGTCCGGCTTGGTGGTCGGTCGACCCGGGCGCCGCGTCTTCGAACCGTCGTACTTCTGCGCGACGAGTTTCCGGTACCAACGCAGGATCGTGTCGGGTGTCACAATGCCGGCGATCGCCGCGAGATGCCGACGGCCGAGGACGTGGCCTTTCAGGGCGAGACGACGTCGCTGGTCGTCTGTAAGGCGCAGTCGCCGAGAACCGTTCGCCGCGCGGAGGACACGGTTCTGTTCGAGCAGGTACTCAATGACCGCCTGCTGATGGCGATTGACCCAGCCAGAGAACAAGAGGAGGAAGAAGGTGAGCGGGCGCGGAAGCAGGTTTATGGTGAGAGCTTGCCTGAGCGCCGACCGTTGTTCAACGGGTGCAAAATTTGGCATCCTATGCCGAATACTGGGTTGGGATTGCTGAGGCGAACGCTTCCTCGACGACGTCGATGGACCAGTTTCACCGACAGATCCGCGGTCGGCCAGGTTTTCGCACAGCACGGCGATGGTCGCACTTGCTCGACGTCTCGCGCGCACCTTGTTCGCGATGTGGCGCGACGAGGCCGACTATCAACCGCGATGCATTCGAACCCAGGGGCGCGCAACCCGTGACGGACGCGACCGCCAACACCGGCACCAGCGCCCCGGTGTAAGTCAGTGAGGTCGTCAAGCTGGAGGAGCAAGCGCGCACTGATGTCTGGCCGCACGTGAGAGCCGTTCTCAAGAGGGCGCTGCTCCTCCTTCGGATCCTCCCGTGCGCCGGCACCGGCGGTGCCAGACAAGAGCGCGAATAAAAGGGTGAGTCACCTCGCTGTCAGACGGCGAGGATGTGGGCTTGACGGCGCGTCCGACTTTCGGACCCGTTCGCGCGGCCACCCCTTGGCTGGCTGAGGGGGCTTCTCGCGCTCACTGGACGTGTGCCGAAAAGGAACTCGCTCTCGCGACGATCGTCGGTAACTTGACAAGCCGCTTCATAAAAACATCAGTGGCTCTTCCTCCACTCGTTGGACAGCGTCAGTACGGTCCGGCGATTAGTGGAGTTCTACGTCCAGGAACACAACCGGGTGCTTCCACATTCGGCGTTTCGAGGACAGACGCCTGACGAGATGTACTTCGGCACAGGCGACGCGGTTCCATCAGACCTGACGACACGCGCGGCCGGCGCACGCCGGGCCCGCATTGAGGCCAACCGATCGGCGGCCTGCAGAACGTGCCCATCCATCGACGCGGCCGCATGATCACCGACAGCCCGACCACAGGGACCCTGCAGGCCCGGGCATCTGGAGGGGAATGCCGGGCACACGCCGCTCGCGGAATCACCTGAGTAGAACGGGCAGAGCCGTGTCCGGGATCAGCGCGCCGCTTTCCGGTAGATGCCCCGTGCCGCCTGAATGACGAGAACTCGCGCGCGAAATTCCAGAATGTCCGCGAAAATAGCTCGCCGCTGGTTCCTGCGCGACGTGTACGTTCCGGCGTGTCTGGGACTATCCTTCGGTCAACCGAGGAGGGAACGATGCGAAAGTACGCCGGAACGTTGCTGCTCCTGGGACATTTCGCGGCCGGCGCCGCAGCCGCCCAGACCGTCAGCGCGACAATGGGCGCGATCGACGGCCGGGTCACCGACAACACCAGCGCGGTGCTGCCCGGCGTGACCGTGGCGATCAGCGGCCCGGCGATGATGGGCAAGCGCGTCGCCACGACGAATGACGAGGGCGTCTATCGATTCGCGGCGGTGCCGCCTGGCGAATACACAGTCCTCTTCGAGCTCGACGGCTTCGCGCCGCTGAGGCGCACGGAGATTCGCGTGAGCCTCGGGTTCACCGCGACGCTCAACGTGCAAATGGCGCTCGACGCCGTCTCCGAGAACGTCACGGTGACCGGCGCGTCGCCGGTCGTCGACACCGCCGCCACGAAAATCACGACCGTCTTCGACGCGCCGATGCTGGCAAGCCTGCCGAGCGGCAGCCGCGACTACTGGTCAATCCTCTCGGAAACGCCCGCGCTGAAGCTGACACGCGTCGACGTCGGCGGCAGCTCCGCCGGCTCGCAGACCAACTACTACGCGTACGGCACGACCGGCCAGAACCGGCCGATGATCGAAGGGATCAACTCGACGCAGGGAACCGAGCGGTTCGGGAACTATGTCGACGTGGGATCGTTCGAGGAGATCGCCGTGAACGCCGCGGCGCACACGGCGGAGATGGCGGTTCCCGGCGTGCAGATGGTGTTCATCAGCAAGTCCGGCGGCAATGCGTATCATGGATCGCTCGTCGGCCACTACGAGAACGAGCGGTGGCAGTCGTTCAACATCGACAGCGCGCAAATCGCGAGCGGTATCACCGGCGGCGGCGGGCTCGCGCCGCGCGACGTGAACCGCCTGCACAAGTTCCGCGACACCGGCGCAGACGTCGGCGGATTCGTCGTGAAGGATCGCCTGTGGTGGTACGGAGGGGTGCGCGATCTGGAAACGGAAACGCGCGTCACCAACTTCCAGGTGAAGCCGTTCGCCACGCGGCTCACGAGCTACACGGCCAAGGTCACGTATACGGTCACGACGAACAACAAGCTGATCGGCTACGTCGTACGCAACTCCAAACATCAGCCGAACCGGCTCGACGCGTTCGCACTCGGGTTGACCGGAATCTATTCTTCAGAGGACGCGTCGTTCAATCAGTACTTGTATCCACGCCTCTACAAAGGCGAGTGGGATACGGTGTTCGGCGATTCGGTGTTCCTCGAGAACCGCGTCGGCCAGTACGGGTTCGATTGGCCCGACACGAACTACACGAGCGCGCCGCGATACGAAGATCTCGGCAACAACCTCGTGTCGGGCGCGGCGCGCATCCGGCAGCTCGACATCCGCCGCAATCAGTGGCTCGGGTCCGTGAGCTACTTCACCAACGGGAAGCTCGGCGATCACAACGTCAAAGTTGGCTGGGAGATTTTCCGCGACACGACCGAACAAGGCGATCCCGCCGGCTCCTACGAAGATGTGGTGCACATCCTGCGTCAGAACGCGCCGCTCGAGGTGTACGTTCTCGGCAACCCGACGCATTCGGTCAACGGCCTCTGGACCTACGGGACATACGTCACCGACACCTGGCGTGCGACCAGACGATTGAGTCTCAACCTGGGCCTCAGGTTTGATCGCTATCGCAATTTCCTGCCGGCGCAGGTCCATGAAGCCGGCCGCTTCAATCCGGTGATCGAGACGTTCCCCGTGGTCGATGGGTTGAACATCTGGAATACGTTCGCGCCGCGCATCGGCGCGACGTTCGATCTGTCGGGCAACGGCAAGACAATGCTGAAGGGCAACTACGGGCGGTACTGGTGGAATCCTGGCGCCGAGTTGAGCGCAGCGGTCAATCCCAATCCGCCGATTTGGCAGCGGCGGTACGCTTGGACTCCCGATCGCGATGTCAACGGCGATCGTCTGTGGCAGCCCGGCGAAGAAGGACGACTGATCAGCGCGCTCGGCGGCGGCGGGACCTCGACGATCGCTCCTGGTCTCGAAGACACGTACACGGACGAAGTCGCCGCATGGCTCGAGCGCGAGGTCGCGGCGAACTTCGGCGTGCGAGGCGGCTTCGTCTGGCGAACCGAGCGTCAGCTCTATCAACTGATGAACGCCAACCAGCCGTTCTCCGGATTCAATGTGCCGGTCACCGTGCCGGATCCCGGCCCCGACGGTCTCAACGGGACGAACGACGATGGCGCGCCGTTTGGCGCGTGGAACCTGTCGTCGCAGTACCTGGGCCTTCCCGTCCGGAACGTGCTCGCGAACGTCCCGGATGCGACGACGAACTACTACACGTGGGAGATCACCGCGACGAAGCGGCTGAACCGCGGATGGTCGGCCATCGCATCGCTCTCGCACACGACCAGCTTTCTGCAGGCGAACACGATATTCGACACCAGCTTCCGGCAGAATCAGCTTCCCGTCACGCCCAACGATCTGATCAACACCAAACCCAACGGTCAGGAAAAATCGTCGGACGTCGCCGCGAAGATCACCGGCTCATGGGAAGGGCGATGGGGCCTCAAGGTGAGCCCCGTCTATCGATTCCAGGCGGGTCAGAATTTCGGGCGGACGATTGTGGCGTCGCTGAACTACGGCAACGTGCGGATTCCCGCGGAGCCGCTGAACGCGCGACGGCAGGACAACGTCTCACTGCTCGATCTGCGCATCGAGCGCGTCACGCGCGTGCGCCAGACGCGCGTGTCGCCGTTCGTCGATATCTACAACGTGACGAACGCCAACCCCGTTCAGAACACCAGTTGGAGCTCGGGCAGCTCGTTTCTGCGTCCGCTCGCGATCGTTCCCCCTCGCGTGCTGCGCATCGGCGCCCGGTTCGATTGGTAGATCACCTGAGCTCGGCGGTCGCGCTGAACATGACGCGGCTCCGGGTTGTGGGCGCGCGACTCTAGCGCATTTCCAATGCCGGCCGGAATATCCTGTACGGGCCGGGCCGCGTGAACTTCGACTTCTCCGTCTTCAAGGAATTCGGGATCAGGGAAGGCACGCGGCTGCAATTTCGCGTCGAATGCTTCAATCCCTTCAACACACCGCAATTCGATCTGCCGAATGCCGCCATCGGCACGGGCACGGCGGGAACGATAACGAGCATCGTCGGCACGCCGCGCCAGATTCAGTTCGAGGCGAAGGTCGTCTTCTGATCGCGACGGCTTTTGTCGATCTCAGAACAGCAGTTTGACCCCGAGCTGCACCTGCCGCGACGAGTTCACCGTTCGCAGGATCTGTCCGGCGGTCGCCAGCGGCGCCTCGTTCTCGTTCGCGCCGGCGAACACCGGCCGTGTCGGCGCGGCGAAATTCGCGCGATTGAAGACGTTGAAGACTTCGAGCCGGATCTGAAGCCGCGCGGCGCCTGCGAGCGCCTGATTCTTGACGAGCGAGACGTCGGTGTTCGCGAAGCCGGGGCCGCGCAGGAAATTCCGCGGCGTGTTGCCCAATGTTCCCCGCGGCTGCAGCACGAACACGCTGGTGTCGAACCAGTGGCTGGGATCCCCCGTGATGATGCGGTTCGGATCCGTCCCGGGCTTCACGCTCGGCCGATCCTCGGCGTTGGTCGACGTGTTGCCGGTGCGCGACCAGTTCGGCGTCTGGATCGACGGCGAGAACGGATAACCGGTGTGGAGCGAGAGGATCGCGTTGAGCTGCCACCCGCCGAGCACGCTGTGATCGCGAAACGCCGGCAGTTGCCACGTAGCGTTCGCCGAGAAGACATGGCGGGCATCGAACGACGCGGCCGCCCACTCTGCGTCCAGATCGTACGGATTCGGCGGATAGACCGACGAGGTCACCGTGTCGGTGCCGAGCTGCCCATCAGCGTTGTCCATCGCTTTGCTGAGCGTGTAGGACAGTTGCACCTGATACCCGTCGCTGAAGCGCTTCATCAGGCTCGCCTGGAGCGCATCATACGTGGAGCGTCCGTCGGACATCCTGTAGTCGATGCTGCTCCACGCCGGATTGCGCCGCGGCGCGCCCGCCGGGAAGAACAGCGAGCCATCGGCCTGCACGACCGGCACGACGGGATTTCCTTCAATGGAGTTCACGAGGTCATATCCGCGTGAGCCGGCCCACCCCGCCATCGCCGCCCAATTCCCCGCGAGCTCGCGCTGCACGTTGACGTTGTAGGTCCACCCTTTCGGCTGCCCGATGTGGTAGTCGATCGTGCGCATGCTCAGTGCACCGCCCGTCGTTCCGCTGGGGAACACCGGCGTCGGGAACGGAATCCCCGCGCCCGTGACATTGACCGGCTGCACGAAAGGTGGCGTCTGGAGCGAGATTCCGAGCGAGCTGTTGTACGGACCGTCCGTGTCGTAATACAGCCCGCTGCCTCCGCGCACGGCCGTGCGGCCGTCGCCGGTCACGTCCCACGCAAAGCCGACGCGAGGCGCGAGGTTCTTGAGCGACGGATTGACGAACGGTCCGCCGAGAGACGTGGCCGGGGAGGTGAGAATGTCCGGGAGATACGCGTCCAGGCCGTCCTTGTCGTTCGGAACCGTGAAGAACTCGTAGCGCGCGCCGAGATTCAGCGTCAGATTCGACGTCACGCGGTAATCGTCCTGGACGTAGAAGCCAAAGAGCGTGTTGGGCCGCTTGCGTTCGAAGTTCGCGCCCGGCGCGTTGCCCTGGAAGCGGCTCGGAATCCCGGCCAGGAATTGCGGGAGGTTTGCAAACGTATAGGTGCCTCTGCTGTTGACCGTCGTCAGTTTCTGCGCGTACGCATGTTCGACGAGCGCGCCGGTCTTGAGCAGGTGCTTGCCTTTCGTGTAGGTGACATCGTCGCTCCACGTCAGGTAGTCGATGTTCTGGGTCGAGGGCTCGGCGGCGTAGTTGCCGAGTTGCGACAGACCGCCGATCAGGATAGTGCCCATGAACGGCGCTTCTGGAAGGAACGACAGCCCGTCGGTCAGCGTGTTGCTCGCCTGCTGCTCGTACGTGAGCCTGCTTGCCGAAAAGCGCGCCGTGTTGAGCAGGTTCTGCGTGAGCGTCCGCTTCGCCTCCGTCGTGAAGAAATGGTTGCCCGACGTGGAATTCGTGAAGAACTGCGCGAACCCCGTCGTTTGAATCGCGCCGCTCGAAATCGGCGACACCTGGCGCGATCCGTCGTGGGTATAGCGGACGAACACGAGGTCCTTGTCGGATAGCGCGACGTCGATCCGGCCCTGGGAGAAGCTCTCGCGCGTCACGCGGGTGAACTCATAGTTGTACTGTCCGATCCCGGCTCCCAAATCGCGGCCGTTCGGCACCGGATAGAGATCGAGATAAGGTTTGACGTCCGGGTTGACACGACCGTCGCGGGCGGCGGACGTCGGCACCGCTGTGATGATGGTCTGTCCGAGATCTTCCTGCAGCCGTTCGTAGCCGCCGTAGAAGAAGATCCTGTTCCGGCGTATCGGTCCGCCCGCCGCGACGCCGTATTGGTTACGCGTGAACGGCGGCGGCTCGTCCACATCGAAGAAGTTGCGCGCGTCCATCTTGCTGTTGCGGAAGAACTCGAACCCCGAGCCGTGCAGCACGTTGGTGCCCGACTTGGTCGCGATGTTGATGACGCCCCCCATCACGCGCCCGTAGTCGGCCGAAAACGCGTTGGTGACCACGCGGAACTCCTGGATCGTCTCGACGCCCAGCGTGGAATCGGCCGCCGTGACCGTCGCCATGCCGGCATACCCGCGCATGTTCGCGCCGTCGATCAGGAAGCTGTTCGATCGTCCTCCCATGCCGTTGATGTTCAACGACACGCCGCGTTGCGCCGGCGACGTGCTCAGTTTCTCGGTGAATTGGACGATGCCCGGCTGCAGCGTCGCGAGCATGATGTAGTTGCGCCCGTTCAGCGGCAGCTCCTCGATCGTCTTCCGGTCGACGACAGCCGAGAGCGCGGAGGTGCGGACATCCACGAGCGGGCTCTCACCCGTCACGGTGATCGTTTCCGCGGTCGTGCCGAGCTTCAGGACGACGTTCAGGCCTGCCTGCTGGGCGACTTCCAGCACGATGCCGGTCTGCACGGCGGTCGTGAATCCCTGCAGACTCGCACGCGCCTCGTACCGCCCTGGCGCCAGGCCGGGCACCGTGAAGTACCCGTTCGCGTCGGTGGCGACGCTCCGACTCAGGCCTGTCTCGAGGTTCGTGATGACGACGTCGACGCCCGGCAGCACGCCGCCGGTTTGGTCTTTGACGGTGCCCGAAATGGTTGCTGACGTGATCTGTGCAGCTGCGGGCGAGGCCGGTGTGAGGAGAACGACGGCGAGGATCACGCGAAACATCATTGGTGACCTCCCTCACGATGTGGCGGGCGTCGAGTCTATTTAAGCGGGATGCACTATACCACTCTCGTTGGACGAGATCTCGAAGCCGGTGGTCGTAGCGCTGCTGGGGGGCGGGCCGTGGTCCTCATGGGGATGATCATCGGCCCTTCGCTCACGCCGCTCAACTTTTCGAGGACATCGCGCGAAGCCGCCGCGCATCGCCGGTAGAGTGCCGAGCTGCAACGGCAACGTCAACGGTTTTTGCCGGAGGGGTATTGGCGAGCCACAGCCTCGCTTTGCCTCGGCACGCAGAATTGCTTGTTTCCTCTATCTCCCGTAGGTGTATGAGCAGCGCCGCGTCGTGTCGCACTCCAGAGCAAGCCGAGCGACTCGTGATGCAGAATGCCCTTGAATTGTCTGCAGGGCGGGAGTAGCGTCATCCCGTTCCTCGAAAGGAGATGGCCTGTGGCGCCTCAGATCAAGCCGTCGCCATTGAAGAAAGCCCTCGCGTCCCCTCCAGTCTATCGCCCGAAACTGACTGCAGCATCTGTCCAACGATCGTCGGCACCGGTCATCACCGCGCCGCGGCAGCCGACTGTACCAACCGCGTACGGTCCGTTTAAACCGGCGCACGCCGTCCAGACGAAAGCCGCGATTCGCCCAATTGTGCCGAGCCCTTCAGTTATCCAGCGTTGGTGGTGTGACTATTGTAGAAAGGATACTCAGTTCTCCTACCAGCATTTCCCCGACTGTCGGCATTACTACCTTCGCGAATACGAGACCGCGGCCGACAGAGACGCCAATTATTACGACCGACCTCGTGGGGCACCACGCACGCGGAGTGCATCGTTCGACCGCCAATACAGCACTGGCGAAGATCAGCGGCGGCATGCTCACGATAATCTCTACGGCCCGGGTGGCTACGTCGAACACCGGCGCTGAATAGAACCGTGTAGGGTGCATTTATTCGATCTCGGTAGAACGACCGGATTCTGCGCCGTCGGCAGTAGTCCGATCCACGTGCGGAATATTGTGAGCCGTCAGCCACGGCCGTATCGGGGTCGCGCAAACCTCGACTCGGCCCTCGACGATCCACAACGTGGGTCCAGATTTGGGGCCACTAACGCCCGAACACCGGGGAAAACCGGCGGGCATCCGGTACCAGAAGACGAAGCCAGCCAACAAGATAGACAACCTCACGAAATCTGCAAAACCTTCATCCCCGGTTCAAATCCGGGCGGCGCCTCCAAATTCCCTCGAAGAATTGATCGTTTGTGCGTCTGTCGCACAAGCGCGCGCCCGCCGATGGACCCAATTGGCCCCAAAATCGTCACGCGTGGCGCGTTCCTGCATCTGTAAACACCAAACGCGCAGCAGTTTGCCAGCGTGCCGATCCGAAAAGGAGGAGGTTTCAGAACCTCCTCTCACCGCGCTGAAACCGAAACTCTGCGCGAAAGCTCAAAACGTGTTTCCGAAGACACGCGACTCTCGAAAAAGGCAAACCCGAAGGCCGATCGCAACCCAACCTAAATTCTTGCGGACCACCGGACGTCGTTGCGTTTTGTCGTTTCCGCGTTTCGAAGTACTAAGCCCCAATTGAATCCATCATGTAGGATAGCCGGCATGATCGGTACGGTCCCTGGACTCGCGACCGGTCCCAACCATCCTCCCTCCTTCCAGTCGGTTCAGCTCTCACCCTTGCGCGCCTGCACGTGTGCCTTCCTCTTCGCGCTGGGGCTGGCCGGCCTGGCGCTCCTTAATAACGTCCGACAGAGCGAAAGCCTTTTGTGGTCGTTTCTTGGTGCGGCGGGCGCGCTATTGGTCTGGGCGGCCGCGTTGTTCGGAGCGGCGGCACGAGTCGGCCGACGCTTCAGACTTGATATTGTTCTTCGGAAGCAACACTACTTGCAGGCATGCGCGCAAGGATCCGTGTTGTTGTACTGGGGCTGGTTTGCACGCGACGTATATGCCGCGACGCCTCTGATCGGCGCGCAGCTCGTGTTCGCTTACGGCGTCGAGATGCTGTTGACCTGGTCTCGTGGGGACACGTACAGGCTTGGGTTCGCTCCGTTCCCTGTGGTCTTCAGCATCAACCTGTTCCTCTGGTTCAGACCGGAGTGGTTTCATCTCCAGTTCCTCATGGTGGCATTCGGCTTCGCCGCTAAAGAGATGATCCATTGGCACAACGAGGGGCGCAGCACTCACATCTTCAATCCGTCGGCGTTCACCCTTGCGCTGTTTTCGATCGCGCTGCTTCTCACGGGGCGGAGCGACATCACGTCGGGCCAGACTATCGCGATCACGCAGTTCTATCCGCCGCACATGTACCTGATGCTGTTTCTGATCGGCCTGCCCGGACAGCTCCTGTTCGGCGTGACGTCGATGACGATGGCGGCGGTCGTGACCACATATCTGTTCGGCCTCCTGTATTTCGCCGCGACAGGGGTCTATTTCTTCTACGATTCGTACATCCCGATTGCCGTCTTTCTCGGGATGCATCTGCTGTTCACGGATCCGTCCACTTCACCGCGCACTGAACTGGGGCGTCTGATCTTCGGGGCGTTGTACGGGTTGAGCACGATCTTCTTGTACTACCTGCTCGGCCGCGCCGGGCTTCCCACCTTCTACGACAAGCTGCTGCAGGTGCCGCTCTTGAACCTGTCGATCAAATCGATTGATCGGGCCGCGCGCTCAGACGCGCTTCGGCGATTCGATCCGGCTGCGCTCGGCCGGTCGCTCAGCCCGATTCGACGCAATCTCGTGTACGTCTCGATTTGGATCATCGCCTTTTCAATGATGAGCGCCGCACAGGGTGTGGGCGACCATCATCCCGGCCAGTGGTTGCCATTTTGGCGGAAGGCCTGCACCGAGCGCCGGCGGGGTGCGTGTGATTTTCTGGCTGCGAGGTTGTCGACGCACTGTGCGGGTGGTTCGGGCTGGGCGTGCAACGAAGGCGGTATTGTTCGCCTGCGTCTCTCGGAGTCGATTGAGGATGGTGAGCAAGCAGCCTTAGCTGACGCCATGGGATCGCTCGAGCGTGGATGCGCGCTTGGGTTCAAGCCGGCGTGCCAAAACGTTCTCGCGATGCTTGAGGGCAATCGCCTGCCGGAGAGTGCGCCTCCAACGCTCGAGGACTATCCGATCATTTTGAGAGGAAGCAAGCAGGCGATCTCCGAGCGGAATCCGTCAGCGTTGTACGCGCTTGCGTGCCAGCAAGGTTGGTCGGATGCCTGCCGCCGCCGCGCAAGATCGTCCGACGCATCTGTGACAATTGCCAACCGAAATCCCCTTGACTTCGCCGATCCACTTCAGTAGTTTTCGCGCGACCTCATCGGTACGATAGGCGTTCCTCTCCGTAGCGTACCAGCGATCACCGACCGTAGAGCGAACCGCAAGGAGTTCCACATGCCTTGTTTCGCACGGGCGCTCATCTTCATCGTGATCCTCAGCTCGCCTTCCCTCGTCTTCGCGCAGACGGCGGGAACCATCGTCGGGTCCGTCACTGACGAATCGAAAGCCGTTCTGCCCGGTGTGACGGTCACTGCCAAGGAGGTGAGCACCGGCCGGTCCTACACCTCGGTCACCGACGCGCGCGGTGATTACACCATCAACAACGTGCTGGCGGGGACCTATAAGGTCGACGCAGTGCTCGAAGGGTTCTCGACGTCGAGCGTGCCGGCGGTGGAGCTGCTGGTCGGCACGAACGACACGGTGAACTTCACGCTGAAGCTCGCGACGTTGTCGGAGTCGTTGACGGTCACCGGCGAAGCGCCGTTGGTCGACGTGCGGTCCACCGTGGTGGCGGGGAACGTGGACCGGCGGCAGATGGAAGAGCTGCCGCTCTCGGGGCGCAACTGGCTCGAGATGACGCTGCTGGTGAAAGGGATCACGGCGAACGAGCTCTCCCAGAACAAGCCGGCCGTGCAATCCGATATGGATTTCAACCTCAGTATCGACGGGCAGCAGACCCAGCAGGCGGTCGCGGGGTCGAGCTCCTTCGCGCAGCCTGGCATGAGCCGCGAAGCGATTGCCGAATACCAGGTGTCGACGAACCTCTTCGATGTCACCTCGGGCCATTCCTCGGGGGTTCAGGTCCAGGCGATCTCGCGCAGCGGAACGAACAAGCTCAGTGGCAACGTGTACGGCTACTTCCGCGACAGCAGGATGAACGCGAAGGACTTCGTCGCGCAGAAGGTCCTGCCGTACAAGAACCAGCAGATCGGCGGCTCGCTCGGCGGGCCCATTGTCAAAGACAAAACCCACTACTTCGCCACGTTCGAGCGGGAAAACGAGCCGGCGACCTCGGTCTTCCACCCGCCCGGCTATGTGGCCAGCATCTCGCTGCCGCACCCGCGGCATCAGTACCGGTTTCTGGCGCGAGGAGACCACCAGCTCAAGCAGGGGCAGAACCTCTCCGTGCGGCTGGTGACCTTCCGGGATGTGAACCCCTTCGGGATTCAGGACGGGTCCGTCCATCCCACGCGGCAATCGGATCAGTCGTTTGACAGCTACTCGCTGCAGGGGACGTGGACGAACGTGGTCAGCAATTCGTTCGTGCAGGAAGTGAGAGTGGGGATGTTCCACTACCACTGGAACCACGTGCCGGCCGCGGGCGTGCCTCAATTACCCGCCTCAACAACCGCCATCGGTCTTCCAGGGCAGCCCATCTACTCCCCCAACGCGAACTATGCCTTCCCGGGGCTCGCCATCGGCGCGCGGTCGAACTACCCGGAGGAGTTCTGGCAAGACACGCCGTCGGTCCGCACCGACCTGAGCTGGCACCATGGCAGCCACGACGTGAAGTTTGGGGGCGAGTACCTGCACTGGCACGACACGGGCTGGTGGATCAACGCAGGCCGCGGGATCTTTACGTTTTCGGCGATTCCGGCCGACGTCGAGAGCCGGTTCCCGCTCGACGCGTGGAACGACGCGTCGAGATGGAACCTGGCCGGCCTCGACCCGCTGGTCATCCGATATCAGCAAAACTACGCGCAGACCGGAGGAGATGGCATTGCCAAGCGCGGCAACTGTCCGGTGCCCGACGGGTGCGGCAACTTCAGCCTGAATATCCCGCGGCCCTACTGGTCGGCGTGGTTTGGGGACACGTGGAAGGTCAACTCGAAGCTGACGGTGAATTACGGCCTGCGGTACGACCTCGATTGGGGCGTCACCGCGCCGCCCTACATCACGGCGACGACCGCGTCGGCCAACACCGGGGCGCCGCAGTCGGTCAACGACGATCTGGGCTTCGGCAGCGCTGGGGTGTTCGACGTCGGGTACCACAACGACATCCGCGACACGCTGGGCTTCCAGCCCCGCGGCGGCGTCACCTATGACCCTAGCGGCGACGCGAAGTTCATCCTTCGCGGAGGAACCGGCATCTACTACGGGCAGTCGACCTCGGAACTCCCATTCGACTCCCAGTTGTTCGATGGGCAGCGCGTGTTCGTGAACCAGTACCCCAACGACCGCCTGCCGAACTTCATCCTGGATCCCACCCGCGGCGTCACCGCGACCCAAATCCTGAACCACACGGTGCCGCTGCCGGCGCAAGCGGCCTTCGTGATCGAGCCCCACTACAAGTTGCCAGGGACCTGGCAGAACACCTTCGGCTTCCAGACACAAATGGGCGAGGTCTGGGGTCTGGATTCCGATCTGACGTATTACCGGGGGTTCCATAGACCGAATAACACGGACGTGAACAACTTCTACGATCCCGGCTCGGGCTACCCGAAGAACCCGGCCATCTACGGGCGGCCGTACCCCGCGTTTGGCCAAATGAACTACCGGTTCTCGACGGGGAAGAGCAACAACCTCTCGCTGGCCTCGCAGTTGACGCGGCGGTTCAGGGATGGCTTCCAGGTGAATATCGCCTACACGCGGGTGTTCTACCGCAACGACGAGAATCCAGGGACTGGCGGCTACGCCGGGACGATGAACAACGCCTTCAGCCTCTCGCAGGAATGGGGACGGGCGAGCGACGCGCAGCGGAATACGTTGCGCGCGACCACCATCGTTCGGTTGCCGCATCAGTTCTCGTTGGCGGCGACCTACATCATGGGCTCGGGCCAGTGGTATCAGTCGGTCTACGCGCAGAACCCGGTAGGCTTCCAGGGCACCCGGTTGATCCCGAAGCCGGGCGCGGTGTTCGGCCTGATCAACGGCTACGATGGCAGCCTGGTGCCCAGAAACGACTTCGAGGGCAAGCCGATCCACAAAGTGGATATGCGGCTGACGAAGGATTTCACGCTGGGCCGCATGAAGGTGACGGGCATCGCCGAGGTGTTCAACGTGTTCAATCACGCGAACTACGGCGCCTACAACCTGACGATTAACGCGGCGAACTATGGGACTCCGGTGCAGCCCTTCTTATCGACGACCTACATTCCGCGCAGCGGCCAGTTGGCGTTCAAGCTGTCATTCTGAAACGAAGGCACGCACGGCGACGGCGTCGGTACCACGACGCGGCGTTTGGTTCAGCTCAGGAGGATCTCCACCAATCGGACAGAGGACCTTATGAAGATCACGATGCGACCCGTTTCCTTGACGGCGACGCCGGTTGTGATCGGTTTCCTCCTCATCACTGCGAATCCTGCCGCGCAAGCCCCCGGCGCACCGGCGACGAGACCTGGCGTGAATCCGTGTACTGCGCCTCCGAACAAGATCGTCGCGGAAAACTGCCGGCCCGGGAATC
>Ga0075435_100001257_pt1 | contig 16246 bp, 15 predicted proteins | sample RhiMethybrSRZTD4_FD_75302 | JGI IMG/M metagenome (GOLD analysis project Ga0075435, IMG submission 75302) | Populus rhizosphere microbial communities from Tennessee, USA - Rhizosphere MetaG P. TD hybrid SRZTD4 | ecosystem: Host-associated > Plants > Roots > Rhizosphere > Soil | place: USA...
ACGCTCACGCTGCGAGCTCCTCGAGCGTCTGCACGAGCGCGGCCCGCGCGAGGTCCACCTTGTACGCGTTGTCGCGCAGCGGCCGGGCGGCGGCCAGCTCGGCGTCGGCGGCCGCGACGAACGCCTCGGGGCCGGCGACCTCGCCGCGCAGGGTCTGCTCGGCGACCGTTGCTCGCCAGGGCCGGTGGGCTAGGCCGCCGAACGCGATGCGCACATCAACCACCCGGCCGTCTGCGACCTCGAGAGCCGCGGCGACCGAGACGAGGGCGAACGCGAACGAGGCCCGCTCCCGCACCTTGCGGTAGCGCGACAGGGCGGCCAGCGGCAGCGCCGGAAGGTCGACCGCGACGATCAGCTCGCCGTCGCCGAGCACCGTGTCGCGCTGCGGCTCGTCTCCGGGCAGGCGGTGGAACTCGACCAGCGGGATGTCGCGGGGGCCCTCGGGCGAGACGACCCGCACCGTCGCGTCGAACGCCGCCAGCGCCACCGCCATGTCCGACGGGTGGGTGGCCACGCAGTGCTCCGAGTGGCCGAGGATCGCCAGGTTGCGGTGCTCGCCTTCGACGGCCGGGCAGCCGCTGCCTGGCTCGCGCTTGTTGCAGGGCATCGTGACGTCCTGGAAGTAGGGGCAGCGGGTGCGCTGCATCAGGTTGCCGCCGGTCGTGGCCAGGTTGCGGAGCTGCCCCGACGCGCCGGCCAGGAGCGCCTCGGCCAGCGCCGGGTAGCGCTCGCGGATGCGGGAATCCGCGGCGAGCTCGCTGTTGCGCACGCCCGCGCCGATGCGCAGGCCGCCGCCCTTCAGCGGCTCGATCCGGTCGAACGGCAGCCTGCTGACGTCGACGAGCAGCGACGGCGACTCGACGCCCAGCCGCATCAGGTCGACGAGGTTCGTGCCGCCGCCGAGGAACTTGGCGCCCGGCTCGGCGACCGCGGCGACGGCGCCGGGCTCGTCCGCGGCGCGCTCGTAGCGGAACGGCCTCACAGGCCCGCCGCCTCCTCGATGGCGGCGACGATGTTCGGGTAGGCGCCGCAGCGGCAGATGTTGCCGCTCATGCGCTCGCGGATCTCGTCGGCGTCGAGCGCCGGTGTCGCGGTGACGTCGGCCGTGGCGTGGCTCGGCCAGCCCGCCTCGGCCTCGGCCAGCATGCCGACGGCCGAGCAGATCTGGCCTGGCGTGCAGTAGCCGCACTGAAAGCCGTCCTGCGCGACGAAGGCCGCCTGGAGCGGGTGCAGGTCACCGTCGCTGGCCAGGCCCTCGATGGTCGTCACATGGACGCCGCCCAGCGTCACCGCGAGCAGCAGGCAGGCGTTCGCCCGGCGACCGTCGACGAGGACGGTGCAGGCGCCGCACTGGCCGTGGTCGCAGCCCTTCTTCGCCCCGGTCAGCCCGAGCCGCTCGCGCAGCAGGTCGAGCAGCGACGTGCGCGTGTCGAGCTCGAGGGTGTGCAGCTCGCCGTTGATGTGCAGGCTCACGCCGGCGAGCTGCGGTGCCTCGGGCGCTAGTCCGTCCAAAAGTCCTGCGCCATCTCGGCCTCGCGGGCATCCTCGCCGGCGCCGAACGCGACGTACTCGATCCCGTCGGGCCCGGCCTCGACGGCCCGCATGGTGTCCTTGTCGAACCGGATCGCGTCCCACTGGCCGAGCTCGACGACCTCGTCGCCCACCTTGACGCGGCCCGAGCCGGAGACGATCACGTACACCTCCTCCTGGCTCACGTGCTTGTGGCCGAAGGGGATGCGGAAGTTGGGCTCGAGGCTGAAGAGGCTCAGGCCCAGCGTCTCGCCCTCGATCGGCGTGCGGGCGAAACGGGCGTGCATGTCGGACGGCATCCCGAACTTGGGCGCCGAGTCTTCGACCGCGCGCAGGTTTGTCTTCGTGTAGCCGCTCATGCCCGCGAGGGTACCCCACGCGACCTTCAGGTATACACACCGGGATGAGCGACGCCGCCATCCCGGCCGTGACACCGGCGATCCGGGAGCTCCGCGAGCGCTACGCGGCGTTCATGGACGCGCACGTCTACCCCAACGAGGCCGCGTTCGCCCGCGGCGACGACGCCTCCCAGGAGCTGATCGCCGACGTGCGCCGGCGGGCCCGGGAGGCCGGCCTGTGGGCGCCGCACATCGGCCCCGAGGCGGGCGGCACCGGGCAGGGCTTCCTCGCCTACGCCTTCCTGAACGAGCAGATCGGCCGCAGCTACTGGGGCCAGCTCGCCTTCGGCTGCCAGGCGCCCGACGCCGGGAACGGGGAGATCCTGGCCCTGGCCGGGACGGCCGAGCAGAAGTCGGCCTGGCTGGCGCCACTTGTCGCCGGCGACGTGCGCTCGTTCTTCGGCATGACCGAGCCCGAGGTGTCCGGCGCCGACCCGACCGGCCTCGAGAGCCGGGCCAGCGAGGACGGAGACGCGTGGCTGATCGACGGCCACAAGTGGTTCTCGACCGGGGCCGACGGCGCGGCGTTCGGGATCGTCATGGCGGTGACGGACCCCGAGGCACCGCCGCGGGAGCGGATGTCGCTGATCGTCGTTCCCGCCGACACGCCCGGCGTCGAGGTGGTGCGCCGGATCGAGGTCTTCGGCCACGATGGCCGGGGCTGGGACTCGCACTGCGAGGTGCGCCTCTCCGGCGTCCGCGTACCGCTGGCGAACACCCTCGGGAAGCGCGGCGACGGCTTCCGCCTGGCCCAGCTGCGGCTCGGCCCGGGCCGCATCCACCACGCCATGCGCTGGATCGGCCAGATGCAGCGCGCCTTCGACCTCATGTGCGCCCGCAGCCTCGAACGGACGGCCTTCGGCGAGCCGCTGGCGGAGAAGGGGGCGGTGCAGACCTGGATCGCCGACTCGGCCGCCCAGATCACCGCCTGCCGGCTGATGACGCTCGCCGCCGCGGGGAAGATCGACCGCGGCGAGGACGCCCGCGTCGCAATTTCGCTCATCAAACATTTTGCCGCCGCAGCGCTCCATGACGTCATCGACCGGGCGATCCAGGTGCACGGCGCGCTCGGAGTCTCGGGCGACTCGCCGCTGGCCGCGATGTACCTCGGGGCGCGCCACGCCCGGATCCTCGACGGCCCTGACGAGGTGCACCGGATGGTGGTCGCCCGCCGCATCCTCGAGCGGTACCGATCGGGCGATGGCTGGAGCTTCGAGTAGCCCCGCCCTCGACGTCGCCGCCGTGGCCGCCTTCTGTGACCGGCATGGAATCGGGGCCGGCGACACGCGGGTGGAGCGGCTCGGGGACGGGCATTCCAACCTGACCTACCTGGTCGAGCGGGAGGGCGCCCGGGTCGTGCTGCGCAGGCCGCCGCCCCCGCCACTGCCGCCCTCCGCCCACGACATGGCGCGCGAGAGCGGCATCGTCGATGCGCTCCACCGGGCCGGCGCCCGCGTCCCCGAGGTGCTTGCCGTCTGCCGGGACGAAAGCGTCATCGGCGTGCCGTTCTACGTCATGACGTTGGTAGAGGGCGTTCCCATCGAGACGCAACTCCCGCCCGAAATCGATGACGCTACCGAACGCGCACGCCTCGGTGCGGACGTCGTCGAGGCGCTCGCCGAGGTCCACGCCATCGACATCCGCACGGCGGGCCTCGACGCGTTCGGCCGGCCGGACGGCTACCTGGCTCGCCAGGTGCGCCGCTTCCTCGGGCTCTGGGACGTCAACCGCACCCGCGACCTGCCACTGGTCGCCGAGGTGGGCGCGCTCCTGGCCGAGACCGTGCCGGAGTCCGGCCCGGCCACCGTGGTGCACGGCGACTACCGGATCGGGAACCTTCTCGCCGCCCGCAACGCCCCCGGTCGGGTGTCGGCGATCCTCGACTGGGAGCTTGCGACGATCGGCGATCCGCTGGCCGACCTGGGCTACCTGGTCTCGACCTACGCCGACGCGGGGCCGCCGCCGGCGGAGGGGATCGTCGAGCTCTCGCCGGTCACCCGCACTCCGGGCTTCCCGAGCCGGGCCGAGCTCGTCGAGCGCTACGCCGCGCGCACCGGCCGGCCGGTCGTGCGGCTGGCCTGGTACGAGGCCCTGGCCCACTGGAAGGCGGCCATCTTCTGCGAGAATATGTACAAGCGATTCCTCGCCGGCGAGCGGCGCGACGCCTTCGCCCGGGCCATGGAGAGGGGAGTGCCGGCCAGGCTCGAGGCGGCGGCGGCCGCAGCGGCCCGGGACCGCGCGACGGCCCCATGACGTCCTCCGCATCACACGCGCCGCTCAGCCCGCTCACGCTGCTCACACACGCCGGGCACGTGTGGCGCGACCGGCCGGCGCTGCGCTGGGACGACTGGACAGCCTCCTACGCCGAGCTCGTCGACCGCTGCGCCCGCGCCGCCGCGGCGTTGCGGGCCTGCGGCGTCCGGCCCGGCGACCGCGTCGCCGCCTGCCTGCCCAACGTCCCCGAGATGCTCGAGCTGCACTTCGCCGTACCCGCCGCGGGCGCGGTCCTCGTCCCCATCAACGTGCGCATCACGGCGGCGGAGGTGGCGTACATTCTCGAGCACTCCGCCGCGCGCGTCCTCGTCGTGCACCCGAGCCTCGCGGCCACTGCCGCCGAGGCGGTCGCCGGACTGGCCGACCCGCCGCTCGTGGTCGAGACCCGCGCCGCACCGCACGACGGCTCGGACTACGAGACCCGTCTGGCGGCGGCGGAGCCCGGCCCGATCGAGCCGCCGGCCGACGAGACGGCGCTGCTCTCGATCAACTACACGAGCGGCACGACGGGGCGGCCGAAGGGCGTGATGTATACGCATCGCGGTGCGTATCTGCACACGCTCGGTGTGATCGCGGAAGCGCAACTCGATGCGCGAGCGAGATACCTGTGGACGCTGCCGATGTTCCATTGCAACGGGTGGGCGTTCACGTGGGCGGTGACCGCGATGGGCGGCGAGCACCGCTGCCTGCCCCGCTTCGACCCGGGCGCGGTCTGGGCCATGATGGCGGCGGGCGAGGTCACCCACCTGTGCGGTGCGCCGACGGTGCTGCTCATGCTGGCGGGCGACCCGGCCCGAACGGCGCTTCCACACGAGGTGAAGGTGTTCGTGGGCGGCGCCCCGCCCTCGCCGGCGCTGCTGGGAACGGTCGAGGAGCTCGGCATGCGCGTCACCCACCTCTACGGCCTCACCGAGACGTACGGGCCGATCGCCGTCTGCGCGTGGCAACCCGGCTGGGACGATCTGCCCGCGGCCGAGCGCATGGAGCTGCGCTCACACCAGGGCGTCGGCACGGTCGTGAGCGAGGTGATCCGGATCGTCGACGCGTCCGGCGCCGACGTCCCCGCCGACGGCGAGACGGTGGGCGAGATCGTCATGCAGGGCAACAACGTCGCGGTCGGCTACTACCGCGACGAGGAGACCACCGCCGCGGCGTTCCGCGACGGCTGGTTCCACTCGGGCGACCTGGGCGTGATGCATCCCGACGGGTACATCGAGATCCGCGACCGGCTCAAGGACATGATCATCTCCGGCGGCGAGAACATCTCGAGCATCGAGGTCGAGCACGCGCTCGCCGGCCATCCCGACCTCGTCGAGGTGGCGGTGATCGGCGTCCCCGACGAGCTGTGGGGCGAGGTGCCGAAGGCCTACGCGGTCGCGCGGGAGGGCGCGGCGCCGACGCTGGAGGAGCTACGCGAGCACGCCGGCGGGCGGCTGGCGCGGCACAAGCTGCCGAAGTCGGTCGAGCTCGTCGACGCGCTGCCGAAGACCGCCACCGGCAAGGTGCAGAAGCACGTGCTGCGGGAGCGGGCGCGGGAGACGGCCGCGCACGGGGTGGCCGGATGAACGTCCGCGATCTGTTCGACCTCGACGGCCGCGTCGCGATCGTCACCGGCGGCGCCACCGGCATCGGCCTGCAGATGGCCGACGCGCTCGCCGAGCTGGGCGCGAACGTCGTCGTCTGCGGGCGTGACGGCGAGCGCTGCGAGCGGGCCGCCGCCGACCTCGAGCGCGAGCGCGGCGTGCGCTGCGCGGGGCTCCCCTGCGACGTCTCCTCCTCCGACGACGTGACCCGCCTCGTCGCCGAGACCGGCGACCGCTTCGGCCGCATCGACGTGCTGGTGAACAACGCCGGCACGGCCTGGGCCGACCCCGTCGAGGACACGCCGCTGCGCGGCTGGCAGAAGGTCGTCGACGTGAACCTGACCGGCGTCTTCCTGTGCAGCCAGGCGGTCGGACGGGTGATGATCCAGCAGGGCGGCGGCAAGATCGTGAACATCGCGTCCATCACGGGGCTGCGCGGCCAGCCGCCCGAGGAGCTCGACGCGATCGCCTACAGCACGACGAAGGGCGCCGTGGTGGCGTTCACCCGCGACCTGGCGGCCAAGTGGGCGCGGCACCGCATCGCGGTGAACGCGATCGCCCCGGGCTGGTTTCCGACCGACCTCTCCCGGCCGGTGCTCAACCGGGCGGGCGACCGGCTGACCGCCGGGATCCCCATGCGCCGCTACGGCGGCGACTCCGACCTGAAGGGCGCGATCGCCTACCTGGCTTCGTCGGCGTCGGACTACGTCACCGGCCACACGCTCGTCGTCGACGGCGGCGCGACGATCTGAATGAAAGGGTCTGACCCCGTTTATTCACGCACGCCCCGGCGGATCGCGTGTGCGGCAGCCGTGCCGGTCGTGACGGCGGTCTCGACGTAGGTCGTGCCCAGGTAGTCGCCGGCCAGGAAGACGTTCCCGAGCGGCCGCTCGAGCGCCGGCTGGAGCAGATGGCGGCCGGGCCGGGGATGCGGCAGCCCGTGCGGCCAGCGGCGAATCTGCACCTCGCGGACGTGGCCCGCGACCGCCGGAAAGATGCGGGCGACGTCGTCGGCGTAGATCCGCCCGATCGCCTCGTCGTCGCGATCGGCCAGCGCGTCGGCGAGCCCCGCCGCCGAGTAGACCATGAGCGTGCCGCCGGGCTCGCGCGGGCCCGGGCCGCGGGTCACGTTCGCGGTGTTGAAGAGCATGTTGAACGACGTCTTCGGCGTCGCCACTGCGTAGATGCCGTCGTAGGGCATCGGGCCCGGCTCGTCGGTCAGGAGCGCGCCGACGACGTAGGGGCCGTACGCGACCCGGCCGAGCGCGTCGGCTGTCTCGGCCGGGATGCCTTCGAGGATCTCGCGGGCGGCGTACGCCGCCGTCGCCACGACGGCGAAGCGCGCCCGGATCTGCTCGCCGCCGCCCAAGGCCACGGTGACTCCGTCCCCGTCGGCGACGACCCGCTCGACCCGCGCGCCGGTGCGGACGCGCCCGCCCAGGGCATCGGCGATGGCCCCCGGCAGCCGGGCAGACCCACCGAGCACGTTCCGGGTCAGGCCGCCCTTGCGATCCCAGACGAGCTGGAAGTAGCCGATCCCGTAGCCGGCCGACACCTGCTCCGGCTCGCCCGACGAGCGCTGGATGGTCGGCCGGAAGATCGCGTCGACCTCGGCGGGCACCTCGCCCAGGAAGTCGGCGAAGGTGCGGTCGTCGCGATAGGCGAGCACGCGCGCCCGCCGGTCTGCCTCGGACTCGCCGGCGCGGCGGCGCGAGACGCGCCCGTACTCGAGCACCGCCAGCCGCACCCGCGCGCCGGCCCGGAGCAACGCCAGCCGCTCGTGCCGAGTCAGCTGCAGCCGCAGCGGATAGGTCTCGACCCGCCCGCCCGCGAGCACGCGGCCGTTCATCGCGAGCGCCGTCAGGACGCCGGGGACCGGCGCCGCGTCGACCCCGGTCGCAGCTAGCAGCCGGCCGGTGGCCGAGTCCTCGCCGGCGAGCACGTGGCCGCCGAAGTTCAGCCAGTAGCGGCCGCGCGGCTCCGACATGAGCCGGCCGCCGGCGCGCTCCTCGGCCTCGAGCACGAGCACGTCGCGGTCGCGCAGCTCCCATGCCGCCGACAGTCCGGCGATGCCGCCCCCGACCACGACGACCTCGACGTCGGAGCCGGGCGCCTCAGTCCTCGGTGACGTTGATGAAGCCGTCGACGTCGACCCGGCTGTGGCCGGCGGTGCCCGCGTTCACGATCCTGATCGTGTGGGTCGGATCGGCAGGCCCCGTGAACCAGGCGCGGGCGAAGACGATCCGGCGATAGCCGGTGCTGCTCGCGTGGGTCGAGACGGTCTGCGCCAGGTGGCCGTCGACATACACCTTGGCCGACCCGTGCGTGGGGCCGACCGTCGTGATCCAGCCCAGCGTGCGCACGCTGGCCGAGAACGTGACGCTCGCGCCCGAGGCCGTCGAGTAGTGCAGCGAGCCGTCGAGGGCGTTCGTCGTGGTCTGCGTATGCCACGTGCCCGTGTACGTGCCGAACGCGTCGTCCGCCTCGCCGAACAGCGAGACGTACGTGGGCGCATTCGTGAACGCGCTGCCGACGTAGAAGCCGCGCGAGTCGTAGGAGTCGATCTCGAAGCGCTTGGCGTCGTCGCTGTTCCAGACGAACGGGTAGCGGTTGGCCGTCGTCTCGGCGAGGAACGTGTCGGCGGACGCGTCCTGGATGTCGTTCGTGCAGCAGCTCGCGCCGACGTTGCTCGCGCCCTGCGTCCACGTGAGCACGGCGTGCGCGACGATCGTCCCGGGGTTCGGCTCGGTCACGGTGGAGCCGATCTGGAAGGTGATGTTCGCGTTGTCCGGCGCGCGCGCGGACGCGGGGGCGGCGAAGGCCGCGCTCACCACGGCCACCGTGACGATCCCGATGAGAATCCTCCACCTGCGCATCGCCTGGAAAACGTACACCTGTTACAAGGGCGATTCAAGGGCATCGAGAACCTGTCAGCTTGCGTCCCGGTGTCGGACGATGGCAGACTGCCCGCTTCACCGGATCGGCCCGGCGCTGACACGACGGCCTCGGCGGACTCGGGATGACGGCGCCTCGGCGCCGGACATCCCGGTCAGGCGCGACGACGCCTCGGAGTTGACGGACTGAATGGGCACCGGGTCGGTCAGCCGTTTGGCGTGAAACCGAGCGGTCAGGCCACGGGCTTCGGCCCACGCCGAGCCGCACAATCCCAGGGAGGGGATCGATGAAGCACCGCAAGTTCCTCGCAGCGACGGTGGTCGCCGCCGTGCTCGTCGCCGCAGCCGCGGCGTATGCGAACACGAAAAACTCGATGCAGCCCCCGCACGTCTACTACGGCACCGTCGTGAGCGGCCAGCATCCGGACAGGCTGATCACGCTCCACAACGGCACCGGCGCACGGCAGACGATCGACACGGTGGACATCAGCGGCTCCGGCGGCTACGTGTTCACGCTCGCCGCGAACACACCGCTCCTGGCCGACTCGGGCCTGCCGCGGTGCAAGCCCGGCCTCGTCCTGCCCGCCCGTGCGAGCTGCGCGATCGACGTGCGGGTGCACACGCTGCGGCCCAACTGGTTCCGGTCGGTGCTGAGCGTGGTCTACACGAACGGCTGGTTCAACTCGAGCGAGCTGCGCGCGCACGTCGTGGCGCCGTGAATCGCGGCCCTGCTCAGGGCCGGGCGGTCAACACCCGGCCCTGAGCAGGCATGATCCCGCCATGACCGACGCAGACGTCGCCATCGAGCTCGTCGCGGCCGGCGCCGCCATCGTGCGGCGGAGCTACGGCACGGATCTCGACCGGTTCTCCAAGGGAGGCGGCGACTTCGCGACGTCCGCGGACGTCGGGGCCGAGGCCGCCATGCTCGCCGTGCTCGCAAGCCGGCGTCCGGCCGACGGCGTCGTCGCCGAGGAGTCCGGCAGCCGTGCTGCGAGCGACGGGAACAGCCGCGTCTGGCTGATCGACCCGCTGTGCGGCACGCTGAACTACGCGGCACGAATGCCGATCGTCGCGGTCAACGCCGCCGTCCGCGACGGCGGGCGGCTGGTGGCCGCCGCGGCCGCCGACCCCTTCAGCGGCGAGACGTTCTGGACCGACGGCCAGGCGAGCCACGTCCACCTCGACGGTCGTGACACGCCGCTCGCGCCGACCGCCGCGTCGCGGCTGGTCGACCTCAACCTCGACCCGCCGTTCCCGAGCGCGCCGGGCTTCCGGGCGGCGGCGCTCGCCGGCGACCCGCAGTTCCTGGACGCGTTCAAGCCCCGGGTCGTGTCGACGTCGCTCGCGCTCGCGTGGGTCGCCACCGGTCAGCGCGCGGCGTATGTGACAGATGGCGTTCCGCGCGACAGCGTGCACTTCGCCGCCGGCATCGCGATCTGCGAGGCGGCCGGATGCGTCGTCACCGATCTGTTCGGCGATGCCTGGGGCGGCGGGCCCACCGGGCTGCTCGCAGCGGCCGACGCCGGGACGCACGAGCGCCTGCTCAGGTTGACCCGGACACGGCTCCAGTAGGATCGCCCGGGTGATCGCCGAGCGGCTCCTGGATCTCCTGCACCCGTCGCAGCCGGCGTTCTCGCCGGACGGCACGCGGGTCGCGTTCAGCGTCCAGGAGTCGTTCAGCCGCCCCGACGAGGGCGTGGCCAGCCGGATCTGGATCGCCCGCGCCGACGGCTCGGGCGCCCGCCAGGCAACGCGCGGGCCGCGCTCCGACACGTCGCCTCGGTGGTCGCCGGACGGACGCATGCTCGCGTTCCTGTCCGACCGCGACCACCCCGGTCGGGCCGCCGTCCACCTGCTCGACGACGGCGCCGGCGAGGCCCGGCCCGTCGGGACGCTCGCGGGATCGGCCGAGGACGTGCGTTTCTCGCCAGACGGCGCGCGGCTGCTCGTGCTGGCTGCCGATCCCGGCTCCGACCGGGCCGGAGCCGACTCCGCCACGCGCATCGACGCGGGCGACGGCGACCCCAAGGTCACCCGGCCCGCCGAGCACTGGCGCCGGCTCTACACGATCGACGTCGCGACCGGCGAGACCACTCGCGTCGGACCCGACGGCCTGAACGTCTGGGAGCTCGACTGGCGCGGCGGCGAGGTCGTCGCCGTCGTCAGCGAGGACCCGTCCGAGAGCGGCTGGTACCGCGCCCGCCTCGTTGCCGTCGACCTCGAGACCGGTGCGGCGCGGACGCTGCACGAGCCGGCGATGCAGATCGCGTACCCCACGCTCTCGCCGGACGGGAGCGCCGTCGCGTTCGTCGAGGGCTTCTGCTCCGACCGTGGCATCCTGCTCGGCGAGACCACCGTTGTCGCGACGGCCGGCGGGGATGCCCGGGTGGTTGCGCCCGAGATCGATGCCGGCTGCCTGGCGTGGCGGGACGAGCACACGCTCTGGTTCGCGGGCGCGCGCGGGCTGGCGCACTCCGTCGGCATGATCGGCCTCGACGGCGGCGCCGACGTGCTGTGGAGCGGAGACGAGTCGCTCCTCTCCGGCTGGGTGCCGGTCATATCGCCGGCGCCGGACGGCACCATGCTCGCCGCGGCGCACAGCTCATGGGGGAGCGCCCCGGAGCTTCGCGCGCTGGCCGTGGCCGACCCGGGCGCGGGCTGGCGGGCGCTCTCGCAGATCAACCCCGAGCCGGCACCCGCCACGGGCGCGTGCGCCCGGCGGAGGTGGACGTCGGACGGGCTCGAGATCGAGGGGCTGCTGCTGACGCCGTCCGGCGCGGCGCCGTTCCCGCTGATCGTCTGGGTGCACGGCGGTCCGACCGACTCGTACGACTGCTCGCATCCGGACGTGCGCCTCGCCGGGATGCTCGAGGCCGGCTACGCGATCCTGCTCCCCAACCCGCGCGGCAGCTCCGGACGCGGCCAGGAGTTCGCCCGCGCCAACCTGGGCGACATGGGCGGCGGCGACCTGCGCGACATCCTCGCCGGCGTCGACGCCGTCGTGGCCGAGGGCACGGCCGCCGGCGACCGGGTCGCGATCGTGGGGACGAGCTACGGCGGGTTCATGGCGGCGTGGGCGATCAGCCAGACCGACCGCTTTCGCGCATCCGTGCCGATGGCCGCCGTCACGAACTGGCTGTCGTTCCACAACACGACCAACATCGGGCGCTTCGACGAGCTCTTCCTGGACGCCGATCCCTACGACCAGACGGGCGACTACTTCAACCGCTCGCCGGTCGCGCACGTGCGCCGCGTGAAGACGCCGACGCTCGTCATGCACGGCGAGCTCGACCTGTGCGTGCCGCTCTCGCAGGGCCAGGAGCTCTACCAGGCGCTCGCCGCCGAGGGCGTCGAGACCGAGCTGGTGGTCTACGCGCGCGAGGGCCACGGGTGGCGGGAGCGCGCCCACGTGCTCGACGGCATCGAGCGGATGCGGGCATGGCTCGACCGCCACCTCGCCGTGTAACGGGCGAGATGGCGGTCGAGGGTGGCGCTACTCGGTGAAGCGGGCGAAGTGCTGCTGATCCACACCGCCGACGCGGGTGAACTCGCCACCGATCGCGAGCCGGTTGCTGTCGGCGGCGACCGCCTCGATGCCGAGGTTGGTGTTCACCGCCGGATTCCACGGGAAGATGGCGCCCGTGGTCTCGTCGAACGCGGACAGCTTGTCGCGGGCCGCGGAGCCCGGCAGTCCGGCACAGACGAAGTTGTTGCCCTGGATCGGGCCGCAGTAGTCGCTGTAGTGACCACCGACGTAGACGACGCCGTCGGTGACGCCGACGCCCACCACGTTGCCGTTGAAGCCGGCCCGCCAGTTGACGTTGCCGTCCTCCATGTTGATCGAGAGCATCGTGCCGCCGTTGCCGGAGCCCGAGAGGAACAGGGTGTTCCCGTCGGTCGTGAATGAGAGCGACTGGAACGGCCGGTAGGGGAAGCCCGGAGGCGGGATGAACGTCGGCGGGCCGTGGTAGACGAACGGCAGGAACGAGCCGTCGGTCGTGGTCACGGCCCCGACGGCGATCCGGCCGTCACAGCCGGAGCCGATGGCGCACTGCTGGAAGCCGCCCTCGATGATGCGCGAGCCGGTGGTGTCGGTCGCGAGCGCATGCACCTCGTTGTCGACGACGGGTTGCCAGGTCGGGATGTACGTGTTGTTGGTGGCGTTGACCTCCATGAGGAACGACCGCGGGCTGGTGAACGCCCCGCCGACGTAGAGGTTGCCGCCGATCTGCACGAAGGCCCGCACCATCTTGTTGGGGCGGGTGGTGTTGGCGAAGGCCGCCACCGGCGCGCCGGTCGTGCCGTTGACCTCGACCATGTTCTTGTGCGCCGCACCGCCGACCGTGGTGAACGAGCCGCCCAGGTAGACGTTGCCGCCGCTCGCGAGCAGCGCGCGCACGGTGCCGTTGACGTTCGGGTTCCACGGCAGCAGGTTGCCCGTGGTCATGTCGACGGCGGCCGCGTGGTTGCGGGTGACGGCGGTGCCGCCGCCGCTCGGGATCATGGCGGTGAAATCGCCGCCGAGGTACGCCGTGTTCCCCACGACGATGATCTTGCGTACGGTGCCGTTCGCCTGGTACGACGACGACGGCTGCTGCTGCATCACGGCCGCGCTGGCGGCCGGCGCGGCTGCGAGCGCCGCGAACACCACGGCCATTGCCGCAGCGCGTTTACGTCCGAACAACCTCACGTTGCTTCCTCCCATTCGCGTTGTGCCACCTGCCCTGGCGCGGCGAAGACCCTGCGCGCTCGTTCGATCCGTGGCCTTGCGAAAGTATCCGGGTGCTCTAATCTACTCGCAAGACTTGTGACACACTTGTCTCACGCGTGGACGAAGCCGGCTCAGGGAGCCTCGGCGAGGAGCCGCGTGAGCGCGTCGACCGACGCCGTCGGGCCGTTCACCTCGAGCCAGCTCACGCGCCGGCCGGCGCTGGCGACACCGACCAGAGCCGGGCTGGCCATGTGGCAGGCGCACGGGGCAAGCGTGATCGTCCAGCCGCGGCGCGTCCCGGCGACGAGCGGGACCTGCGTCGGCATCGCGCCGAAGACAGCCGTCGCCTGCCGGTGCACGTAGCGCACGTAGGCGGCCGCGCCGGCCGGCGAGCGGAACTCGAGCGTCCGCGAGACGACCACCTGCAGCGTCTTCGACTGCCCCTGGAAGAGGCGCTGCGCCCCGGCCACGTAGCCCCAGCGGATCAGGCCGGCGGCGAGGCCGGGTGCCGTCGACTCGTGGGTCAGATCGCTCGCCGTCAGAGGGCGGACCTTGCTCGGGAGATACGAGACGGCCGCGGCCGACAGCACCGGGGGCGGCTTCGGCGGGGCCGCGGGCGACGAGCCGCCGCACCCGCAGAGCGCGATTGTGGCGAGCACGACACACCAGGTGCAGCGGCGTCTGGGCAATGGCTGGAGCATGCGAATCGGCTCTGGACTCACGCCCAGATTACCGGTAGGGTCGTCCATCCCGCTGGACGAAAGGTGAGGCGAAATCGTGTCTTCGATGGATCGCAGGTCGTTTCTCATGGGCGCCGCGGGGCTCGGCGGCGCAGTGCTTCTCGGCGGCTGTGGGTCGTCGAACTCGGGCGGCAGCCCGGCGGCGTCGTCGGTCAAGCGCCCCTCAATCGCGAAGGAGCCGGGCAACCTCTCCATCCTGGAGTGGGACGGCTACCAGGCGTTCGGCACGCCCACCAACAAGAAGGCCGGCGGGCTCAGCGCCGGCGAGGACTACACGAAGAAGTTTGGCGCCGACGGGATCACGTACAGCCTGATCGTGAACGACAGCGAGGCGCTGAACAAGGTCCGCTCCGGCCAGCAGTTCGACGTGATCCACCCCTGCATCGAGAACCTCCAGGACTACGTCCAGGACGGGCTCGTGCAGCCGTGGGACACCAAGCTCCTCCCGAGCTTCGCCAACCTGAACCCGGCGCTCGTCAAGGGCGGCCAGGTGAACGGCCAGCAGTACTTCATCCCCTGGGACTGGGGCTACGGCAGCGTCATCTACCGCACCGACAAGGTCGATCCGGCCGACGCCACCGGTTGGGAGCTCTTCTGGAACCCGAAGTACAAGGGCCGCATCTCCATGTGGAACGGCAACACGACGAACTTCGAGATCGCGGCGCTCAAGCTCGGCTACGGCGGCCACGCGATGGACCACCTGAGCGACGACCAGCTGACCAACGCGAAGAACGCGCTGATCGAGCAGTACCCGCTGAACAAGTTCCTGTGGTCGAGCGAGTACACCGACCTCCAGCCTGCGCTCCAGAACGGCGACGTCTGGATCGCCTACAGCTGGCAGGATCAGTGGGTCTATGCGAAGAGCAAGGGCATCCCGATGGCCTACATGAAGCCCAGCCAGGGCCGGCTCGGCTGGTACTGCGGCTTCATGCTCGGCAAGGACACGAAGAACTACTACCACGCCCACGACTACGTCGAGTCCTACATCAACCACAAGTCCTGCCTGAGCCTGACCAACTACTTCTACTACGGCAGCGCCGACGCGACGATCAAGCCGAGCGAGATCCAGAACAAGGCGGTCGCCAAGTCGCTCGACATCGGTAACCCCAACGTGCTCTCCTCGGCCGACGTGCACCTGCAGTCGTGGGAGCCGAACGAGGCCGCCGTCCAGCAGGCGTGGGAAGAGGTGACCGCGTCCGCCTGATCAGGCCCGAACGGGTCGGCTCGAGACCGAGGTGACCGGCCGGGCGATCGAAGAGGGCCCGCGGCGGCGGCCGCGCCTGCGCGCCGGGCGCGGGTTCCTGATCGTGCCGCCGGTCGTCATCGTGCTGGCAGTGATGGTGGCGCCGATCGTCCTGATCGCGCTCTACAGCGTCGACGTCAAGACGAACCTGCCGTTCACGCCGACGAAGTTCACATGGTCGATGTGGAAGGACTTCCTGCCGCCCTCGGAGGGGAAGTTCCCGAACCCGTTCTGGCACCGCTTCGAGGTGTCGATGGTGATCACCGTCGTCGTCTCGCTCGTGGCGGTGGCGGCGGCCTATCCGCTCGCATACTTCCTCGCGTTCGGCGCCCGCCGCTCCCGCTACACGCTGCTGCTGCTGATGCTCGCGCCATTCTTCACGAGCTACCTGCTGCGGGTGATCGCCTGGAAGATCATGCTCTCGAACAACGGTGTCATCAACACGGCGATCTGGGATCTGCACCTGCGCTCGCATGGCGACGGCGTCCCGTGGCTGATCTACTCGAAGTTCTCGGTCGGCCTCGTCCTCTTCTACTCGTGGGTGCCGTTCGTGGCGGTTCCGATCTTCGTGCTGCTCGACAGGCTCGACACGCACCTGCTCGAGGCGGCCCAGGATCTGGGCGCCGGCCGGCTCACGACCTTCTTCCGGGTGACGCTGCCCCTGAGCCTGCCGGGCGTGATCGCCGGGTTCGTGTTCGTGCTGATCCCGACCACCGGCGAGTTCATCACGCCGCTCCTGGTCGGCGGGCCCGGCAGCCAGATGTTCGGCAACTCGATCCAGTCGTTCTTCCAGGACACGCCGAACTGGAACTACGGGGCGGTGCTGGCGCTGTGGCTGGTGGCGGTGGTGTTCGTCATGCTGCTCGTGTTCGG
>Ga0075435_100001261_pt1 | contig 16237 bp, 16 predicted proteins | sample RhiMethybrSRZTD4_FD_75302 | JGI IMG/M metagenome (GOLD analysis project Ga0075435, IMG submission 75302) | Populus rhizosphere microbial communities from Tennessee, USA - Rhizosphere MetaG P. TD hybrid SRZTD4 | ecosystem: Host-associated > Plants > Roots > Rhizosphere > Soil | place: USA...
TGATGGTGGCGACGTCACCAAGCTTGAGATTTCCCGACGTGCCCTCCACGGGAACCTTCGCGAGTTCGGCGGGATCGGCGATCTTCTCCAGCAGATGCCTGACTTGCAGACGCTGCTGCGGCGTCTCGATGAATCCGCCGGTGCCCGGCGTCGAGGCTTCCAAGAAAGTGAGCGGTGAGACGACTTGGGCGTTGCCTGCGGTCTCGATCACCTGATTCAAGGTCACTTTACGATCTCGCAGGGTCTCGGGATTGACCTGGACCTGAAGCTGTTGATCACGCAGTCCCCAGATTGAGACGTTGGCCACCCCTGGGACACCCATGAGTCGCGGCCGTACGGTCCACCGTGCGATCACCGACTGCTCGATCGGGGTCAGCTCCGTGGTGGACATGCCGATCATCAGCACTCGGTTGGCGGACGACAAGGGCTGCAGCAACATCGGTGGCTTGGACACGTTGGGGAGAGCGTGAGCCTGGGTGAGTCGTTCTTCAACCAGTTGTCGAGCGCGGTAGATATCGGTGCCAGGCGCGAAGACCATCACGATCGAGGAGAGGCCAGGGAGCGACTCTGACCGGATGATGTCTACGCCCTCCACGCCGTTGAGCAAATCGGCCTCGAGAGGGACAGTGATCAGCTGCTCGACTTCCTCCGCTGAGAGACCGAGTGCCTCGGTCTGGACCTCCGCGTACGGCGGGCTGAACTCGGGCAACACCTCCGGGGACGTGCCCCGGAGCTGCACAATGCCCACGGCTAGGACTCCTATGGCGGCCGCCAAGATCAGGAGACGAAACTTCATAACCCCCGCCAAGAACCGCGCCATCGCTCACCTCATACCCTGAACCGACATTTGCGTCGCAGCAGACCACAGTGACTGCGTAGTGGAGCCTCTTTAATTTTGAGATTCTGATAAGGGTTACATATTTCCTTGGGGATTAATCAAACGAATTGATTACGATTTCGGGCTACAACCGCATTTTTTCCGGTGCGCGATCAGCCACGCCCCCAGGTCTTTAGCGCGTCAAACTAAGTGTTGAATTAGCATGCAAAGCTAAGTGTTTTCCAATTGGCGATTTCGTCATCAAATCGACCCCTGAAATCTTCCCCTGTGTGTCGGAACCTACTTTTCGTCATGCAGCGAGGGTGTTTCAGCAGACGTTCCCTAGCCCGGGGCGTTCCGCTCGACGAGGTCTAGATCCCGGCCGGTACCAAGATCAATAATCGTCTTGACGCAGGCGAACTGGTCCCGAATAGCTCCTCGTAGCCAGGACACTCGGTACTGCCGGGCTGAGTCGTCGCCGACACCGACTGCGTCAACACCGAGGGCTCGACAGGTCGCGACGGCACGAGGCAGGTGGTAACTCTGGGTGACCATAAGAAGCCGTGAGAGACCGTAGATCTTTTTGGCTCGCAGGCAGGACTGATAGGTATCGAAGCCACCAGGGTCGGCGATCACTCTTTCTGCCGGCACTCCCGCCTTGATCAAGTAGTTCCGCATGACCATCGGTTCGTTGTGCTCGATGACTACATGGTTGCCCGACGCAATGACCGTCTCGATCCGGCCGGCATCGTAGAGTCGCTTGGCAAGATCAAGACGCGCGGCCAGGAACCCCGACGGCCTGCCATCAGGTTTGACTTGAGCGCCCAACACGAGCGCCACTGGCACTGCAGGAACATCTGATTCTTGATAGCAATGACCGGCCGCTGTGACCCGGACGAACCTGACTGAGACCGCAACAACGGCAAGACCAAGGATCCACGCACCAGCTAGGAGCCGGCACCAGCGCACAATCCATCGCTTCCAGGAAACGGCTGGCCCCGGCGATGGCACACCCCAAGGGTAGGGGTGCAGATGTGGCTGACCAGAAATGTCAGTGCTGTGTCACAGACTGACGACGTGATGGCAATGACGAAGACAATGACGAACAGAATGACGAACAGAATGACGAACAGAATGACGAACAGAATGACGAACAGAATGACGAACAGAATGGCGAACGCATGACGAACGTGGTGCCGAACAGAATGACGAACGCCATGGCGACGACAGTGTTGACCACACAGGTGGACATCGTTGGTCCGTTCGACCTGCGGGAGATCGCGACGATGGGCTTCGGACATCGCGACGAGCGCAGCTTCGACGGAGTAATGCGGATGGCATTCTGCCTGGACGGGGACTATGAACGCCAAGTCGGGGTTGAGGCCCAGCAGCTCGGCGATCGACTTGAGCTGCGAGTGCAATCGGCTGGAGATCCGCTCAGCGACGCGGAGGTGCAGGCGCTGCGCAAGCAAGTCGCGAGAGTGGTTTCCCTCGATCACGACGGAGAAGCGTTTCACCAGTTGTGCCTTGCCGACCCGGTGCTCGCCCGCGTACACAACAAGGCGCCGGGGTTTCGGCCTGCCTTGTTCTACTCGCCGTACGAGGCAGCGGTCTGGTCGATCATCAGTGCTCGCCGAGCCCGCAGCCAGGGAATCATTGTGCGTAACCAGATGTCGGAGCAGTACGGAGCAGAGTTTGAACTGTCAGGCACTCGGACCAGCTGCGTGCCGACGCCGAGCGGACTACTGGGTATGGAGTCGGTGCCGGGGCTACCGGCCGACCGCATCCCTCGGCTGCACGCCGTGGCGGAGGCCACCCAGCGCGGACGATTGGATGCGGAACGCCTGCGCGCGATGTCCCCCGAAGATGCCCAAGCCGAGCTCCAGCAGCTGCCCGGCATCGGCCCCTTCTACAGCTCGTTGATCGTCATCCGAGCGTGTGGCCACGCCGATGCGCCTACGCTCGGGGAGCCTCGATCAAGGGCAGCGATTCAGCAGGCGTATGGCATTGATCATGAGCTCGGCGATGCCGAGATGCTTGCGCTGGCTGAGTCTTGGCGACCCTTCCGAACCTGGGTTGCCGTCATGATGCGAGCGTTATCTCCCTCGGGCACGGCACAATGACGCTGTGCCCGAGGGAGACACCGTCTGGCGGGCATGCCAGAGGCTGAATGAAGCACTTGCTGGCCGAGTGCTGACCAGATCTGAGTTTCGCGTACCTGCTCTGGCCACGACCGATCTGACCGGTGTCGGCGTACGTGAGGTGATATCGCGCGGGAAGCACCAGCTATTCCGGTTCAGCAACGAGTTCACGTTGCACACCCATTTCAAGATGGACGGGGTCTGGAAGATCTATCAGCGCGGCCGCCGCTGGAGTGGAGGACCCGCATTTCAGATTCGCGCCGTGCTGGCAACCGCCGATCATGATGCCGTCGGATATCGGCTTCCCGTCGTCGAGCTCGTTCCGACGGCTGCGGAGAACTCGGTCGTCGGGCATCTCGGGCCTGACCTTCTCGGGCCCGATTGGAACTTGGACGAGGCTGTCAGGCGAATTGCCACCCGACCCGACCGCACGATCGGCGAGGCCCTGCTCGATCAACGGAACCTGGCTGGCATTGGCACCTTCTATCGAGCCGAACTGCTCTTCCTCCATGGCGTTCACCCGCATACGCCGGTCAGCGACGTCGCCAACCTGCGGCGCATTGTCGAGCGCGGCCAGCAGCTGCTGCAGGCAAACCGGTGGCGACCTGAGCAATCAACCACCGGCGACCTACGGCCGGGCCGGCGGTCATACGTATACGAGCGGTCGGGTCAGCCGTGCCGGCGCTGCGGCACGCCGATTCGCACCGACGAGCTCGGCCAGGCTGGCCAGGAACGGCGCAGCTACTGGTGTCCACGCTGCCAGCCCGGCTCATGATGGACGACGATCCGGACCTGGCCGACGAGGTGACCAGGGCGGCACACGCGGCGATGCTGAGACAAGACTGGGACGTATTGCGGCTGTTACTGCATCCGTATCTGCATTGGACGACAGCCGAAGGCACTCGAGTACGAGGGCGCACCAAGGCCATCGAGCGGCTGCAGAATGCAGCACGGCCTGGCGAGCCGTACGCCGTGGAGCTGCGCGACGGACAGATCTATCGCTGGCAGGAGCGCCCGAACAAGTGGTGACGCGAGCGAGCAAAGTGTGCATGACGGCCATCTCTGGTGTCGATCGCGCGAGCCATGGCTGGGACAGTGAAATAATCTCCTTTTGTGTCTTCCCTTGCTTCTGTGCTGAGTGCTCGGATCGAGGCTGTCACCGGCGTCGATCCAGAGCTCCGGCCTGCCACAAGACCACAGTTCGGCCATTACCAGTCCAATGTGGCCCTGCGCCTGGCCAACAGTGAGGGCAAGCCACCGCGGGAGATTGCGGGCCTCATCATCGCCAAGCTTGAGGTTGCCGACCTGTGCGAGCCGCCCGAGATCGCTGGACCGGGCTTCATCAACTTCCGACTGCGGACCGACATACTGGCTCAGGCCGTAACTGATCAACTCACAGACCCACGGGTGGGCGTGCCGCAGACATCTCAACCTCAGACCGTGGTGATCGACTACTCCGCTCCGAACGTGGCCAAGCAGATGCACGTTGGGCATCTGCGCTCGACGGTGATCGGCGACTGCCTGCGCCGGGTGCTTAGCGGCCTTGGTGATCACGTGATCGCCCAGAACCACATCGGTGATTGGGGCACTCAGTTCGGCATGCTGGTCGAGCAGATCCTCGACGAAGGCATCGATGTGTCGACGCTCACGCTGCCGGAGGCGGAGGCGCTCTATGCTCGCGCGAGCGCACACTTCCGTACAGACCAGGAGTTCGCTGGTCGCGCCCGGCGCCGGGTCGTCGCGCTGCAGTCCGGAGACGATCAGACCCGCGAGATCTGGCGACAACTGATCAACGTCTCACTGGCCGGCTTCAACGAGTCATACGCCCGGCTGGGCGTGTTACTCACGGATGATGATCTTGCCGGCGAGTCGGCGTACAACGATGATCTTCCTGAGGTCGTCGCCGAACTGGAGCAAAGCGGCATCACGGTGGTTGACGATGGCGCATTGTGCGTGTTCGTCGACGGCTTCGCGGCTCCCATGATCGTCCGCAAGAGCGATGGCGGTTTTGGTTATTCCGCAACGGATCTGGCGGCTATCCGGCATCGCGTACGCGATCTGCATGCTAACCGGATCATCTATGTGGTGGACGCGCGGCAGTCCGATCATTTCGATCTGGTGTTTGCGGTTGCTCGCAAGGCAGGTTTTCTGCCCGATGACGTAACGACCGAGCACGTCGCGTTCGGCACCGTGCTAGGCACCGACGGCAAGCCGTTCAAGACTCGGGACGGCACGACGGTGACGCTCAATACTCTGCTGGACGCGGCCGAGGAGCAGGCTGCGCCGCCGGTCGCCCTCGCCGCGATCAAGTACGCCGACCTGTCCAATGCATTGAACAAGGATTACGTCTTCGATGTCGGCCGGATGGTTCAGACCACAGGCAACACCGGACCCTACCTCCAGTACGCGCATGCGCGAGTGACTCAAGTGCTCCGCAAGGCCACGGCTCGCGGGTATGGCGAGCAGTCGAAGGTTCTGGTACTCGAGGAGCCGGCGGAGCAGACGCTGGCCTTACTGCTGACTCGGTTCGGAGACACCGTGGACGAGGTCGGGCGGACTCTGCAGCCGCACCGGCTGTGCAGCTACCTCTACGAGTTGTCCGGTGCGTTGGCGATCTTCTACGAGCAGTGTCCGGTGCTGCAGTCTTCGGGTGCTGTGCGGGATTCACGCCTCGCTTTGTGCCTAGCCACCAAACGAGTCCTCGTCTCAGGCCTCACCATGCTCGGAATCGAGCCTCTGGAGCGGATGTAGCAAGAAGTCGCGTCTCGACCCTTGTTGCCCTGCGGCCGTGACGGAAACTCACGTGCACGTTCGTTCCGAGCGCGTTGCACGCTTTGCAACGTGTGCAACGTGACAGGAGCACACGTGCACGTGAGTTTCCGACGAGGGGAGCCGAAGTATGTGCTGCGCGGAGCTAGCGGAGCTCGTCGGGATGGATCTGACGATCAGCGGCGAGCCAAGCGGCGCCAACGATGCCGGCAGTGTTCAGCAGCTTCGCGGGTACGACCTCGGCATTGAGCTTGAGCTTGGGGATGAACTTGTCCGAGTGCTTGCTTACGCCGCCGCCGATCACGATCAAATCTGGCCACAGCAACGCCTCAAGCCGCTCGTAGTAGCGCTGCAGCCGGACGGCATAGTCGTTGAAGGAGAGCCCTTCCTTCTCCCTGGCGCTGGCCGCGGCACGGCGCTCGGCGTCGTGGCCATCGATCTCGAGATGGCCCAGCTCCGAGTTGGGGATCAGCACACCGCGGTAGACAATCGCGGTGCCGATGCCGGTGCCCAGCGTGGTCATGATCACCAGACCGGGATGACCTGCTGCGGCGCCGTAGTGCACCTCGGCGATGCCGGCCGCATCTGCGTCGTTGACGAGCAAGATCTCCCGACCTAGCCGGTCCTCGAAGATCTTTTCGGCATCGGCATCGATCCACGACTTGTCGATGTTCGCCGCAGAGCGGGTCTTGCCGTGGGTCACGACGGCGGGGATCGTGACGCCGATCGGCCCGTCGCCAATGATCTGCGAGAAGCTCTCGACGATCTCGCCGACGACCTCAGCTACGTTCTTCGGCGTCGACTTCGGTGGCGTGGTGATGCGAAGTCGTTTCGAGGTGAACTCACCAGTTGCCAGATCGACGGGCGCTCCTTTGATGCCGCTGCCGCCTATGTCGATGCCGAGCACGGGCGCGCTTCGTACCGATTCTTCGCTCATGCTTGGGAGCCTAGCGATATCCGGGCGCTGCGGGGAGTGCCTGCAATCCCCGCATATCGGTCAGGATTGGAGTTCAGACGAGTACGTCGCTGATATCTGCCACGAAGTCCATGTCCAGCAACGCTGCCAACAAGAGCAAGGTCTGCTCCTGTTCTGCAGTGATGGTGCGGCCATAGGGTCCGCGGTTCCGGGCGACGTCGGCTCCAATGCGTAGCAGCGCCAACCTAAAGTCACTGGATGTCTCCGGCTCGACCCGGTAGAGGATCTCCAGGATTTGCCGAAGCCCCGAGACGACGGGCCGATCGTCAAGTTCGAAGTCGAGCAGGAGGCCGGGACGGTCTTCCGTCATCGAGGTGAGAATGTCACGTGCCGGATAGGGCGTACGCAGCGCGACGGCCACAACGGTGTCCCAGAACGCAGCGAGTTCGTAGGTCTTGAATCGGTTGTAGGTGCCGGCCACTGCGCTCAAAACCCAAAACGGTCCGAACTGGAGCGTACGCATCTCCGCAGGTTCCAGATTCACTCCAAGCCACCGCCTTTCCCTGCGCCAACTATCCGCCGCCCGCAGTCGCCAGGCAAGGTGGGGGAGCGACCTGAATCAGCCCGGCCGATCTTGGCTTGCGACTCAGCGACTCAGCTGGCGCAGGCACCAGGCATACAGGGTCGGGTCGAACGCGTACGCGTTGGAGAAGTAGAAGCCGTAATAGCGTCGGTAGACGTCGATCCAGCGGACGATCTCACGCCCATGCCGCTCCACCGCGACTGCTTCCAGCCAGGCAGCGTCCGCCGGCGCGTCGGCGTACGGTTCGAGTTCGAGGAAGATCAACGCGCCAGCAACATCAAGTAGCGGATCGGCGTTGACCGTGTGCGGGCTGAAGTCCCCTATTCCGGTGACAACCGGACCCTGGGGACCCTTGCTGATGTACGCATTGGGTGGACAGACGTCGCCGTGCACGACGGCTGGCGTGACGGAGCGTTGCGCGAGATCACCGTGCAATGTGTTCCACACCTCGTCGATGCCGGGCAGGTCGTGTTCCAGCTGGGCTCTGCTGTTCTGGAGCGGGCCCCGGAGCATGCTGGCGAGCAGTTCACTCAGCGTGCCGAATTGTTGTGGCGCACCCTCTCCGATCAGCCGTGCGAAGCCGGGCACTGGTCTCGGCAGTCGCTGCAGCTGCTCGGTCGCATCAAGAAAACTGATCAACGCGGGGCGGCGCTCGGTCATGTCGGCGGATTGCAGCCAGGTCGAGAAGTTCAGACCCGAGAATCGCCGGTCCACCGTATAGAAGCGGCCATTGCGCTCACCCGCGTCAATGATCAACGGCAGCTCGATCCCGATCTCGGTGCCGCGCCAGCTCTCATAGAGCCCGCGTAACTGAACCGCCGTCCGTCTCGGTGCCTCGTGTCGGCTGCGATACAGCCGAAACACTCGATCATGATCGAGAGCGAACACTTCGCTCTCGCCTCCCGAACCGAGCAGTTGATCACGGCGGGTGCCGAATGCCGCAAGCAGCTCGGCTTCACCTTCATGATCATCTATTCGGACTGCGTTGACGGCGCGATGCTCGCGCTCTGCTGTTCGAGCCGCTCGCGCCCGATCCAGCTGGGTCAGCGCGAGCTCGCGGGCTGAGCGCTCGTCGAGCTGATGTGCGACCGCGTTCACTGGCCCTCGCGGAGTGTGGACGTGGACATCGGCCAACCGCAGCAGTCGTTGCAACGGCCCCTGCTCGACGTGTACGGACTGCGTCTTGGCATGCGGCACGACGTCACGCGCGTGGGTGAGCCAGCCCTGCTCGGTGATCAGTATGCGGTCGTCCCAGCCGTAACGGAGGGTCCAGAAGTCGAACCACCGCAGCCAGCGCGCACGTTTCGGTGAAGGATGCAGCTCAATCCGATCAAGATCAAATCCTGGTAGTACCCGCCTCAGGGCCAGCTCGACCTCGTCGGGGTCGGCGACTGGCAGCAGCACGCTGGACGCCGTTGACTCATTGCTCTCGCCGTCGCCGTGGGCGTATCCGAGGATGTCGATGTCCACCCGATACCACCCGAGTGCTCTCCAAAGCAGCGGCTGGCTGGTCTTGACGCCCTGGACGCGATTGATTGGCACCGACTGGCTTGTCAGATTGGTCAGGCCGCGGGTGATCCGCAGCCCCCGCGACGACTCGGCCAGGGTGAAGTTGAACATTCCGATCACGCGCCGCCAGATCAGCGACAGCATGCCGATGAGCAGCGGAATCAGGGCGCCAAGCGCCAACGGAACCACCCCGAAGGTTGCTGTGACGACCAGAATGATGATCGAGATGGCGGTCGGGATCAACCACTCTGTGGAAAGCAGGAAACTGACGATGAGGCGCTGCGGCGAGACTTGGACGAGTGGCTGATCGGCTACTCCGAGATCGGTGAAGACGCTTGCCACCGATTGTTGATCAAGATCCTGGATGCTGGCCTGGTGGCCCTGTGCCCGGGCGAGCAAATAGTCGCGGAACCGAGACGCCCTGCTCCGGCTTAGATAGCGCAGCTTGGTAGTGCTGTTGCCGACGTCGAGACGCAGTTCGGCGAGGCCGAACATCCGAGCTGCGAGCGGCTGGATGATGTCAACCGACTGCAGCCGTTCGAACGGGATCTTCGTGGACTTCTTGAAGATCGCGCCGGTCTCGATGCGTAGTTCTTCGTCATCGATGACAAATCGGGTGAAGTACCAGCTAATGAAACCGGTGACCGCGGCGAGCAACACAACGACGCCGAGGATCGGCAGGATCCAGCTCAGGCCACCAGGCTCGAACTGATTTTCGCCCGCGCTGGTGACGATCTCCCGACCCCAGCCGATGGCGATCGCAACAAAGACGAGCCATCCGCGGACGAAGGGCGTCAGCGGATGCGGTCGCTCGGTTTGCTTGACCGGTGCTGGGGAAGCTGTGGTCGGAGTCGCCGAGCCTGGTGTCGTGCTGACCTCTGGGTCGGCGGGCGAGGTGGGCTGGGGAGCCTGCGAGGATGTCATAGCCCCGAGGCGTGAGCTTCGCCGAGTTCGGTGAGACGATCCCGCAGCCGCGTTGCCTCCTCCGGGGTGAGGCCAGGAATGCGAGCACCGGTCTCGGGGCTGGCGGTCTTCAGGGTGACCGAAGCCAGGCCGAAGGCGCGTTCCAGCGGGCCGGACTCGACCTCAACCAACTGCATCCGCCCGTACGGCACCGCAACCAGGTTTCGGAACATGACGCCGTGCGTGATGTAGAGGTCGTCGTCGCGCTCCACGTACCCCCAGGATCGCCAGCTGCGAATGACGAAGGGGACCCGGATGATCACGATGACTATCGCCGCCGCCCAGATCACGCCTGAGATCCACCACCTGCCTGAGCTGACTCCCACGATCAACGCCGCAATCGTGAAGATGACAGGCGTAACGGTCAAGCTGGTCAGTATCCGCATCGAACGGAACTTGGGGGAGAGCCGCTTCCACTCGTACGCCGGCGGCGCGAACAGTTCTTCCATAACAGGTTCAGGCTACGTGCCAGCTACGCAGCAGCGGCGGAACGGCCGCGTACGGGGAAGATGCGCGGCCGCTCATTTCCGCTTTTTACTTGGCTTTGGACCTCGTACCGATACACCGCCGAACAAGGTGACGCCCTTGATCACCAGGGTTGGCGCACCGGGAACGGGATCGCCGATGTCGCGAACATCGGTCCCGCCGAAGATCCCCGCAGTCTGATCCTGCACCTCGATGCCTACTGGCACCTTGATGTCGAGCCCGCCGAAGCACCAGAAGCCTGAGATCTCCACCACTGGGGCCTCGAAGATCGCATCGCGAAGATCAAGATCCATCCCGCCGAAGAGCGCAAACGCCTGCGTGTTCCTGCGCACCCGCCATCTCCCGCCGCGGTTGACGCCGCCAAAGATCGCGATCATCTTGTCGGTTTCGGGATTCTGCCTGCTGGTGTCGATCGCGAAGCTGGTCCCGGACTGCCGGGCTGCGACTTGGCCCGGCTTGCCGACAACGACGAGATCGCGCGTGATCGAGACGAGATCGTCGAAGGTCTTAGCCGCCAGCAGCTGGTCGGTGCGCTCGTCGTGCTCCTCCCGGGTCAGCCTGCCCTCGGCGTACGCGGTGCTGAGCACGGTTGCCACCTGCTCGCGGTCGGCGTCGGAGGCGCGTAGGTTGCCGCCGGCAATAGGGCCAACATTCATGGGTTCGGGGACGCGCTCTGTCATCCTCTCAAGCTAGCCCCGGCTCGATGGCGCCGCCGAGAGCTCGGCGACGCTTCCAGGGCCGCCTCAGGTGATCTCAGGGCATACCCTGACTGACTGCTCGCCTGGCTAGCTGACGGCCTCCTCCGCGGATGAGCCAACTCCGATATCGAAAACGTTGCCTTCGGGATCTGTCAGGGTCACCCATCTCGTCCCGTACTCGTCGAACTCGGCGACCTTGGTCGCGCCGAGGCCGACCGCCCGATCAACCTCGGCAGAGAGGTCTGTCGCGACGAGGTCGAGATGAAGACGGTTCTTGCCCTGGCGCGGTTCGGGTACGGCGAGGAACATCATTGCGGGGAAACTAGCGTCCTCGGACGCTGGGATCATCGCGAAGAACTGGTTGGCACCCTCTGTGACTGGGCGCTCGAGAAGGGCCGACCAGAATGCAGCGATGTCGTCAGCCCGCTGTGAGTCGATGACGACGTGGCCAAATCCGAGTGTCATGTTGGTCCTTTCCTTACTTGGTCTGCGTGCTGAGCCACCATCTATCTCCCGAGCACTTGTTCACTGGCTCACTCCGGCGACCGTCGCTTGCTGTTGATCATCTGCACGATGCACGGCACACTGCGGCGAGCACAACTAGCGCAGGCGCCACGGAAGCCCATGGGGCCGGACCCATAAACGATATCCGTCAGCTGACCGACGTCTCTCAGTTATAACTTGCAGCATCATTTGGTGCGCAAACCTGCGCGGCCTGCTTTGCAGCTAGCAGCAATGGTCTCGCGCGATGGCCGGGGGCGTGAGGATGCTTAACGGTTAGCCGGTCCTGAGCCGAGGACCTGTAGGGATCGCCCTTGCCGAATTCAGGCCACAGGGTCAGGCTGCGGCCCGCTGGATCGGTGTCCGGTCAACGCTGAGCGGGACCGGGATGTTGCCGCGCGTGGCGTTGGAGTAGGGGCAATGCTCATCCGCGCGGGTCATTAATCTGCGGCCTCGGCCCAGGAAAGGTGCGGGGCGTGCAGATCCAGAGTCACCTGCAATCCGAGTCACATTAGTTGTGCCTGGCCCTCAGGGCAGGGAAGGCGAAGCTGATTTGCCAGGCAATCAGCGCACGACAGCGACGGGGCAGTGGGCGTGTGCCACAACGTGCTGACTGACCGAGCCCAGCAGCATTCCGGCAAAGCCATCTCGGCCACGGGACCCGACAACAATCAAGTCGGCCCCCTTCGACCGCTCGATCAGCACCTTCGCGGGATTTCCTTGCTCGACCGAGGTCTGGAGCTCAACCGGCGGCGTTCGGGTCTCGAGGTCAGCGACTAATTGCTCAAGCATGGCCATCGCGTCACTGGCTGGTTGCGAGGTGTAGCCCTCTGGAGGTAGCGAGCCGTATGGCGGTTGTTGCGGTAAGACCGGAGCGTGCCATGCCGCGAGCACGTTCAGAGAGGCACCGTGATGGGCGGCTTCCTCGTATGCCCAGTTCAAAGCGGCTCGACTGTTGTCGGACCCGTCAACTCCGACGATGATGACTTTGATCTCGGTCATGGAGTCACTCTAGCGTTCTAGCTGTGGGACGGTCAGAGCCTAAAGGCCGTTATTTTCCTTGGGTATCTCGCCTTGATCAACATAACGTCCTGTGATGAAGTCCCAGGTCGCCTAATCGCATAGCGTCCGGTGCGAGCTTCGGCCGCGGCAAGCGATCGACCATGATCATCAGCCCGTCGGCCGGACGCGATCTCAGGCTGTGTCTTTCAGCTTGCCTGGCGATTTCGAACCCGCGTTGAAGGCATAACTGGACCCTTGTGGGGTATTTAGGCACTGCCCTAGTGTGACAGTCAAGCGTGACGTAGATCACGTACGCGGGTGAAGCAGCGGGAACTCGCCAAAGGAGTGATCGAGATGGCTGCGACTGATCTGGCCGATGTGAGTGATGCGACGGAGCTCATGGAGCGATCCAGCTCGGAGCCTGAGGGACACAGGCCGCTTCTAACGCGGGGATCGATCCTGATGATGAACGTCGGTTTTTTCGGCGTTCAATACAGTTTCGGTTTGACGCAAACTGCTGTAAATCCCCTCTTTACTCTCATCGGCGCCACGCCGGATGAACTACCAATCCTGAACTTGGCGGGGCCGGTGACAGGCCTGCTAATCCAGCCGTTGATCGGCGCAGCGAGCGACAGACACTGGAGTCCCAGGTGGGGGCGGCGGCGTCCGTTTATCATATCAGGCGCCATCCTGTGCGCGATCATCTTGCTGCTGTTTCCGTTCGTCTCGGCTCTGTGGCTAGGTGTGATATGCCTCTGGCTACTGGACGCCGGCAATAACACATCCATGGAGCCTTACCGCGCATTGATCTCCGACAAGCTGCCGCATTCCCAGCTAGCTCGCGGTTTTCTGACCCAAAGTATGTTCACTGGTGCCGGCGCCGTGTTGGCGAACTTGTCCTTGTTTGTGTTCCAGAAGGTATTGGGCGGCACCGCCGGAAACGGTGTGCCGTACTGGGTTTACACCTGCTTCTGGCTGGGCGCCGTATGTATTCTCGCGACGGTGCTCGTTGCGATGCTGCGTACGAAAGAGATCCCGCCAACGAGCGAAGAGCTTGAAAAGCTTCGCGCAGCGCCCAAAGGCCTGCGGCACGCCGTCGGCGATATCGCCGCGGCGGTGCGCGAAATGCCGGAAAGCATGCACAAGATCGGCCTGGTGTTCTGTTTCCAGTGGTACGCAATGTTCATCTATTGGCAGTTCGTGGCCCTCAGCGTCGGCGAATCGGTGTTTAACACTGCCCCCGAACAGCCGGGCTGGGAAGAGGCTATTAGTTGGTCTGGTCTGATGAATGCCACCTACAACTTTTTCACCCTGCTCACCGCTCTGTTCTTGGTGGGGTTCTGCCAGCGTTACGGCGGCAAATATGTGCACGCGGTCTGCCTGGGAATCGCGGCGGTGTCGCTGGCTGCACTGTCACAGATCTCAATTCAGTGGCTCTCACTGATTCCGATGATTGGCCTAGGTATCTGCTGGGCCAGTATGGTCGGCGTACCTTATCTCATGGTGGCGAGCATGGTGCCACGAGAGCGCACTGGCGTTTATATGGGCATTCTCAACATGATGATTGTTGTTCCGATGCTCGTCGAAACGGTCACGTTTGGCTGGATTTTTAAGCACTTGTTGGGTGGAAAGGCTACTAGCGCGATGTTGGTCGCTGGTGTCTTGCTCGCGTTGGCTGCGGTGTCAATGCTCTGGGTGAATCCCCCGCATACCAGCGAAGAGTCTGATTTCATGCCTCTTGGACGGCACCACCTCAGCGTTTATCGTGATGTGGTCGTTGGTACCGACGGGACTGACGCTTCGATGTTCGCCGTCGACCGCGCCCACGCGGTGGCGGCCGAGGCCGATGCTCATGTCCTGGTGGTATCCGCGTACAACCCTGGACCGCCACCCACGGGTGAGGCTGAAGCTGGCGCTCGACGAGAGATTTACGGCAAGGAGGCTGCTCTGACTGCACTGCAGCGCGCCGTTAAGCATCTGACAACCGATCGCGTGCGTAATATTTCTACTCGAATGGAGGCGGGTGACCCTGCGGAAGTCCTCTTGGACGCCGCCGGCCCAGATCACCGGAGTCTTATTGTGGTCGGGAACCGCGGACTGGGCGCGAAGGAGGGTCATGAACTCGGCTCCGTTCCAGCTGAGGTCGTGCGCAGAGCCACGAGCGACGTGCTCATCGTGCAAGTCCCGGAGGAAGCCGAGAGCGAGTTCACGTAAAACCCGATGCGCCTTCTGACGGCGCAGTTCTGTGGAATCAGCCTCACCGTCGGCATAGTCATGCGGGCCGAGTAGATGGCAGGTCCCGCTGCCAAGATTGCAAGCTGGACGGCGGTGACCATTTCCGTTTGCTGTAGATCCAGAGCCCCCGATCGCAGGCTTAGCGCCCGCGAGGAACCAGAGGAGCAGCGCATTCGGCAGGCTCGAGTTCTCTACGGGCAGCAGGTATGTCCCTGGGAGGCAAGCCGCTAATTTTGCCCGTGATTCTTTATGGCTCGATTTTATGATCCACATCTTTTGTTTGTCATGACCTGTCTTGCTCTTCCCAATGCATTGTTATGCTCTTTCAGGGCATTGGCGCGGTATCTTTGATGCCCAGAAAGTGTTCGTGGCGCCGTATTCGCGGCAAAGATTCCACCATATCTCACGCGCGAGATGCAGAGTGGTCCGCCTCCCGCTTGAGATATCAGGTGGCACATTTATTGCTGAATCATCCAATGTGATCAAGGGGGTGGTAACCTCACACTCCCAGGGACGTTAGTTGGGAATCACGCCCCTTCGGCGTAGTAGAGTCATTAAGCTGCAGCTCTAGGCGTTCGGCTATCTCAGCCTGCACTGCTTCGATGAAATGCTCAGCGTCTGCGATCTGCGCAGCGATGTGCATCTCCAGGTTGCGTAGATGGTTATCTGTGCAGGTAGAGAGGTTGTACTTAATGCCCATATGTCGCCGTACGTTAGCCATCAGATAACTCCTTTCAGGTGTCGGTGGACCAATCTCCTTACGGCGGCTTGACGGTCAAGCGGCCGGGCCGGTTGAGGCCCCAGCAAGTCGCTGTCGACAGCTGGACCGCTTAGCTGAACGCCCTGGTCGAGCACTTCAATCCACCTCTTTCGACACAGGATCGCGCGTAGGCGATCCTGTGGCATCGTGGCCAGCGCCAATCCACGATGGCGGCTGGCAGGTACCGCAGGATTGCTGCCGGCTACGATGCGCCGGAATCGCCGGCACGCGAGGCTTTCCGGCGACCGGCCAAGGCCGCCGTCACGAGCGACGGGCTCACCCCGACCCAGCCGTTGCGGCCGAGGTCAGTCCGGACGGATCCGACGTGCGGCCGTCTGGAGGAGCACCGCCACAGAGCGTCCCAAGGGTGGGAACGCCCGGTACGAGATCGTCAGAGCTATCCGTGGCAGATCCTGCGCATGATCGAGCGCCTCTCGGGTAGCTCCGGCTTGGAAGGCTGATGCTCTTGATCGAAATAGGTCCCCCGCGCGTCGGCCCGGGGCGTCTCGCCATGGTCGACACGTCCTGGATCTCGACGGGACTTGCAGGTAGTCGGTACCACAAGATTCCAGCCGACCGGGGGCCCAGATGGATGCTGGCGTTGAGGACGCACGACCGTCCGAAGGCTAGGTTCAAACGCGGGGAACGGTTGTTGCGGCGCGCCAACGCCCAAGGAGACCTCCATAGGGACGAGACATTCACTGCGTGAAGGAAAGGAAGGGTTGAGAGATGGCAGCCAAGCCGCTGAGTAAGGTTCTCTACACCGCCGAGGCGACCGTGGAGGGCGGCCGGTCTGGCCACGGCCGCACCGCCGACGGCCGCCTGGACGTCGAGCTGTCGGTGCCCGAGGACATGGG
>Ga0075435_100001262_pt1 | contig 16237 bp, 12 predicted proteins | sample RhiMethybrSRZTD4_FD_75302 | JGI IMG/M metagenome (GOLD analysis project Ga0075435, IMG submission 75302) | Populus rhizosphere microbial communities from Tennessee, USA - Rhizosphere MetaG P. TD hybrid SRZTD4 | ecosystem: Host-associated > Plants > Roots > Rhizosphere > Soil | place: USA...
CTCAGCCACGGCTTCCTCCGCGCTTTCGCCTTGCGCGCTACAACCTGGAAGATCGAGGTGTTCAACAAGAAACTGGCCTTCTTCGGACGGCGTCAGCGTAATAGGATATCGAAGCGCAAGATAGTGCTCCAACGACTTGTCCGTTTGCCCGTGAGGACCGCTGCGCCGAGTAGTGGATAGACGCTTTAACCCGTATTCTAGGGGAAGGTAATTTGCGTGGTTGAAGAGTACTTCGTTCAGCAGGCGGTTGAGACTAAGATCGCAGTCGCGCGCAGTTTCTTCAAGAGCAGAGTGAAGACAAAGCGGTACCCTCAGCATTAGACGGCCGCTGGGCATCTCCTCGAGCGGTTCTGGAATCCTTTCGGCAGCAAGAAGCTTGCTTTCAAGCCAAAGCTCTCGAGCCTCCCGGAGGCCCGACAGCGCCTCGTCAATCGTATCGCCTTGGGTTGCACAACCCGCGAGATCGGGATGACGGGCGAAATAGCCCCCTTCGGAGTCAGGGGTGAGCTCCGTCGGATAGCGAAGCGCGAGATAGTACGCGAGATCCTTTTGCGCATCAGGCATTAGCAACTCCTAACTGACAACTAATCTTGGAAACAAAGCTCAAGAATGCCTCGTGCCACGAGTTTCTTAAACATTACGAATAACTGCGCCTCATCAGAATCTTCACTTCTGGGCCCCCGCCGCCGCGAGACGGCATGGCCTCCTCGCGATTTCGCGATCCGCAAACCAGACCGCGGACGGAATCGGCCCCCTCTCGGTACGTTGCCGGACCGACGACGGACGACGAATTTGGGTCGAGAAGCTCCGCACAGGGTCCTTCTAGTTGCTACTCAGAGCGATGGCACTGCATATAGTGCCATCAAGTCGTGATGTTGTCAAGGGTTTGGTCAAGTGTGTATATCATCATTCGAATCAATAGTTTAGGTGAGATATGAGCATGCACCGTCAGATCGAGGGGGGTGGATGACGGTATAACGCCGACCGCACACGTGTCATCTGTCCTCTGAGCGGCTCGAGAACTGTGGTTGGAGAGTGAGATAGTTGCTGCGCAACTGCCTTGAGCCGGGCCACTGCCTCATCGATCCGTTTCGAACTTGGCGCGCAACCGGGAAGGTCGCGCAGAAAAGCAAAATAGCCTCCTTTACGCGAGATCCGTTGCCGGACACGAGTGGGCTCCCTGCTAATCCTGGAGTCGAAGCTCAAGAATGCTCCGTTCCACGAGTTTTTTGTAATTGATCAGCAATTCGCGCTTTATAGGAATGGTTATTAGGATACCTCTGTGAACATGTCCCCAGATGGCATGTCCTTTCGAGGTTTTTCGTTCTTGGAATCCACACGCGCGGAGAAGAATAGCCGCCTCCTGGTAGCTTCTCGTACCGGGCCGACGAAACTCTTCCAGAAGCTCCTCGCACCTACTACTCATCATCCGGTCCTTCCTTTCCGGGAATGCTGTTAGTCCCGCAGGCAAGATGGTCCAGTGGCACTATATCTAGTGCCAAGGCCCCGTCATACAGGGCCATCGACACCTCGGGCTGGCACTTACCGTTCGGCCTATGGAGCTGCGGGTGAATCTTGGCTCTTCTGGCTGGTCACGCCCGTACTCGTGACGCTCGCGCCCGCCGAAGCTCGCGCAGGTCAAGGCCATGCCGACGAAAACGAGGATCGACATTGCCGGAAACGTCGTATTCATTTGATGAGTCAGGCTGATGTACTTTCCTTTACGGAGTGACCGTACTCGACATTTCCCTACCCCTGCGTAGCCGAAATCAAGAAAGTAAGTCCCTGCTGCTGGTTAGAGTGGTATCGATGGGAGATGGCCAGCGCGAGCGCCCTTTGCGGCGTGGTTCTCCCGTCTCCCAGTCCTGCGACGAACGAATGTAATCCGAGGAATGCCGCGGTCGATATGCTAGGCGAAGGCGATAGCGATGACACCCGATGCTTCTCGATCGGTTGTTCGACACGGCCAGAGGGTTCGCCGAACCGCGGTTTCGGCTATGCCGAGGTAGGGAAAGCGGTAATCCGGGACTCTCCTACTTCGTATGAAGGCAACTTGGTACGGACACCCCTCGCGCCGTCCGCTGAAGATCTTCGCCTCCGATCCAATGGCGGGACGCACCTCCGGCAATCGCGTTACCATTGAGATCAATGACGAACCGCTCCGGCCCGGCCCGTCCGGTGAGCGGCTGGAAGTCATCGACTACGACGGGGCACATCGCCGCTTCTATAAGCCGGTCGACCTCGACGAGCGGGCCATCCTCATTCAAAACGGCCTCGATCCTAGCGAATCGGACCCGCGGTTTCACCAGCAGATGGTGTACGCCGTCGCTATGAAGACGCTTGAGAACTTCGACAACGCCCTCGGTCGTCCGCTGTCGATGAAGCGGCACGGTCGGAAGCTTCGCCTCTTCCCGCACGCGCTGCACGGCGCGAACGCGTTCTACGATCCGGAGATTCACGCGGTTCTTTTCGGCTACTTCCGCGCCGATCGCACGAATCCCGGTCCGAATCTGCCTGGTGGCAATATCTTCACCTGTCTCTCGCACGACATCATCGTTCACGAAATGACTCATGCGATCGTGCATCGCCTGCGACGACATTTTCTGGAGCCGAGCAATCGCGATGTCATCGCATTCCACGAAGGGTTCGCGGATATTGTCGCGCTGCTCCAGCATTTCAGTTTCACCGAACTTCTGCGCGATGAGATTCAGAAGACTCGCTCAGATATCCGCTTACCGAATCACCTTGTGCAGATGGCACGCCAGTTCGGATTTGCGACCGGAACTGGACAGGAGCTGCGAAGCGCGCTCGATAAGGACCCCGACCCGAAGCTCTACAACACCGTGATAGAGCCTCACCGACGCGGCTCGATTATGGTCGCCGCTGTTTTCGACGCGTTCTTCAACATTTACCTCCGCCGCATTCGCGACCTAATTCGTATCGCCACAGGCGGTACGGGTGAGCTCCCAGCCGGCGATCTGCACCCTGATCTCGTGAGGCGTATCGCGGACGAGGCATCGAGCACGGCGCAGACACTGCTCACGATGTGCATTCGCGCGTTCGACTACCTGCCGCCAGTCGACATCACATTTGGCGACTATCTCCGCGCGCTCGTGACGGCGGATTATGAACTCTTCCCCGAGGACAAGCTGCGCCGGCGCAGTGCCATGATTGAGGGATTCCGGCTACGCGGAATTTACCCTGCCAATATCAATTCGCTGGCCGAGGAGGCGTTGCTGTGGGAAGTACCAGAGGGCATACCAGCTCTGCCGGTCAATGACAGGAAAATCATCAACTGGATCGTCCGAAGCACAGAGAAGGTTAGTCGTCAGGCGGGTCGCGCGCGCAAAACGACAACCAATCGTTACGAGGAGTCACCGGAGGACACGCTTGCCGAGGAGACGATGTTGAGCAAGGACGCGCTTTTTTTTGCACTCGGCGCATGGGCAGATGCGAACGCGCCGAAGCTGCATCTCGATCGCACGCGCCCACTCCAAGTCGCGGGCGTCCACACTGTCTATCGCGTCGCGCCCGACGGCAGTCTGCTCATCGAACTCGTCGCGCAGTTCGCGCAACAGAACCGCGATAAAGTGGAGAGTCTTGGCGGACTGCCGATGCGTGGTGGAACTACAGTGGTGGCGTCGCTCGATGGAACAGTACGCTACGTTGTCGCTAAACCGTTGCCTTCGCCGAGGATCAGCAGGGACAAGCAAAAAGAAGCAGCCCGTCGCGAGGAAGAGCAGATGGCATACGTAGCGACCCTTGACGGCCGTGACGTGCAACTTCCCTACATGTCGACCAAGGACATGCTCGAACGCATGCGCCTGCGGATGAACTTTGCCTCGCTTCACGGAGGATTCTGATGGCGACCAAAAGGAAAACGCCACCAGCGACGAAAGCATCATCTTCGAGGAAGACGTCCAATTCCACAAGGATGACGACCGGGAACGGGACGGCTACAATGAAGAACGGCATCTCCGTCCGTATGTACGATGTCGGCTTCGGCGACTGCTTCCTCGTCACAATTCCAACAAGCAACGGAGATCGGCGAATCCTCTTCGACTGCGGTTCCGTGGCCAAAGGGAGGAAGGACATGGATACGGTCGTCGATACGCTGATCCGCGACGTCGGCGGCCCCGACGAGGCCCGGATTGACGTGGTGGTCTGCACGCACCGCCACAAAGACCACGTCGCAGGATTCTCGCGGAAAGAGTGGGCAAACGTCGACGTAGGCGAAGTGTGGATGCCGTGGACGGAATCCGACGAACCGGAGGCAATTCGCATTCGCGAAGCGCAGGCACGGCTCGCGCTCTCGCTCGACGCGCATTTGCAGCGGCAGGCCGCCCTCGCTGCCACGCCCGCGGATCGTGAACGCTACGAAAGCGCGCGTGAATTCACGTTGAATGCAACCGGTAACGAGACTGCAATGGAAACGCTGCACGAAGGATTTAAGGGGCGCACAGATATTCTGCGCCGGTTTCTTCCCGAGAAAGACAAGGATGGCAAGATCCTCGATACGCTGAAGACCGATCTTCTGCCCGGCGTGACGATCCATGTCTTTGGGCCGTCGCGCGACGAAAGAGCTATTCGTGACATGGACCCGCCAGCGGGCAAGACCTACATGCAGTTCGCGGTCTCGACTGAAGAGGGTTCCAATGCGCCAGACCCCTTCAGTCGCGACTGGTGGGTACGCAATCACAAGACGGTATCCGAAACGGACAAAGTTCATATTGCGCGGTTCAGTGACGGCTTCTCCACGGTTGTTGCCGGATCGCTGGATTCCGCCGTCAACGGAACATCGCTGATGTTGCTGCTGCAGTTCCGCGACAAGTACCTATTCTTCCCCGGTGATTCACAGTGGGGAACGTGGAATGCAGCGATGGAAAACAATAAGTTCTACGAGCTCATGAAACGTGTCCAGTTCTACAAGGTCGGCCATCATGGCAGCCACAATGCGACCCCGATCCAGTTCGTCGAGAAGACGATCCGTAACCAAATCGTATGTATGGCGTCGACTCGATCGATGAAGAACTGGCCGCACATCCCGCTCACAAAACTGATGGACAACCTTGCCAAGCGCGGAGCAGTGGTGAGGAGCGATCAGCCACCCGCGAGGTCCGACGTCTTTCTTGTCGGCGACGGGATTATCGACACATTCATCCCCCTTTAGAGGCCTCCTTAGCGGATTATTCATCCTACTCTCCAAAACGCTGAGCGTGATGTAAGCAGATGCGGTGAGCCGAGCTTCTCGGCGATGGAAGGCGCGAGGCTCGGATTGTCAGGATGAGATGAAGGTGCAGACCGACCTGTGCGCTTTCTAGGAAGGTGGTGACACGTTCACCTTAGATGTTCGAGAGAAGATGATCGGCGCATGGACGAGGTGGGCGTTTCGACGGGCTCGAAGAATAGCCGTGATGAATCGCAGAAAAGATGGAGTTCGAGAGGGATACCGTTGGCCGACGGAAATGGAAGCTCACAGTTAGACTTCAGATCGGCGCGTGCAATGTCGTCACAGCGCGTCTGGGCGCAGCTCAGTTCGTTCGGTTTTCGCCGCACGCTGCATGCTGTCGCGGGCTAAATGGCAAGATCACCGCGGCCGGTCCGCCGCGTATCGGCTCAGCATCGCTGACTCCGGCAGTCGGCGGCAGGAAAGAAGATCAGTCACTTGCTTCCGTCTGTTTCCGTCTGCACCGAAGGTGCCCGCCGCGAGCCAACTTTCCTGGCGTGAGTGTGTCTAGTGCGTGTCTAGTTGGTTCACTTCTACACTGCTGCGGACAAGTCGAGACCGAGGTAAACTGCTGGCGAAAGGAGATATCCGCGTATGTCCCGAGACAGACGCGGAGATCGCACTCAGGAGGTCGTCGGTTCGAGCCCGATCAGCTCCACCAATCCGACATTCCTCGACGCCGGCGTGCAAGGTCGGCGTTGTTGTTTGTGCGGACGCTTGCCGGCGTCGGCGGTATCATGCAGCTGTCTAGTTCGATGACTAGGTGAAAGGGTCGGCGAAGTGGCGCGAAGAAAAGAATCCAGAACGTGGCCGGTGCAGGACGCCAAGGCGCGCTTCAGTGAATTGCTGGAGGCCAGCATCACCAAAGGGCCGCAGATCGTCACTCGGCGAGGAGTGGAGATGGCCGTCCTCGTACCCGTCGATCAATGGCGTCGACTGGAAGAAACGACACGCCCGACGTTGAAAGAGCTCTTGCTCTCCACCGCACCGCGAGCGGAGATTCCTGTGCCGGCGCGCCGAGCTCAGCGTCGGCGGGAACCGCCTTCGTTGGATTGAGAGAACTTGTACCTTCTCGACACGAACGTCGTATCCGAATTGCGTAAGCCGCGTCCGCACGGCGCGGTCGTCGCTTGGGTCGACCGAACGGCAGACGAGGATCTTCACCTCTCAGCCGTGACGCTGGGCGAGCTGCAGGCGGGTGTGGAAATCACTCGTGAACAGGACCCGAACAAAGCTGCCGAGATCGAGGCTTGGATCGATCTTGTCGCGCAAACCTGAAACGTTCTTCCGGTTGATGCCCGCATCTTCAGGTTTTGGGCAACGCTGATGCACCGGCGCCCCGATCACCTGATCGAGGATGCGCTGATCGCCGCCACGGCGATCGTGCATCACCTGACCGTTGTCACGCGAAACACTCGTGACTTCGCCATCTTTCAGGTCGAGACGTTGAATCCGTTCGCAACGAAGTGAGCTCGAACGAGGGCTAGCGCGTCTTACGCCACCGCAACACCGGCTGTCGCGCCGCCCTCGCCTCGTCGAGCCTCCGCACCGGCGTCGTATGCGGCGCGGTGCGGACCAGTTCCGGGCGCTCGGCGGCCTCGGCGGCGATGGCGATCATGGCGTCACAGAAGGCGTCGAGCTCCTCCTTCGGTTCGCTCTCGGTCGGCTCGATCATCAGGGCGCCGGCGACGATCAGCGGGAAGTAGATCGTGGGGGGGTGGAAGCCGTAGTCCATCAGGCGCTTGGCGATGTCGAGCGTGGCCACGTGGTGCTCCTGCTGCTTCTTGTCGTTGAACACGACCTCGTGCAGCGTCGGCGCGTCGTAGGGCAGGTGGTAGTGGCCGCGCAGGCGGGCGCGGATGTAATTCGCGTTCAGCACCGCGAGCTGGGCGATTCTCCGCAGGCCGGTCGGGCCCATGGAGCGGATGTAAGTCAGCGCGCGCACGAGCACGCCGAAGTTGCCGTTGAAGGCGCGCATGCGGCCGATGGAGTCGGGGTAGTGGTGCTCGAGATAGAACGTGCCGTCGGCGCGGCGCTCCACGCGCGGCGTCGGCAGATACGGCACCAGGCCCGCGCTCACGCCGACCGGGCCGGCGCCCGGGCCGCCGCCGCCGTGCGGGGTGGAAAACGTCTTGTGCAGGTTCGAGTGGATGACGTCGATGCCCATGTCGCCGGGGCGGGCCATGCCGACGAAGGAGTTGAGGTTCGCGCCGTCGCAGTAGAGGTAGGCACCCTTGGCGTGAAGGATGTCGGCGAATTTGCGGATGTCGGGCTCGAAGACGCCGAGCGTGTTCGGGACGGTGATCATCAGCGCGGCCACGTCCTCGTTCACGGCGTTGGCGAGCGTCTCCACATCGACGTTGCCGCGCGCGTTCGACTTCAGCTCCTTGATCTCGTAGCCGGCGAACGCCGCGGAGGCCGGGTTCGTGCCGTGGGCGGAGTCGGGGATGAGCACGTACTTGCGCGGATTGCCGCCGCGCGCGAGGGCGCGGTGGATCAGCAGCACGCCGGTCAGCTCGCCGTGCGCGCCGGCCACCGGCTGCAGCGTCACGGCCGGCATGCCGAGGATCTCGCGCAGGGCCTGCTCGAGATTCCACAGCAGCTCGAGGTTTCCCTGCACCTGGTGGTCGGCCTGCAGCGGATGCGAGAGCGCGAAGCCGGGGACGCGCGCGATCTCCTCGTTGAGCCGGGGGTTGTGCTTCATCGTGCACGAGCCGAGCGGGTACATGCCGGCGTCGATCGACACGTTCAACTTCGACAGCCGCGTGAAGTGGCGGATGACGCCGACCTCGGAGATCTCCAGCTCTTCGTCGATGAGGCCGCGCGTCAGCGACGGCGGCAGGGCCTCGGCGTCCTCGGGGACGTCGAGCGGCGGCAGCTGATAGCCGCGGCGCCCGCGGTTGGAGTGCTCGAAGATGAGCCCTCCGCGGGCGGCGGTTTTCGCGGAGGTCGCGACTTCTTCGGGTTCGAGTACGGTGGTCATCTCCGCTCCCTTGCCACGGCCGCGGTGAGCGCGGCGGCGTAGCGGTCGAGCTGCTCCTTCGTGTGGAGCTCGGTCACGGCGACGAGGAAATCGTGGTCGTGGCCGAGGAAGAAGTCGGACAGCGGAATGCCGCCGAGAATCTTCTCGTGCTCGAGGTCCATCAGGATCTCCTTCGCCGGATACGGCGTGCGGACGACGAGCTCGTTGTAGATCGGGCCGCTGAACGGCAGCGACACCGACGCGATCGCGGCGAGCTGCTTGCGCAGATAGGCCGCCTTCTGCAGGCACTGACTCCCGACCTCGCGCAGGCCGGCTTTCCCCATCAACGAGAGGTACATGTTCGCGGCCAGGGCGATGAGCGCCTCATTCGTGCAGATGTTCGACGTGGCCTTGGCGCGGCGGATGTGCTGCTCGCGCGTGGCCAGCGTCAGAACGTAGGCGCGCTTGCCGTCGACGTCGACGGTCTCGCCGACGAGGCGGCCCGGCATGTGCCGCTTCAGCTCGTCCTTGACGACCATGAAGCCGACGTACGGCCCGCCGAACTGCGTGGGGATCCCCCAGGCCTGTCCTTCGCCGACGCAGATGTCGAAGCCATGCGCGCCGGGCGGCGTAACGATGCCGAGCGACGTGGCCTCGCAGACGACGGCGATCTTCACCGCGCCCGCGCCGGTGGCGACGTCGACGACGGCGTCGTAGTCCTCGATCACGCCGAGGAAATTCGGCGACTGCACCGCGATGGCGAAGACGTCGCTCGTGCAGGCGGCGCGCAGCGCGGCCGTGTCGACGCGGCCGTCATTCGTCCAGCCGGCCTGCACGATCTCGATGCCGAGGTTCTGCACGTACGTGCGCAGCGTCTCGACGTATTGCGGGTGCACCGACTTGGCGACGATGACCGTGTTGCGCCCCTTGGCGACGCGCTGCGCGAGGAGCACCGCTTCGCAGAGCGCCGTCGATCCGTCGTAGAGCGAGGCGTTGGCGACGTCGAGCCCGGTCAGCAGGCACTGATGCGTCTGGTACTCGAAGATCGACTGCAGCGTCCCCTGCGAGACCTCGGGCTGGTACGGCGTGTACGAAGTGAGGAACTCGGCGCGGGTGAGGAGCTGGTCGATGCACGCCGGCTGGTAGTGAAGGTAAGCGCCGGCGCCGAGGAAGGAGAGGTGGTCGGCGGCGCTCTTGTTCTTCGCGGCCAGGCCGCGGAACCAGCGCCGCGACTCGATCTCCGACCACGGCCCGGGGAGGTCGAGCAGGCGATCGAGCTTGACGTCCGCTGGGATCGTGTCGAAGAGCCGCTCGATCGAGTCGACCCCGATCGTCTTCAGCATCGCGGCGATGTCGGCGGAGGCGTTGGGGATGTAGCGGTGGGTGTTGCTGTCGTCGAGGGGATTCGGCAATGTCATCGATGCGACCTAGTGGGACTCAGTTTGGATGTAATCCTCGTACTCCTGGGCGTCCATCAACTCGTCGTACTCGCTCGGATCGGCGAGGCGGACCTTGATCATCCAGCCGTCGCCGTAGGGGTCGGTGTTGACGAGCTCCGGCTTGTCGCGCAGCAGATCGTTGACTTCGAGGACCTCGCCGGAGACGGGGGCGAAGAGCTCGGAGACGGCCTTGACCGACTCGATGCTGCCCATCTCGTTGTCCGCTTCGAGCTGCGTGCCCGGCTGCGGCAGCTCGACGAAGACGACGTCGCCGAGCTCCTTCTGCGCGTAATCGGTGATGCCGATGGTGCCGACGTCGCCGTCCATGTGCACGTACTCGTGGCTTTTCGCGTATTTGCTGTCTTCGGGCGTCATGCGGTCGGACTCCTCTATTTACGTCGCTTGTAGAAAGGCGTGGGGACGACGCGGGCCCGGGTCTCTCTGCCGCGGATCAGGACCATGAACTCTGTGCCGGGCGCCGATTTCTCCAGCGGAAGATACGCGAGGCCGATCGGTTTTTTCAATGTCGGAGAGTGGGTGCCGCTGGTGACGACGCCGATCTCCTCCCCGCCGTCGACGACGGGGTAGCCGTGGCGGGCGATGCCGCGGTCGACCATCTCGAAGCCGACGAGCTTCCGCCGCGGCCCCTCGGCGTTCTCGCGCTCGAGGACATCGCGGCCGTAGAAGTCGCCTTTGTCGAGCTTGACGATCCATCCGAGGTCGGCCTCGAGCGGGGTCGTGGTCTGGTCGATGTCGTTGCCGTAGAGGGCCATCTTGGCTTCGAGGCGCAGCGTGTCGCGCGCGCCGAGGCCGCAGGGCTTGACCTCGCCGGTCTCGATGAGCTTGCGGAAGATGCGCTGCGACTCGGACGGCGCGATGTAGAGCTCGAAGCCGTCCTCGCCGGTGTAGCCGGTGCGGGAGATGATGGCCGGCACGCCGTCGACGTGGCCGCGCGTGAAACGGTAGTACTTGATCGCGGAGAGGTCGACGTCGACGAGCGGCTGGAGGATGCGCTGCGCGTTCGGGCCCTGCAGGGCTAGCTGCGCGTAGTTCGGCCCTTCGTTTTTGACCTCGACGTCCATCGTCTTGGCCACGTCGGCGAGCCACTCGAAGTCCTTGTCCTGGTTCGCGGCGTTGACGACGACGAAGTAGTCGTCCGCGCCCATGCGATAGATGAGGATGTCGTCGACGAAGCCGGCGGTCGGGTAGAGGAGGCCGTTGTACTGCGCGCGGCCGTCCTCGAGCTTGGAGACGTCGTTGCACGTCGATTTCTGCAGCAGCTCGAGGGCGTCGGGACCTTTGACGGTGATCTCGCCCATGTGCGAGACGTCGAAGAGGCCCGCGGCGGTGCGCACGGCCTCGTGCTCCTCGAGGATGCCGCTGAACTGGACGGGCAGCTCCCAGCCGCCGAAGTCGATCATCTTGCCGCCCAGCTCGTGCTCGAGAGCGTTGAGGGGTGTTTTTTTCATGCGGCCTCCCGAAGCGACCGCGTAAGCTAACATGGAACGTCGTGGAACGGGAGTGCGGGTGATCAACGAGATCGGTGACTTCCTCGACTACCTGACTTACGAACGTAATGTATCGGGGAACACGGTCGCCGCGTACCGCAACGACCTCGAATCGTTCGTCGCCTTCCTCTGCAACGACTACTTCACGATGGCGCGCGACCAGATCGATCTGCGCCGCATCGACCACCTGGCCGTGCGCGCCTACCTCGCCCACCTGGCCCGGCGCAAGCTGAGCCGCTCGTCGATCGCCCGGCACCTCTCGGCGCTGCGCTCGTTTTTCAAGTACCTGATGCGCGAGGCGGTCGTCGACGCCAATCCCGCCCGCACGGTGGCGACGCCGAAGCGCGAGAAGCATCTGCCGTCGGTGATGCAGCCGTCAGACATCGCGCTGCTGCTCGAGCAGCCCGATCTCTCCACGCCGCTCGGCCTGCGCGACCGCGCTTTCCTCGAGCTGCTCTACGCCTCGGGGCTGCGCATCGCGGAGCTTGTCGGCATCGACATCGACGACGTCGAGCTCCGGGCCCGCCTGGTGAAGGTGCGCGGCAAGGGGGCGAAGGAGCGCATCGTCCCCTTCGGCTCGAAGGCCGAGGAGGCGATGCGGGCCTGGCTGCCCGCGCGCGAGGCGCCGGCCGAGGAGGCGGCGCTGTTCACGAACTACCGGGGCGGGCGCATCACCCAGCGCAGCGTGCGCCGGCTCTTCGACGGCTACGTCCGCGCGGCCGCGCTGCGCGCCGGGATCTCGCCGCACACGATGCGCCATTCCTTCGCCACGCATCTGCTGAACGCCGGCGCGGACCTGCGCGCGATTCAGGAGCTGCTCGGCCACGCGTCGCTGTCGACGACGCAGAAGTACACGCACTTGAATGACTGGGAGTTGATGAAGGTGTATCGGAAGGCACATCCGCGGGCGGTGGCGACGACCGGAACTAAGAACTAACAACTAAGAACTAACAACTAAAATCCCCCCGTGATCCGCGCGATCGTCCATCAGGGTCTGATCGGCAATTCCGTCGAATATTTCGCGGCCATCGCCGGGCCGGACGTCGGCCGCCGCTTCTTCTTCGAGCAGATCAACACGGCGCGCGGCGACGTCGTCCGCTACTTCGGCGGCGCCTCCGAGATCGTCCTCAACCCCGAGGGCGTGCGCTTCCGCGGCAACGGCGGCATCTTCGGCGAGTACATGTTCGGCGGGCACCTTCCCGTCGGCGACCTCCTCAACGACGAAGTCGTCAACCGCCTGGTCATGTACGGCGCCACCACCGACCCGCGCTCGCACGAGCTGCGCTTCACGCCGAACACCGAGGGCTTCGAGACCTTCGACAACCTCTTCCTGCAGGGCAACGCCGTCGCGAACTACTTCTTCTTCATCGACGACCACAAGCGCTTCGAGTACGTCGAGGAACGGCAGGAGCAGACCGTGCGCACGGCCGGCAAGCTGCTCAAGCGCTCCCGGCGCGTCGGAGCCGGGCAGTTCCTCGCTCTGGCCCACGAGATCCTCGACCACCTCGGCGAGCCTTCCTCGACGGTCGTCCTCGTCCGCATCGTGCAGCGCGACAACCAGCGCTTCTACGACCTCTGCCGCGAGGCCTACGCCGCGCAGCAGTCGATGGACGATGCCGGCGAGGCCGAGGGCGTCGACACCTACCAGCGCGAGCGCATCCAGATCGACGTCATCTACCACCACCCCGACAACCAGCAGCTCATCGACGAGTACAAGCGCATCCTGGCCTCCTGCGCCGGCAGCGCCATCAGCCCCTCGGCGCGGGCGCGGCTGATGCGCCTGCGCACGCTCTCGCTGCGCAACGAGGTGCCGCTGTCGATCTTCGACACGCTCGAGGAGATCGTCCTGCAGGAGCACCACGTCTCCGGCACCGGCGAGGAGGAGCCCGACTACATCTCCTCCACCCGCGAGATCCTCGGCGGCTTCCTCCTCGGCAAAACGATCAATCGGAAGCTCTCGTCGCTGGACATGATCCAGCTCATGGAGAACAAGCAGCGCGCCGCCGCGAACCGTGACCAGACGTTCGAGGAAGTCTTGCTCGAGACCGGGAAGCTCATCGACGAGATCGGCCGCGAGGAGGAGGACTTCGAGCGCCTGGAGTCGTTCGGCGAGCTGATCACGCTCTTCGACCGCATCGACCACACCACCACGCTGATCAACCGCCTGGCCTTCATGGACGACGTGGAGCTCTCGCTCGAGCAGGTGCGCTCGCTCATCGGCAACATGCAGGTCTTCGAGGGGCTGCAGCGCGGGCTCTTCCAGGCCCTCTTCATCAATCCGATCGTCACGAACGACTACGCGCTGTCGTACGGGAAGAAGAAGCTCTACGCGCTGACGCTCGGCCTCATCTCCATCCAGAACGCCGAGGCCTCGCTCGCGGACGTCACGCAGTCGATCGCGGCCATCAACCGCGGCGAGCGCGCCTACTTCGCCATCTACGAGCTGTCCCGGCGGCGCATGGCCAACTTCTACCTGGAGCTGAACACGGCCGAGGGGCGGGAGACGTTCCGGCGCGAGATCAGAGGGGAGATGGCCCACGATCCAGAGATGGCCGAGCTGCAGCACGAGGTCACCGACTCGCTGCTCGAGGAGGTCATCACCAAGATCCGCCTGGAGGCCTTCTACATCAACCAGCTCCTGCCGCGGATCATCGAGGAGCAGGACGCCAGGCTGCGCAGCGACTTCCTCTCCAACTCCGGCCTGGACCGCTTCCAGATCGAGGAGCTGGAGAGCGAATACTTCGAGATGCGCGCCTTTCCGGCGCAATTGTTGGATGCCATTCAGAAGCCATGACGAACCGCCTCGCCCAGGAAGTCTCGCCGTACCTGCTGCAGCACGCGCACAACCCCGTCGACTGGTACCCGTGGGGCGAGGAGGCGCTGGCCAAGGCGCGCGCCGAGGACAAGCCGATCTTCCTCTCCATCGGCTACTCGGCGTGCCACTGGTGCCACGTGATGGAGCGGGAGTCGTTCGAGGACGAGGCCACGGCGCGCATCCTCAACGAGCACTTCGTGGCGATCAAAGTCGACCGCGAGGAGCGCCCCGACATCGACTCGATTTACATGACCGCGGTGCAGATGATGACCGGCCACGGCGGCTGGCCGATGTCGATGTTCCTCACGCCCGACGGCGCGCCATTCTACGCCGGGACGTACTTTCCGCCCGACGATCGCCACGGCATGCCGTCGTTCCGCCGCGTGCTCCTGCATGTGGCCGAGGCGTACCGGTCGCGGAAGGACGAAGTGCGCGAGGCCGCGGCCGAAGTCAGGAAGGCGATCGGGAACGCCGGCGGCCTCGCCGGCTGGAGCGCGACCGTCCCGGTCGCCAGCGGCGCGCTCGACTCCGCGGCCATGCACATCGCCCAAGCCTACGACCCCGTCAACGGCGGCTTCGGCTCCGCGCCAAAGTTCCCGCCGTCGATGACCCTCGACTTCCTGATGCAGGTTTCGCTGCGCAAGCCAGATCTCGAAGAGATCATCGTCAACACCCTCCGAAAAATGGCGCACGGCGGGATGTACGACCAGATCGGCGGCGGCTTCCACCGCTACTCCGTCGACGCGCGCTGGCTCGTGCCGCACTTCGAGAAGATGCTCTACGACAACGCCCTCCTGGCGCGCCTCTACACGCGCTCCTGGCAGTGGAAGCGCGATCCCGAATTCGCGCGCATCGCCCACGAGATCCTCGGCTGGGTGACGCGCGAGATGACCTCGCCCGACGGCGGCTTCTACGCGACGCTCGACGCCGACAGCGAAGGCGAGGAGGGGAAGTTCTACGTCTGGTCCCGCCGCGAAGTGATGGAAGCCCTCGGCGCCGACGACGGCCGCGTCTTCTGCGAGCTTTACGACGTCAGCGAGCGCGGGAACTGGGAAGGCCACAACATCCTCAACCTTGCCCGCGAGCCGCAAAGCGACGCGGAGCGCGACGCCGCCGCGCGCGGCAAGTGCCACCTTTACGGCGTGCGCGCGAAGCGCGTCTGGCCCGGCCGCGACGAGAAGATCCTGGCCGGATGGAACGGCTGGATGCTCGCCGCGTTCGCCGAGGCCGCGCTGGCCTTCGACCGCGACGACTACCGCGACGTCTGCCGCCGCAACGCCGATTTCTTGCTGGGCCGCATTCACGACGGGCGCCTGACGCGGCACCACAACATTGGCGGCCTGCTCGAGGACTACGCCGGCGTGGCCTGGGGCCTGACACTCGCCTACGAGGCCACGCACGAGCGCCGCACTCTCGACGCCGCGCGCGGCCTGGCCGAGCAGATCCTCGACCGCTTCGCCGACGACGACGGCGGCTTCTTCGACACGCCCATCGACCACGAGCCGCTGCTGACGCGCCCGAAGGATCTCTTCGACAACGCCACTCCCGCCGGCAACTCCCTCGCGTGCGACGTGCTCCTGCGCCTGGCCATCCTCTTCGGTGAGCCGCGCTACGCCGAGGTCGCCACGCGCGCGCTGGAGTCGCTCCTCCCCCTCGCGCAGCGCCACCCGAGCGGCTTCGGCTTCCTCCTCGGCGTCGCCGAGTGGCGCGCCGGCGCGCCGAAGGAGATCGCCATCACCGGCAGCGGCGATGCGTTCCGCGCGCTGCGCCGCGTCGTGGGCGAGACGTATCTGCCGCACCGCGTCATCGTCGCCGGCGAAGGCTCGAGCGATCTCCCCTTGATGCAGCACCGCGAGCCCGACCGCGCCTACGTCTGCGAAGCCTACGCGTGCCTCGAGCCGACGAGCGATCCGGAGCGGCTGCGCGAGTTGCTCAGCGTGTGATCTTCCGGCGCACGTCGAGCGACCGGAGCGCGCGGCCGGCGACCTCCACGCGCGTCGCGCCGTGCTGCATGCGCGGGAGCAGGTCGGCGAGCTCGCCGGGGTTCGGGTTGCGCTCGGCGATAACGTAGAAGGCACGGTCGAGGAAGGCGCGGTCGCTCTCGCAGCCGCTCTCGACGGCGATGGCCGCGGCGGCGTCCTCGACGCGGAGCTCGCGCCAGGCCGGCTCGGGGTCGAAGCCGAGCCGCGCCAGGAGCGGCTTCGTCGTCTCCTCGCGGAAGCGCCAGCCGGTGGGCTTGCGCGGCAGCGCGCAGCGCGTGCGGAAGAGCGTGGCGTCGGCGAGGCG
>Ga0075435_100001264_pt1 | contig 16223 bp, 16 predicted proteins | sample RhiMethybrSRZTD4_FD_75302 | JGI IMG/M metagenome (GOLD analysis project Ga0075435, IMG submission 75302) | Populus rhizosphere microbial communities from Tennessee, USA - Rhizosphere MetaG P. TD hybrid SRZTD4 | ecosystem: Host-associated > Plants > Roots > Rhizosphere > Soil | place: USA...
GCCGACCGTCATCCGGGCCCCGGTCGCCTCGAGCACGCCCAGCACCCACTCCCACTGGGCCGCCGACATCTCGGGGTACGGTCCCCAGCGCTTGATCGGCGGCAGGTACTTCAGGAAGAGGAAGTTGCCCGGGAACGGAACGCGGAGCGGGCCGATCCGGATCCGGGTGATCCCGTACACTTCGTTCTGCTTCGAGGCGGCGCCGACGTCGTCCAGTCGAAGCGCGGCGGCACGTCGCGCGGCGGCTGGCTTCCCGCCGCTCACCCCGGCTCCTTGCGCGTCCCGTAGAGGAACAGGCTCTGGCCGCAGCGCCGGAGCAGCCACTGCGGGAACCGGCGCCCCACGAGGCGATGCCAGCGGAGGTGTCCGGCGTGGGAGAGCCCGAGGGCCTTTCGCCCGACGAGGAATGCCCCGCGAATCTCCCACCCGAACGAGGTCGGGAGCATCCGCAGGACGTCCTCGTAGTCGTAGGTCCAGTGCGGGACGCCCGACGGGGGCAGCAGCCCCAGGCGCCGGAGCAGGGCGTTGAGCTGGCGGGTCGTCGTGACGCTGATGTACAGGCGCCGTCGCGCGACCCGAGCCAGCTCGGCGAGCGCCGGCCCGGGCCGGTCGAAGTGCATGAAAGACTCGTGGCAGAGCACCGCGTCGAAGGAACGATCCGGGAACGGGATCTCCAGCACGGAGCCCACCCTGGCCGTGACGCGCGGGAGCTCGCGCCTCACCTGCGCGATCATGTGCTCGTTGACGTCGAGGCCGTACAGCTCGGCCTCCGGGAGCAGCTCCTGCACGGCCCGAAGCAGACGACCACGACCGCAGGGAGCGTCGAGGATCCGCCGGTCGGAGGGATGCAAGGCCTCCAGCGCATAGGGGATGTCCGCGGTGAGGTCGGGGACGTCCGACCACGCGCGCCAGTACTCGCTCTCCCGGAAGTAGCGCTCGGCCTGGGACGTCACCGCGGTCTCACCCCGCGCTTCCAGTCGGCCAGCACCTCGTCGTAGATGTCCAGCACCCGCCGCGCCGCCCGATCCCAGCGGAAGCGTTGCTCGACGCGGTCGCGATTGAATCCCCCGAGCCGAGCGCGGAGGTCAGGTGCGTCCAGCAGCTGCAGCACCGCGCGCGTGAATGCGGCGAGGTCACGATCCGGGCACACCATTCCCCCGCGCCCGTCCACCACCAGCTCGGGCAACGCGCCCTGATCCGACGTGACCACGGCCAGGCCGCAGGACATGGCCTCCCCGACGACCAGCCCGAATCCTTCGAGCGAGGACGGGAAGACGAACAGGTCGGCGAGCCGGTAGTAGCCCACCTTGTCCGCCTCCGGCACGCGGCCCGTGAAGATCACCTGCCGGCCGAGAGCGAGCCGCTCCGCCTGCGCACGGAGCTCCGCTTCCAGTGGGCCGGTGCCCGCGACGATCAGGGTGGCCTCCGGGCGGGCCGTGGCGACCGCCCGCCACACGTCCAGAAGGAACGGCAGGCTCTTCCGGGGCTTCAGGCCGCCCAGAAAGAGCGCCACCGGGCCACTCCCCAGACCGAGGCGCGACCGCAGTGCCTCGTCCTTCGGCCCCGGTGAGAACCGCTCGTCCACCCCGTTCGCCACCACCTCGACGTGGTCGCCGTCGACCCCGAGCGAGCTCACGAGCTGACGCTTCGAGAACTCGCTGACCGTGATCACTCGGTCCGAGGCGTCCAGAACGCGCTTGTCGATGATCGGGTTGAGACGGCTAGGGTCGAGGTGGTGGTGGTGGCAGACCACCGGGACGTCCAGCCGGTACCGGCGCCGCGCCCACAGCACGGCCGGCCCGACGTACCGCAGCGAGTGCGCGCGGAGGAGATCGAAGCGGGTCTGATCGAAGACGCGCTTGATGAAGGGAGGAAAGACCAGCGCGGCGACCGGCCAGCGCAGGCCGCGGGCGATCGGAAGCCGATGCGCGATCAAGTTCGGCACGCCTTCCGGGACGCGCTTGTGCCGGGCCAGGATAAGATCGCATACCATCCCGAGGCGAGCGAGGTGGGTGAGCAGCTCGCGCTCGTACGTCTCGCCGCCGGACGTGGTCTCGGCCTCGAGACCGCAGTGGGGGCTACAGACTCTCATGGCCGTGCCGTGGCAACCTTGCGCGCGATGAGCTGGATAGCGGGCCGGATGCCGAAAGCTTCGTAGTAGAAACGCAGGACGCGGGCGCGGGGGCCCGTTCCGAGCCCGTCGAGCGATGCCAGCCCGAACGGCTCGATGCTGACGGCGCCGGCGCGACGCAAAAGCCGGCGGCAAAGCCGAAAGGAGAGCCGGTTGAGCGTGTCGACGAAACCGGGCGGCCGGCGACGCAGACGCAGGTAGACGCGGAGGAGAGGCCGGGGGCACAGCGCGAGGGGCGGCCACAGGAGCTTGTAGTGATTCTCGTAGGGCGCCCAGCTATTCGGCGCATACACCATGAGCGCCCCGGTCGGATGGAGAACCCGCATCATCTCCCTCAACGCCGCGCCGGGGTCGGCGACGTGCTCGAGCGTCGAGAGGCAGTAGACGAGGTCGAACGAGGCATCCCGGAAGGGCAGCGCCTCGGCGGCGGCCACCGCGTAGTGGCCGCCCGGAGCTACCGCGCGCTTCAGCTCACAGATGCGGATCGCGTCCGGCTCGGCATCGATGCCCCAGGTTCTGGCCCCGGCGCGGCCGGCCGCCACGTTGAATCCACCCGTGCCGCAACCCACGTTGAGCACGCGCAGGCCTCCGAGGGGGCGGCCGAGCGCCTCGGCCACGGTATGGATGCGCTCGGTCTCGACGTCCTCCTCGCAGAGGCGACCGCTCACCTTGACTCGCCAGTCCGGCAGCCCGAGCACGTCGCGGTAGTATCGCGTGTAGTACGCCTCGAGGAGGGCGGTGAGCTGGCCGGTCGCGTCGGCATGGCCGGTGGCGAAGCTCATCGCAGACGGGTCCCGGCGAGATCGAGGAGACGCTCCGAGCTCCGACCGTCGTCGAACCCGAGGAAGCGCTCCACGTAACGCTTCCGCGCGCCCGCCTCCAGCGGGAAATCCGCCAATCCCCATCGCGTCAAGCCGGTGAAGGCCTGTCGGAGCGGTGCGCAGTACGCCGTGCCCGGCCAGTTGTAAATGCCGCCGAGGGCACCATTGTGCACCAGCTCGTGGACGTGGTCCGGGAGACCCATGTCTTCCGGCTTCGGGGCCAGACAGAGACTCGGCACCCCGCAGTACGCGGCCTCGAACACCGCGGTGCTGTAGGCGTGAATGCAGAGGGAGGAGACGCTCATCAGCTCGAGAATGGTGGGCGGATAGTGGGACGGGTCGTACAGCACGTGGTCGGCCAGGCGGCGCGCGTAGCGAGGAATCGGATCCTTCAAACGCGACTTCATCACCAGGACCGCGTCGGTACGGTTGCAGAAGGTCCGCACCGCCTCCACCAGCCTTCGATCGTTCCAGCGTTGCCAGACGTGTTCCCAGTACTCCGGGCGTCCCGACACGAGGGCACCGATACCTTGCCCGATGCGCGTCGACGGGGTGAAGACGCGACGGAGCCACGCGGTGGGGGGATTGGAGTGAAGAGGAAACGGGAGATAGAGCACGATCGGCTTCCGGGGCGGAAGCGCGAAACGCCGGCGCACCTCGTCGGGATCGATGGCCGCCACCACGTCGGTCTCCGGCATGCCCACCGGCACCGCGATCCGCGTGAGCTCCGTTCCGAGTCCGGTGTCCCGGAAGCGCTCTTCGAGCTTCGTGATCCAATAGGTGCTGTAGGTCGCGAGCGCATCGGAGGCGAGAACCCCGTCCGGGGTTGGGTAGAAGAGGATGTCGGCCGAGTACTGAAGCCAGATCCAGCAAACGTTCGCCATCTTTCCGAGCGCGGCCGGCGGCGGATCCAGGGAGACCACGACGTCGACCGGATCCGTGCGCAGGCGCTCCAGGAAGTCCGCACTCCCGCGAAAGGGGCGGATCATCGCCCCCCGGACCATCGACGCGGGGACCGAATCCGGGAACTCCGACGCCTTCCCGCCGCGCCGGGGATGGCCCCAATCGTGCCAGCACTCCACTTGCCAACCGCGGCGGAGGGCCGCCTCGACCACCGGCCCCAGCAGCCGATAGTAGTTCTTGCGGAGTATCGGAAAGACGATGCGGATCATGAGCGCCGGAAGACCTCGCCGTATGGCTTCCCCTCGAGACGCTCGGCGATGCGCCCATCGTCGAGCGCCCCGGCGAGGACCTGAAGGGCCTCCTCGCACGCGGCGAGCGTCTGGTCCACGTCCGCGTCGAGATGAGAAAAGGACACGTTGAAGCCGGCAAAATGGAAGATGACCCCACGGCGCGCCGTCTCCTGCAGGAACAGACTCATCAGCAATCTGCGCGCTTCTTCACCTTCCTTCCTGAACACGATCTTGGGATGCACCGGGAAGCCGATGCACTCGGCGGGAACACCCGTCCGGGAGGCGGCACGCCCGAAGCCATCCTGGAACCGCCGGCCGATCTTCCACAAATGCTCGATGACGGGCCGCCGCCGATACTCCGCGAGCACCGCGCGAGCGGCGGCCAGGGCCAGGGTATCGCCACCGAACGTGCTCGACACGAAGATGTCCTCGAACTCCCGCATCAGCTCCGCGCGGCCGACCACCGCGGCGAGCGGCAATCCGTTTGCCATCCCCTTGCCGAAGGTCGCGAGGTCGGGAACGACACCGAAGTACTCTTGCGCCCCACCCACCGCCCAGCGGAAGCCGCTGACGATCTCGTCGAAGATCAGCACCGCCCCGTGCCGATGGGTCGCCGCCCTGACGCCTTCCAGGAACCCACGTGCCGGCTCGTCCAGGAGAACGGCCTCCATGATCACCGCCGCCACCTGCCCGCGATACTGCTCGAGGGCCGCCTCCAGGGAGACGAGATCATTGAACCCGAACGGCACGATCAGGTCGTTGGCACCCTTCGGAATTCCCTTGGAGCGTGGGGTCGTCACCGCGTACCAGTCGTGCCAGCCGTGATACCCACAGTAGACGATCATGTCGCGACCAGTGGCGGCTCGCGCCACCCGCACCGCGGCGGTGTTCGCCTCGGATCCGGTCTTCAGAAACCGAACCATCTCGGCACAGGGAATCACCTCGGTGAGGCGTTCCGCGACCTCCGCCTCGAGCGGATGAGGCAACGAGAAGATGCTCCCGGCATCGACCTGGGCACGAACGGCTTCGGCGACCGAGGGATAGCCGTACCCGAGGGTGATCGACGCGAGTCCGAGGATGTAGTCGACGTACTCGCGCCCGTCCACGTCCCAGACCCGGCATCCGCGGCCCCGCTCGAGGAAGACGGGGTACGCACCTTCGACGAACATGTTCGCGCCCTTGCTGAGGGTCTGCGAGGCCCCCGGAACGAAGCGGCGGGCGCGCGCCAGGAGCGCCAGCGAGCGATCGAACTCGCGATGAGGCGGGGTCACGGGGCCAGGAATCCCCCGGCGGCACGACGTCCAACCGCGTCGGAGGCGAGGGAGCGGTCGAACCCCTCGTTGCGGCGCAGGCCCGCGTTGAGGTCTCGGATCTCCGGATGGTCGCGCAGCAGGGAGAGCACGTCGCGCATACCGATGAGCCCGCGGTGTCCCCGAAGCGAGGCGAACACCGCCCGCACGAACGCGAGGTCCGCTTCCGCGTCCACGGTCCAACGGTGCGCCGACCAGTCTTCGCGGCCGGACACGTTGGTCAGCCGGAAGCGCTCGGGCTGGCGCCAGACGTAGCTCGTGACGTGCTCACGATCGGAGGGCATGCGCGCTTCGCGCCAGGCCACCTCGAGCGCGTCACGGGAGAACACCTCGGTGTCGAGGCCATCCGGGTAGGTGGGAGGATGAACATTGCTCACGTAGTCGATAGCTCCGCCTCCGTGGAGGTACTCGCCCAACACCAGACCAGCGACCTCCGGATCCAGGAGGGGGCAATCGGCGGTCACGCGAACGACGATCTCCGCCTCCCGCTCGATGGCGGCCAGGCGGAAGCGATCCAGCACGTCCTCTTCACTGCCCCGCACGCAGGGGATACCCGCACCGCGCGCGAAGGCCGCGATCGCCTGATCGATGGGATTCGTGGTGGTGGCGACGACGGTCTCGGTCACTCCCGGAATGGCCTGCGCGCGCTCCGCGACGTGTGCCAGCATTGGACGCCCCTCGATATCGGCGAGGGTCTTGCCGGGGAGGCGTGTCGAGCCGAGCCGCGCCTGGACGACCGCGACGACCCGCCGCGACATCAGATCTTCACCCATCGGCGCTCCGCGGCCGAGATCCGCGAAGCCTCCACCATCCGGAGCGAGCGAAGGGCTTCCCAACCGTCGACGAGCGGTTCCTCGAGACCTTCGATGCATCGGACGAAGTGGCGCATCTCCTCGACGTACATGGCTTCGTTGGGGGCGTCGTCGGTCCCGACCTCGGTTTCGACCTGGTCGGGCGCCGGCCCCAGGATCCGCACGGAACGCTCCGAGTAGTCCCACAGAATCACGCCGGCCTCACCGATGATCTCGAGGTCGCGGCGGTAGGCCCGGCGGAGATAGTCCAGGTGCACCTGGGCGAGCACTCCGGATCCGAAGCGGATCGTGACCTCGGCTAGATCCTCGGTATCCCCGGCCAGCTCGCTCACGTGCCCGGCGGTGCAGAAGACCTCCTGCGCCTCGCCGAACAGCCATCCCAGGTAGTCGAGCTCGTGGATCGCGTCGAGCAGGACGCCTCCCCCCTCGGCCGCCCTTACCGCATAGTTCTCCCGATAGTCGCGGCCACGCCGCCAGATCGGCAGGTAGAACCCGAACTGCGCTCGCACCGACAAGACCTTCTGTACGCGCGCCTGGTCGAGCAGAGCCTTGACCCGGCGCAGGCTCGGCAGGAAGCGGAGGTTGAAGCCGACCGCGAGCACGCGTCCACCACGCCTGGCCGCGTCGAGGAGGGCGGGAACCTCGTCCGTGGAGTCAGCCAGCGGCTTCTCCACGAATAGGTGGGCTCCGGCCTCGATGGCTCTCCGGGCAAGACCCATGTGAGTGGCCGGGGGAGTGCAGATGACCACGCCTTCGGGGCGTCGTCCCAGACCATGCTCCAGGCTGGTCGCTACTTCCACGTCCAGCTCACGCCTCGCCAAATCGAGACGCGCGGAATCCCAGTCCCAGAGCGTGACGACATGACCGAGGTCGATCAGATTCCGACTATGCCTCGTCCCGATCGATCCGGCGCCGATCGCTAGGAAGCGCACGGTCCGTCTACTCCAGCCACGCGCTTTTCGAAGATCTGGAACGTCAGGCGCTGCCCCGGCGGATTGAAAGGGTACTCCATCGTCTTCACGAGATGGTACCCCAGCGCTCGATAGTGCCCCTCGATCTCGTGAGCAAAGGTGTGCACCGAATCCGTGAATTCCTCGGTGTGAACCACGTGGCGACGCGACACGCGGGCGAGCTCTGCTCTGAAGAGCTTGTCCAATGGCGGCGGTACGTGCATGAGGCAGCCCTGGGTGTATACGAGATCGAAGGTCGAGCTCCGGAAGGGTAAGCCCTGGGTCGCGTCGGCCAGGACCAGCGGAATGCCCGCGGCAGTCAAGTATCTCCGGCCCGCGACCAATTGCGACTCGCTGAAGTCGGCGCCGAACAGTCGGCTGCCGAGGCTCTTGCTCAGTTCCTCAAGCATGCGGCCGTAACCGCACCCGACCTCGAGGACGCTGGTTGCTCCCGAAGCCTCGATCTCGCCGGCCAAGAATCGGCCCTGGGCTTCACTCATTGAGCCGGGACCCAGCAAGAACGCTTCGTCTTCCAAGTACTTCTGGCCCCCCTCGAGCTGCCAGTAGCTGCGAGGGTCCATCCGGTACAACCGGCGGCGAACGGCGGTGGCAACCGCCCACGTGCCCGAATTCGCCCACACCGGCGAGCAGCTTCGATATATCGCCCGAAGAACCCGCCAGCTCGCCGTCCCGCGCAGGCTATTCGACAACTGGGCCCGCCACCGTTTCGGACCCGTCAGCAAGAAATGGGTGAAAACATTCCCCTTCACGTTCTTGCCCTGATGAGCCGGACGACCTCGCCTTCGCGATCGACGAGGAAGCCGGCAGAGCGGAAGACGTTCAGCGAGGTCGCATTGTCTGCTTTGACGAATGCGACGAGCGACTCAAGTCCGAGCGAACCAAACGCCTGCTCGGTGAGAGCACGCAGCGCCAAGGTCCCGACGCCGCGGCCACGCCAGTGGGGATCCAAGTGAATGCTCACCTCGGCTTCCCGGCCCGAGACGTCGAGCCTCACCACCCCGCTCTCCACTTCGTCCGCCAGAACGATGTAGATCCGCCGATCCGTTCGGCCGAGACTCTGCCGGAACCAGGCCTCATGGACGTGGAGCGGAACCACCGCGGAGTCGAGCGAGGCCCGTCGCGTGTCCGGATCGTTGCGCCAGGTCCAGACGCGGTGGCTGTCTTCGATCCGCGCGGGCCGAAGCGTCACGCCGATCACCCTCTGGCCGGTGCCGGTCCGGCTCACAGAAGATCCCACGTCAGCACGGTGTCTTCCTCGATGTCCGTCCGGGCCACCCGCCCCACCACGAGATCGATCAGCTTGGGCCGGATGCCGAATCCGGGGCGCTTGATCGCAATCATGTCGCGCTCGATGCGGGTGCCCTTGGGAATGATCCGGGCGGCGATGAGGCTCCGCCGCGCCTTCTGGTGCATCTCCGCCTCCTCGGGTGCCGGGCCGACCTTCTGCCCGTCGCCGAGAGCGGCCTCGATGTCCCGGATCTGGCGAACCATCTCCTTCAGCTCGCCGGGCTCGATCGCGAAGGGGTGATCGGGTCCCGGCAACCCACGGCTGAGCGTGAAGTGCTTCTCGACCGCGCAGGCCCCCATGGCGACCGCCGCGCCCGCCACGTGAATGCCCGTGGTGTGGTCCGACAGGCCCACCGGCACGCCGAAAGCCCTCCGCATCGTCTCCATCGCGCGGAGATTGATACGCCGCGCGGGCGCCGGATAGAGCGAGGCGCACTGGAGCAGGACGATGTTCTGGTTGCCGGCGCCTCGACAGGTCGCGACCGCGTCGTGGATATCCTCGTAGGTGGCGAGCCCGGTGGAGAGGATCATGGGCCGGCCCTTGGCCGCAGCGTAGTCGATCAGCGGCAGGTCCACGATCTCGAACGACGCAATCTTGAAGGCGGGCACGCCGAGCGCGTCGAGCTCGTCCACCGCGCGATAGTCGAACGGGCTGGAGAAGAACGCGATACCGCGCTTGTGGGCCCAAGCCTGCAGCTCGGCCTGCCACTCGCGCGGCAATTCGATGTCCTTGATGAGCTGCCACGTGTCCTTCGTCGTCGTCTTCTCGAGGTAGGTGAACTTCGGCGTCTTCTTCGAGTAGAGCGTCTCGGCCGAGTACGTCTGGAACTTGACCGCGTCGGCCCCGGCCTCGGCCGCGACGTCGATCAGTTCCTTGCCCATGCTGAGATCGCGATTGTGATTGGCGCCCGCCTCCGCCACGATGAAGCACGGCTCGCCGTCACCTACCGATCGATCGCCGATCTTAACCTTGAGCACCTCCATCCTCACCTCCGTGCGCTCGGCAAGGCCGCCAGCGCCTCCGCGACCCGATGAGCTCCCGACCCGTCCACGAGCCTTCGGCCCGCAGCACCGAGCGATGTCCGAAGCGTCGGATCACCGGCCAGTCGGGACACGGCCGCGCGGACCCTCGCGGCCAGGCCCGGCTCCGAGACCGGGCCGGCGGAGAGCGCGGCCCGTGCGCGCTCGAACGCCGTCACGTTGCGCTGCTGGTTGAGCGCCGCCATCACCGTGACCACGGGAGTCGCGGTGGCCGCCGCTTCGTAGAGCGTCACGCCCGCTCCGGTCACGGCAAGATCGGCCGCGAGCATGAGTGGCCGTAGGTCGAGCAGACTTCCGTGGAGAACCACGTGGTTGCGCCCGGGACGCGTCGCCCCGTCGAGGACGGCGGTCCCGCCAAAGGGCCCGACCGCCACGTCCACGCGGGCGCCGTCGACCACCGCGTCCACCGCCGCGACCACCGCCCGCACGCCGTCGACGTGGACGCTTCCACCGAGCGTCACGAGCACCCGCTCGACCCCCGCGCGCACCGCCCGGGGCGGCGCCTCGCCGTAGATCGGATCCAGGAGCGCATAGCGCGGGCCCAGCAGAAGCATCGTGCCCGGAGCGACCTTGTATTCGAGCGTCTCGATCCCGGCCCCGCCATTGACCACCGCGTCCACCGGCAAACAGCGCTCGCCCGTATCGTCGATCGCCACGAGCTGGCCCGCGCGCGGCCGCCACGCTTCGAAGTGCTCGGGGCCGGCGGTATAGGCGTCCACGATCACGGCGTCGACGTCGCGGTTGCCGAGCGCGTCGTGGGCCGCGGCGGGATCGCCTTCCCAGGTGCGCTGGTCCACGTCGAAACCCGCCGACGCGATGACCTTCGCCACTCCGAGATCCGGGCTCGCCACGAACGCGACCTCGGCTCCCTCGCGACCGAGGGCCTTCGCCAGCGCGAGGCAGCGCTTCACGTGGCCGAGCCCGATCCGGGGGCCGCCGTGGGTGATGAAAACCACGCGCCGCACCGACCTCATCGCGCGAAGTGTCGCAGGACCTTGGCCAGGGCCGCGACGACGTCGTCCACGTCGTCGTCGGCCATGGCCGGGAACATGGGTAGCGTGAGGAGACGCTCGAACGCTCGCTCGGCCACCGGGCAGAGCCCCTTGGGGTAGCCGAGCCGCTGGTAGTAGGGGTGCCAGTAGGCCGGGACATAGTGAACGGCGGCTCCGATACCCTCGGCGCGCAGGGCCGCCAGCACCTCGCGACGGTCCGCCCTCAGCTGCTCGAGGTCGAGCAATACCGGAAAGATGTGCCAGGCGTGACGGACGTGCGGCTCCACCCGGGGGAACGTCAAGCCGGGGACCGATCCGAATGCCGCCTGGTAGCGCTCCGCGATCTCTCCGCGCCGCTTCACGTAGTGATCGAGCTTCCCTAGCTGCGCCAGTCCCAGAGCACACTGGAAATCGGTCAGGCGGTAGTTGTAGCCCAGGTCGGTCATGGGCGAATAGACGTCGCCGCGGCTCCCGCGCTCCCGGAAATCCGTCTCGAGCCCATGGTTGCGGAAGCGTCGCACCCGGGTCGCCAGGTCCGGCAGCGCCGTGGTGACCATGCCGCCCTCACCGGTGGTGATCGCCTTGGCCGGATGGAAGCTGAAGGTGGTCAGGTCGGCCACCGAGCCCACGCGCTGGCCGCGGTACTCGGCGCCGAGGGCATGGGCGGCGTCCTCGATGAGGATCAGCCCACGCCGACGGGCGATCGCGCCGAGGCGGTCGATATCGCCCGGCTGGCCGGCATAGTCGACGTGGAGGATGGCCCGCGTCTGGTCCGTGCAGGCCGCCTCGGCGGCGGCGGGGTCCAGGTTGAGTGTGTCGGACCTCACGTCGGCGAAGACGGGGGTGCCGCCACAGTAGAGCACCGCGTTGGCGGACGCGACGAAGGTGAGAGGCGACGTGACCACCTCGTCTCCCGGGCCGATACCGGCCGCAAACACCGCGGCGTGCAGGGCGGCGGTGCCCGAGTTCACCGCGACCGCCTGGGGCACCCCCACCAGGGCCGCCACCGCCTGCTCGAACGCCTCGACCCGGGGCCCGGTGGTGAGCCAGTCCGAGCGCAGCGCCGCCAGCACCGCCTGGGCGTCGTGATCGTCGATCGTCTGCCGGCAATAGGGCAGCGCTTCGGAGCGCACCGGGGTGCCGCCGTGCAGGGCCAGCCGATCAGCCATCGCTGAGCCCCCGCATCTCTTCCTGAGACAGCCACGACTGGTTCGTGTCGCTCGAATAGCGGTATCCCGGCGCCGGCCGCTTCCCCCCCTCGGGAGGAGTCGACGCCCACGACGGGAAGAGCGGCTCCAGGATGAACATGTCGTCGAACTCGTGCGCCTGGCGACTCTCGTCTTCCGAGATGAGGATCTCGTGGAGCTTCTCGCCGGGTCGGATCCCGATGACCTCCACCTTGCAGCCCGGGGCCACCGCGTTCACGAGATCCATGATCCGCATGCTCGGGATCTTGGGCACGAAGATCTCGCCCCCCTGCATCTGCCCGGCACAGCGAACGACGAACTCGACGCCCTGCTCGAGGCGGAGCCAGAACCGCGTCATCGCCGGGTCGGTAACCGTCACCTTCCCGGAGGCCCGCTGGTCCCGGAAGAGCGGGATCACGCTACCCCGGCTGCCGATCACGTTGCCGTAGCGCACCACACCGAACAACGTGCCGCGCGCGTGCCCGTAGGCGTTGCCCTGTACCGCCAGCTTCTCGGCACAGAGCTTGGTGGCGCCATACAGGTTGATCGGGTTCACCGCCTTGTCGGTGCTGATCGCCACCACCCGCTTGACGCCCTGGTCGATGGCCGCGTCGATGACATTCTTGGTGCCCATCACGTTGGTCTGGATGGCCTCGAACGGATTGTACTCGCACGACGGGATCTGCTTGAGCGCCGCCGCGTGGAAGACCACGTCCACCCCGTGCATCGCGCGCTCGAGCCGCTCGCGGTCGCGCACGTCGCCCACGAAGAAGCGCAGCGACGGGTCGCTGAAGCGCGCGATCATCTCCGACTGCTTGAGCTCGTCGCGGCTGAAGATCACCAGCCGCCGTGGGCGGTACTTCCGGAGCATGATCTCGACGAATTTGTTGCCGAACGAGCCCGTACCCCCCGTCACCATCACGCAGCTCTCGCTCCAATCGAACGCCGAGAGCTCTGCCATCGTCGCCGGCCTCCCGCCGCTACTTCCCCACCGGCCGCAGCACGGTGAGCAGATACAGGTGGAACTTGCCTGAGAGCGGGTAGAAGTACCGCGCCTCTCGGAACACAATCGTGAAGTACCGAGCCATCGTCTCCGGCTCGATCAGCCGCTTCCCGGCCCGGCTCAGCGCGGTCTGCATCGCCTCCAGGCAGTTCGTCCGGGTGATCCCGGGCCTCTCCGGACGACGCGGCAGCATCCGCTCGATGCGCCGGGTGAGAGGCAGTGGCCGGCCTGGAGCTTCGAGGTTCACCCAGGAGGGCGGCCGGTTCACGTGCCGGAGAAACGCATCGAACTCCCGCGGGAAATCCGCGATGAACTGCGGGTCGCAGTATGTCGTGAGGAACGGCGCCTGGTGCCGCCCGTAGTCGTGCATGCCCGGCAGATCGAGCACGGGGGCGTCGGCGACGCCGTGCAGCCAGTCCACGATAGCCAGACCGCCGGGCCGCACGATACGGCGTGCGTGATCCAGGAACTCTTCGGCCGCCGTGATCATGTAGGCGGCCCGCGACATCAGCAGCACGTCGCAGGCATCATCCGGCAGGCCCTTGAGGTCGTCGAAGTCCACGCGCTCGACACCCGGCTCGTCCGCGAACCGGTCCAGGAACCGGAGCTCGGTGTGCTCCGGCCCCAGGGCCTCCCGCACGAACTCAATGCTCGGGTTCGTCCGCGCCCCGGCCAGAACCCACAGGTCGAGCCGCGGGCGCGCCCGTCCGAGCGCGGCGAGGTGCCCCGAAGCCGCCTCGTAGCGCCCGAGGGCCATGCGAAGCCAGGAGAAGTACGGACGGTCAGAGACGCCCAAGCGGCTCCTCCTCCGCGAATTGCAGGCGGTAGAGGCGGCTGTAGGTCTCGCTGGTGGCCAACAGGGTGGCGTGTCGGCCGGTCGCCTCGACACCGCCGCGCCCCATGACCACGATCTTGTCGGCGTGCAGCACCGTCGAGAGCCGGTGAGCGATGACCAGCGACGTCGAGCCCTCGATCACCCGATCGATGGCCTGCTGGACGAGCCGCTCGGATTCGCTGTCAAGTGAGCTGGTCGCCTCGTCGAGCACGAGGATGGGCGGGCGACCGACGATGGCACGGGCGATGGCCACTCGTTGCCGCTGTCCGCCTGAGAGGCGCACGCCGCGGTCGCCCACCATCGTTGCGTAGCCGTCCACGAACTCGACGATGAAGTCGTGGGCGTTGGCGATGCGGGCGGCCCGCACGATGTCGTCCTCGGACAGGTCCTCGCGCCCGTAGGCGATGTTCTCCCGGATGGTGGAGTTGAAGAGCAGCGGCTCCTGCGGCACGACGCCGAACAGGCGCCGGTACGAGTTCTGACGCAGGCTTCGCAGATCGCGACCGTCTATCGTGATCGTCCCACGCGTCGGGTCGTAGAAGCGCAGCACCAGATCGGCCAGGGTGGACTTGCCGACTCCGCTCGGTCCCACCAGGGCGACGACCTCCCCCTTGCGGATCTCGAGGTTGACCCCGTCCAGCACCGGCTCGGAGTCGTAGCTGAAGGCGACGTCGGACAGGACGATCCGGTCCTCGAAGGTCTCGATGCGCTCCGGCCCGTCCTCGACCTCGGGTCGAAGGGCGAAGAGCTCACCGATCCGGGTCGCGGCGGCCAGCGTGCTCTGCATCTGGGTATACGCGGAGGCCAGCAGGCCGACCTGGGTCATGACCGCCCGCCCCACGTAGAGGAAGAGGAAGAACGTGGGCGCGGCCAGTCGCCCGGCCAGCAGCTCGTAAGCGGCCAGGAGCAGGATGCTCGCCTCCACCACGTAGTTGACAACGGCCCGGGCTGGCTCCTCGACGTGCTTGTAGATGCCGAACTTCACGTTCACGCGCAGGACCTCTCGCATGGTCCGACCGACCCGGGCAAGCTCGAAGGCCTCCGCCCCGAGGGATTTGATCACCCTGACGCTCAGGATGGCCTCCTGGAAGCGCGCGGCTAACTCCGCGAAGACCGAGAACTGGTCGGTGGCCAGCCGGCGGATCGGTCCCCGCATCACGCGGGTCACGCTCACGTGCAGCGCCACCGCGCCGAGGGCCGCGATCACCAGCTTGGGGCTCGTGCGCACCATCAGGTACCCGTAGAAGGCAATCAGCACGGGCGCGGTCAGGGCGGTGCAGACGATGGTTTCGAGCCCGCCGGACGCGGCGCGCGTATCGGTCTCGAGGCGAGAGACCAGTTCGCCGGTGCGGTGCTGGGCGAAGAAGCGCATCGACAGGGACAGAAGGTGCCGGAACAGGTCCATCTGCATCGCGGCCCCCGCCCGCACCCGGATCCACAAGGCGAGCAGAAAATTCCCGAAATCGAGCCAGCCCTTGAGGAAGCCGACCGCGACATAGGCCAAGCAGAGGAGCGCGACCGCACGGAACCGATCACCTACCTCGTTCACGCCGATCCACCGGAAGAAGGCGGCGCCTAGGTTGGCGAGGCTCAGGTCTCCGGAGCCTCCGGGCGACCGACCCGCCGGTCCGCCCAGCGCCAGGTCGAGGATCGGCGCCATCAGGACCGGGAACAGCGCGGCGAGCGCGGTGGCCAGGTAGCTGGTGACAAGCAGCAGCGCCACCATTCTCCAGTGCGGCGCCAGGTAGCCCCGGAGCAGGCCCAGGAAGCGACGGACGTCGGCGGCCTTGCTCACGCACCTTCTCCGGTGGCCCGGGTGGGCGGGGCCGGGCGCCGCAAGGTCAGTATCTTGGCCGCGGGGACCCCAAGGCCGGTCAGCTCCGCAACCATCGGCTCGGGCCGGTCAAAACTCGCCAGCACGATGGCATCGGGATTGTCGTCCACGATGCTAACGGCGGATCGAACCGGAAACCCGAGAAAGCTCCCCCCGCCGTCGCGGGTGAAGACGCCGAGCGGCTCGAGCCCAAACTCCTTCAGGGTCAGGTAGGCGAGCTCGGCAGCCTCCCCGACGCCGTAGAGCGCGATCCGCTTGAGGCCCTCCTCCGGGAGCTGGCTCAACGACTCACGCAGGGTCTGGCGGGCGCGCCGGTAGAGGCTCAGCGAGTAAGCGACGTGCTCGTAGGTGAGCCGACTCTTCTCGGTGAGGCCCTTGGGAGTGAGCAGATAGCGGAGACGCTTGCGCGCGGAAGGCTTGCGGGAGAAGTCGATGATCTTGATGTAGCCCTTTCGGGCCAGGCGCTTGAGGTACAGATTGGTGAGCCCGAGCGCCACGCCCAGACGCTGGGCGAGGTCACGCTGGGTCAGGGGGCGACCCTCTCCGATCGCGGTGAGAATTTCGAGGTCCCGCTCGACGTGGCGCTCCATGGCTATCGTGTTCACGATTTGAACATGAGTCCGCGGAGGCGGTCAACAAATTTGAGGAGCCGCGGGACGGCGCCAAGTGGGCCGGGGGACGCTATAATCGCGACGTGGACGTCATGGCGGGATGCGAACGGAGCCGGGTGCAGTGAGCCGGGACCCCACCTCCCGCACACGGTGGCTGGGTGGGGCCGGTCGAACGGCTTTACCTCGCTGTTCCTG
>Ga0075435_100001267_pt1 | contig 16209 bp, 19 predicted proteins | sample RhiMethybrSRZTD4_FD_75302 | JGI IMG/M metagenome (GOLD analysis project Ga0075435, IMG submission 75302) | Populus rhizosphere microbial communities from Tennessee, USA - Rhizosphere MetaG P. TD hybrid SRZTD4 | ecosystem: Host-associated > Plants > Roots > Rhizosphere > Soil | place: USA...
TTGCGGGTGTCGCCGTACAGGGTGAACTGGCTGATCACGAGCAGCGGCGCATCGATCTCGGCGGCTGATCGCTCCTCGCGCAGGATTCGCAGCTCGTGCACCTTGCGGGCCATCGTCGCGGCCGTTGCCGGCGTGTCCGAATGCGTCACACCGAGCAGCACGAGCAGTCCCGGCCCGATCTCCCCGACCACCGCGTCGTCGACGGTGACACTTGCCGACAGGACCCGGGAGACCACCGCGCGCACCCGCGGGACACTAGTGCGCATGGGTGGACCGGCCGGCACGGAGCTCGCGGACTACCGACAGCGGGTCGCCGAGATGTACCTCGCCGAACCGCGGGAGGGCGCGGATGGGTTGACGTCGTTCCGGGCAGCGCGGGACGAGCTGTTCCTCACCCACCCGGTTTCGGCGCTCGACGAGCAGCAACGCAAAGCGGGAATCCCGCCGGCGTACTTCGACCGCAGTCCCCAGCTGGTGGTCCGGGTTCCGCTCATCCCGGTCGACGGCGGCGAGCAGGTCGCGATGGACACCGGCGGCGAGGACGGGATCCTGCACTACCGGCGGATCGGGCGGTTCCCGACGCCGGTGGGGGAGCTGACCCTGTTCTGGCTGCTCGGCTACGGCGGCGGGCTGTTCCTGCCGTTCCGGGACGCGACCGGCGCGAGCACCACGTACGGCGGCGGTCGCTATCTCACCGACACGATCAAGGGAACGTTCGGCCGCGGGGTGACGCTCGATGCGGACGGGCGGAACGCGGTGCTCGACTTCAACTACGCCTACAACCCGTCGTGCGCATACAACTCGGCGTACCTCTGCCCGCTCGCGCCGCAGGAGAACTGGCTGGAGGCACCGGTCGAGGCCGGCGAGATGCGCTATCCCGACCCTAGGTGAGGCCCGGAAGCCGACAGACGCGGCGGCGCGTACGCATGCACGCTGATCGCCTCCATCGTGCCGAGGTTCTGCACAGAGTGAACGCGGTCCGCGCCGTACGAGGCCGACGATCCCGCCGGGCGGACGATCCGCTTGGTGCGACCCCGGTGATCCGTCCACGTCTCGGTCAGCTCGCCGTGCAGGACCGTGTACGCGCCGATCGCGCCTCCGTGGTCGTGCTGTTCGGTGCCCTGCCAGAGCGTCCAGGTCAGCAGCCAGACCTCGACCTCCGCGGTCAGCGCGAGCCGCAGGTGCCAGCGCTCGGCCCGGTCGAATCGGGCCGTCTGATGCAGCTCCTCCGCCGCGCGGGTCGCGAAGCGCCTGGTCAGGCGGGCGAGGTCACGCTCGGACCAGCTCTCGCGCGGGGCGAGCACGCCGGCGAGCGCCCGCACCCCGGCGACGGACGGGTGCGCGTAGGGAAGTTCGACGCCGTGGTCGAGTGAGAGGGTCACGATGACTCCTCCGAACTTGGCACGATCCTTACTCTACGGAGGCAGTAGGAATCAGGAAACCCCGCTCGGCCAGAGCCCGCGCCATGTCCTCGACCTGATCCGCGTCGATCCCGTACGCGAGCTCGAGGACGACCGCGATCTCCCGCAGCGGCCGGGTGCCGTCACAGCCGGCGACCAGGGCGGCGACCGCCGGGTCGACCGGGGCGGTCCAGCGCAGGCCGGTCGGCTGTCGCAGCCGCTGGGTGGTCACCGTCCAGCCGTCCGGTCCCGGAGAGGCGGTCTGCTCCAGCTGCAGGCCGGGCGCTCGGTCGAACCGCACGGCGCCGGCGTCGACGCCGCGCAGCGCGTCCAGCCGGTCGAACCAGGCGGCCACCTCCGGGCCGGCCGGCTCGTCGATCGGCTGCGGGACCTCCTCGATCCGTACGGTCGGCCGGTCGGCGCCGGACTTGCGCAGGGTCACCAGGCCGAAGCCGATCGCCTCCACGCCGGCGGCGGCGAACCAGTCCAGCCAGCGGGAGTAGCGCGCCTCGTAGGCCGGGGAGCTCTTCTCGCCGGCGTCGGAGAGCCAGAGGGCCGCGTACTGGGAGGGATCGGCGACTTCCCGCTGCCATACCCACGCGTCGCAGCCGAGCCCGTCGAGCCAGCCGGCCAGCCGGTCCTCCCAGGACTCGCCGCGGCGGTGGATCCAGTTGGCCAGCAGTTGACATCGGCCGCCGTCGGTGAGTACGTCGGGCGCCTGCCGGATCAGCTGGCGGCTCACCTCGTCGCCGGCCAGACCGCTGTCCCGGTATGCGAAACCGCCGTCCCCGGGGCCGACGATGAACGGCGGGTTCGACACGACGAGGTCGAAGCGGCGCCCTGCGACCGGTGCGAGCAGGTCGCCCTCGAGGAGCTCCCAGTGCAGTCCGTTCAGGCGAGCCGTCAGTCGAGCCATGGCCAGCGCGCGGGGGAGAACATCGGTGCCGGTGACGGCACCGGCGTGCTGGGACAGGTGCAGGGACTGGACGCCGCAGCCTGTGCCGATGTCGAGCGCCGTGCCGACAGGGCGGCGGATGGTGGCGGAGGACAGCGTGAGGGAGGCCGGGCCGACACCGAGGACGTGATCCGGTCGGACCGGGCCGTGGCGGACGTCGGTACCGAGATCGGCCACCACCCACCAGCTCTCGTACGGGCGGAGGTCGATGGCGGCGCGGTAGTGGTCGCCGTCCGGCTCCAGCAGGACGCCGGCGATCGCGGGCGCCGCCGCGACCGGGAGCGCGGCGTGCACCGCGGCGGCCGGCTCGGTCGAGCCGAGGAGGAACAGGCGGACCAGCGTCTCCAGCGGCGAGCCGCCGGTGGTGGCGCGCAGTCCCGGCACGCGCTCGGCCCGGGCCAGGGCGCCGGCCGCCTCCTCGCCGAGCAGGTCGACGACCGCCTCGGCGGTGTAGCCGGCCGCGCGGAGCGCCTCAGCGAGCCGATCCGCATCCGCGTCGGACAGCAGCGGCGCGACCGCCTCCGAGCCGGCCGGTTCGGTACGCAGCGGTGCGTCCGCCTCCTGGTCCGGATCCCGCGATCCGGCCCGTCGGGAACGGCTCATTGGCGGCCCAGGGCGCGGCGGGTCAGTCGGCACGCGGTCATCGTGCCGCGCTTCGCACAGCGGGGTGAGGCCCGGGTGCAGACCGCCCGCGTGATCGGGGTTGCGCGACGGGTGAGGGCTGGGTGCGGAGCAGCGGGTGGCTTGACGCAGGGGGACACCGGCGGGTGGATCGGGGGAGCAGCGGGTGAGGCTGGCGCAGACCGGCGGGGTTGGGGCGCTCGTGCGGGTTGGGATCAGGGGTTGGTGTGGATGCGGGTGGGGGTGATGAGGACGGCGGTGCGGCGCTCGGCGAGCATCGCTCGGTCGTACTCGTCGAAGTCCGGATGCTGGCCGCCGGCCGCGGTGTAGATGTCGCGCAGCAGCAGTCGCAGGCCTTCGGCGTCGAGGTCGAGGCCGTGGTCGTCCGGGCCGGCCAGCTCGGTCGGGCCGGAGACGCCGACCCACCGCCAGCCCGAGCGGAACACCAGCGTCGCCCGCGGCGTGGCCCGCAGGTTGCGTAGTTTCGCCGTATTGCCCTGCGAGACGAGCGCGACGACGGGATTCCCGGTCTGCGGATGCGGCAGGATGCCGGCGTTGACCACCGACACGCCGGGCTCGCCGTCCGGTCGGGTCGTCACGAGGACGGCCAGCCAGTGCTGGGCGGGGGCGAGGCTCCGGATCGCGTCCAGACCGTCCTCGATGGTCGTCATCCGATTGCCTCCTCGGTCGCTGCGGCGTCGAACACCGCGAACGGTTCCAGCGCGGCCCGCTCCTCGGAGGTGAGGCGGAGCGGGCGGCCGTCGCGGGCCTGCACGACGACCGACTCACCGAGCGCAGCGCACTGCCCGTTCTCGAACAGCCCGTGCGCGACGGCGTACGAGGCGCCGCCGAGCCGGCCGACCGCCGCGGCTACCGTCACCGTGCTTGGGTACGGCACCTGCTGCAGGTACTCGATCTGGATGCTGACGAGCAGCAACTGCAGACCTGGGGGCGGATCGAGCAAGCGGGCCGCCCCGGCGACGCGGTGGTTGAGCTGCGCCCGACTCTCCTCGAACCACCGCGCGACGGTCACGTTGTTCACGTGCCGGTTGGTGTCGACGTCGCCGTAGAGGGGCCGGGTCTCGAACCGCAGCGGGTAGTTCTCGAGCGCCAACCGCCGCTTGTCCTGACGCAGTCTGCTCATCGTTCGCTCAGTCTGCCAGCAGGGGGTCCGAGGCTGTCGGAGGCTGACGCTAGCCTGCGCGAATGGGTCTCATGCTCAGCCAGCAGCCGGAGGCGGACGCCCTGCTCGACCGGGACCCGCTGGCGCTCGTGATCGGAATGGTGCTTGACCAGCAGGTGCCGCTGGAGAAGGCGTTCTCCAGCCCCTACGTGCTGGCGGAGCGGTTGGGGCACGTGCCGGACGCGGCCGAGATCGCCGCGATGCCGGAGGACGACCTGGTCGCGATCTTCTCGAAACCGCCGGCGTTGCACCGGTTCCCCGGCTCGATGGCCAAGCGGGTTCAGGCGATGTGTCGGGCGGTCGCCGACCAGTACGACAACGATGTGACGCGGATCTGGACAGAGGCCACGGACGGGCGCGACCTGTTGCGCCGAGTCGGTGCGCTGCCCGGCTTCGGCAAGCAGAAGGCGCAGATCTTCGTCGCACTGCTCGGCAAGCAATACGGCGTGGACGTCGCCGGCTGGCGTGAGGCGGCCGGCGACTACGGACCGGACGGCACGTACAAGTCCGTCGCCGACATCCGGGACGCCGACTCGCTGGCCCGGGTGCGCGACTACAAGAAGCAGGTCAAGGCGGCGGCCAAGGCAGGCAGCTGATCCGCTCCGGTGCCGACGGTTAAAGGCCAGGTCAAGGACGGAGCAAGGCGCTGCCTGCGAGATTCGCGCGGGTAGGTGACCGGCGCGTATGCGGGGGTGCGCGTATCCCCTGGCGGTGACACGATGGAGTTGTCCCGCGCTGATGCGGCGCCGGACGGGGAGGCGTTGCCAGTGACGATCGGCCGGGACAACGACAGTGAGCCGGTGCTCATCACCGAGGCCCAGCCGAGCCTGGACGAGCAGCTGTCCGCGCGCCGCACCAAATACCTGATCATGATGAGCATCCGGGTCGTGTGCCTGGTGCTGGCCGCGACCTTCTACCACACGCCCTGGCTGATGGCGATCTTCGTCGTCGGGGCGGTCGCGCTGCCGTGGATGGCGGTCCTGATCGCCAACGACCGGCCGCCGAAGAAGGCGATGAAGGTGAACCGGTTCGGCGGTCACCCCGACCGGAGCCGGGCGATCGCGCCGTCCGCAAGCGACAGCCGTGTCATCGAAGGTTGAGGCTCGTTCGAGTTAGCTTCACGGTGTCTCGCATCGAGTGGGCCTTTCCTGATAGCAGAGAAGATCGCTTACGGCACTGAATTGATGCATACTGCTCCACGTCTGATACAGCCAAGCTTGAATCCTCTGACGAAACTCAGCGGGTGCCGCCATCTCCGAACCCTTCAGTCCAGAGGCGACGCCTGTCCTTCGGTGCCGTGGTGCGGGCCAAGCGCAAATCGCTCGGCCTGTCCCAGGAGAAACTCGCCGAGAAGGCGGGTTGCGACCGGCAGTCGATCAACCGGGTCGAGAACGCCGCGTACTCGCCGTCGCTCGACCGGGTCTTCAAGCTGGCCGACGCGCTCGGCATGAGCCTGTCGGACCTGTTCGACGAGTTCGACCGCGTCGATGCCACCGCCCCGAACCAGAACGGCTCGACCGCGCGGGACCCCCGCCAGGCCGCCGCTCAGGTGGGGGACCGGGCAGCGTCCGGCTGAACCGGTAGCGACTCTCGTGCGGCGGCGGGCCTCCACCCGCCGCCGTACGCGTATCCGTATCGGCTGCGCCCGCTCCGCGATCAGAGCCCGTCGGCGCGCAGCGAGTCGGCCGCCCGTGCTGCTTCGTAGAGCGCCCCGGCGAGGTCACGCTCATCCCCACCGCGGGACGACTCGAGCAGCCGGCCGATCGTCGACCAGTCGTCGAGCACACAGGCAAGGTGCCGGGCCACGTACGACGGCATCCGCAGCACCACGGCCGGTGCCGGCCCGCCCTCGTCCGGGTCCCAGGGCCCGTCGCCGTCGACGCTGACGTCCACGACGTCCTCGACCAGCCACCGGCGGGCGTCCGGGGGTTCCGGGAAGGACCCGAGCTCGCCGGGGTGTAGGTGCTCGACCGTCACGCTGAGCGAGCATGCCGGTGCACCGGGCAAGTGTCCAGCGGTCCGGCGGAATTCACCCACCGGCGGGAGCGCCGGTCGCAGGGAGTGGCACCATCGAGGGATGACCACCCCGCAGACCCCCGGGCCGGGCATCGCCGTCGAGGAGCGCACCGAGACGCGCCCGGACCGGGTGCTCCGGCCAGAGCCTGGCGACTCCGAGCGGTTCTCGCACTACGTGCCGAAGGACAAGCTCATGGAGGCGCTGGTCAACGGCACTCCGGTGCGGGCGCTGTGCGGCAAGGTGTGGACCCCGTCGCGGGACCCGAAGAAGTATCCGGTGTGCCCGGAGTGCAAGGAGATCTGGGAGAGCCTGCCGCCGGGTGACGACGGCGACGACCCCGACCGCTGACCGGCGCCAAGACCCCGCAGGTCCACCGGTCGCTGGTGCCCCGCGTCAGAAGTCCTCGCACCGCTTGCCGGCGCCCAGACGGCGACCGGCGGCGTTGTCGTCGCGGCCGAGACAACCCCGGTATCGGCCACTCCTCCGCCTTGCCGGACGCCGTCTGGATCACCGGGAACCGGCACGAAACCTCTGACGCGGGACTCTAGTCGGCCGGCTGAGGATGGTCCGTCGGTTGCGAGCCGTCCGGGAGGGAGGCGGGATCGGCCGGCGGCTTGCCGGCTAGTCCGTCCGGCCGGGCGTGGTCCGGCGGTGTCGGCTGGGCCCGCCGGGCCGGCTGGGCCGGCTGGGCCGGCTGGGTCGGCTGGGTCGACTGGGTCGACTGGGTCGGCGGCTGGGCGAGGTCCGAGGCCCGGGGCGGTTCCGGCTGTGGGGAGTCGCCGGGATCCTCCCGGCGGCGGCGGGCGTTCGGGCGGCGGGTGCGGGTCGGCCAGGTCTGCTCGATGGTCGCGTTGAACTCCGCGCCGAGCAGGACGGCCAGCGCCAGGATGTAGAAGAACAGCAGCGCGCCGATCGGTGCGGCCAGCGCTCCGTAGGTCAGCCCGCTGTTGACGACGAAGTCGATGTACGTGCGTAGCCCGAACGTCCCGCCGACGAACACCAGCGCGGCCAGCGCCGCCCCCGGGAGGCCGCGCCGCCACGGCAGCCGCCGCGGCGGGGCGACGTGGTAGAAGGTCACCAGCCCGACGAGCAGCAGCACCGCGACCAGCGGCCAGTACGTGGCCTGGACGATGGTCTGCACGTCATTCTGTGCGGATCTCGGGAAGAAGCGCACCAGCCGTCCCGGTCCGATCACCATCACCGGGAGCAGGACGATGCCGATCACGACGGTGAGCAGGTAGAGGCCGAGTGCCAGCAGCCGGCTCTGCACCGCGCCCCGCAGGTCGCGCATGCCGTACGCGATGGTGACCGTGTTCACGAATGTTGCCGTCGCTGACGAGCCGGCCCAGAGCGCGAGCAGGAACCCGAAGCTGATGACGTCGGCGCGACCACGGCGGAGCACCTCGTCGATCGTGGGCGCGATGATCTGGTCGACGACGCTCGGGGCGAACGCCCGCCGGGACGCGTCCAGCAGCGACGCCTCGACCTGGTTGATCGTCGTCGCGCCGAGGAACCCCGACAGGTAACCGATGCTGCCCAGCAGCCCGAGGAACAGCGGCGCCAGCGACAGCAACTGCCAGAACGCCGCCTCGGCGGACAGCCCGAGGACACGGTCGTCCCATGCTTTGGCCGCGGTGCTGCGGAGTACCGACACGTGCTGCTGGCGAGCCACCGGACGCGCAACCTCCTTGACCGCCTCGGCGGCGCGCCGCGGGCGGTTCGAGCCCCGCTGCAACACCTGGCGCACGGCAAGGACCGGCGCGCGCCCTCGCCGCGACACCGGGTCCCGGGTGGCGGTCATCACCCCGAAGTGTGCCCCCGCCGGGTTGCGAGGACACGCCGGACCCCTCCGGCGCGCCGGACGGCACCCGGGCAGCTCTGGGCGAGCCCGGCTGAGCGCCCCGCCGGGCCGGGACCGCTGATGGCGACACCAGACCTCCGAGCCGTCCCGCCTCCGGCTCGGAGGCGGCCGGCGCGGGTAGGGTTGCCGGGCCCTCGTCGGGGACTCCCCGCCGAGGGTGCTCGCTGTCCGCATCGTGTTGAGGGGGCCCGTGACCGTCGCTGGGATGCCTGCTGAGCCGGCTTCAGGGACGCCACCGCTGCGGACATGGCAGCGCCGCGCACTCTCGGCGTATCTGCTGCGCCGGCCGGCGGATTTCCTCACCGTGGCGACGCCCGGCGCAGGCAAGACGACCTTCGCGTTGCGGGTGGCGGCGGAACTGCTCGCCGACCGCACCGTCGCCGCGATCACCGTCGTCACCCCGACCGAGCACCTGAAGAACCAGTGGGCACTGGCGGCGGCCGGGCTCGGGATCCCGCTCGACCCCACGTTCCGCAACGCCGACGGCGCGACCGCGCGGGACTTCCGCGGCGCGGTCGTGACGTACGCGCAGGTGGCCGCGGCCCCGGCGCTGCACCGGGCGCGCACCGCCAACCGGCGCACGCTCGTCGTACTGGACGAGGTGCACCATGCCGGCGACGCACTGTCCTGGGGGGAGGCGGTGCGGGAGGCGTTCGAGCCGGCGGCCCGACGCCTGGCGTTGACCGGCACGCCGTTCCGCTCGGACGAGAACGCGATCCCGTTCGTCCGGTACGAGCCGGAGCCGGACGGGGCGCTGCGGTCGGCGGCCGACCACGCGTACGGGTACGGCGAGGCGCTGCGGGACGGCGTGGTCCGGCCGGTGATCTTCCTGGCCTACTCCGGTGAGGCCCGGTGGCGGACCCGGGCCGGCCTGGAGCTGTCCGCGCGGCTGGGCGAGCCGGGAACGGCCGAGCACGTCGCGCGGGCCTGGCGGACCGCGCTCGACCCGGCGGGGGACTGGGTGCCGGCGGTGCTGCGGGCGGCCGACCAGCGGCTGTCCCAGGTCCGGAGTGCGATGCCGGACGCCGCCGGGCTGGTCATCGCGACCGACCAGACGGCGGCGCGGGCGTACGCGGCGATGATGCGGGACGTCACCGGCACCGCGCCGGCGCTCGTGCTGTCCGACGACCGCGGGTCCACTGCGCGCATCGCCCGGTTCGCCGAGTCGGACGAGCGCTGGATGGTCGCGGTGCGGATGGTCAGCGAGGGCGTCGACGTGCCGCGGCTGGCGGTCGGGGTGTACGCGACCTCGGCCTCGACGCCGCTCTACTTCGCCCAGGCGGTCGGGCGGTTCGTCCGGGCCCGGCGGGCGGGGGAGACCGCGTCGGTGTTCCTGCCGTCGGTGCCGCCGCTGCTGCGGCTGGCCGGCGAGCTGGAGGCGGTCCGCGACCACGTCCTCGGCCGGCGCCGGTCCGACTCCGACGAGGACGGCTGGGGCGAGGACGGCTGGGACGACGACCTGCTCGCCGCGGCCCGGGCCGCCCGGGACGAGCGGACCGACGACGACAAGGCGTTCACCGCACTGGGCGCGTCCGCGCACCTGGACCAGGTGATCTTCGACGGCGCGTCGTTCGGGACCGGTGCGACGCCGGGCACGCCGGAGGAGGAGGACTACCTGGGGTTGCCCGGGCTGCTCGACCCGGAGCAGGTGGCCACGCTGCTGCGGGCCCGGCAGGCCAAGCAGGTCGCGCTGCAGAAGAAGGCGCCACCGGCGGTGACGGCGCCGGTCACGCCGCCGCCGATGGCGACCCACGAGCGCCGGGCCGCGCTGCGCAAGCAGCTCAACGCGCTGGTGGCCGCGCACCACCACCGCACCGGCCGGCCGCACGGGGCGATCCACAACGAGCTGCGCCGGCAGTGCGGGGGACCGCCGACCGCCGTCTGCACCGTCGAGCAACTCGAACAGCGCATCGCCACGATCCAGTCGTGGTGAGTCGCTCGGTCGATCCTCGTGTGCGGGCCGGACCAGCCGGCCGGGAAGTCCGTCACCGCTGATCGACCGGCTCCAAGGACCGGCGCCTGTCTCCCCGGGTACCGTCTCCGGCGGGTCGTGGACCCGCGGTGCGGGACGTTATATCATCATCGACCGGTACGCCAGTATTGACCGGATTCGGATGGGTTTGACATGGCAGACGGCTTCGAGGTCGACGTCGCGACGCTGCGGGCGCTGTCGGGCGAGCTGACCACGATCGGCGACAAGGTCGGCACGGCGCAGCACGGCATGGACGGCCTCGGCGACGACCAGACCGGAGCCGGCGACCTGACCGGCGCGATCCACCACTTCAAGGACAAGTGGGAATACTCGCTGAAGAAGATCAAGGAGACCGCGGAGAAGACGGCGGAGAAGGTCACCTCGGCTGCCGACGGATACGAGCAGGTCGACACCGCCGTCGCGAACGCCGCAGCCGGGAAGTCGTGACCGCGTCATGACCGAGCCCCAGCTGGCCGTCGGCGTCGACCCGGCCGCGCCGCGGCCGCCGATCGGCTTCCGGCTGGACGTGCCGGACGAGTTCAGCTCGCTCGACCTCGACCCGGCCACCTCCGACGCGTCGATCGAGGCGCTGCTGGACGAGCGGTCGGCGGCCGTGCCCGGTGCGGCCCGGCAGCGGTCGCGGGCACGGCAGGTGCTGCAGCGGGTGGTGACCGAGCACCGCCAGGCCGGCGTGTTCCTGGCCTCGTTCCTGGCCGGGGCGGGGCCGTCGCCGGGCGAGATGATCGGCGCCAGCCTGACCCTGGCGTGGCGGCGGTTCGCCGGCGGGATCGACCTCGACGGGCTGGAGATCTACTTCCGGGACGACGACCCGGCGCCGGGGGAGGACCCGGCGCTGCGGGACGTGCGCCGGCTCGACCACCCGTACGGGGAGACCGTGCGGGTGGTCAACCGCCAGCTGGTACCGGTGCCGTTGACCTCGCGCCGCCAGGAGGTCGTGGTCGTCCAGCACCTGGTGCCGGCGCCGGCGCCCGCCGAGGAGTGGCTGGCGGTCCTGACGTTCTCCACCCCGGACGTCGAAGGGCAGGCCGAGTTCGTCGAGCTCGCCGGGCGGATCGCGGCCACGCTGGAGTTCCTCGACGCCGACGGTTCCGCGCTGCCGCCGCCCGGTCCGCCGACCGGCACGATCGGCTTCGTCCCCGACTGAGCGCGGGGCGCGGGCCCACAGGCCCCGAGCAGGCCGGCCGAAGCCCGGTCGGCCGGAAGCCCTGGCCGGGGCGACGAGCAGCGGCCCGAGGCGGCAGCCTCCGGCAGAGCCGGCCGATGAGGCCGGCCGGGAGCAGAGCCGGCCCGGGGGCGGCGGCCGGCAGCGGGCGGCCGGGAGCAGAGCCGGCGGTGGGGTCGGTCGGGAGCAGATCCGGCTGGCGGGATCCGGCTGGCAGCGGGCGGCCGGGAGTAGAGCCGGCCGGTGGGGCTGGCTCGGAGCGGGCGGCAGCGAGCAGGGCCGGCCGGTGGGCGGCTCAGGTGGCGGGAGGGATCAGGCGGAGACGACGACCTCGGCGTCGACGGCCCGCAGCGCCTCGTCGTAGCGGCGGGTGTGGTGGCCGCAGAAGTAGAGCTCGCCCCCACCGGTGAGGGTCACCCGGGCGGTGGCGCGCGCGCCGCACCGGTCGCAACGGTCGGAGTTGGTCAGCACGGCGGCCACGGTGTCCGGGATCAGGGTCGGAGTCATGGGGCTCTCCCCTCTCGGCGGGCGCCCGGTCGGACGCGCTCTGCCTCTACCTTGCGCTGTCAATGTTCCCCAGGTGTTACGGGTCTAAGACACCGTGTGGACATATCGCACATACCGGAGAATTTGCGCTACGCTCCTGCCCGACTCGGGAGGTGAGCATGGCGACACGGGAGTTTCCCGCGCTCGGGTTCGACCCCGCGCCGGGCGACACCGCCGCGGTCTCCGCCGCGGCGTCCGACGTACGGGGCGCCGGCAAGGTGTTCTCGGACGCGTCGGCGAACGTGTCCAAGCTCAACTCGTCGGCCTGGACCGGCGACGCGGCCGACGCCTTCCGGTCGCAGCTCAAGGACCTGCCCCGGGACCTCGACCTGGCCGCCCGCTCGCACCAGACGGCCGCGCAGACGCTCGTCGACTGGGGCACCGGCCTGTCCGCGCGGCAGCGGCGGGCCGCCGACCTGGAGGCCAGAGCCGCCGACCTGCGCCGGCAGGAGCAGTCGGCGGTGGCCGAGGTGAACCGGCTGGCCTCGCAGACGGCCCCGTCCGGCAGCCCGGAGTTCGCCCGGCTCAAGGACCAGTACGACACGGCCCGCTCGCACGCCAACTCGGTCAGCTCGCAGCTCCAGGAGGTCATCGGGCAGGCCCGGCGGCTGCTCGACGAGCACCGCTCGGCCGCGTCGAGCGCCGCGGGCGCGATCGACAACGTCGCGAACGCGCCGTACAAGGAGCCGGGCTGGCTGTCCCGCGCGTGGGACTCGGTCAAGGGCTGGATCGCCGACCACGCCGACGTGCTGGCCGAGATCTCGACCGTGCTCAAGGGCGTGTCGGCGGTCCTCGGCGTGCTGTCGCTGGTGCCCGGCCTGCAGTTCCTCGCGCCGTTCGCGATCGCGGCGGGCGCGATCGCGCTGGGCATCGACGTGGCGATCAAGCTGGCCACCGGCAAGGGGTCGTGGACGTCGATCGGGATCGACGCGGCGCTGACGTTCCTGCCCGGCGGGAAGATCCTGTCCGGCCTGAAGGGCGTGAAGGCCGCGGTCGCCGGCGAGCGCGGGTTGGTCGCGGGGGAGCGGGCACTGGTCGGCGGGGAGCGGCTGCTGGCCGAGGGCGAGGACCTGGCCGGCGTGGCCGGGGCGGCGCTGAAGGGCAACCCGACCACCGGGCTCGGCTCCACCGCTGTGCACCTGGGCAACGGCAGCAACAAGGTCGTCCAGCGGCTGTTCCCGGAGCTGTCCGGGACCAACCCGTTCTTCCGGCTCACCAAGGCGACCGACGGCGCCCACCCCAACGTCGCCGGCTGGGGCTTCAAGAACAACTGCCAGAGCTGCGTGCAGGCGGTCGACAAGCAGCTGTCCGGGCTGGCGAAGGATGCGCAGGCGGTCGAGCGGCTGCCGGGCGACGCGATGTCGAGCCCACTGTGGAAGCAGCACATCGCCAACGGCGTCGGCACGAGCAACACGTTCACGTCGGTCGGCTCGTACGACGACATCATCACCGAGCTGCACAACGCCGGTGACGGGGCGCGCGGGATCATCCACGGGATGCGGACCGGCCCCGGCGGCGTGTCCGTCGCCGGTCACGTGTTCAATGTCGTGAACCGCAACGGCCGGGTCTTCTTCCTGGACGGGCAGACCGGGAAGCTTGCCTACCTGGAGAACTACTCCGGCGGCCTCGAGTTCCTGCGCACCAACTGAGGGATGGGAGCTGGGATGGAGCTGGCGGAGGCACGGGCCGCCGCCCAGGCGGAGCTGGACAGCTTCTCCTCGCCGGACAACCCGCTGCGCCTGGTCGACGACGTCGACGTCGCCGACGTGGGCTGGGGGTGGGTGTGGGCCTGGAGCACCGCCCGCTGGTTCGAGACCCACGACCCCGCCGACGCGCCGCCGCCGGGGGACGGGCCGGTGGTCGTGGTCAAGGAGACCGGCGAGACGTTCCACCTCGGCTCCACGCCGGCGTTCGACCTGCAGCTGGCCGAGTACGCGAAGGACCGCGGCCTGCCGCCGCCGCCCCCGCTCGGCTGGTAGCGGGTCCGGACACGCGACGAGGCCGCCCGGTGCGGTGTCCCGGGCGGCCTCGGCGGTTGCGATATGGAGAGCGGGGTCTCAGTCCTCGGCCGTCACGACCTCGGCCGCGACCTCGCGGATCGTCGTCTCGTACTCCCGAGCGTGGTGGCCGCAGAACACCAGGTCACCGCCGCCGGGCAGGACCACGCGGATCTTGGCCTGGGCACGGCAGCGGTCGCAGCGGTCTCCCGCGGACGGCGGCGCAGGGGAGGTCGTGGGCGTCAAGGTCGGCGTCACGGCGTTCCCTTCGGGTTGTCGGTCACGCTGGTGCAACTACGTACGTTCCGGCGTCGTTCCCCGTTCAGCCGCGCGCGAACACGAGACAAGTCTCTCAGCCGACGCGGTGAACCGCCCGCCGCCTCGCCGCGAACCGCCCGAACAGCCCAGCGGCCCCGCACCCGAGGGTGAGGGGCCGCCGGCCGGATGAGGCCGGACGAGGTCAGTCGAGGTAGTCCCGCAGCACCTGGGACCGCGATGGGTGACGGAGCTTGGACATCGTCTTCGACTCGATCTGCCGGATCCGCTCCCGGGTGACCCCGTAGACCTGCCCGATCTCGTCCAGCGTCCGCGGCTGGCCGTCGGTGAGCCCGAACCGCAGCCGGACCACGCCGGCCTCCCGCTCGGACAGCGTCTGCAGCACCGACTGGAGCTGGTCCTGCAGCAGCGTGAACGACACCGCGTCGACCGCGACGACCGCCTCGGAGTCCTCGATGAAGTCACCGAGCTGCGAGTCGCCCTCGTCGCCGATGGTCTGGTCGAGCGAGATGGGCTCCCGGGCGTACTGCTGGATCTCCAGCACCTTCTCGGGCGTGATGTCCATTTCCTTGGCCAGCTCCTCCGGGGTCGGCTCGCGGCCGAGGTCCTGGAGCAGCTCCCGCTGGATGCGGCCCAGCTTGTTGATGACCTCGACCATGTGCACCGGGATGCGGATGGTGCGGGCCTGGTCGGCCATCGCGCGGGTGATCGCCTGCCGGATCCACCACGTCGCGTACGTCGAGAACTTGTAGCCCTTGGTGTAGTCGAACTTCTCGACCGCCCGGATCAGGCCGAGGTTGCCCTCCTGGATCAGGTCGAGGAACGCCATCCCGCGGCCGGTGTAGCGCTTGGCCAGCGAGACGACCAGCCGCAGGTTCGCCTCCAGCAGGTGGTTCTTGGCGCGCTCGCCGTCCCGGACGATCCACATCAGGTCGCGGCGCAGCGGCGGGGACAGCTGGTCGGTCTTCTTGCCGGCGAGGCGGGCCTCCTCCATCCGGCGCAGCCGCTCGGCCGCATAGAGCCCGGCCTCGATCCGCTTGGCCAGGTCGACCTCTTCCTCGGCGTTGAGCAGGGCGACCTTGCCGATCTGCTTCAGGTATGCCCGGACCGAGTCGGCGGAGGCGGTGAGCTCGGCGTCCTTGCGGGCCTGCCGCAGCGCCTCGGACTCCTCGTCCTCCTCGTCCCAGGTGAAGTCCTCGGCGTCGGCCTCCTCGACGGCGGCGGCGCCGGTGGCGGTCAGCTCGGTCGGCTCGTCGATCGCCAGCGCGCCCTCGGCCGGCTCCTCGCCGTCGGCCGGCGGGGGGGCCGGGGCGCCGGGAGCGGGTGCGGCGGCCGGGGCGCCGGGAGCGGGTGCGGCGGCCGGGGCGGCGGCCGCGGTCTTCCGCTTCCGCTTGGCCGGGGCGGCCACCGTCGCCTCGGCGGTCTCGCCGGCCGGTGCCTCGGCGCGGGGGTCGGGCACCGCCTGCAGCGCGGCCCCCTCCGCGGCGGCGCCGCGCGACCGGGTCGACTCCGATCCCGGCCGCGTCGACGGGCGGGTGCTCTTCGTGACCGTGCTGCGGGACGGAGCGGCGGCGGCCGCGGTCCGGGCGGATTTGCCCCGCCCCGGCGGGGCGGAAGGCGCATCGAGCATGACTGTCACTCCCGAGTCGCTGAGCGTGCGAAGCACGCGCTTGCCGTGCGAGGCCGGCAGCCCGGCCTCCTCGAAGGCGCGGCTGATGTCGTTCGCGCGCAGGAATCCCTGGTGACGTCCCCGCGAGACGAGATGCTCCGCGAGGTCGCGGGTCGGGTCGGACCCTCCGGCGGTGCTGTCGGTACGGGGATCGGCTGCCACGAACGCCCTTTCACGAACGGATGCCTCCCGGCGAGGAGGCCGCACGACGGGAACTGCCCGGGACGGGCAGGAGGTTGGGTTGGGGACCGGGGCGGTCGCCCGTCCGGGTGGTCATCCGTCGTCCCCACCTGGGACCATCGACCCCACCCGATGCCGGCCGGCCGTGCCCGTGCCCGTGCCAGTGTAACTTCGCTCCGACCACAGTCGTGGCGCGGACCGCCCAACTGGGCTGGCAACATGCGTCCGAGCGCCGAAGAATCGGGCGAACCGAACGGGCCAGCGGCGGCCGGTACGCCTAGCCGCAGCTGCGTCGCCGGCGGAGCCGACCCGGCGTTGCTCCTATTCGGTGAACTTCTCGTGCGCGGCC
>Ga0075435_100001272_pt1 | contig 16179 bp, 12 predicted proteins | sample RhiMethybrSRZTD4_FD_75302 | JGI IMG/M metagenome (GOLD analysis project Ga0075435, IMG submission 75302) | Populus rhizosphere microbial communities from Tennessee, USA - Rhizosphere MetaG P. TD hybrid SRZTD4 | ecosystem: Host-associated > Plants > Roots > Rhizosphere > Soil | place: USA...
GGGTTGTCGCGATGTTCCCGCTCCAGTTGAATCGCGCGCTCGATGCGCCGCCACGCGCGGACCGGCGGCTCCCGCTGTTCGAGCGTCGCCGTCACGCGTCGAATCTCGCGGAGGTCGTCGACGAGCGCACGGCACTCCGCGCACTGCGCGACATGGCGCTCCACGTCCGCCCGCTCGGCCGCGTTCAGCGCTTCGTCGACGTAATCGTTAATCGCGATTTCGTTCGGGTGCATACGACTGCTACACGTTATGCGCGGCGACCCAGCAGCGTCCGCAGCTTCGCGCGCGCCTTGAATACCTGCGACTTCGACGTACCCTCCGCGATGCCGAGGAGGTTCGCCACCTCTTTGTGATCGAACCCTTCGACGTCGTGGAGCACGAATGCCTCGCGGCAGCCGTCGGGCAGCCGCTCCAGGGCGCGCTCGAGGTCCAGCCGCGCAATCGGCGACTCGCGCCGCGCGGTCGGCTGATACGAGGCGTCGCCGTCGAGCGTGTCGGTCAGCCTGGCCATTTTCGCCTGGCGGCTCCGAACGTAATCGAGGCAATGATTCAGCGCGAGCCGGTAGAGCCACGTGCCGACGGCCGCGTCCCCCTTGTAGGTTCCGAGCTTCCGGTACGCCTGCAGAAAAATCTCCTGGAGCAGGTCCTCGCCGTCTTCCGGCGACCCGGCCATGCGGCAGGCCAGCGTGTAAATCCGTGCAGAATGCTGGCGGTAGAGCATTTCGAACGCCTCGACGTCTCCCGCTGCCGCCCGGCCGGCCAGGTCTGCGTCGGTCGCAGCGTTCACGGTCGTCTCTTTAGACGGAAACCGGATGACGGGACGTTGCCTCGGATCGGCCACGTAAGCCTAGACGCAAGAATGGAGTACGAGGTTTAGCGCCGGCCGGTCCAGCGCACGCGCTCGAGCTCGCGGACGCGCGTGCCGGCGACGACCACCCCTTCAGCGGCAAGCAGCGACCGTTTCAGCGCTTCGCTGCCGCCGTAGCCGCCGAGCCGACCACCGGCGGCGATGACGCGATGACACGGCACGTCGCGCCGTTTGCAGTCACGCATGATGTTGCCGACCGCCCGCGCCGCGCGAGCCCGGCCGGCGAGCGCCGCGACGTCTCCGTAGGTCGAGACTCGTCCCGGCGGGATGCGGCGGACCACCATCAGCACGCGCGCCGCAAATCCCGGCAGCGATTCTTTGCGTCCTTTGCGCACTTTGCGTTCTCTACCGATGTCAGAACAACAGTCGCAGGCCCGCGCCGACCTGGAGTCCACCCACGTCGATCTTCACCTCGGAATTGTTCGCGACGCTCACGGTCGGATGCGCGCGCGCGTAGCGAATCAGGCCACCGATCCCGATCGTACGCGAGAACCGCCACGTCACGTCGCCGCCGACGTTGAACCCGGCGACGGTCTTCGTCGCGTCCGCCGTGACGGCGGCGCCGAACGCTGCCGTGTCGAACGGGAACGCGTCGCTGTAGGTGACATCGGTGACGAGCCTCTGGCGTACGTTGAAGATCGACGGACCGCCTGACAGAAGTACGTCGAGGCGTCCTCCGCTCGAAAGCTCATACACCGCTTCGATGTGCCCGGCGCCTTCGGTGCGGCTCACCGGCGTGCCGCCGCTGATCGATCGAGGCCGGTTGAAGAAAAACGGATGCGGGATGTCTGCCGTGACATTGGCCGTGGAGTCGTGCGTCAGATACGAGACAGCGAATCCGACGGCGAGCGGACCGCCAATCCGCACGACGATGCCGGCGTCGAAGATTGGCGCGCGCTTCGCGCTCATGTCGGCCGTGATCGGCGCAGCCTCGAGGTTTTTCTGCACTGAAAACGATTGCGACACCGTGTTGCCGCTCACCTGTCCGCCGCCGTTGATGCTGACGCGGAAGCGGCCGGTATCGCTCTGACCGAACGCCGCGGCCGGCGCCCACAAGGCCGTCAGCAGCACCATCGCCGCCGGGCCGCGCATCAGTTCACCCCCACGGCCGTCCACGCTTGCGTCACCGCACGCTCCACCGCGCTTCCCGCGCCGTACAGATCGCGTGCCGCCTGAATCGTCACCGTGCGCGCCACGGAGAACGTGGCATTCGACGGCATCAGCTGCGTGAACGCACGGTAGAACGTCTTCTCGATCTGCTCGCGGTTGGCGACGCCGACGCCCTGCACGCTCAGGCCGGACGTGCGGTTCGTGCCGCCTTCGATCGCCAGGTAGTACGCGTGCGACGCGATCGTCGAGTTCGTGTGCACACCTCCGTTATCCGCGGCGCCGATGAAGCGCTTCGAGTAGTGATCGGGATCGCCGAACATGCCGGGATTCGCGAGCGAACGGATGCCGCCCGGCGTGACGACATCTTCGCCGATCAGGTAATCGGCCTTCAGCAGACCGTCGCCAATCGGCTGATAGAAGAACTCCGCCGCCGTGCCCATCATGTCCGAGAACGCTTCGTTGAGCGCGCCCGATTCGCCCCGCTCGATCAGATTCGACGTGAACTCGGTGACGCCGTGCGTCAGCTCGTGCCCGAGCACGTCGAGCGCGCCGGCCAGGAAATTCCAGCTTTGCGGGCCGGGCAGCGTGACCAGCGGCGGCGGGAGACCCTCGCCGAACACCATCACGCCGTCGCCGGCGTAGAACGCGTTCAGGTAGAAGAGATTGATCTCCGAGTTGGATGCGGTGAAGACGTCCTGCCTGCGAACAGGATGCACGAGCATCAATAAGGCGATGTTGTTGTCGTCCAGACCGTGGCGGCCGAAGCGCTTGAAGTAGAAGTCGTACACGAAGCCGGCGTCGGCATGCGCATCGACCACGACCGGATCGCTCCACGTCGTGCTGGTGCTCGTCGCGACGTCGGAGAGCGTGAGCGTCGCGCCGCCGTTCAGAACGTCGAGCACGTGCTGCAGGTTGCCTTTCATGTCGAAGGTTCTGATCGCCGGCGGCCGGAGCATGTCCGAGGCGAGAAACACCGCCGACTGGCTCGTCACGCTGACCTTCTTGTCGTCGCCGAGCACGCCGAGGCCGCGGCCGAGCGCGGAGACGCCCGACTGACGTTCGACGGCGATCTGCTCGCGAACGATCGCTCCGCTCTTCGCATCGACGAAATACTCCCAGCCTTCCTCTTCCGTGAATGCCTTCGCGCGGAACGTCAGGCGATATCCGCCGGAATCGTCGGGAAGGACGACGAGCTCAGGAATCTTTTCGGCGCCGAGCGTCACGCCGCTCCGCTCCTCGACGATCTCCTTCACATCGTCGGGCGAGAGCGAAGGCGTCACATCGATGTCGATCCCCGAGTACACCGTGCCGAACACAGAGACGGTGAGCCCGTTGTCCAGCTGTCGCGCGACGTCGCCGCCGTACACGCGAACGCCGTTGTAGTACTGATCGAATCGCTCGTGCGTGCGGCCCGCAATCAGCGTGTCGGCGGTGACGCGCCGCTGCCGTAATTGATCGTCGCGGACCATGCGATCGACGGACGCATCCCACGTGCGCAGCTCGCCCGCGGACGTCGCGGCAACCGCGGTCGATCGAACTTGCGCATGCGCCGCGGGCGCGCGGCCGCCGACCGCGAGCGCATAGATCGCGGCCAGAACCGACAGCCTTACTCCACGCATCGGCAATGTCTCCCGGGATTCGAGCCGTTCACTGCAGCGCAACGGTGAGCGGATGCCCTTCGGCCTGCGGCAACGTGATGCCGCACAGCGTCGCCAGCGTCGGCGCCACGTCCGCTGGTGTCACCGATTGATCGTAGCGGCCGGGCTGGATGCCGCGGCCGAAGAGCACTATCGGCACGCGTCGATCGTCGACGTTCGCGCTGCCGTGCGTGACGCCCGATGTGTTGACCATCCAGTTCGGCTTCGGCGCGATGATCAGATCGCCGCTGCGCCCGTTGAAGTAGCTGAGCGCTTCCGCCATGACGAGGGGATCGGACGACTTCTCGCGGCCGCGGACCTCATCACTGCGAAGAACGCGCTCCACGCCCGGCACGGCCTCGATCGCGTTGATGACCGACGACATCAGGCCCGGCGAATCCTGCAGCTTCGCGTAGACGCCCGGCGCGAAGTACAGATCGCTCCCGGTGAGCGCGACGACGCGCCGGCCCGTCCCGAGCTGCGGGCGCATCGCGTTCTCGACCGCATTGACAACGGCTGTGGAGTTGACGTGGCCGCCGTCGATGCCGTCCCGCATCACCGCTTCCGGCAGACGGCTGACGCCGTGGTCTGCGGTGAGCGCCGCAACCCACTGTCCGCGTCCGACCAGCGCGTCGATCCGTTCGAACAGGGCGCCAATCGTCTGATCCAGGCGCGCGTACATGTCCTGGATTTCCTGACTGTCGGGTCCGAAGCCGTGACCCAGGATGTCGGGACTCGAGAAGCTGACGGCGAGAATGTCAGGCGTATCGTGCCGGCCGAGTTGAAAGCCTTCGACGAGCGCGGCCGCGAAGCGTCCGAGGAACGCGTCGGCGAACGGACTGCGTTCCCACTGCGCGAGAAAGGATGAATCAGCGGATTCGCCCGTCCCGTTCAGCACGTGCGGAAACGTGCGCGTCCACCCGTCCGGTGGCACTTCCCCGAGCGCATCGTCGCGGTTTGCATAGTGCGACTCGGGAAAGAGTCTCGTCCATGTCTTGCCGTAATCGGCGCTCATCTTGTTGACGGCCAGAAATTTTTCGACGACCGGCATGGGCGCCGTCGAGTACACCGGCGACGTCATCCATCCGTCGACGGTGTCGCTCATCCACGTGACGGCGTCGCCGCCGTGTCCGGCGAGCATGATCGCGCTGCGATCTTTCAGCGATAGCCCTGCCACATGCGATCGCATTTGCGACCGCATCACATCGGCGAACGTCGGCGTCAGCAGGCGATGGGCGCTGTCGCCCGTTCGTACGGGCGTGCCGTAGCCGACGTCGCGCACGCGCGGATCTTCGGTACACGTGATCTGCTTCGACAGATCGCGATCCCACCAGACGTTCTGGATGATGCCGTGCCTGTGTGGAAACGCGCCGGTCGCAATCGTCGCGTGACCGGCGCACGTGAACGTCTCGGAATAGGGATAAGCGGCTTGCCTGAACCACGCGCCCTCGGTGACCATGCGCTTCAGACCACCGGTCCAGTCCTTCTGGAACCGATCGATGTAATCGGCGCGCATCTGATCGATGACGAGAATGACGGCGAGCCTCGGCGGGTAATTGGGAGCGGCTGCGGGACGAAGCGGCGATCCGACGAGACCGGCCGCGATCGCCAGCGCGAGGAGACGATGCACGCCCCTTACATTAACAGGAGCGGGTCCAGATCGAAATCGCGCGGATTGACCGGCGCGACAATCGACGAGGGACGCTCCGGATCGTTGCCCGCGTCCCACAGGTTCCGTTCGTAGGTCAGATCGAGCCGTCTGCCGTCACGCGCGAACAGCACCCGCACCTGCGGCCTGTACGGATCGGGTGCGTACACCTTGAGCACGACGCCAATTTCTCCGGTGTTGAGGCGCACGAGATTGCCGGCCGGATAGATGCCGAGGAGCTGGACGAACCGGCGCACGAGGTTCTGATCGAACTGCGTGCCGTCGTTCCGCTTCAGGACTTCGAGAATGCGCTCGGTCGGAAACGCCTGCTGATACCGGCGCTGCGACCGCATCGCGTCATACACGTCGGCGATGCTGCAGAGCATCGTGCCGAGATTCAGCGACGCGCGCTTGACGGCGTGCGGATAGCCGGTGCCGTCGAGCCGCAGGTGATGCTCGAACGCGACGACCGGCGAGATTGCGGGGATGTCCGGCGTCTTGCGGAGAATCTCCGCGCCGTCGACCGGATGCTGCTTCATGATCGTGAACTCTTCGTCGGTGAGCTTGTCCGGCTTGTTCAGGATCTCGAGCGGCGTCTTCACCTTGCCGATGTCGTGCATGAGTGCGGCGAGGCCGAATTCACGGAGCAGCGGACCGTCGATGCCGAGGCCGCGCGCCTGGCCCATCGTCAGAATCGATACGTTCACCATGTGCGTGAACGTGTAGTTGTCGTAGTTCTTCAGCGTGGTCAGCGCGAGGAGCGCCGTCCGATTCTGCGCCACCGCCTGCGCCAGGCCGTCGATCATCGTGCGCGCCATCGTCGCGTCCGGCATTCCCTCGGTCTCGGCGCTCTCCCACAGGTTGCTCGCCACCGTCACCGCTTCGTTGTACATGCGCTTGATGGTGGCCATGTCCGCCAGGTTCGCTTCGACGCGCTGTTCGACGGTGACGCGGCCCACGCGAATGTGCGGCAGCGCCGGGAGCGCCGCTTCGGCGCCGGCGGTGTCGTCGAGGTGCTCGAGCGATGTGACAGCCTCCACGAACGCGGCGATCTCCTCGAGCGTGACGCCGCGCTCGATTGAGATGCGCTCGATGCCGGCGTGCTGCAACCGCTTCATGAGCGGCCCGACGGCATCCTTGGCGAGCGGCATGTCGTCGACGATCACTTCATCGCCGACCAGACCGATGACGACGGTCGTCTCGAGCGAATGGAGGAGCTGAATGGCGGCCGAGAGCGATTCGAGGTTGCGGCCGATGATCGGGTGGCCTTTGGAATAGAGCTGCGCCGAGCGGAGCGAGGCCGTGAAGCGCCGCAGCAGTTCGTCGGCGAGCTGAAAGCGCGGAGCGGTCACGCCTTGCCCTCGCGGACGATTGGACGCCGGCTGCGGACCGCGGTCAGGTGCGGCCGAACCGCGTTTCGGACACGGCGGCTGCGTCCGTGCGCGGCTTCTTCGAGCGTCGCGATCGCGTCGGGCGTGCCGATGCGCGCGAGCGCCTCGGCCGCCGCGGATCGCAGGATGGACGTGCGGCGCGGCGCCCACCACTCGCCTTTGTACAGCACGTCCTTGAGCGGCGGAATCGCCTCGGGATCACGCAGCGCACCGAGCGATTCGATGGCGCGCACATGAATCGCGGCGAGTGGGCCGCGGTGATCGATGTGCCGCAGGATGTACGCGAACAGCGGCGCGGCGCGCTCGTCGCGGACGATGCTGAGCGCGTGCATGATCGCGTCGCGCGATCGCGCGGTGCCGCCGGCCAGCGCCTGCTCGAGGATGCGATACGCGTCCTCGGTGCCGATGTTCAGAATCGCGCGGACCGCCTCGCGCTGCACCTGCGGCTCGGTGTCGTCGATGAGATCGCGGAGATCGGGCAGCGCTTCTCTGCCGCCGAACTCGCGCATCAGGTGAATGGCAGTGCGCCGCACGGCGGCGTTCGGCGAGCTCTTCAGCCGTTCAACCGTGCGCTGGCCGACGGCGCCGAAGGCGAGCAGGATCGAGGTGAGGCGGTTGCGCGTTCGCGGCCGCTCTTCGACCGAGAGCGTTTCGGCGAGCGGCCGGACGAGCACTTCGCCGAGCCCCACGCACATCGCTTTCACGAGCTCGAACTGCACGTCGTCGACCATCGCGAGGTGCGTGCTGATGTGCCGCATCATCGGACCGGCGATGAGCATGTCGATTGCGGTGGTCGCATGCTGACGCCGCTCGGTCGATCCCGCCCCTGACGTCTCGGCGACGAGCGCGTCGACGAGCTGCCGCGCGGCGTCGAAGTCGCCGACGAGCAGCAGATCCTCGAGCAGCCGGACGACGGGGACCATCATCTCGCCCCACCGAGCGTCGTGTTCCTCGATGCACAGCAGGTCGAGCAGCAGCGTCAGGTCGAGCGCACGCAGCGCGCTCGTCGCGACCGTGCCGAGCCACGCGCTGATCCGCTCCGGCGGATCGTCGTTGACGCGTTCCACTTCGATGGCGTTCGTGCGCGCGCCGGAGAGCTCGCGCGCGTACTCGTCGGAGACGAACGGCTTGTCCGAGTACGACGTCAGCAGCTTCTCGGCCACCTTGTCCCACACGGCTTCGAATCCGTCCGTGCTGCCGAGCGGCGATGCGGCGACGTCTTCGCGGGCCAGCGCGAGCAGGCGCGGCCGCTCTTCGCCGTCCCGCACGAGCGTCTGAAACACTTCGGCGAGCCGATCGGTTGCCGTGGTCTCGGCGATGACGTTGCGCGCCACGAACCGCGCGATCGTCCGATCGGTCATCCGGCTCATCACCGCATTCATCAGCCGCGGTCCTTCGTCGTGATCGCCGCGTTCCGCCAGCAGTCCCATCAGCGTTTCGGGACTCAGCTGTCCGACGGCGCCCGCCATGTTGCGCAGCACCGGCTCGAGCCGCTGCGGATCCGACTTCGAGACCGCTTCGACGATGTCGCGCAGCATCCGGAGGAGCGCGGCGGATTTCATCTCCAGGCCGCGCTCGGCGCCGGCGCGCGCTTCGACTGCGGCCATCAGCTCGGAGAGGCGATCGATGTCGGCGGCGATCTCGAGCAGCTGCCGGATTTGCTCTTCGTCGAGCTCGAAGGTGGCGCCCTGCAGGCAGTTCGCGATGACGCGCTCCCACAGCGCCGCTTCGCCGTCGACGCGTTCGCGCAGGACTTCGGCGTAGTCGATCTCCCGCAGCTCCACATGGCGCCCGGCCATCGTCGTCCAGACCCGTGTGATGCCCCCGTCGGCGCGGATCGATTCCGGCGAGCGGGCGAGGAGCAGCAGGAACGCGCGCCACGCGTCCTCGTCGCCACCGGCGTGCACGAGGAGCTCGCCGATCAAGTGCGCGTGCAGGAGCACCGCGAGTTCGGTGACCGCGGATTCCGGCCGCGTCAGCGCCATGTCGTCCAGCAGCAGCGCGTCGGGCATGACGGTGATCTTCAGCGACCGCGCGAGCGAGGCGGGCGACGTGATCTGGACGATCCGTCCGAGCGTCGCCGTGATTGCGGGATGGCCGGCCGGGTACAGCACGACGGCGCGCGCCGCGGCCTTGCACGCGCGCGCGAAGTCGACGAGCCTCGCGGCTTCGCCGCCGGGCAAAGGACGCAGTGCGGACGCGTCGACCGGGTTGGCCATCACATGTACTTCAGCGGATCGATGCCGAGCGGCTCGGGGTCCACCGCTTCGACCACCGCGCGCGACTGCTCACCGCGTTCGTCGCGCTCCCAGGTGTTGGCCAGAAACGGGTCCTCGAGGAGCTCGCCCTTCGCGTTCGTGAGGATCTTCACCTGCGGTCTGAACGGATCGTTCGGGTGCTCCGCGGTCACGATCGCAAGCTCGTCGGTCGACAGGCGGACGAGATTTCCGACGGGGAAGAGTCCCATCAGGTTCACGAACCGCTTCAACAGCGTTTGATTGAAGGCCGGGTTGTCCTGCTCGCCCATTATGGCGCGGATGCGATCGGTCGCGAGTCCCTGGCGGTACGGGCGGTTGCTGCGCAGCGCGTCGAACACGTCGGCGATCGAGACGATCATCGTGCAGAGGTTCAGCTTCCGGCTGCCGACGTTCTCGGGGTAGCCGCTCAGGTCCTGTTTCAGATGATGTTCGAACGCGACGATGGGCGCGAGCGCCGGCACTTCGGGCGTGCGTCGAAGGATGTGCGCGCCGTCGATGACGTGGCGCTTCATGATCTCGAATTCTTCCTTCGTCAGCTTGTCCGGCTTGTTCAGCACCTCGGAGGGCGTGTTCACCTTGCCGATGTCGTGCATGAGCGCCGCGAATCCGAACTCGCGCAGCGTGGCGCCTTCGAGGTTCAACGCGCGCGCCTGTGCCATGGCCAGCGCCGACACGTTCACCATGTGCGTGTACGTGTAGTTGTCGTACTTCTTCATCGCCGTCAGCGCCATCAGCGACGTGCGATCCTGCGTGATCAGGCGCGCGAGGCCGTCGATGATCTTGCGGACGGCACCCGGATCCGGCTGCTCTCCGGCCTTGGCCGCGTCCCAGAGCGTCTGGGCGGCCTCGACCGCGGTCGAGTACACGCGCCGCGCCGCGGCGATTCCCGCCTGATCGTCGCTGACGTCTTCGACCACGATCCTGCCGAGCGCGATGTTGCGGACGCCTTTCGCGGACAGCCGCTCGGTTGCCGGCGCCGGCGATCCGCGATGCGCGAAGACGTCGACGAGCGCTTTCACCTCATCGCGCTTCAGTCCCTGCGACAGCGTGATCTTCTCGATCTCGCGCTCGCGCAGATCGCGTGCGAAGCTGACGAGCGACGCCGTGCCGCGCGGCAGCCGCGCGCCGTCGACGACCACTTCATCGCCGATGAATCCAATGACGATGCTCGGCGCGCTCCGCAGACCGTCGCTCGCTGCCGCGGTGAACGCGTCGATGCTGCGCTGGACGAGCGGATGGTTCGGCGAGTACAGCTCCGAGCCCCGAAGCGCCGCCGCCAGCCGCCGGACCAGTTCCGCGGATCGCTTCGGGTCCATCAGCCTTCAGCCTTGCGCTCGGTGAGCCCGCGCACGCCGCCCCGCGTCCGTGCGGTCACGATCTTTCTGAGCATCCGATCGCCGTTCTCCGCCGCGTCGCGAAGCGCGTTTCGCGCGCGGTCGCCGCCGAGCTCGGTCAGCGCGCGGACGCTCGCCTCTTTCAACGCACGCAGCCGCGTCCGCGCGAACCAGGCACGGCGCCGCGCGAGCGTGGCGAGCATCGGGACCGCGTTCTCGCTGCCGACGATTGCAAGCGCGGCGATCATCTCGAGCACGACCTCGTGATCGCGGCCGAGCGCGCGGCTCTGCGCGATCATCTCGACGAGCAGCGGCACGACGCGATGATCGCGTCCTTCGACGAGCGCGTCGATTACCGCGCGCCGGACGGCGCCGGTCGACGCGCGCAGGACGATCTGGATGGCCCGGGCCGCCGCGGGATCGTGAATTCTCCCGAGCGCGGTGACCGCTTCGCGCGCGACACGCGGATCGCCCTGGCGCACGAGCGGTTGGAGCAGCGGCACCGCATCAGCCACCGCAATGCGGCCGAGCAGCCGCGCGGCGCGGCGCTGCGCGAACCACCGCCGGTCGCCGACGAGCTCGGCCAGGCGTCCGACAGCCGGCGCGCCGAACGCGACGATCGTCTCTTCGGCGCGCGTCGTGGTCAGCGTGTCGTCTTCGGTCATCACGACCGGCTTCAACGCTTCGATCGTCGACACGCCGACCGTCTTCATGACCGCGCGAATCGCCATCCACGACGCCTCGTCGACGTCACCGATGAGCGCCGCCGTTTCGCGCATCGCGAGCGATTCACCCAGGCGATCCAGCGCGGCCCGGCACGCGTCGCGGCCGACGCCGTCCGGCGTCGCGCCTCGCGCCGCCAGCGCGCGCGTGACGTTCAACGCGTCGTCGTACGCGCCCGAGAGCAGGAGGTCCTCGGCGAGCGTCTCCATGTCCTCGGCGACCTGCGCGGCGAGCTTCGCATCGCGTTCGAGATTCAGCAGGTCGATCAGCATCGTGACCGACAGCCGCCGGATGTTTTCCTGTCCGAGCGTCTCGATCCAGCCGTGGAGGTCGGCGGGCAGTGCCGCGATCGCCATGCGTTCGGCGCGGCCGCCGAGACCCTCGAGCGCCGCACGATAAGGCACCGAGACAAACGGCTCGTCGTCGTACGACGCGAGCAGCTCCTCCATCGACCGGGAGAGCGTTTCGAATTGACGTGTGCCGACAGACTGTCGCAGCCGCTTGCGTGTCATCGTCAGCACGCGTTGCCTGCGCTCGTCGTCCGGCGCGATCCTGTGGAAGGCGGCGGCAAGCCGATCCGACGCCGTCCCCTGCGAGGCAATTGCCTTCGAGAGCAGCTCTGCGACGGCTTCGTCGTCGAGCGCGCGCACCAGCTCGCGGACGATTCGCATCGTGTCTTCGTCGAGGTCCTCGCTCAACAGCAGCTGCATCAGGAGGTTCGGATCGAGCTGCCTTGCCGCGCTCGCGAGGTTGTTCATCAGCTCCGGCACGCGCTCCGGCGACATCACCGTCACGACGCCGTTCAACTGACGGAACGCGGCGAGCACCGTCGCCGCCTGCGTCCCGAGCATCGGCGAACCGTCGGCCGTGCACTTCGAGGCGCTGACGGCGGTGGCGAGATCGGCGATGTCGACGGGACTGCCGGCGATGGCGAGCAGCCGCTCCTGGGCCTGCTCGTCGACGGCCGCCTGCTGGCCGCCGGCCATCGAGATGACGATCGAGCGCCACAGGTCGTCGCGGCGGGCTGACGCGCGCACGTCGCCTTCCTCGCGAGCGAGCACCCGCGCGTAATCGATCTGCTGCAGGACCAGCGACGCATGGCCCTGCTCCTGCCAGATCTTCGCGGGGCCCCCCTGCGCCCGCTGTTCGGCGGGATCGAGCGCGAGCAGCCGCAGAAACGCACGCAGGCACTCGTCGGGGACCTCGGCGACGAACGTGATGGCAATCAGATCCCGGTCATGGAGGAGCGCGGCGGCTTCGGCGATACCGACCTGCGTCGTGTCGGCCGCGGCGTTCTCGACCATCAGCGTGTCGGGCGTGATGCCGATGGAAAACGCCGACCCGAGCGACGACTGCTCGATGGCTTCGCGGAGACGCGTCACCGACAGGCCGACGGTCGGGTGTTCGGGCGGATAGAGCGTCCAGTTTCGCGCAGCGACGAGCAGCGCCCGGGCGAGCTGCAGCACGCCCCGGCCAAGCTCCGGCGATAACTGCGGAACATGGGACACGGAAAGTTATCGGCGGGGAAATAAGAAAGCCGCTGGGCCGGACTGCGCACGATTGCACGGCCCTGCGTGCACGCCGGCCAGAAGAAGACGCGACGTGACATCCGATATACTGCGGCGACCCAACGATGCGCGCCGTCGACGTGATCATGCGGAAACGGGACGGTGGCGCGCTTTCCCGGGAAGAAATCGCCTTTTTCATCGACGGCGTCACGACCGGGAGCCTGCCTGACTATCAGGCGTCGGCACTGCTGATGGCCGTCGTGCTGCGCGGGATGACCCCTCAGGAAACCGCGTGGCTCACTGACGCGATGGTCCATTCCGGGGTGCGCGTCGACCTCGCTGACATCCCCGGCGTGAAGGTCGACAAGCACAGCACCGGCGGCGTCGGCGACAAGACCTCCCTCGTGCTCGCCCCGCTCGCCGCGGCCTGCGGCGTGCCGGTTCCGATGATGTCGGGCCGCGGTCTCGGCCACACCGGCGGGACGCTCGACAAGCTCGAAGCAATTCCGGGATTTCGCGTCAACCTGTCGCTCGACGAGATGCGTGCGGCGCTCGCGCGCGCCGGCTGCGCGATGATCGGGCAGACCGCGCAGATCGCTCCCGCCGACAAGAAGCTGTATGCGCTGCGCGACGTCACCGCGACGGTCGAGAGCATTCCGCTCATCAGCGCGTCGATCATGAGCAAGAAGATCGCGGAAGGGATCGACGCGCTCGTGCTCGACGTGAAGACGGGAAGCGGCGCGTTCATGAAAACCGAAGCCGATTCGCGCCGTCTCGCTGAATCGCTCGTCGCGATCGGCAATGCGTCCGGCGTGAAGACCGAAGCCATCATCACGGGCATGGACGCGCCGCTCGGGCGTGCGGTCGGCAACGCGCTCGAAGTCATCGAGTGCATCGAAGTCCTGAAAGGCGGCGGACCGTCTGATCTGATCGACGTGTCGATCGAGCTGACGGCGCGCATGCTCGTGCTTGGAAAAGCGGCCGGCGACCGCGTGGAGGCGGAGCGCCGAGCGCGCGGCGCCATCGCGTCGGGGGCAGGCCTCGAACGTTTTCAACGAATCATCGAAACGCAGGGCGGCGATCCGCGCGTTGTCGACGATCCCGGACGCCTGCCGAAAGCGCCGCAACGCCACGCAATCGTCGCCGGCCGCAGTGGATTCGTCGATCGACTCGACGCGGAGCTCGTCGGCCGTGCCTCGGTTGCCCTGGGCGCGGGACGCGACAAGGTCGAGGATCCGGTCGATTTCGCGGTCGGCATCATCGTGCGCGCCAAGCCGGGCGACGAAGTGCGCGCCGGCGATCCGGTGCTGGAGCTCCACTATCGCGATCGACCGCGGCTCGAGGCCGCGTCCGCGCTCGCGGAACGCGCGATTCAGATCGGCGACGCGCGTCCCGCCGTGCGGCCGTTGATCGTCGGCGAGGTGCGTTGATGCCCGGAGTGCTGCAGCCGATCTTCGGTGCGATCGTGATCCTCGCGATCGCCGTCGCATTCTCGACCAACCGGCGCGCGATCAACTGGACGACGGTCGCGTGGGGGCTCGGGCTTCAAATCGTGTTCGCGATCATCGTGCTCAAGACGACCGTCGGGCAGCGCGTGTTCGCGACGCTCGGAGACGGAATCAACCGGCTCCTCGGCTTTGCCGGCGTCGGCGCCGCGTTCGTGTTCGGTCCGCTCGGCGATTCCGGCGTCTGGGGCCGCGCCATGACGAGCGTCTTCGGCCCTTCGGGCGCGCAGTACGCCGTCATCTTCGCGTTTCAGGTGCTGCCGACGATCATCTTCATCGCCGCGCTGTTCGCCATCCTGTATTACTTCGGCGTCATGCAAGTGATCGTGCGAATGTTCGCCATCGTGATGCATCGCGTCATGCGCGCGAGCGGGGCGGAAGCGCTGAACGTCGCCGCGAGCATCTTCATGGGTCAGACCGAAGCGCCGCTGACCATTCGCCCGTATCTCCCCGAGATGACCGAGTCCGAGCTGATGACCGTGATGACGTCGGGCATGGCGCACATCTCGGGCGGCATCATGGCCGCGTACATCCTCTTCGGCGTCGAAGCGAAGCACCTCCTCACCGCGGTGATCATGACGGCGCCCGGCACCATCATGATGGCGAAGATGTTCGTCCCGGAGACCAGCGTGCCGAAGACGATGGGGGTGGTGCGGCTGGAGGTGGAGCGCACGGACGTCAACGTCATCGACGCGGCCGGCCGCGGCACGGGCGAGGGACTGCACCTGGCGCTCAATGTCGGCGCGATGCTCATCTCGTTTCTCGCGCTCATCGCGCTCGTCAACGCGCTGCTCGGCCTCGTGCATCTGAGCCTGCAGCAGATTTTCGGGTGGGTGTTCGCGCCGGTGGCGTGGAGCATGGGCGTGCCGTGGCGCGACGCCCCGACGATCGGCAATCTGCTCGGCACGCGCATGGCGCTCAACGAATTCGTCGCGTACTCGCAGCTCGGCCCGCTGAAAGGCTCGCTCGATCCGAAATCGTTCACCATTGCGACGTTCGCGCTGTGCGGCTTCGCGAACTTCAGCTCGATCGGCATTCAGATTGGCGGGATCGGCGCGCTCGCGCCGAACCGCCGCCACGATCTCGCGCGGCTCGGGCTGCGCGCGATGTTCGCCGGCACGCTCGCCAACTTCATGACCGCCACCATCGCCGGATTCCTGCTCTGATGGACTACTACGACAAAGTCAGGGAAGCCTCCGACGCTATTCGTGCGCGCGTGCCGCAGGTGCCGCAGATCGCCGTCGTGCTCGGGTCGGGGCTCGGCGACTTCGCGAACACGCTCGTCGATGGCGTCTCCATGCCGTACGGCCAGCTGCCGCACTGGCCGGCCTCGCGCGTCATCGGTCACGAAGGGCGTCTCGTGGTGGGCTCGGTGCGCGGGCGCACGGTCGCCGCGCTTGCGGGCCGCTGTCATTTATACGAAGGTCACGATGCGCAAACCGTCACGTTCGCCGTGCGCGCGCTCGGCGTGCTCGGAACGAAGACGCTGATCATCACCAACGCCGCCGGTGGCGTGAACACCGGGTTCTCGCAGGGTGCGCTGATGGTGATCGATGACCACATCAACCTGATGGGCGTGAACCCGCTCCTGGGCCCGAACGACGACCGGTTCGGGCCGCGATTTCCCGACATGACGGAGGTGTACTCGTCGCGCCTGCGCCGGATCGCGGATCTGGCCGGAAAGGATCTGAATCTGCTCCTGCCGCACGGCGTCTACGTCGGCCTGCTCGGCCCGAGTTACGAAACGCCGGCGGAGATCCGATATCTGAGGACGATCGGCGCCGACGCGGTCGGGATGTCCACCGTCCCGGAGGCCCTGGTCGCGAGGCACATGGGCATCGACGTGCTCGGCATCTCGTGCATCACGAACATGGCCGCCGGCGTGTTGTCGCGGCCGCTCAACCACGCCGAGGTGATGGAGACGGCGCGGCGCATCCGCGGTCAGTTCATCGCGCTCCTGGAGGGCATCATTGGCCAGCTCTGAGACGCGGCGGCTGTCGGTGACGCTCGTCGACGTCGCGCCGGGACACGAATCGGAGTTTCACGCGCTGTCGACGCAGTTCGAAGCGTTGCTCGTCCGCAAGAACTACGGACGTGCCGAGACGATACCGGACGAGGCCGAACCGCTGCGGTTCTATACGGTCCGGCACTGGAACGACGTCGACGCCGCGGAGCGCGCCCATCGCGACCAGGAGGT
>Ga0075435_100001274_pt1 | contig 16177 bp, 14 predicted proteins | sample RhiMethybrSRZTD4_FD_75302 | JGI IMG/M metagenome (GOLD analysis project Ga0075435, IMG submission 75302) | Populus rhizosphere microbial communities from Tennessee, USA - Rhizosphere MetaG P. TD hybrid SRZTD4 | ecosystem: Host-associated > Plants > Roots > Rhizosphere > Soil | place: USA...
CGGATCGTCGGCGCGCGACGAGGTCGTGCAGCGCTACTCGTTCGAGCGCATGGTGCGCGCGTTCGAGGATCTGTTCCTCACTTCTCTCGAGATGCCGCGCGGCGTCTCGCAGGCAGCCTAGATCCCATGTGCGGTATCGCCGGCCGATTCAATTTCGATCCCCTGCGACCGGTGTCGCGCGGCGTGCTCGAGGCCATGACCGACGCGGTCGCGCATCGCGGCCCCGACGCCGCCGGCTATCACCTCGCCCCAGGCATCGGGCTCGGCCATCGGCGCCTCAGCATCATCGATCTGTCCACCGGCGATCAGCCGCTCTATAACGAGACCGGCACGGTCTGCACCGTCTTCAACGGCGAGATCTACAACTTCGCGGACGTGCGCGCCGAGCTGCTCGCGCACGGCCATCGCTTCCGCACCAGCTCCGACACCGAAGTGATCGTCCACGGCTACGAGCAGTGGGGCGAGCACTGCGTCGAGAAGTTCCGCGGCATGTTCGCCTTTGCCGTGTGGGACGCGACCGAACGGCGCCTGGTGCTCGCGCGCGATCGCGTCGGCGTCAAGCCGCTGTACTACGCCGAGCTGCCGGGCCGCGGCGTGGTCTTCGGATCCGAGCTGAAGTCGCTGCTCGAGGATCCCGACGTGCCGCGCGAGTGGCGGCCCGACGCGATCGACGCCTACCTGACGCTGCTCTACATCCCGGCCCCGGCGACCATCTACAAGGGGATCCACAAGCTCGAGCCCGGACACGTGCTGGTCGCGGAAAAAGGCGCCGTCCGCACGTCGCGCTACTGGGACCTCGAGTTCACGGGCGACGGCGACCCGCGCCGCGAGGCCGAGTACCTGGAGCGGCTCGACGCGCTCCTGGCCGAGTCGGTGGCGCTGCGGCAGATTGCCGACGTGCCGCTCGGCGCGTTCCTCTCGGGCGGGATCGACTCGAGCGCCGTGGCGGCCTACATGGTCGAGACCAGTTCGCGGCCGCCGATCACGATCTCGGTCGGCTTCGATCACGCGGCCTACGACGAGCTCGCCCACGCGAAGCAGGTCGCCGAGCATCTCGGCTGCGAGTTCCATCCGCGCACCGTCACTCCCGACATCGTCTCGCTGCTGCCGAAGCTGGCCTGGCACTTCGACGAGCCGTTCGCCGATTCCTCCGCCGTGCCGACCTACTACGTGTCGAAGGCGGCGCGCGAGCTGGTGACGGTGGCGCTGTCCGGCGACGGCGGCGACGAGCTGTGGGCGGGCTACGCGCGCCATCGCGTGGAGCGCTGGGAACAGAACGCGCGCCGCGCGCTCGGCCCGGCCAGCGCCGCCGCCGGCGCCCTCGCGCACGCGCTGCCGCTCTCGGTCAAGGGGGCGCGGTCGCTCCGCCATCTCGCCACCAGCCCGGCGCAGGCCTACGCGCTGAAGCACGCCTACGGGATGTTCGAGCCGGGCGCGAAGGCCAGGCTGTACTCGTCCGACTTCGGCGCGAGCCTCGACGGCAGCGATCCCTTCACGCGGTTCCGCGACGCCTGGCAGCGCTGCCGCTCGATCGATCCGCTCGATCGCGGCCTCTACGTCGACGTCCACACCTACATGGTCGACGACATCCTCACCAAGGTCGATCGCATGAGCATGGCGGTCTCGCTCGAAGCGCGCGACCCGCTGCTCGATCACCGGCTGCTCGAGTTCGCCGCGACGGTGCCGGCGGCGCTCAAGCTGAAGGACGGCCGCGGCAAGTACCTGCTGCGCAAGGTCCTCGAGAAGCGCGTGCCTCCGTCCATCCTGCAGCGCGGCAAGCAGGGGTTCGAGGCGCCGATCGGCGAATGGCTGCGCGGCCCGCTCGCGCCGATGGCCGACGCCCTGCTCGCCGACGGGCGCCTGCGCGACCGCGGCATCTTCGAGCCTCGCGAGGTGACGCGGCTCTGGACCGAGCATCGCCACGGCCGCGCCGACCACCGTCATCGTCTCTGGCAGCTGATCATGCTCGAACTCTGGTTCCGACAGTTCATCGACCAGGCGCCCGCGCGCGCCGCTTACGCGGAGGCGATCTAGATCATGTGTGGCATCGCCGGGATCGTCGCCACCGACCGGCTGCACGGCGACGAGATCACCCGCCTCGCGCGGATGCGCGACGTGCTGACGCACCGGGGGCCTGACGATGCGGGCACGTTCGTCGACACCTACGCCGGCCTGGCCCACCGCCGCCTCAGCATCGTCGACCTGGCGGCAGGCCACCAGCCGCTCACGAACGAAGACGCCTCGATCTGGATCGTCTTCAACGGCGAGATCTACAACCACGCCGAGATCCGGCCGACCCTCGAGGCGCACGGCCACGTCTACCGCACGCGCAGCGACACCGAGACGATCGTCCACGCCTACGAGCAGTGGGGCGACGCCTGCGTCGAGCACCTGCGCGGCATGTTCGCGTTCGCGATCTGGGACGCGAAGCGGAAGCGGCTGCTGCTGGCGCGCGATCGAATGGGGATCAAGCCGCTCTACTGGACCGTCGCCGGCGGCCGGCTCCTCTTCGGATCGGAGATCAAGGCCATCCTCGAGAGCGGCCTGGTGCACGCCGAGGCCAACGACCGCGCCATCCCCGAGCTGCTGAGCACGCGCTACCTGTCGGGAAGCGAGACCCTGTTCAAGGGCATCCATCGGCTGCTGCCCGGCCACACGCTCGTGTTCGAGAACGGTCATCCCACGACGCGGCAGTGGTGGGACGTGCCGGTCGGCAAGCGCCGCCCCGAAGTGGAGCGGCTGTCGGACGCCGAAGCGGTCGCCGAGTTCCGGACGCGGCTCGAGGAGGCGGTGCGCACGCGGCTCATGGCCGACGTGCCGCTCGGCATGTTCCTGTCGGGCGGCCTCGACAGCAGCGCCATCGCCGCGCTGATGGCCGGCATGATCGATCGGCCGCTGCAGACCTTTTCGGTCGCCTTCAAGGACCGCGCGTTCAGCGAGCTCGATTACGCGCGCCAGGTGTCGAAGGCGATCAACGCCGACGCGCACGAGATCGTCATCGACGAGCAGGACTTCTTCGGCGCGCTGCCGCGCCTGGTGTGGCACGAGGACGAACCGATCGCGCATCCCTCGAGCGTGCCGCTCTACTTCGTGTCGAAGCTCGCCGGGGAGCACGTCAAGGTGGTCCTCACCGGCGAAGGCAGCGACGAGCTGCTCGCCGGCTACGGCAAATACCCGCGCGCGCTGGTCAACTGGCGCGCCGGCCAGTACTGGAACCTCGCGCCGGAGCCGATCCGTCAGTTCGTCAGCGACACGATCGTCCCGCGGCTGCCCGGGCGGCTCGCGCGCTACGCGAAACGGTCGTTCCTGGCGATGCCGCACACGCCGGAAGCGATCTTCTTCGACAACTTCGCGGCGATCGGGCTGCGGCGGCAGGCGTCCCTGCTCCACCCGTCCTACGCGCGCCTGGCCACGCCCGCAGCTTACGCGGCCTCGCGCCAGTACTTCGACGCGCCCAACGGGCGCAGCACGACCCTCGATCGGCTGCTCTACGCCGACCTGAAAACGTACCTGGTGGAACTGCTGATGAAGCAGGACCAGATGAGCATGGCGGCCTCGATCGAGAGCCGCGTGCCCTTCCTGGATCACCACCTCGTGGAGTTCGCCGCCGCGCTGTCTCCACGTATGAAACTGCGCGGGCTTTCGACCAAGTGGATCCTGCGTGAGTCGGTCAAGTCGATCCTGCCGGCCGAGATCCTCACCCGCCCGAAGATGGGCTTCCCGGTGCCGTTCGCGAACTGGATGCGCGGCCGCGACGGGGCCGGCCTCGCGCGCGACGTGCTGCTCGACACGCGGGCACGGCAGCGCGGGATCACCGATCCCGCCGCCGTCGCCGCACTCATCGACGGCCACGCCGCCGGCACGGTCGAAGGGGGGGACGCGCTCTGGAGCCTGCTGAACCTCGAGCTCTGGTATCGCACGTTCATCGACGGCGAAGGGATCCAGACACTGCCGGCGCTCGCGCCCGGCGTCCAGACGGACGCGCCGGCGCACCAGGCAATGCGAGTCTCAGCATGAAGATTCTCTGGTTGAACGCCGGCCTGCTGCTGCCCCTCGACAAGGGCGGCAAGCTGCGCACGTGGCACGTCATGCGCCACCTGGCGAAGCGGCACGACATCACCTACGTCTCGTTCGAGGATGGCACCGAGAAGCCGGCCGACCGCGCCGGGATGATGGAGGTCTGCTCGCGGCTGGAGACCGTGCCGCGGACCGACGTCGGCAAGGGGACGTGGCGCTTCTACGCCGACGCGGCGCGCTACACGATCGATCCGATCCCTTACGCCGTTGCCAAGTATCGTTCGTCGGCCTACCGCAACAAGGTGGCGTCGCTCCTCGCGAGCGAGCGCTTCGATCTCGTCGTCTGCGACTTCCTGCCTCCGGTTGTCAACCTGCCCGACACGCTGCCCTGCCCGTCGATCGTCTTCACGCACAACGTCGAGGCGGAGATCTGGCGGCGGCACGCGGAGCAGGCGGCCAATCCCGTGTCGAAGCGGCTGCTGACGCAGCAGTGGAAGCGCATGCTGCGCTTCGAGGCCTCGGCCCTGTCGCGGTTCGATCTCGTCCTGGCCGTGTCGGACGCCGACGCGCGCACCTTCGCGGAGCTCTACCCGGACAGCCTGGCGGCGCCGGCGCACGTCGTGCAGACCGGCGTCGACACCGACTACTTCATGCCGGTGGCGACCACCGCCGAGCGCACGCACATGGTCTTCACCGGGTCGATGGACTGGCTGCCGAACGAAGACGGCATGACCTTCTTCTGCCGCGAGATCCTCCCGAAGATTCGCGTCGCCGAGCCGGACGCGACCCTCAGCATCATCGGCCGCGCCCCGACGCCGGCGGTGCGGCGCCTCGCCGAGATCCCCGGCGTCGAGGTCACGGGGCGCGTCGACGACGTCCGCCCGCACATCGCGCGCGGCAGCGTCTACATCGTCCCGCTGCGGATCGGCGGCGGCACGCGGTTGAAGATCTTCGAGGCCATGTCGATGGCCAGGGCGGTCGTGTCGACGACCATCGGCGCCGAAGGGCTGCCGGTCACCGCGGGACGGGACCTCGAGATCGCCGACGAGCCGGCACGCTTCGCGCAGGCGGTCGTCCGCCTGATGCGCGACGCCGTGGCGCGACGGGCGATCGAGGCGGCGGCGCGGCAACTGGTGGTGGACAAGTACGACTGGTCCGCGGTGGCGCTCGACTTCGAGGCGGCGCTGGTCGGAACCGCGGATCGGCGCAAGGTACGGCGCGTCGCGGAACGCGCCATCGCGTGACGTTTTGTAGGGCGGGTCTTCAGACCCGCCGCGGAGGAGAAATGAGAGTCTCGGTGTTCGGATTGGGATATGTGGGCAGCGTTTCGGCGGCGTCGTTCGCCGCCGATGGACATACGGTCGTCGGCGTCGACGTGGCCCCAGCCAAGGTGGCGAGCCTCAACGAGGGGCGCAGCCCGATCGTCGAGAAGGGGCTCGAGGAGCTGATTCGCGACAACACCGCGAACGGGCGCCTGCGCGCGACGACGAGCACGGCGGACGCGATCCGCGACACCGAGCTCTCGCTGATCTGCGTCGGCACGCCGAGCCGCAAGAACGGCAGCCTGGACCTCACCTATCTCGAGCGCGTCTCCGAGCAGATCGGCGAGGCGCTCAAGGACAAGGACGACTACCACGTCGTCGTCGTCCGCAGCACCGTGCTGCCGGGGACCACGCACGACGTGGTGATCCCGGCGCTGGAGCGGACGTCGGGAAAGAAGTACGGGACGCACTTCGGCGTGGCCGTCAACCCCGAGTTCCTGCGCGAGGGCACCGCGATCCACGACTTCCGCAACCCGCCGCTGACCCTGGTCGGCCACAACTACCGCTCCGACTCGGAGCCGACGCAGGCGCTCTACGCGAAGGTCGACGCGCCGGTGGTGACGACGACGATCCGGACCGCGGAGATGATCAAGTACGCCAGCAACACCTGGCACGCGCTGAAGGTGACCTTCGCCAACGAGGTCGGCAACCTGTGCAAGCGGCTGAAGATCGACAGCCACGAAGTGATGGACATCTTCTGCCGCGACGAGAAGCTGAACCTGTCGGCGTACTACATGAAGCCGGGGTTCGCCTTCGGCGGCTCGTGCCTGCCCAAGGACGTGCGCGCGATGCAGTACCGCGCCAAGGAAATGGACCTCGAGATGCCGGTGATCCAGGCGATCCTCGGCAGCAACCAGCTGCAGATTCAGCACGCCATCGACGAGATCGTCGACACCGGCAGGAAGCGTGTGGGGCTGCTGGGGTTCAGCTTCAAGGCCGGCACCGACGATCTGCGCGAGAGCCCGATCGTCATCCTCGCCGAGGCGCTGCTCGGCAAGGGCTTCCAGCTGTGCATCTACGACAAGAACGTGTCGATCGCGCGGCTCGTCGGCGCCAACAAGGACTACATCAACACCCAGATCCCGCACCTGTCGTCGCTGCTGACGGAGAACATCGACGAGGTGCTGGAGAAGTCGGAGGTGATCGTGGTCGGCAACGGCGCGCCCGAGTTCGCGGAAGCGCTGATGCGGACGCGGCCCGATCAGATCGTGCTCGACCTGGTGCGGGTCAAGACCGATCGGACGCGGATCCCGGCCGACTATCGAGGAATCTGCTGGTAACGTCCCACATGTAGTCCAGCGAGGCGCCGAGCTGGTGGTCGTCGTCGAGCATGTGCAGCTCGACGTTCGGCCGCCGGCGGGCCCACGCTTCCACCGTCTCCGGCCTCACCGCGGTGTCCCGCCGCCCCTGGAAGATCAGCACCGGCATCGCGATCTCGGCGTTGAACGCGTCGTAGCGCGTCGCGTCTTCGTAGAGCTCGTAGTGCACGTTCTCGAAGCGGCCGTGCGCGAAGTGGAAGACCGTCAGCCGGCCGGTGCGCTTCCATTCCTCGAGCTTCGGCGCGCCGAGGTCGCGCAGATCGAGCGCCGGCGCCAGCAGGACCAGGCGGGCGATCCGCTCCGGCCACTTCACCGCGGCGGTGACCGCGACGAACGCGCCGAGGCTCGAGCCGATCAGCGTGACCGGCCCCGGGGAGCGGCCCGACATGTTCTCGATCAGGGCCCGCGTCTGCTCGAGCATGCGAGTGATGGTCAGCGTCGAAAAATCGGGCAGGTTCAGATCGGGCGCGGCGTACTCGATGCCGCGCTCGCGGAACTTCCCGGCGAAATAGCTGGCCTTGCCCGAGTGGCCGGACGAGGCGAAGCCGTGCAGGAAGATCACCACGTCAGAACTTCGTCTTGCAGCCCGGGCGGCAGCGGCACTGGATCGTGCCGTCGCCGTCGGTCGAATAGTCGTAGGTCAGCTCCTCGCCCTTGCGGATGTTGCGCGCGGCGCGGATCCAGATGATGTCGCCGATCACCTGCGTGTAGCAGTTCGGCGCGCAGGCGTGGTTGATGTAGCGCGCGATGTTGCCGCCGACGGCGGCGTCGCGGACGTAGAGCCGATTGAGCTTGAAGCACCAGATGTGGCCGTTCTTCAGGTAGCGCCGCTCGCGCTTCAGGCTCTCGCGGTTGGGGATCTTCTCCCCCGCGTAGTCGACGATGCGTGTGTTTTTGGGGATGGGCCGGGTGGCGAACACGCCCCAGCCCGATATGGGAGATCGCCGCTTCTCTATCACCGAGGCGATTCTACCAATAGCCCATCGCGCGGCTGCGTTCGCCGCGTCAGGCTCAAATCGGGATTGGAGTGTAACCCTATTGAACCATAGGCGACTGCTTGGATCAACGTGAAAAACAAGGATTTAGCTCGTCTGTTGCGGCGCGCTCCGCCGGCCATGGCAACCCTGCACCGCGGCTGTTCCGTCTAACCGGCCATGAAGACACTTCTGACCTTCGCCGCCGCGGCGGCGCTGCTCCTCTCCCCCGCCTCCGCGCGCGCGCAGGACTTCAAGTGGCACGGCGCGGTCGCGCAGGGCAAGACCATCGAAATCAAGGGCGTGAACGGCGACATCCGCGCCGAGCCGTCCGGCGGCAACGACGTCGAAGTGACCGCGGAGAAGCGCGCGACGCGCGACGACCCGGACAGCGTGCGGATCGAGGTCGTCCCGCACGGCGGCGGCGTCACCATCTGCGCGGTCTATCCCTCGCGCAGCGGCGCGCGGCCGAACGAATGCGCCCCCGGCAGCGGCGGGCGCAACAACGTCCAGAACAACGACGTGACCGTGCGCTTCACGGTGCACGTGCCCGCCGGCGTGACCTTCGTCGGCCAGACCGTGAATGGCGAGGTCGAGGCCGAGCGCTTGAACGGCGACGTCGACCTCACCACCGTCAACGGCTCGGTGAACTTCACGACCACCGGGGGCGGGCGCGCCTCGACGGTGAACGGCTCGATCCGCGGCGAGATGGGACGCGCCGACTGGAGCGACACGCTCAAGATGAGCACGGTCAACGGCAGCATCACCCTGACCTTCCCCGCCACGCTCAACACCGAGGTGCGCGCGAGCACGGTCAACGGCGACATCAACAGCGACTTTCCGGTCAGCGTGCAGGGGCGCGTCTCGCGGCGGAAGATGGAAGGAACGATCGGCGGCGGCGGGCGCGTCCTCGCGCTCGACAGCGTCAACGGCAGCATCACTTTGAAGCGGGACTAGCGCGAAGCGGTCGGTTGTGATGAAATCGCGGGATGGAAGGCATCATCACCGCGTGGGGCAAGATCCTGCGCGGCATCCGTCCCTCATTGTCGATCGAGATCACCCGCGAATGTCCGCTGCGCTGTCCCGGCTGCTACGCCTACGGTGACGACCACCTCGGCGGGGACGTGAATCTCCGCCAGGTTTCCGACTTCAAGGGCCAGGAGCTGATCGACCGGGTCCTGGCCATCGTCGACCGCGAGAACCCGATTCACGTCTCGATCGTCGGCGGCGAGCCGCTCGTCCGCTATCGCGAGCTGAACGAGCTCCTGCCCAGGCTCGCCGAACGGGGCATCTACAGCCAGGTGGTGACCAGCGCGGTGCGGCCGATCCCGGCGGAGTGGGCGACGCTGCCGCGGCTGCAGATCGTCGTCTCGATCGACGGGCTGCAGCCGGAGCACGACAAGCGGCGCACGCCGGCGACCTACGATCGCATCCACAAGCACATCGCCGGCCACCAGATCACCGTGCACTGCACGGTGACGCGGCAGCAGGTGCAGCGCGACGGCTACCTCGAGGAGTTTGCGACGCTCTGGTCGGCCAATCCCGACGTCAGCCAGCTCTGGTTCAGCCTCTACACGCCCCAGATCGGCGAGGTCTCGGAGGAGATCCTCACGCGCCCCGATCGTGAGCGCGTGGTCGCGCAGCTGATGGCGATGCGGACCAGGTTCCGCAAGATCGCCATGCCCGAGGGGCTGGTCAAGCAGTACGCGACGCCGCCATCGGGCCCCGAGCACTGCATCTTTGCGCAGACCACCACCTGCATCTCGGCGGATCTGGAACGCCTGATCACCCCGTGCCAGTTCGGGGGCAACCCGGACTGCTCGCAGTGCGGCTGCATCGCCTCGGCGGGGCTCAAGGCGGTCGGCGCGCACCGCATCATGGGCGGCACCGTCCGCGTCGGCGCGATCTTCGAGACCTCGCTCAAGGTCGGCCAGGCGCTGCGCAACCGCCGGGAGGCGATCGCCTGATGGCGCAGGCCGCCTCCTTCGACATCACCTCGAACGTCGATCTCCAGGAGGTCGACAACGCCGTCAACCAGGCGAAGAAAGAGGTGGCGCAGCGCTATGACTTCAAGGGCTCGCGCGCGGCGATCGACTTGAACCGGACCGACAACACCATCGTGCTGACCGCCGACGACGAGTTCAAGATGAACGCGCTGTGGGAGATCCTGCAGACGCGCATGGTTCGCCGCGGCGTGCCGACCAAAAACATGACGCCGGGGGAGATCGAGCGCGCCGCCAACGACACCGTCCGCCGCACCATCTCGCTGCAGCAGGGGATCCCGACCGAAGCCGCCAAGGAGATCGTCAAGTTCCTCAAGGACAAGAAGTTGAAAAAGGTGCAGGCCACCATCATGGCGGACCAGGTCCGCGTGACTTCGCCGTCCAAGGACGAGCTTCAGGAAGCGATGCGCCAGCTGCGCGAACAGGATTTCGGCTGCGCCCTCCAGTTCGGCAATTACCGCGGTTAATCCGTAGCTTTAGCAGACACGGCCTGCCCGCCGTAGCTTTAGCGAAGGCGGGTTCAGCTCTTGCATGGAGTTACGCCCATGTTACCTGTGATCGCTTCGGCCGCGGCCCTCGTCGCGGTGCTCGTCGTCTCGGCGCAGGGGGCCTCGCCGGCGGCGCAGCAGCGCAAGAGTGCGCCGGCGGGCAGCACGCCGACCAATTCCAGCGCCGCGGTGCTCAAGGAGTTCGTCGATCGCGTCGACAAGTACGTGGAGCTGCACAAGAAGCTCGAAGGCACCCTGCCGTCGCTCCCCAAGCAGACCGACCCGAAGCAGATCGACACGCACGAGCGCGCCCTGGGCAAGCTGATTCAGGCGCAGCGCGCCGGCGCGAAACAGGGGGATATCTTCACCCCGGCGATGCAGCGGCTGGTGCGGTCGCTGCTCGCGCCGGTCTTTCGCGGCAAGGAAGGCGCGCAGATCCGGGCGGAGATCCTCGACAACGAATACAAGGGATCGGTCAAGCTCGCGCCCAACGCCCGCTACCCCGACGACGTCCCGATCTCGACGGTGCCGCCGCAGGTGCTCAATGAGCTGCCGAAGCTCCCCGAGGAGCTCGAATACCGCTTCGTGCGCAACGCCATGATCCTGTTCGATCCCCACGCGCACCTCATCCCCGACTACGTGGAACGCGCCTTCCAGTAAGCTCGCCCGACGAGAAAGACGAGAAGAGAGAGATCGCCCGATGCCAGTCCGTCGCAGTCGCCGCAGCCTCGCCGTATTCCTCGTCGCCGGCGCGCTCGCCGTCATCGTCTGCCGAGCCGGTGCGCAGCCGCAGCAGGCGCAGGTCTCGCTGCCCAACAAGCCGAACTCGCTGCACTTCGCCGTCATCGGCGACAACGGCACCGGCGACGAGCGGCAGTACAGCGTCGGCGAGCAGATGACGAAGTGGTACGACCGCTTCCAGTTCCCGTTCGTCGTGATGATGGGCGACAACATCTACGGCTCGGACCGGCCGCAGGACTTCGTCAAGAAGTTCGAGTCCCCCTACAAGGCGCTGCTCGACAAGGGCGTGAAGTTCTACGCCAGCCTCGGCAACCACGACTCGCGCGAGCAGCGCTTCTACAAGCTGTACAACATGGAGGGAAAGCTCTATTACACCTTCAAGGCGCCGAAGGAGGACGTGCGCTTCTTCGCGCTCGAGAGCACCTACATGGACCAGGACCAGCTGAAATGGCTGGAGGACGAGCTGACCAAATCGAGCGAGAAATGGAAGATCGCGTTCTTCCACCACCCGCTCTATTCATCCGCCGGCACGCACGGATCGCAGCTGAAGCTGCGCGCGGTGCTCGAGCCGCTCTTCATCAAGTACAACGTCAGCCTGGTGCTGAACGGCCACGATCACACCTACGAGCGGATCAAGCCGCAGAACGGCATCCTCTTCTTCGTCGAAGGCTCCGGCGGGCAGCTGCGCAAGGGGGACCTGCGGAAGGGCTCGCCGCTCACCGCGGCGGGCAACGACCGCGACTGCACCTTCATGCTGATGGAGATCGACGGCGACACGCTGACCTACAACACCATCACCGGGTCAGGCTCGCTGATCGACTCGGGGACCTTCCAGCGCAGAAAGTAGGCCACGGATAAACACGGATAAACACGGATAAGCAGGGGATCAGGCGACCTTCTTGCGGCTGCGGCGCTCCCAGTCGTGCTCGAAGGCTGCCTGGATCTTGCGCGCGATGTGGCCGTGCGTGATGATCAGCCCCACTTCGCGCCGCCCTTCCAGTTCCAGCTTGCGCAGGCTCTGGCTGCCGACGAAGGCGCTGTTGCCGTCGCGCACGATCGCCCGCACGTGCAGCCGCAGGTCGGCGAGGCGGCGCACCTTGACGCGCGACAGCGGCTTCTCGAGCCCGCCGATGATGCGGATCTCGACGCCCGCCTTGGCCCGCTCCTGCAGCACCTTCTGGATCGCGTTGTCGCTGACCTGGGCGTCGTAGATGAGCAGCTGCTTCTTCGCGCCCTTGATGAACCCGGTCAGCAGCGCGCGCGAGTTCTCCGGGCTCACCACCAGCCGCTTGTGCCCCGGCGTGTAGGTCTGGCGCAGCGCGTCCGCCTCGAACAGCTTCATCGCCTCCTGCACCACGCCGCGGTCGCGCGTGACGATGCCGAAGCTGCGGCTCTTGTCGATGTCCAGCTTGGTGTAGTTGAAGCCGTAGAGGTTCAGCGTCCGGCCGTCGACGATGATCAGCTTGCCGTGGTAGCGGGCGAGATCGTCGGCGGTGCGCGCGACCGTGACGCCGGCCTCGAGCAGCCGCAGCTCGAGATTGCGCAGCCTCTTGTCGCCGCCCTTGTTGGTGTGCGCGATCAGCGCGCGCACCACCACGCCGCGGCCGACCGCCGCCTTGAGCGCCTGCTCGACTTCCCGGCGATCGAACCGGAAGATGACGATGTCGATGGTCTTCTTCGCCCGTGCGATCGCCTCGACGACGGGGGCGACGCCGTCGTCGGGCTGGATGATCAGCTTCACTTCGACTTGGGCTTCTTCTCGTTCCACTCCACCGAGGCGTGCCCGTCGGGATCGAGCTTGAGGATGGCGTTCGAGATCCGCTCCTTCTGCATCTCCAGCGGCACCCAGACCTCGTAGCACAGCTCCTCGTCGGAGGAGGAGAGCAGGTCGAACTCCATGTGGTAGCGATCGAGGAGCGCGTCGAGGTCCTTGCGGCGGGCGTCGGTGTCGTCCCCCATCTTGATCTTCAGCTCGAACATCTTGCGCCCCTCGGGCTCGAACGACTCGATGATCCACAGCGCGAAGAGAATGAAGAACGCGGAGAACACCGCCAGCAGGTACTGGCCGACGCCGGAGGCGAGGCCGATGGCGAGCGTCGAGAGCATGACGCCGGCGTCCTTCGGGTCTTCGACCTTGGCGCGGTAGCGCACCAGGCCGGCGGCGCCGACCACGCCGAACGCCCGCGCGATGTTGGTGCCGACGACGAGCATGACCACCGAGCCGACGATGGCGAGGATGATCTGCGTCTGGATGACGGCCGGCTGTCGCGGCGGCGTGCCCTTGCGCCTGGGCCGCATCCCCAGCATCGCGCCGAGCGCCGCGGCCAGCGGCAGGCGGAGCATCGCCCGGCGGACCTCGGTCATCGTCCCGCGCGAGTCGGCGGTCTCGCTCGCCGCCTGTGGCGGGAACGCGGCGGGATCGGCGGGGGGCTGGGCCAGGACCGGCGGCCCGGCGATCAGCATCAGCCAGAGGACGAACGGCAGCGTGCGGGCGAAACGGGACGTCATTGCGGCAGGGCCTGCCCTTCCTTGATCTTCTGCTTGAAGCGGCGGATGAAGCGGTCGGCGGTCTCTTGATTGTAGCCGCCGGCGCGGAACGCATCCTGCCATTGCGTGTCGGTGAGCCGCTCCAGCCTGTCGCAGATCCAGCGCACGTCGGCGGGCGTCATGCGATCGACGAGCCGGCCGTGCCGCCCGCGCCAGTCGAAGCGCACGTGCTGGCCGGCCATGCCCTTGATGAACGGCGTGTCCTCGAACACCTTGATGTCGCCGCGCGGCGCGTCGAGCACGCCGGTGCGGCCGAACGACTGCCCGAGGTCGCGCGCCACGTACCAGTGCGTCGCCCCCTCGAACGGTTCCTTCAGCTTGTAGAGCACGTTCTGCTCGTCCTTGATGTCGGAGTTGCCGAGCATCACCATCAGCACCAGCAGCCCGTTCATCTCGCGCGTGCCGACGAACGGGTTGTGGTAGTACGACCACGGGGCGCCGGCGTCGAGCCCGTGCAGATCGGGTTTCGACTCGCGGAACCGCGCCGGCAGCTGCGGATTGGGATCGTGCGCCCCCTCGGCGTTCCACTTGCCGACGTAATAGATCGGCGGCTGATGATAGCCGACGCCCCACAGCAGCCGCGACGCCACGACCTCGGTGGGCGCTTCCGGCGGCAGCTTCGCGCTCCACTTCCGCTTGTCGGGGCCCTCGATGTTCATGCCCATGCTGAAGCCGGCGCGCTTGGTCTCGAGCACCGTGTAGGTCACCGACGGATCGGGCGCGAGGCGCTGCCCGCCGACGCCCCAGAACAGATCGCGGCCGGTTTCCGGCTCGTGCCAAAGCTCAGCCATCTGCTGCGGCGTGGGCGGCGTCTTTCCGGTCGGAGCGATCGAGGCATGACACGCGACCGCGACACACGCTGTGGCGGCAATGGCCGTCTTCCACCGCATCGCCGAGGCGAATTGCAAGCGCGGGGCCAGCTGAGCCGCCGCGCTGGCGCCATCGACGTCATCATCAGCATCAACGGAAATCGTGCGAATCCACCTCAGGCGATTTGCCACCCAGAGAGTGTAGCCGCTCTGCCTTCACCGACGTCACCCCTTCCTGGATCTGCAGCGTGCCTTCGACCAGCAGGTAGGGCTCGCCGACGATGGTCGCCTTCTGCGCCGAGAACAGGTCGGGGCGTACGATGATGTTGGCGATGCCGGTCTCGTCTTCGAGCGTGAGGAAGACGAACCCCTTGGCGGTGCCGGGACGCTGCCGGGTGATCACCGCGCCGGCCACGCGCACCCGCCGCCCGTGCCGGCCGGCGGGAAGATCGCTGGCCCGCAGCACGCCGCGCAGCGCCAGCTCGGGCCGCCGCAGCGACATCGGGTGCGGACCGATGGTGAGGCTGGTGCCGGCGTAGTCGGCGAGCAGGCGCTCGGGGACGGTCATCGGGCGCAACGGAGACGCGCCGAGGTCCGACGTCCGAGGTCCGAGGTCCGAGGTCCGGTCGTCGGCCGTCGGTCGTCGGTCCTCGGCTTCTTCGAACAGTTCGCCGGCGGGTCGTACGGCCTGTTCGACCTGCCACAACGCCGTGCGCCGATCGAAGCCGAACGCGTTGAGTGCGCCGATCGCCGCCAGCGTCGCGACCTCGTCACGGCGCAGGCCGCAGCGGCGGATCAGTTGATCGAGCGTCTGGAACCGATTGCCGATTGCCGATTGAGGATTGTCGATTGACGGATTGCTGATTGACGATTGCCGACTGACGACGGGCAACGTCCAGAGGTGTGAACAGACGTTGCAGAACCCTTCATGCGTGTGCAGCGTTTCGAGCATGGATTGATCGTCACATCCACACTTGGGACACCGCTCGAGCTGCTGCGCCAATCGACAATCCCCATTCGGCAATCCGTAATCGGCACTCGGCACTCGGCACTCGGCAATCGCTTCCGCCGCTTCGCGACGCAGCCCGTTCACGTACATCAGCCCGAGCCGTACGCGGCCGTCGGGCTCGACGCGGCAGAGCCGGTCCGACACCTGCACGTCGATCGGCGCGAAGCGGACGCCGTGGCGCTGCGCGTCCTTGACCAGCGTCGACGGATGGTAGAACCCCATCGGCTGGTTGTTCAGCATCGCCGCGTAGAACGCCGCCGGATAGTGCGCCTTGAGAAACGCGCTGGCGTAGACGAGCAGCGCGAAGCTGGCGGCGTGCGACTCGGGGAACCCGTAGAGCGCGAAGGAGGTGATCGACCTGATGATCTCCTCCGCCGCGGCACCGGTAATCCCCTGCTTCTCCATGCCGGCGCGCAGCTTGCCTTCGATCTGCTGCATCCGCTTCTCGGACCGCTTGAACCCGAAGGCGCGCCGCAGCTCCTCGGCCTCGCCGCCGCTGAAACCCGCGGCCACCATCGCCATCCGCAGCAGCTGCTCCTGGAACAGGGGGACGCCGAGCGTGCGCGCCAGGATCGGCTCCAGCGACGGATGCGGGTAGCTCACCGGCTCCTGCTGCTGCCGCCGCTTCAGGTACGGATGCACCATGTTGCCGACGATCGGCCCGGGCCGGATGATCGCCACTTCGACGACGATGTCGTAGAAGGTCTTCGGCTGCAGCCGCGGCAGCGTCGCCATCTGCGCGCGCGACTCGACCTGGAAGATGCCGATGGTGTCGGCGGTCTGCAGCATGGTGTAGACCGCCGGATCGTTCGGGGGCAAGTGCGCCAGATCGACGGCCGATGAGGTGTTGACGATCTCGAGCGCGTCCTGCAGCACGGCCATCATGCCGAGGCCGAGCAGATCGACCTTGACGATCCCCATGTCGGCGCAGTCGTCCTTGTCCCACTG